>Ga0187852_1004084_pt1 | contig 10138 bp, 10 predicted proteins | sample June2016WEW_6_40_FD_134511 | JGI IMG/M metagenome (GOLD analysis project Ga0187852, IMG submission 134511) | Peatland microbial communities from SPRUCE experiment site at the Marcell Experimental Forest, Minnesota, USA - June2016WEW_6_40 | ecosystem: Environmental > Terrestrial > Soil > Wetlands...
CAAGTCGGCGGACGAGGACCGGATCAATCTGGTCCGTTCGCTGGGAGCCAGCAAGAACCAGGTCTTCTGGATGCTTCGTGTGCCAAACGCCCTGCCGTTCGTCATGGCTGGTGTTGATGTAGCAATGGTTTTTGCGTTGATCGGCGCGATCGTGGCCGAGTTCGTGGGGGCGGAGGCAGGGCTCGGCATGTTGATTCAGAGCATGAATTTCAATATGGATATTGCTGGACAGTTCTCGGTGTTGCTAATCCTCTCGATCCTGGGACTTTTGTTAAACCGATGTATTCATCTGATCCGCCGGCGAGTTCTCTTCTGGGACCCATCGGAAAAGGAACGACTCGAAAGACAAGAGGTGACCATATGAAACGTACGATGCTCGTACTCCTCACGTGCGCGGTGATTGCAACTTCATGCGCAATGTCCCATGCACAAATTTCGAAGGTGAAAGTCGCATTCTGTTCCAAAGCGATGTCTCCCGCCATCGCACCTTATGCAATCGCCACAAAAATGGGGTGGTTCAAAGAGGAAGGCATCGACGTCACCCTAGTGTCCCTCAATGGCTCTGGGGATTGCGTCAGGAATGTCGCCACCAAGGAAGTTTTGTTCGCTGCGCCGAGCGTGGAGCCGCTGGCGGCGGCCCGCATTCAGGGAGTCAAAGCCAAAACCTACTACACCGCGTACGAGGGAAACACTTACGGAATCGCAGTCCCGATTGACAGTCCCATTGTTAAAATCACCGATCTAAAAGGTAAGACTATCGGCCTCACCTCGATGGGAAGCGGGGGGCTGTTGGTGGGGAAAGCGATAGTGGCGACGGCCGGGATGAATCCGGAGAGAGATGTCAGGTTTGTGGTGGCAGGAGAGAGTGCACAGACTGCGGCGATGCTGCGCAACAAGCAGGTGGATGCTCTCAGCCAGTTTGACACTCAATACGCTTTGGTTGAGAACGCTGGCATCAAGCTGCGCCTGCTCGACACCAAGGAGATCGAGCGCTATCCCTCCAACGGTTTTATCGCGCTGGAAGAGACGCTCCGCACGCGCAGGAAAGACGCAGTCGGTCTAGCGCGGGCCTATGCGAAAGGCACAATCTTCGCCATCAACAACCCCGAGGCCGCTGTCCGTATATTTTACGAAGTCTATCCAGATGCCAAACCGACTGGGAAGGATGAGGCTACGATTATCAGGGAAGGCATCAACGTGTTGCAGGCACGAATTCCAACCTGGAACCCCGAGAGAGGCGGGGTAAAGCGGTGGGGAGAGAACTCGGAGCTCAATTACGCCAGCTACATGGATTTTCTGCTCAAGTGGGGAGTAATCAAGCAGAAAGTCGACGTCAAGGATGTAGTCACCAACGAGTTGATCGACGACATCAACAAATTCGACGCGAGCAAGGTTGTCGCCGAGGCAAAGGCGTACAAGTAGCGCTAAAGAAACTTACTGCTGGGGTCAATCCTCAGTAAGTGCTGCGCGTGCCACGCAGAAGCGACTGATCACGCACACCACGTTACCGAAGGGCTACACGCCAGCCCTCGTGCCATTCATCGCCATCCCCGAGATAAAGTGCGGAACGGCCCATTTCGACTGTCCCTAAGGGGAAGCGACAGAGGCAAGCCAGGCTCAGGGTCACCGATGCTGGTTGGAAAGCTGCCAGACCTTTATTGACCAGGCTAGAGCCCCATCGCCGGCACCGGTTCGACCGCTCCACCGGTTTCGCGGGCCGGGAAGCGGTGAAATTTCTCACTAAAAGATGTTCTACCCGCCGCGAGTGGATGTCACTATTTGCCTTTAAGTGCCCGGAATGGCGACCCACGGAGGGACTCGAACCCCAACCCTCAGATCCGAAGTCTGATGCTCTTCGGGGCCAAGCTCGGCAACTTAACCCTTCTTTGCTGCCTTCCGTCTTGCCGCCCACCGTTTCTTCATCATCATCGAGATGCGTTTCCGGGCTGCGGCGCTCATCCTGCGCCGGCCAGCCTTATTTGCACCTGCAGTCCGCTTAGTCTGGGAGCCCGTGCTGTCGCTGCTCAATGCTTCAAGAGCAGCAATCGCCCGCTCAATTCGTCCCCTTTCGCCCCGTAGATTCCTTATAAGTTTGGTTGTATCCATCTTTCCTTTCCTTTCCACCACTGCGAAACAAGATACATTGCCAACAACATAGAAAACCAGTCTGAAATTGTGCAGGGGCTGGCATTGTGCTTTGGAAGGATTCGGCAGGCCTGCTGATGACCCTGGCGAACATTTCAACTATGTTGGTCAGGTTGGGCTGACGCCATCCTCAGTAAGTAGGGAGTTTTACCTTGCCAAACGGCTCCCGAGCAGTACAATTCAAGCGATTCAGAACCGCTGATCATCACCATGGGCTCGGTCATCGCAAACGCGATTCATGACGCCACCGGGGCCAGACTGCTACAGCTCCCGATGACGCCGGATCGCGTGAAAGCGGCGCTTAAACAGAACTGAACGGGCGCGACGCAGAGTGCGGGAATCAATGGTCAGCGCTTGTCTTTGAGCAGCGGACTTTTTGAGAAGTGCCGAGGCCGTGGCTAGATACTGATTCCCGCTGTGTTTCCTGGGAAATTGCCATGGGCAATTCTCTGCCCAGCAAGCTCTGCAGGCGGCTGAGTAGCATTGCGCAATACGAGGGACGAAATGAGTACCCAAACACCTCAATTCCATAGCGAAGGGGCGCCGAGCACAGCAACCCAAATCGAAGCTCCAAGCAAGATACGCGTTTGGATAGCGGTCGTTTTGGCTTTCGTGGTCCTGGTGGCGTATCTGGATCGGGTGAATGTCTCCATTCTAATCGCCTTTCCCCCTTTCCTGGAAGAAATGGGGCTCAAGAACAATCCAGTGGGGCAGGGTTTATTGATGACCTTCTTCCTGGTCTCTTACGGGTTAGGCAATGTTCTGCTGGGCCCGGTTGGAGACCGGCTAGGGCCGCGAAAAGCCATGACCATAGCCTTGGTTACCTGGGCGGTGCCGCTGATGATCGCCGCCACGGCGAAGACCGTAACGGTTCTTTACGCCTCCATGTTTATTCTCGGAGCTGGAGAAGCGCTGCATTACCCGATGCAGATTGCACTCGTCAAGAACTGGTTTCCCCGGCAGGAAAGGGGAAAGGCCAACTCGACCTGGCTGCTGGGGCAGATGGTAGGGCCAGCCTTGGGCATGTCATCGTTCGCCGCGGTGATTGCCGTATACGGTTGGCGTTCTATTTACTGGCTTTGCGCCATCCTCAGCATCATTGCAGTCCCGCTCATCTCGTTTGTGGTCAGAGATCGCCCCGACCAGCATCCATGGGTGAACAAGGCTGAGATCGAGTACATCGCCAAAGGCCAGGACCTGGCGACCAAAGATAAGGGTCTTCAGACCAAAACGGCCTGGCAGAATTTTGTGCTGCTGATCAAGAACCCTGATTTTTGCTGCTCTGCGTTTTCTTTTTGGGCTTCGGTCAGCATGTGGTGGGGCATCATGTCCTGGATGCCTCAGTATCTGAGGGTCGCGCGTGGTTTTTCCTGGGCGAAGATGGGGGTTTTCTCTTCTTTGCCATTTGTCTTTGGTCTGGTGGGATTGATTTCTGCCGGCATTGTTGCAGACCGACTCAAAAGAGCGGCTGTCATCAATTGTATCGGACTGGGCGGATGTGCCACCTTTATATTTTTTGCTGCCATGGTTCATAACAATTACTTAAGCGCAGCGTGCCTTTGTATTGCTCTTTATTTTAAAGGCGTTTCGCTGCCAATGGCTTGGACAGTTCTTGAAGCTTTCATCCCCGCCAACATGATTGGTCAGGCGGCCGGACTGCAAAATGGTTCGTCGCAGCTCGTCGGTGGGCTTTCACCCATGATCGTCGGTTTCTTGATCGGTGCTACGGGTACGTATACCGCGGGTCTGATGTACCTGGTAGTATTCGGATTCCTGGGCACGGCTTGCGGGTATTATCTTGTGCTTAAAAAGTATTAGGCAAGAATGCGCTTGGCACCACCCCAATTGCGCAGGCCTGTAAGGAGAAATGCGGATGGGTTTTGCACTTTCTGCATTCCTGACGGAATGCACGAGTAGCGTTTTGCCGAATAGAATCCTTTAGGAGAAAAGGGAGAAATGATTTATGAAATATAAGTTAATTGTGGCTGTTTTTGGTCTTTTAACGCTGGGCGTGTTGACCTTGGCGGCCGCTCCGCCGGTCAATTTTGTTGGCGACGCGCATGAACTCGACACGAAGTACGACGGCCCCTTCAATGTGAACCTTGGGGAGTGGTTCGCCACTCACCGTCCGGCTGACAATCAAAAGATGCGCTTTGACGTGGTGTTTCAGACACCGCGCGTGATGGTGGCCACCATCACCAACCAGGGCCAGCTTTTCGGGCTGCACTATCACGCAATCGCCGATGAGCTTGTGCTTCTGGTTAAAGGCAACTGCAAAGAGTATGTCGATGGCAAATGGATAGCCATGCATGCGGGAGATGTTCATTTCAATCCCCGTGGAGTCATTCATGGTACACAGTGCGACGGCGAGGCCCAGGAGCTTCACTTCTTTACTCCTGTTACTGGAGACACCGATAGGGTGTTTCTTGACAGCGGCAAAACCAGCGCCAAATCCGGTGATGTGGTTGCGGAATGGTCTTTGATCGACACTCAGTTTAAAAAAGGCATGATCATTAAACTGGATGAATGGTACGCCTCCCATCCGATTCCAGCGGGCGAGAGCATGAGGGTCGATATGCCGGTGGGCACTCCGCGCTTCCAGATGACGATCGGGCAAAAGCCGAAGCTTGACGCTCATTACCATGGCTCGTCGGACGAGATTATCTATGTCTATAAAGGCGTGGGGGAGATGCTCGTAAAGGGCGAATGGGTAAAGGTCAAAGCCGGGGAGATCCATTTCAATCCGCGCGGCTTCATCCACGGCATCCGGCCGGTAAGCGACGATTTCAAGATTTTCGCCGTTTTTACCCCGCCTCAAGTTAATGGAAACGACAGAATTTTTGTGAAGTAAGACCGGTCACCGATGCTGGTTGGAAAGCCGCCAGACCTTTTTGGGCCAGGCTAGAGCCCCATCGTGGGCACCGGTTCGACCGCTGCACCGTCTCCGTGACTCGGGAAACGGCGAAATTTCCGGAAAAGGGAGACGCCCTACACGCCGAGATTGGAGGACATCATTTGCCATTGTTTCCCCGGGATGGCCACCCCGGAGGGACCCGAACCCCCAACCCTCAGATCCGAAGTCTGATGCTCTATCCAGTTGAGGCGATGCGATGCCGCACCATGCTGGGCTGTGACACATGATTGAGATCGTTCCTCGTCGCGGACCCGCGTGTCAAAATTCAGCGCTGAAGCAAATCTGTCGGACGTCAAGCATTCTTTCCCCTGGGAATTACGATTGTCGCCCATCAGCCGCTTAAGGAAGCCGCTGAATTTCTTTGTGGATAATCCAATCGTGCTGCCCCGTGGCCCCTGTGCATGTCGGTTGACGTTCCGCTATACGTTGCCGCCGCCATTCGAGATGGGCTTCTAAATCATCCTCTTCGATAGCGGTGATGAAAGCCTCCCCGAGCTCGGAGACGGTTCCACAATCAATTCTTCCGCGGGGGATGTACCGGCGTCCAAATGAAGATGCAATAGCTGAGACTTGATGCTGGACGCTGTGTCGTCGGCTGAAGGCAGTGTAGGCTGTTTCAGAAGGTGTGGGTTGGGAGACTAGCTTTGGTGAGCCTCTGAGCTACTACGAGCTTCAGGGCCCTCGGCAGTTTGCAAGAGGCGCAGTGTCTCATCTCGAAACTCGTCTACGGTTATTACCTCGTATCGAATCGACGAATAGACAGTTCTTGACGAGACAGACTTCGAGGCTGTGATGGCTTCGGCCAAATGAATGCGCGCTTTCTCGTAGTCACCTAGGATCAGGTATCCGTTCCCGACGGCCTGTTCAACGTTTGCACGCCGTGATGGTGACATTCGCCTTGGGACTTGTTCGCACATAGAGACGGCCTTTGATAATAGCGGCAATGAGTCTTTCGTGCGTCCGACGAGATGGAGAGCAAAACCAAGGTTAAAGGTTGCCGAGATGTTCGATGGCTCTATTGATACGGCTTTTTCGAAAAACAGCACCGCCTTCTCAGGCTCCTTCCGTGTCATATACAGGTTGCCCAGACCGATAAGAGGATGAACCGAGAGTGGATCATCTGCGCACAACTCAAGTGCGCGGGTATACCCCGCTATAGCAGAATCGTATTTTCTTCGAGCTGCGAGCATGTCCGTATACATCATAATCAGAGACGGTTTGTGGCTCCGATCGAGGAACCTGAGAAAAGTTGACTCGGCCTCCTTCTCACGACCGAGCAACAAGTACGTGATCGCCAGTTCAGCCAAATTGCTGCTGGTCCCACCTAACTCCAGTGCTTTCTGAAACGCATGTAGTGCGCCTTCTGTATCACGAGTACTACGCAGAAAGACCCCGAATTGCGTCCATACCTCTGGATTGGTAGGGTAAGTATCCAGAATGTCTTTGTATTTCGCAGTCGCCTGCTCGGGATCTCCTTCGACCCGGAGCCTGCGAGCCTCCTTAAGTAACGTCAAGACATCCGTCTTGTTTAAATCGATAATTTTGTCCGCCAGCTTGTCGTAAAGTTCTCCCAAATGAGTACCCGAGTGCCGTGGGAGAATCACTTCGGAAAAAGCTACAAAAGGTGAATAGGGCAACGTTAGATCTACATCTCTACCTAGAAGCTGCTTAGCCTTCGCAAGCCTCTGTTCCTTCAATTCTGCACGCGTGGGTATATCAGGCACAGGAGAAGCCACCAGGAGCGTCTCTATCGGCTTGTTCAGCCTGTTGTCAGTCACAGACCGATAAATTGTAAAGATACCCTCCAAGTTCTGGTCGTTAAGCCCAAAAAGGAACACAACCGCATTGGGAAGTTGGATAGTACAGATTCCGGAGACATCCGTGAGCCCCGTTCTGGAATCCACCAACACGTAATCGGGTGCATACTCTGCCTCAATTGATCCCTTCAAGTTCTCGACAAATAAGTAGCCATGACGATGCGAGTAGAACTCCTTCCAATTGAGATGAGCAAGCATCTTTTGATACTCAGCATCTCGCCTCCCTGCTCGCATTAAATGAATGGGGCCATTCCCACCACCTGGTGTGGGCACTGTTCTCACGTATTCCCGAAGTGGCGGGACAACACCGGTATCGGCGAATGCGCTCACGTACTCAACAATGCCACGAGAGTCGGGGTCATCGAGAGGGAAAAAGGATGCCAACCCAGGGGCCTCAAGGTCAAAGTCAAGCATGAAGACAGACTTGCCCCTGTTACTTAGTCGCTCGGCAACATTGGCTAAAGCCAACGTTCGGCCCACTCCACCTTTATATGAGTAAAAGGTAACAGTAAACATCGTCCGCTCCTCGTTAGTTGAATGGGCCGTCTAGAAGAACAGATTCAAACTGCTCCGCAAACGCCTCAGCCGACTTCACATCGCTGACATATTGAAAAGTATTCGGCAAGTTGATGGCGCCATCGCGCTTCTCTTTGTCAATCAGCTGAAGAGCTTGTACGTTTGATGGTGCGAACATTAGTAATCGCAGATACCGATCAAATGCCTCGCTTTGGAAGTAGTCATTCGACTCCCACCTGCACCACGTTTTCTTCCCAAGCCCAAGTAGCTCTGCCATACCCTCTTGCGATTTAATTAGGCGATTTCTAAACCTCGCCAAGTCTTCGGCGCCCAACAGACCAAGCGCTCGACGTTGCGCGGCCGAAATCCGAGATTCAGATTCAGGATCAAGAATGTATTCTTTACATTGATCGCAAACAAGTTTCTTAACGTGAGGAACAATCACATCCCGACGCTCGCCATTATCCGCAATGAAGTCCGTGCGGAACTCTCCCACTTCCTCATGCAACTGACCCTTGCCACAAACTGGACATCTGTCGTTATTCATTTCTTTTCTCCAGGACAGGTAAAGTCTGGCTTATGGTTCGCATGGACCAAGAGATACTCGTCCTTTTCCCTCGACACGTTCGGCAACGTGTACTTGCAATAAATTCGCAGATCACGTTTGCTGATTAGCAATGGACAGAAGATATATCCGACAATCGGCTCGAGTTCTGACATGGTTTGCATTTCTGTATAAAGCGGCAATCTAGCCTTGAGATGATCCTGCATCGAGTCTAGGACGTCACCAGACGCCAGCTTCAGCTTGATGAGGTCTTTCTTCGCTCGTCCGGTAAAGCGACAATGGTGAGGCCATCTCAGGAGGTCGAGTGCCTTCGTTATCGCAGCGGAGTGTCCCTTATCGTTGTAGTCGACGGGATCCATGGTTATGGTATCAAAGCGCACATCATACGGCCACGAAACCGTCCCTGTCAATCTAGATGTATCAAATGATACAAAAGATTCCCAAATTACGAAAGTACCTAGTCTCTTAACCCCACACCTTTTAGGCGGTCGTTTGGTTGATTTCGTTGGTTTAGACCCGGCCGCTTACGGCAGGAATTAGCTGAGGCGTTGTGATAGGGACAGTAATGTTGACCTGAGACAAACGGTTGAAATGGCGGGACTTTCTGGAACTGTTAGCCGTTTCAAAAGGGTCATTTCCGCTGCTTTCAGGGCGTTGATTCAGGAGCGCGTGAAGGCCGGTCTGAGGAACGCTCAGTCAAAAGGCAAGCGCCTCGGCCGGCCGCGGCGAGTCGTGGATGCCTCTAGACTTGCGGCACTGCGCGCTTCCGGAATGTCGTGGCGGGCGATCTCCCGCGATATGGGGATTGGGATTGCCACTCTGTACCGCTGTTGCAAGTCCAACTGCTAATTCGACTGTTGGTTGCCGTCCTCCAGCGACACCTCGCAGTCTCGGGGCAGACGCATCTCGACGGGTCCGTGCCGCCGGCGAGAGGGCGCACAACTTTCCCTGGCATCGCCCATAGTGCCCCGCGTGACCGCAAGAATGGCGTGGCCCATTCGGAACAACTGGCAATAACGGAATTCAGGGACGACGGCCCGGCACCACAGTCTTTTTGTGCGCCTGTGGTTTGTTTTTAGTCTTGCTTACGGATCGCCTTGTCTTCGCGCTGAATCTGAACATCCACCCGCGCGAAAGACAGAGGAATCTCGTCCCTGAGCGTCGTGAGCATGTCGGCAATCACGTAATCATCGAAAATCGGCTTCGAAAAGCATACGAGAACCGCACACTGCGTCAACGTGTGCGCGGCATTCTGACCCGGTTCCATCAGGCCAGCGTTGCTACGGCCGGCGAGCAATCCTTCATACTTTCCGAGCAACCCGAGCCTGACATACATGCTCTTTATCCCGGCATGTATGTTGTCATTACCCATCTGATAGTGCGAGCGCATCTCCGCTCGGCCGGCCGCCTCTTCAAGGTCGGCGAAGGTGGGCCTGTTTTTTTTTAGGTGGAGAGCGGCCCACCCATAATCTGATCTGAAATTCTTGCCATACGCCGCAATGACTTGGTCATACGCTTTTTGAATCTTTGCCTGTGCATGCACGGACAACGGTTTGTAGCCGAGCTGCGGTGAGCACGCCAGATACTTGTCCATCGCTCGTTTCGATTCAACATGCTGGTGCGCGAGATAACGCTCCGATATCTCGTCACCATGCTGCAGGATGACGGCGGCCACAACCGCGATCTCATGGAGTGTGCGCCAGCGGGCCATTGCGCCGTCGGCAAAGCCATTTTCCAGCAGACAAAGAATTTCATCCGCAACTTGGCACGCCCTGACAAGCAGACGAATTAGAAGCCGCCGGGACTGATGGTTCTTGCTGTTTCTGCGGTAACTCTCGCGGACACTGATGTTCTGGCACCATTCGCGCGACATGGTGAGGAGCATACGCAACTGACCGAGTGGTTTACCCCACCTATACGCCATGCGCTCGCGAAACCCTTCGAGATCAGCCTCCTGCATCTTTTGCTCAACCGGCCAGCGAGTCTTGAGGTCTTTGAGGGTCCTCTTGGCTAGGGGATTCGGGTTTCATTGTTCGTCCTCGGAGTAATGAGGCGGAGCTAAGGAATTGCGCATAAATAACATGTACATGTAGCGAATGTATTGTAGTCTAACTGCATGAAGCGGAATGGACTAGTAGGAGCGGTTCGCGAAAAGTACGAATCACTGCGCAGGGTGCTGTC
>Ga0187852_1004091_pt1 | contig 10123 bp, 10 predicted proteins | sample June2016WEW_6_40_FD_134511 | JGI IMG/M metagenome (GOLD analysis project Ga0187852, IMG submission 134511) | Peatland microbial communities from SPRUCE experiment site at the Marcell Experimental Forest, Minnesota, USA - June2016WEW_6_40 | ecosystem: Environmental > Terrestrial > Soil > Wetlands...
GCCTGGGTTACGACCGGCGAGGATGGCTCTACCAGACGCTGACCACCTGGGTGGTGGTTCCCGTCAATTATTTCTGGCGTCCGCAGTTCGATGTGAACTGGGCCCGGGGTCCCTTCTTCCGCGAGCAACACGTTATGCCCGGCCTGCTTTACCTGCTCGTATACCTGGTCGTGGTGCCGCTGGTCGTGTACTTTCCCACCCACCTGCTGCTGCAATGGTGGGCCCGACGTGGAGGCTTCCTACTGGCGGGAAGGAGAGGCGATTGTCCATGACCCGGGTGGAACGCTTCAGCCTGAGAAGGGCGATACAGCGGAGACGCTGGCTCATGAAGGTTGAGCAAGAGGTACGCACATTGACCAAGGCGAGACGCAAGTCTAGCAAGTATAAGGATTTCCTGAGATTGTCGGATGAACTGGCCTGCGGTTTGCGCCCAGAGAAGTTCGTAACGGTTTTAGGCTTCAGTCAACCGCGCAGCTCCTCAGCCATCCATAACCAGCCACCCATAAAAAGTACCCTCTCACAGTCATCAGTGTCCTACCGCTCCTGACCTGCCCGGCGCTACTGTGCTCTCGTCGAAAACTTGGTGTTCCTAGCCACTCACAAATACCGAATAACCAAAGAGACAGGTGCGCCATGAGAAGTCAACAGGAAAGGCTATATGAGGAGCAGTAGTCGGTTCCCTATCGCAGTCCTTTTGATTCTCCTGGTGAGCGCCTTCGTGTTCCCGGTAGCAGAAGAATCCAACATAAATAGCAGGAGGTTTTCACTATGAGTAAGGCTGTTCCAAGAGAAGAAATGCTCAAGCGGTTTCGTGCAAAGATCAAGCATGGCGAACCCATTATTGGTGGCGGCGCTGGAACCGGCATCTCCGCCAAGATGGCGGAAGCCGGTGGCATTGATCTCCTCATCATTTACAACTCCGGCAGATACCGCATGGCCGGCCGCGGTTCGTTGGCCGGGTTGCTACCCTATGGCGATGCCAATGGCATTGTGCTCGACATGGGGCATGAAGTAATTCCAGTCGTAAAGAAGGTTCCAGTCCTCGCGGGCATCAACGGCACCGACCCGTTCCGTCTGCCGGATGTTTTCCTGGAGGAAGTAAAGAGGAACCAGTTCAGTGGCGTGCAGAACTTCCCAACCGTTGGCCTGATCGATGGCAACTTCAGAAAAAACATCGAAGCCACGGGAATGGGCTATGACAAGGAAATCGAATGGATTCGCATTGCCCACGAAATGGACCTGTTCACCTCGCCGTACGTTTTCGACGAGAAGCAGGCCGTGGACATGGTGAATGCAGGCGCCGACATGCTGGTAGCACACGTTGGGCTAACCACCGCCGGATCGATCGGAGCGGGCGTGGCCCTCTCGTTGAAGGACGCTGTGGAAACGGTAAAGGCCATCCTGAAAGCGGCCAAACAGGTTCGCAACGACATCATCGTGCTCTGCCACGGAGGCCCGTTCGACGAGCCCGATAACGTCCACAAGGCGCTCTCCATGATGCCAGGAATTGCCGGCTTCTTCGGCGCTTCCAGCGTGGAAAGACTGCCCACCGAACGCGCAATCAAGGAGCAAGTCGAAGCCTTCACGCACATGCTGGTTGCGCACTAACCATTCCATTCGGGAGACGCATCATTCCGGTGCGTCTCCCATAGTTATCATGCAAGTCATCACGCAAGTTATCACGGATACCCATGTGGATCGATGTAGCGCTTGATCATTTTTCCGCCCGGAATCAACAGCCCGGGTTGTGGATCGCGGTGGATGTGCTGCGGGCCACTTCGGTCATGACCACTTTCCTCGCCGAGGGCGGAAAAACCATTTATCTGACCGGCGACGTGGAGGAAGCACGCGCTTTGCGGCGGCAGTTCAACTTGCTCGCGATGGGCGAGCAGGGTGCGTTGCCGATTCCAGGCTTCGATTTCGACAACTCGCCATTAGCGCTGCTCAAGGCGAAGGACCGGATTCAGGGCAGGAGCGTGGTACACACCACTTCCAACGGCACCAAACTGGTGAAGTTGCTCATGTCGCTGGGCGGAGTGGTATTAGCCGGCAGTTTTCTGAACCTGAGCGCATGCGTCTCCAAAGCCGCCGAGCTGCTATCGAATGGTGGCTTGCCGGCGCCTGACCCAGCGCGAGCGGCGCGGGGAAATATCAGCGACGGACGGAAGCTTGCCGACTCCGGAACCGGAATTGTGGTGGCGTGCGCGGGACGAAGAGGCATGCCGATTCTTGACGATACCTATTTTGCTGGGGCTTTCGTCAAGCGTCTGCGCGCCTTGCTGCCCGATGCCGAAGTCGGAGACGGAGCCCTGATTGCCCAGGCCGTCAGCGAGGCGCTTCCCACAGACGTAGCGTTTCGCGAGAGCGAGAGCGGCCTGGTTATGGCCGAGCTCGGTCTGCAGGAAGAAATTTCCTTCTGTGCTCGCGTCGACGTGTATTCGTGTGTTCCGCAGGCGAGCATCGAGGGAGGACATCTGGTGATGAAAGCTTAGGATGAGATCTTAGGATGAAAGCATAGAAGGAACAGAATCGTGCACCACCATTTCCAAACCAAATCTCTATACATTGGAAAAGAGGTAATGCTATGCCGAAAACCGTATTACTTGTAGGCGCCATGGATACAAAAGGCGAAGACTTTTCGTATGTTAAACAACTAATCGAGCAACAGGGCGTGAAAACCCTGGTCGTAGATTTCGGCGTACTCGGGGAAGCTACCGGCATCCACCCTGATATTTCCCGCGGCGAAGTTGCCAAAGCCGGTGGCGGCGATCTCAAGACCATGCAGGCGGAACAGAAGAAGGACTACTGCATGGAAACCATGACGAAAGGCCTGACCAAGGTTGTCCGGGAGCTTTATGACGAAAGCAAAATCGATGGCATCCTGGGCATGGCAGGCAGTGGAGGCACTTCCATCGCCAGCGCATCTATGCGGGCGCTGCCCGTCGGCTTCCCCAAGCTCATGGTCAGCACGGTAGCCAGCGAAGATGTCTCCGCCTATGTGGGCACCAAAGATATCATGATGGTCTCATCGATTGTCGATGTGGCCGGAATGAACCGCATCAGCAAGCTCGTCTATTCGAATGCTGCCGGAGCCATTGCTGGAGCGGTGAAACAGGAGCGTCCGAAAATTGACGAGCACCGGCAGGTCATCACCGCGAGCATGTTCGGCAACACCACCAAGGCTGTCGACCGGGCCAAGCAGGTCTTTGAGAAAGAGGGCTACGAAGTTCTGGTCTTCCACGCCACCGGCACTGGCGGTAAGGTGATGGAAGGACTGATCGAAGACGGCCTGGTCAATGCCAACTTCGACTTCACCACCACCGAGTTGGCGGACTACGTATGCGGCGGCGTGATGTCGGCTGGCCCCGACCGCCTGATGTCGGCTGCGAAAAAAGGCATCCCCACCATCATCGTCCCGGGCTGCGTCGATATGGCGAACTTCTGGGGCGTGGAGACCATGCCTCCCAAGTACCAGTCGCGGAAACTCTACAAGTGGAACCCGAATGTGACCCTCATGCGCACCAATGTCGAAGAAAACACGAAGATCGGCGAACTGATCGCTCGTGCGGCGAATGCGCATACCACCGAAGAGGTTGCCATTCTTATTCCGTTGAAAGGTGTCTCCATGCTGGATAGCCCCGGCGGCGAGTTCTGGGATGTTGAGGCCAACCAGGCATGTTTCAACACCATTAAGAACCTGGTGAAAAAGGGCATTCCGATCATTGAGATCGATGCCAATATCAATGACCCAGTGTTTGTAGATAAAACTGTCGAAGTGCTACTGGGGATGATCAAGCACGCTGCCAGGAAACCCGAACTGGCAACGGTCTGATCTTATCTCTTGATCTAAGCGGTGGAGAGACGGGCGCCTTGCTCGTCCAGCCGGGCGGCAACGCCCGGCTCTCCACCAAGCACGGGTTGCCAGTTCCGCTGGCGCATCCTCGGGTGATTTTATGACATACTACAAACCGTGGCCGTGCAGTTGACTATAGACGTAAAGCAGAGACTTATTGTTTCGACCTTCTACGGTGAAATCAATGATGCCGAGGTTTTGTCCCTCGCCTCCCTGATTCGTTCCCACCCGGACTTCGACCCGAGCTTTTCAGAAATTGCGGATTTCAGTGGCGTCACTGCTGGCGCGCTCTCAACCTCCGCAGTTCGGGAGTTATCACAGCGTGAGAGCATTTTAAACCCCACATCAATGCACGTGGCTCTCGCTCCGCAAGGTCACATCTTTGGAGTCTTCCGCATGGCCCAGGTGTTAGCGGAGAAAACCAGACCAAACACTGTGGTGGTGCGAACCATCGATGAAGCCCGTAAATTTCTAGGGCTTGAAAAAACTGGCTAGACGAAGACCGATAGCTGCGCTATCACCCTAGAAGAAAGAGCGACCAGAACGCTCCGTGATGTACTTGTAGCACTTGATCACGTTGGTCCGCTGGATGTAGTCCATCGACTCATCTTGCCCGATATCGACGGGGTAACGGCTCTTGAAGTTGATCCTCTCTATGCACTCGTCCTGGCTCCAGCCCTTGGAGATTCCCGCGGCAACCGCGCCGATCCATTCGTAGATGAACCCAATCTGCACGTTCAGGTATTCCTTGGTGACGACCGGGCCGTGGCCGGGAACGATGTGATCCACGTCCAGCATTCCGAGGAACTTCAATGAGGCGACGAGCTGGTCGATGTCGGCGGAGTGCAGCCACATCTGGCAGTTCGCGAAGATCGTGTCGCCAACGAAGACCACTCTTTCTTCAGGAACGTAAACGCAAATCTGCGATGGCGAATGTCCCGGAGTGAAGTAGAGCTTGAAAGTATGATCGCCGAGCTGGAGCGACATCCGGTCGCTGAAAGTAATCGAGGGCGGGTTGAAAACATAGTCTTTTTGCAGCGGCATCAAGTGCAAAGCTCCGGGATCCTGCCGCTTGATGACATCGACGCTGTAGTCGTAAGCGTTCATGTCGCCGGGCACCTGCCAGAAGATCTCGTGCAGCTTCTCGTGACCGATTACCGGGCATACGCCCGCGAACCAATGATTCCCGAAGATATGGTCAATGTGCGCTTCGGTGTTGATCAGGTAACGGATCGGCCCTCTCTGCAAAGCAAACTCTTTCATCTCCAGAAGAGTCGTAATCCATTGCGCGGTGTCGATGAACACCGAGCCTTCTTTCGTAAACACGATGCTCGGATTACACCCGCGGATCTTGGTCGTCGTGAATACGTTCTTCGTAACCTGTTCCAATGCGGTTGCGGCCGTGACTGTCATAAGCGGACTCTCCTTTTCAACTTTTCACCGGAACGCGTAAATCCGTGTGCAACGCCGCTTCCCGCCAGTGGACCATGGGCAGGCCCGGAATGGGAGCGCGGAAGCTCGGAATGCGTTTCTCTTTAAGCGCGCCGATGTAAACCGTGCGCAGATCGGAACCGCCGAAGGTGACGCTGGCCATCCAGGGAGCGATGCCCTGGCCGGTGGCAAACAATACTTCCTGCGTTACCTCACCGGCGAAGAACTGTTTTTCAAGCGCCGCTACTTTTTGCGGATCGCCCTCGTCGAGCAGAATCTTCAGGTCGCCTTCCGGTGTAAGTACGAACAACTTGTCGGAGTACACCATGGTTCCCCAGAGGTTCCCATAGCTGTCGAAGGCAATGCCGTCGGGCCATGCGCCCTTGCCGAGATTCGTTGGACCGAAGACCTCCCGCCCAGAGAACTTGCCGTTCCGATCCACCCGCAATCGGCTGATGCATCCGCCGGTCGTCTCGACGACATACAGCCATTCTTCTTTCGCGTCGAAGCGGATCTCATTCGTAAAGCGGAAGCCGTCAGCAACGATGTGGAACTTGCCGTCAATGTAGCGCGCGATGTAACCGTCGGGAAGGTCGGTGCGTAAAGCATGCATCCAGTTCTTGATCCGCGTGGTGACGGTAATCCACATGCGATCCTCGGAATCGCGGAGCACAAAGTTCACTTTCCCGATCGGCTCGCCGTCAATGCTGTCGGCGAGCACGCGGGTTGAGCCATCGCGGGACATGATTTCCAGGCAGTCGGTGCCAAAGTTTGAAATCAGGATGTCGCCATTCCTGGCGAAGGCAAGGCCGTTGGGCAGCGTTCCGGTCAAGTATTGGGTGGCTTCATCCGCAGCCTTGCCAAAGTCTGCCGAATGCTTCTGCGTAATGATTATCTGCGTGCCATCCGGACTGATTTTGGCGACGCCGCCGCGCGCGTCAGCCGCCCACAGCGTTCCGTCGGGTTCGGCGAGAATGCACTCCGGACGCTGTAGATCGTGGCCAACGTATTGAATTTTAGACTTGTCGATTTCGAAATCGAGGATGGGATTGCGCTTCATGGGACCTCCCGGTTTTGGCTTGCTGGTGGAGAGCCGGGCGTCCCCGCCCGGCTGACGGGCGCTCCATCGTATTAGTGAATCATCGTATTAGTGAATCGTCGTATTAATGAATCGTCCAGCCGCCGTCCACGAACAAGATATGTCCGACGACCTGCGCCGCCAGCGGACTGCAGAGGAAGAGAGTTGCCCCGACCAGGTCTTCCGGCTGATTCCAGCGGCCACTGGGCAATTTTTCTTTTGTGACCCACTCTTTGTATCCAGGCTTCTCGATAATCGGCTTGCGCGAGGCCGTCTCGGTAATGCATGGAGCGACAACGTTCACGACCACACCCTGACTCGCCCACTCCAGCGACATGGCACGCGACAACTCGTGTACGTCAGCCTTGGCGCCGCAGTAGACAACGCGGCCTTTCCAGGCGGAGACGGCAAAGTTCGACCCGATATTGACGATCCTTCCACCGCCTTGCGGGATCATGACTCGAGCCGCCGCCTGACAGGCAAAGAATGTGCCTTTCACGGTTGAATCGACGGTCTTGTCGTAGTCCTCTTCGGTTACATCCAAGGCCGGACCGTTGCATGTCCAGCCGGCGCTATTGACGAGGATGTCCAGCCGGCCGAAGCTCTGCACCGCTTTGTCGACCATGGCGCGAACCTGATCGACCTTGGAGATGTCGGTAAGCGCGATCACCGCCTTGCGGCCCAGGGATTCAATTTCAGCCTTCACCTCTTTGAGCTCTTCCTGATGCAGTTCCGGATGCTCGGCGAGCACGAGGTGAGCACCCGCTTGTGCGAAGCCGAGCGCGATGGCACGTCCGATGCCCTGCGATGGGCCGGTTACGATGGCGATTTTGTCCTTTAGTTGAAAGCTCGAATAATCAGCGCCCATTAAATCCTCCAAGAGTAGAAAGCTAAGTTGCCTGCCGCACCCGAAGCCGCCTTGCGGCCGGAGAGCCGTCCTTCGGCTCGGCGGCGAATTCCTTCCGTACCGTTGCGACCGGCGAATTCCACAACCGAAATGCCGCAACCCTGGCGGTTAGTACCGCAAATGAATGCCGCTGTCGGAACAGGATCGCGAACTAGGAAAAAGTGTAGTCTAAAGCAGGCAATGGAGTTAGGATGCCCCCGGCGATAGTTGGCACTTTTTATGGATCAGGGGCTTGTGCCTTGTCCCTCCGCGCATCCTACCAGGGAGTGCCCGACCCATAAAAAGTACCGATGATCGTCGTGCAGCGTCCTACCACCTCTCGCAGCCTTCGAGATATCGATATAACAGTAGCCTGTGGTCGTCATGCGGGTCCAGAAAGAGCTTGGGGCCGGCGACCATGGCGAGGGCTCGAACGAAGGAACAAAAATGGCAATCAGTGTGTCCAAACCCGATGCTATGGCTCCAGAGCAGGAGACAACCGCAAAGTTTGTTAAGCGCCTTGCGCAACTCACCAAAGAGATGGTCGAGGAATGCGGAGGAAAGGCTGCCAACCTGGGCGAACTCACGAAGCTGAGTTTGAATGTCCCGGACGGATTCAGCGTTCTCGGAAATTCCTATTACCACCATCTGGAGGCGAACCATCTCCGCGAGCGCATCGATGCCATCGCGGCCACGCTGAATGTGGAGAACTACCAGGACCTGGAATGCAAAACCCAGTCTATCCGGGATCTGATCATGGAAGCGCCCGTGCCGGGCGAGATTCAAGACGAGATCGCGTCCAATTACCTCAGTCTTTCGCAGGGAGGCGAGGCTTTCGTTGCCGTCCGCTCATCGGTCGCCATCAAGGACTCTCCGATCTCATCGTTTCCCGGGCTGATGGACACTTTCCATTACGTCAAGGGAGCGAACAGCGTCATCGCAAGAGTCAAAGACGTTTGGGCGTCGGTCTGGTCGACTCGTGCGGCCTTTACGCGCCTCACGAAGCACCTGGAGCACAACAAGGCGGTCATTGCTCCCACGGTTCAACTGATGGTGAATTCCGAGATTGCGGGGGTTCTGTTCACCCAGAATCCGATCAACCGTTGCAAAGAAGAAATTGTGATTGAGTCGAACTGGGGATTAGGGGAGACGGTCGTCTCCGGCAGGTGTTCGAGCGATTTCTATGTCCTGCGGAAACAATGCCGCGATTACGGAACGAGGACATGTCCCGAGTGTCCGCCTGATTCGGTGGCCGTAAGAGAGGAAAAGATCGCAAACAAGGTCGAAACCTGCATCGAGGCGGAAGGCGGCGGGCGGCAATGGGTGAAGAATTCGACGGAAAAGGCGCACCAGCCGACGCTGTCGCGCTCGCAACTCCGCGAACTCTGCAGAGCATCGTGCATGATCGAGGAACACTACCGCTATCCGCAGGACATCGAGTGGGCGTTCGAAAAAGGGCGCCTCTATATTCTCCAGACGCGGCGAGCCAAGGTCGGCGGAGCATAGTTAAACGAAACAGGGGATCACCGGCCAGATCCTCCCCAACGATTTCATTGAGGAACTCCTAATGTTGCAGCTTTCGCAAGAAATGTCTTCTGGAGCAGCCCGGTTACGCATCGATGTATTCGGATCGAAGCCATGTCACCACGTGCTGGAGACCATGACCTTCCTGAACTACCGGCTGGCCAACGTAAACATTGAACCCGTCGTCACCCGCCCCAAGCCTGACATTGTGTGGAATCAGGATCTTCCCGCAAAGAATATCCTTTGTGAAGACGGCACTCTGACCTTGCGCGGAGAGTGGTTTCCGGGCGAACTCCAGAAGATCCTCGTAAGTATGATCGCGTCGAAGATGGAGGAAGTTGGGCTCCATCCCTTCCACGCCTCGGCCATTCGTTACCGCGGCCTTACCATCATGTTCCTGGGCGGCGAATCGAATCATGGAAAGTCCATGGCGCAAATCGAGGGCTCCAAGCGTGGCGCTCTCGTCGTCTCCACTGAAACCACGGTGACGGATGAACGCGGCTGGGCCGTCATGGGGTCGAAGAGCGTATTTCTGCGCGAACGAGCCAAGGGCACGGAGCGCGCCGACAAGCTCGATCAGGATCAAGGAGTGGCGAAGTTCTTCGACAAGACTCCCGAGTTCGTAAACTGCGATTCGCCCAGCAATGTAGACTTGGTGGTGATTCCTTCGATTGATGGGAACTTCGATTCCAAAACGGTGGCGATGATTCCATTCGAACGGAACTTCCAGACTTTCCACTCGCTGATGGACTACCTGGGCGTGAAGGAGTTGCTAGCGCCCGGGCTCGTGATGCCCTTGCTGGATAGCGATGCGCGGCGGGCAAAGCGAGCCGCGTTCTGCAAGCGCTTTGCGGAACGACCCTATTATTTGATTCGCGCCAAAAACCCGCTAGTGCTCTTTGACCAGTTGGAAGAAGTACTCGACAAGAACCCCGCATTGGGCGCCACTGCGACCGCTCAGGTGGGCGGCTGAACGCCGAGGTCCATCCGCATGAGATCGTTTGCCTACGCGCGTCCGGAAAGCCTGAATGAAGCGCTGGCGTTGTTGGACGAGTATGGCCCAGCCGCGACCATACTCGCTGGCGGGACCGATGTTGTAGTGCGGCTTCGCACTGGCAGGGTGCTTCCTGCAATCGTAATCGACCTGAAGAGAGTACCTGCTCTTCACGCGGACATCCTCGAAACCGACACCTGCCTGCGGGTGGGTGCACGAACCGTTATGGCCGACTTGGTTGCCGATGAGCGTGTGCGAAGCCGCTTTCCTGCCCTGGCGGAAGCGGCACACGAGGTAGGCTCCATACAAATTCGCAATCGCGCCACTCTGGCGGGAAATATCTGCAACGCTTCACCC
>Ga0187852_1004092_pt1 | contig 10120 bp, 5 predicted proteins | sample June2016WEW_6_40_FD_134511 | JGI IMG/M metagenome (GOLD analysis project Ga0187852, IMG submission 134511) | Peatland microbial communities from SPRUCE experiment site at the Marcell Experimental Forest, Minnesota, USA - June2016WEW_6_40 | ecosystem: Environmental > Terrestrial > Soil > Wetlands...
CAGCTACCTGATGCAGGGATGGCGAAATCGGGAAGTCGCCCAGCATCTGTCCATTACCGAACAAACGGTGAAGAATCACCTAAGGTCAATCTACGATAAAGTTGGGGTTTCGGACCGTCTGGAGTTGGTGCTTTACGCCATCCATCAGAAAATGCTACTTCCCCCCGTACAACCGCCTCAGGCTGGGGCTCGCGCGAATCCTGCCCATTAGTATTACACGGTTGCATTCCATGAACGCGGAATGATGCAAAGACCAATGAGAATGGGCTTTGGAGCGCGGTTTGGTGCTTGCCAGAAGTTCGTGAAAACTGATTCGACGGAAAGCTCCATTTGTCAGTACTCCAACCTGAACGTGACAGAGTGATATTAGCAGGATGTTGCGTACCCCTCTTCGGCTCTTCGTCGTGGCCCCGGCTCGCCGGGGGAAAATCCTGGAATGTCTGGCGCCGAACTGGCTTGTCCCCATGTCCGTGATCGGAACCTATCCCGCCCTGCATCGGGTAGTCGGCCTTCACAACCTGGCCCGACCTGTCCCGACCTGTCCCGATGTCTTTGATCGGGATGCCTTTGATGGGGAGGCTTTTGATCGGGAACGGCACTCGAAGGCGGGCTTCTCAGCATCCTGCTAAGGCTGCTTTTTTTCCTGCCGCTCTGAGGCAGGGAAAAGGCCCGGTGGGTGATCTTCAGCCTCTGGCAACTGACCAAGTCCCGAGAATCGCAAGTCTGCCAGTAAATCAAAACGCGCGTCCTTGTCCGACCTTCGCCTTGCCGTTTACAGGCGCGTTGTTTGCAGTAGCAAATCAGTCCAAGGCCAACTCGACTCCTACTTCGGCCGGTTTCGCCAAAATCTCAGGCAGCGGTGCACAGGCGTGAGTGCCAGGATGCTGGAGCCTATGGCCTAAGTCCCTCAGAATGAGAGCATGGCAGACGAGTGCACGGATGTCACGCTGAGCAGCGCAACCCATCCGTCGAAAGCAAAGGATTTACGCGCCGCCGTCCTGGAGAGTCACCTCATCGAGGCGTCGAATAAAACTGCGCGGGCAAACAGCCAATTCCCGCGACCGGACTAACACCAGCAAGACAGGCAGCCTTATGGGTTGCGAGCGGACTTTCACATCCCGGTCATTGCTTCTATTCTCCAATGCTAAAGGTCTTTGACAACTCGAGAATTCAACCGCTCGCTTTAGATTGAAACATTACCCTGGATATTGCCGAGCGGTTTGACACTCCATTCGCTCGCGTCTGACATCCATCACCTCTGTCAGCGAAGTTATTTTTCAACAGGTTGGTTGAAAACCTTGTGGAAAAGGCGGCTCAAGGTTACAGAAAGGTTAAGGATTGGAAGAGCTTCTAACTCTTTGCACCAACCTGTAGCATCTCCAAACCTGCTCGGGCGAACCCCAAGGGTAGGTACTCCGCTTCCAAGCCCATCTCCTCCTCACCTTGCAGTTCGCCGCGCTGCACGTTGCGGAACTGCGACTTCCCAAGCCAGAGCCAGGTGCCCCTCAGAGGATACGCGCTTCCACGAGGATCGCTTCGAGCCCCGCCTCGATAGCGGCAGGCTGGTACTCGCGTACTATATCTCATCTTGGAACTTCCCTTTAAGCTGGAGAACATGCTGAAGGTTGAGACGGCATCATCCGGGGCCGAAATGGTTCCGGCAGAAGTAAAAACTTGAGTGAGGTGAACGATGGTCCTGGCCGCCCTGATCCTGATCCTCTCCACCGCGTTCTTCTTTTTCTATATGCAGGCCACTTGCCAACGCATCCTGCGCCAACAATTCGAGCGAGAGTACTTCCTAGCCATTGTCAATGCCAGCGGCCTGGAGTTCCCTGCGGTGCGCCGGACGTTGGGAGAATTCAACGCGCCCGTCGACTACCCCCGGCTGCGCATGACGCTCAAGTGCGATTACTTGGCACTTACTTACCTGCTCAAGAATGCCGTCAACGTGAAACAGCGCTATTCGGGTAAAGAGCGGTTATTGATGTTCTACTTCCGCCTGGTCTTCGCCTCCCTTATTGCCCGGCATTGGCTCCAAGTGCATGAACAACCGGCCATCCTGAAGCTGACGGCGATTCTCCAGTACTTCGCCAATGTGGTGGGCCAGCGTGTGGACAGCGTCCGCTTCGCCAACCTAACCGCCGCCGATTGCGTCGTAGGTCTTTAATCCTCGTTCTGGCGCTGTTCCAACTATGCGGGGCAATTCTTCAACGCTCACCCGCCATCCCGACGCTACGCAAGGCTCTGGCCGGATTTGGTCCGGCGGGCAGGGGATGGAACTGCTTTTCTGACCACAGGGGCCAGCGTCCTAACTCTTAGACGACCGCCGTTCAAAACAGCCTCAGCGATTGCGTGCCTTGACTCGGCTTGCCGTCCCACTTCGACGGCTGCTCGCTGAAGAGTCCGTCTGGATCATCGCAGTCAGCCCAGCGCCCAGGATGCGAGTGGGATTGTCGGTTATTGGCCGAGGAAATCCAGGTTGCCAGGGGGATTGGCCTTCGCTTTTTCTTTGCATCGGGCACACTCCTGTGTTACCTTTGAAGTGCACCCAAGAGTTCTTGAAGGCCCGCCTGGCAGCGGGCCTTTCGCATTTGCGCCTAACTTAGCATAGGCGCGACCTTATTGCTAGTCCTTTAAAGTCCTGAATCCACACCCCTCTCACAACTCTGGATACTGGCTCAGTGTCATTGAAGGGCGTTTTTCGGGCAGAATCCGGACTTGGGCTGTCCGGGGCTGTTTTCGCTTTCTGCGAGCGCAGAATCTGCTTGGCCCGATAGACCATCCCCCTTCCGCCGCCACCCAACTTCTCGAGGATGCGATAGTGAGAAATGGTCTTGCCAATCATCGGAAATTCTTGATCAACACCGCGTCGGTCTGCTCAGTGCCGCGCGAGAGGGCCAGGCGGCCATCGCGGGACCAGTCGAACCAGAAAACCTTGTCTGAAGTGAAATGCGTCACCGGCTTCGGCGGGCCGCCCGCCACCGGTTGTTCCCAGACGTTCTCCACGCCATTCACGTCGTAGAGGTAAGAGATGGCGTGGCCATCGGGGGTCCAAGAAAAGTACCCGTGACCAGCACCCGGCAGCGGGAAAACCTTGGCGGGTTGGCCGCCCGCGAAAGGAACCATCGCCAAGCTGAATCGCTGATCCTGGCTGGGAGCGTACAGGCAGGCAATCCACTTGCCGTCCGGGGAGACGGATGGCGTGTTTGATGCGTAGTCCGTCAACTGGGACGCTGGGCCGCCTCCACTCGGAACCTTCATCAGAACAACCTTGCCGCTCTCGGTCCGGCTGAAAACTACCCACCGCCCATCCGGCGATATGGCGGGAAACGCTCCACGGGTGAGCTGTTTCAGATTACTACCGTCCATATCCATACGCCAGATGTTGCCCTGGCCATTTCGGTCTTCCTGGTAGAAGGCAATGAAGCCGCCACGGAGGGGGACGGCGGGCAAGGCGGAAGCTGCGGATGCGTCGTTGTTGGTGAGCCGCTGGGAGTTCGAGCCGTCCGCGCCCATCTTCCAAAGATCATAGCGTCCGTTATGAACCGAGGAATAGACGATTTTCCCGTCCGGCGTCCAGGCCAGACCCCCCTGGCCGTCGTGGCTCTGGTTCTCGGCGCTCAACGAGCGGGCCTCGGACTCCTTGCCAGGTGTGGTGACCTGGATGGTAGTAAGAACCTGGCCCTGCAGGGCCAGCAGTGTCTTTCCGTCCGCGCTCGCCCGAACTCCTATGTACCTCGACAGGTCGTGAGTGATCTGGCGGGCTTCGCCTCCCTCTACCGGGACTTCGTAAAGCTGTGATGTCGCGGTGGACCCCGACGCCCCTTGCGGCCTGCCCGCAACGAGCAGGTGAGGGCCTCCAGGGAGCCAGGTGAGATCCAAGATGGCGTTCCAATGTGCGCCAGCCACCGGCTGGGCCGGACCGCCTTCCGCCGCGATGGTGGTCAAAACCGACTGCCGGCTATAGTGATCGAAGGCGAGGGTCTTGCCGTCCGGAGACCACGCGACGTGGTAAATCCGCTCGGGCCATTTGTAGGATGCCATTACTCGCTCGTCAGAGCCATCCGGCGAGGCGGTCAACAAGCTGTCCTCACCAATAATGGTGGTCCGCACAAAGGCGACCCGCTGGCCATCGGGTGAAAATGCCGGCGGGTCGGTGATCCCCGCCAGCATCTTTCTGGGACTTCCGCCCAGGGACGGCACTTGGTAAAGATCGCCGCTAGACTTTAGGCGGTCCTGGCGGACGAAGTAGACGTAGCTGCCATCGGGAGAGAACGCCACACCGGCGCAAATATCTTCGCCCAGGGTGGCAATCTGGACGTCACTGTCCGTGGCCAGTTGCTTCAGCCAGAGGCTTTGCTTTCCTGCCGTCTCCCGCACATAGGCCACATACTTCCCGTCCGGTGAGATGTCCGCCCCCTGGACGTCGCCACTGCCTGTTACACGCGTAAATTCCAAGCCGGCGGGCGGAGCCGGAGCATGGCTGGCGGCGCGATAGAGGCCATAGATGAGGGCGGCGGCGATCACCATCCCGGCAGCCATCAATGCGCTGATGGCTTTCTTGTGGCGCTTGACCAAGCCCGCGATAACCTGGGAATCGGAGCTCTCGCTCGTAGCGTCGGCATCTTGCCGGCTCGCTCTCTCGCCGCCCGGCCCAAGGGCAGGCACAAGGCCTGTCCCTATGTTGCGCCCAACCGCCGGGACGGCGGCGCTACGCCCCGAATCCGTATCACGCTTCAGGCGTTGCAAGTCTGCCCGTAGGTCGGCCGCGGTCTGGTAGCGAAGCCTGCGGTCTTTCTCCAGCGTCTTGTTGATGATTTCTTCCAGCTTGGGTGAAAGTTCAGGGTTCAGCCGCACCGGTGGGGTCGGAGCCTGGGTGAGGATGGCCGTGAAAATCATCGCGGATGTGTTGCCCGTGAAGGGCTGCTTGCCCGTCGCCATCTCGTACAGCACCGCGCCGAAGCTGAACAGGTCGGTACGTGCGTCGAGTTCTTCGCCTCGCGCCTGCTCCGGCGACATGTAGGCGACCGTGCCCAGAACCACGCCGGGGCTGGTGAGATGCTCGGGTTCGAGGGAGGCGGTGGGCAGGGCAGAGGCTCCCACGGCTTCCGCTGCCCGCCTGGGCTTTGGCGCCAGCTTGGCCAGTCCGAAATCCAGAATCTTCGCCTGCCCACGCGTGGTGACGAAAATATTCGCCGGCTTGATGTCCCGATGGATGATGCCCTTCGAGTGGGCAGTGTCCAGCGCATCGGCAATCTGAATGGCCAGGTCGAGCAGGGTATCGATTTGTAGGGGCGAACGGCGTTCGCCCTGCTCGGTTGGGCGCGCGCCGCGCGCCCCTACATCCACCAAATGCTTCAGGGTCTGCCCCTCCAGCAACTCCATAGCGATGAAAGGCTGGCCCTCGTGCTCATCAATGTCGTAGATCGTGCAGATGTTGGGATGATTGAGGGCAGAAGCCGCGCGCGCTTCGCGCTTGAGCCTCTCCAGGGCCTCATAATCCTTTGCCAATTCCTCGGGCAGGAACTTGAGCGCCACCAAGCGGCCGAGCCTGGTGTCCTTGGCCTCGTAGACTACGCCCATGCCGCCGCCACCGAGCTTCTCCAGAACGCGATAGTGGGAAACGCTCTTGCCAGTCATGCGAGGAACCAGCCGCTGCACGCCATCTTAGGCCACGGTTGCAGCGTAGTCAACGCAATAGGACAATCCGGGACAGTTCAAGCAGCGGAACAGTTCCCAAGAGTGCTGTGCAGCAAAATCTCACGGTGCTGGATCAAGTGCGAAGTGGTCCCGGCAGCGGGCCAAGATTTACCCAAGGGCTCCAGTCCACATCATGGGCACCGGGCAGACAGGATGGATTGGGAATGAAAAGTCGGCTTCCCATCGACTGGGTCACCTCTTGGGCTGGATTCAGGTGTGGAGGGCGTTTCTCGGGCCCAATCCGCGCTTGGGCTGTCCGGCGCTGTTTTCGCTTTCTGCAAGCGCACAAATTGCCTTCCCCCACCCCGGCTCTCCAACGCAGCCGAGAGGCTGAAATCCGAACCGCGGCTGAACCCCGTGCGCCAGAATCGGGGAGTGCTTTCCCGGTCGAGCGCGATTCGGGCTCCATCCTGCGAAACAATTCTCTCCTTGACGGACTAGGAGAGCTATGTTACCGTCTCTCCTAGATATTCGAGGAGAGAACATGGATAAACAGATAGATCTGTTGCAGGGCACTCTGGACATGCTGATCCTCAAAGCCGTGTCGCTCGGCCCCTTGCATGGCTACGGCGTTCTGCTGCGCATTCAGCAGATTTCCGATGAACGTCTGGAGATCCAGCAAGGATCGCTGTACCCGGCTCTCTACCGGCTGGAGCACCAGGGTTTGATCTCCAGCGCGTGGGGCGAATCGGACAACAAGCGTAAGGCGAAGTTCTACCGTCTGACGGCGACCGGCCGGCGCCGGCTCCAAACGGAGACCGAGAAGTGGAACCGCATGGCGTCGGTGATCGCCGGCATTCTGGGCACGACCCCGGAGGAGATATGAGACTCTTCGCGCAATTCCGGTCATGGCTGAAGTGGATCGTGAATCGGCGGCAGCTCGAAAGCGGCATGGAGGCGGAGGTGCGCTTTCACCTCGAGAGCTATGCGGAAGACCTGGTGCGGAGCGGCGTTCCCAGGCCGGAAGCGATGCGCCGCGCACGGATCGAGTTCGGCGGGATCGAGTCCCATAAGGATGCCATGCGCGCCTCCCTGGGCTTGCGCTGGTGGGATGGGCTCGGCGCGGACCTTCGCTATGGGGCACGGCAGTTGCGCAGGAACCCGGGGTTCACGGCGGTGGCGGTGCTGACGCTAGCGCTGGGCATCGGGGCCAACACGGCGATGTTCAGTGTCGTCAACGGCGTCTTATTGCGGCCGTTGCCATATCCCGAACCCGACCGCCTGTTTTCCGTGCAGGAGCGCGGTCAGGGATTCGGAAGTCCAACTTCGTACCCGGAGGTTGCCGATTGGCGCGCCCAAAACCACACCTTCAGCGACATGGCCAGCTATCACGCGACGGAATTCACCCTTACCGGCAACGGTGGGCCCATGCACCTGCGCGGCGTGGTGGTCTCCTCGGAGCTGCTGTCTGTACTTGAGGTGCGGCCATTGTTCGGGCGGGGCTTTGCGCCTCAGGACGACGAAACGGGAGCACACGTTGTCCTGCTCAGCCATGCCTTTTGGCGTGAGAAGTTCCACTCCGACCCGGACATTGTCGGTCGCGGCATCACGCTGGATGGGCAAAACTTCGCGGTGGTCGGCGTCATGCCGGCCGGGTTTCGATTTCCTCCCACCTTTCCGGGCGAGGTATGGACCACGTCCGCGGTTGACACCGGCGCACCCAAACAGGAGCGGGGATACAGTTGGCTGAGCGTGATTGCGCGCCTCAAATCGGGCGTTGCCGCTACCAAAGCGCAGTCGGACATGGATGTCATCGCCCGCCGATTAGCTCAACAGTACCCGCAGAGCAACGCGCAACGCACGTCGGTCAGACTCGTGCCGGAACTCGACCGGATCGTGGGCGGCTCCCGCCTGCCCCTGCTCATTCTGCTCGGGGTGGTAGCCGGCGTGCTGCTGATCGGCTGCGTGAATCTGGCGAACCTGTCGCTGGCGCGCAATCTCGCCCGCCAGAAGGAAATCGCGGTGCGGGCGGCGCTGGGTGCCGGTCGCCGGCGGCTGGTGGGCCAAATGCTCACCGAAAGCATCCTGCTTTCCCTGCTCGGAGGCCTATGTGGAGTAGTATTGGCGGCCTGGGGCACGCAGGCCCTGCTGAGTATTGTCCCGGATGCCGTACCCCGAACCGCCGAAGTGGGGGTCGACCTCCACGTACTGGTCTTCGCCGTCCTGCTCTCGATGGTCACCGGTCTGATTTTCGGGCTGGTGCCAGCCCTGCGAGTCTCGCAAACCGATCTCGTGGCGTCGCTGAAGGGCGCCGGACGGACCGCCTCGGAAGGGGTGCGCCACCAGCGGCTGCGCGGCGCGCTGGTTACGGCGGAAACGGCTTTAGCTCTGGTGTTATTGGCCGGCGCCAGTCTGCTGATCGCCAGCTACCTCCGGCTATCGCGCGTTGATCCTGGCTTTGATGTGCACCACCTACTCACATTTGCCTTTGATCTTCCCTCACCACCCTACACCACCGATCAGCAGGTAAATTTCTATAAGGAACTGCTCTCCCGACTTCAGGGGGCGCCAGGGGTCAAATCTGCTGCCGCCGCCTGGCCGCTGCCTTTGGCGGGGGGAGACGCAACCTCAGGTTTTGAAATCGCCGGGCGTTCGTTTCCGCCCGGCAACTCGCCCGCGGCGCGAGTCCATGTGGTGAGCCCAGGCTACTTTCATACTTTCGGCATGAGCCTCAAGCAGGGCCGCGATTTCACCGCCCGAGATGATATGGCGACCCTTCCGGTGGTGATCGTCGATGAAGCCTTCGCGCATACGTTTTTTCCCAACGAGGAAGCGGTCGGCAAGCGCATCCAACCGAGCCTCACGATGACGGATCAGCCGCCCTGGCGTGAAATCGTGGGCGTGGTGAACAACACCAAAGAAGCAGGCTTGGCCGAGGACTTCCAGCCCCAGTATTACATCCCCTACGCTCAGCTCCCCGGCCCGCAGCCGGCCGTCCTGGTAAGAACACAAGCTGCCCCCCTCACCGCCGCGCCCATGGCGCGCAGTCTCATGGCTTCGATGGACAAAAACATCCCACTGTACGAGGTGGCGAGCATGGACGAACTGGCCTCCGCCTCGATGTCTCGCGAGCGCTTCAACGCGCTCCTGTTCGGCCTTTTTGGAGGATTAGCACTGGTGCTGGTGGCCGTAGGAATCTACGGGGTGGTGGCCTATTCGGTAAGCCAGGCCACGCGCGAAATAGGTATCCGACTGGCCATGGGGGCACAACGAAGTGACGTCTTGAAGCACACGATATACGAGGGGCTCCGTCACGTCGTGCTGGGCATGGCGATTGGACTTGGGGCAGCGTTCCTGCTCGCCCGCCTGATCTCCGGCATGCTCTATGGCGTGCGCCCGACTGACCCACTCACGATTGTGCTGGTGTCGCTGACGCTCATCTCGACCGCGCTCTTGGCTTGCTACATTCCCGCGCGCCGGGCGACGAAGGTCGATCCCCTGGTGGCGCTGCGCTACGAGTAGACATTTAAGATCCAAGAGGAAACGTTCCTCCCGGGAGTGCGGGGGCTTTCCGGAATCGCAGAAACCCCCGCATTATCGCGGACACGGAAGTTAATTTCCGGTCATTCTCCAAGGAGTTCTTTCGCTCGCCTCCCTGCGAGTAGCTGCCGATCAGGCAGTTCGGCCGGTTCTGGGGATTCGGCCTGGGAAGTCGCCTAGCCGTCGATCGGCCCGCTGCGCTGTGCCAGCCGGATTCCGGCGTGGAAGGGCGTTTTTCATTCCAAATCCAGCCCAGTAGCCACTCAGCATAGTTTCCTAGTGCCTCAACGGGGCACAACTGCAATGGGGAGAGGGAAGAGCACCTCCCCTGTTTACCGAGCAAAGGTCCGCAGCTATCTGGCTCGTCTGCGCAGTTACTGCAGTCTCGCACGGTCTTGTGATTTGAGTGGTGCGAAATGCGCTTCAAAGACGCGGAGCACCCAAGCAGAGCCTCGCTAGGGTCGGATGCTCAAAGATGGTGGCGTTGATGAGAGCTGAGATCGTGGCCTTGACGTCTAAAAGCTCTTCATACCTGCTTTCAGGTCCCCCACTCCAGAGGAGCTTCACCTCATCAAGAGCTTTCTTTTCCATTTCCTTCGAATGCATGCTGTACAACTCGTGCTTCAAATACTCGGTGACAGAGCCGAATTCGTCCTGGTCAAGCCACATTCCGTGACATTGGGGACACCAATCAATAACAGTCGACGAATTCCCAAAAAGGGCAGAAACCATCCTGAGGTTTTTGCACTTAGGGCATACACGCTTAGTTACCACTGCGCTTGTTTTCTCGATGTTGTTGATTTCATCATTGAGCCAGCGCATTGACCCGTGCTCGACTTTATTTTTCAGTCTTCGCAATTCATCCTTGAACAACCAAATTCCCTTGCAGGCCGGACAGCCTTCAAATCTCATCGAGAACACGGTGTACTCATCAAGGGGC
>Ga0187852_1004095_pt1 | contig 10116 bp, 9 predicted proteins | sample June2016WEW_6_40_FD_134511 | JGI IMG/M metagenome (GOLD analysis project Ga0187852, IMG submission 134511) | Peatland microbial communities from SPRUCE experiment site at the Marcell Experimental Forest, Minnesota, USA - June2016WEW_6_40 | ecosystem: Environmental > Terrestrial > Soil > Wetlands...
GACCCGGTGGCTCTGGGCATCGACGCGACCGGCGTGAGTTGGGGTTCGCTGCTGGTCAAAATCGGCGCGGTCTTCGGGCTGGCAACCGTGATGCTGGTCATGCTGCTGGGCCAGTCGCGCGTTTTCTTCTCCATGTCCCGCGACGGCCTTTTGCCCAAGTGGGCCTCGTCCATTCATCCCAGGTTCCGCACGCCGTGGATCTCGACCATAGCGGTGGGCGTGGTGGTGGCCATCCTGCCGGCCTTCCTGCCCGTCGGCCGGCTCGCCGAACTGGTGAACATCGGCACGCTGCTGGCCTTCACCATCGTCTGCGCGGGGGTGTGGGTGCTGCGGGTGCGCCATCCCGACCTGCACCGACCCTTCAAGACGCCGCTCGTTCCACTGGTGCCCATCCTGGGCATTCTCACGGCCATCTACCTGATGAGCAACCTCCCGCTGATTACCTGGACGGTGATGATCGGCTGGCTGCTGGTCGGATTGGTGATCTACTTCAGCTACTCGATCCGGCACAGCAAGGTGCAGAAGCTGCCCAGGGCGCAAGAGGGCGATTGATTCAGCGAAAGCAGCCACATGCTGATGGAAGAAAACAAGCCGCTTGCGCCCTTCACCACCTTTGGCATCGGCGGCCCTGCGCGCTGGTTTGTGGAGGCCGCCAGCGAAGACGATCTCGTTGCGGCGGCGGCATGGGCGCGGGAGCGCGGAGTGGCGCTGTTTGTATTGGGCGGCGGCAGCAACCTGCTGGTCTCCGACGCCGGATTCGATGGCCTCGTGCTGCGGGTGGGACTGCGCGGCATCGCTGTGGCGGAACGGACGGGGGATTCAGGCCAGAGGATCTATCACGCCGCTGCGGGCGAAGATTGGGACCGCTTCGTGCAGCGAACCGTGCAGGACAACTGCGCGGGCGTAGAGTGCCTGGCAGGCATTCCGGGCACAGTGGGCGGGACTCCGGTGCAGAATGTCGGCGCTTATGGGCAGGAGGTGGCTTCGTCCGTCGAGCGGGTGCGCGCATTCGATCTGAAGGAGCGGATTTTCGTCGAGTTTGCGGCGGCGGAGTGCGGTTTTGCCTACCGCCGCAGCCGCTTCAACTCGGCCGATCGAGGGCGATACATCGTGACCCGCGTGGACTACCGGCTCACGTCTGGCGGCGCGCCTACGTTGCGTTATGCGGAGCTCGAACGCGCGCTTGCGCCCATGCGCTCAGAGGGCAGGGAAGTGAACCTTGCCGAGGTTGCAGCTCAGGTGCGGCGCCTTCGACAGTCGAAGGGGATGCTGCTGGTCGAAGGCGATCCCGACTGCCAAAGCGCAGGCAGCTTCTTCAAGAATCCGGTGGTCACAGAAGTGCAGGTGCGCCGCATCGCGGAGTGCAGCGCAAACGAGCCGCCGCGCTTTCCCGCAGGAGCGGGGCCTGAGAGTATGGGCCGGGTCAAGGTGCCCGCCGCGTGGCTGATCGAACAGTCGGGCTTTTCCAAAGGCTACGCGCTGGGCGCGGCAGGCATCTCCTTGCGGCACACGCTGGCGCTCATCAACCGCGGCGGTGCGAGCGCGGCAGAGATTCTCACTCTCGCCAACCAAATCTCCGCCGCTGTCGAAGCCCGCTTCGATATTCAGCTAGAGATGGAGCCGGTGCTGGTGGGGTTTTAACTTGCGGCTATAGAATAATCTGTAGCTCAACAGTGGTTCAGGCACTGTGGTGGAGTAAATGTGAACGTTCCATCTCTGGCTCGATTCTTCCGGCAGCAAATCACTTACATCGCCATCGCCGCGATCGTTGGCGCCATTTTCTGGGCCAGCGGACAGCAGATCAATCCCGTGAGGGTCATCGTCTACTCTCTTTGCATTGGGAATCTTCTCAACTCCGCGATATACCGGTTGGAGTTCCTTTATTCGGATAGGCCATTTCCTTACAACTGGCTGATTTTTCTGCTTGTCTTGCTTGCACTGACGGTCCCTGTTTACCTCATTACGGCCGTAGTTGTGTGGTTGATCGCTTCACCGGTTCCGGAGACGCTTTCTCATCTCATGCGAACAGGATGGAGGTTGCCATTCCTGGTCACCTTCGTCTTCGGTTTTCTCTCCTTTCTGTACCACACCACGAAAGAGCGGCTTGTGAGGCGCAACGTCGAGCTTCAGCAATCAGTTGAGCGCGGCACGGCGCAGCTTGAAATGCAAGAGCAGGAATTGGAGCGTGCCCGGGAGATACAGCAGTCGCTGTTGCCAAAGAACATACCTCAGCTTTCCGGATTCGAGGTGGCTGGAGCATGGCAACCAGCGAGGAGTGTGAGCGGGGATTACTACGATGTGCTCCAACTCGGCGGCCACAGGCTTGGAATCTGCATTGCCGACGTGGTCGGAAAAGGCGTCTCTGCTGCTCTGCTGATGGCCAATGTGCAGGCCGCGGTACGCGCGTTTGCCAGCAGCTCGGAGAGCCCCGCCCAGGTTTGCGGCAAGGTCAATCGGCTTTTGTGCGAGAACATTGCGAGAGGGAAGTTCGTGACCTTTCTTTATGGAATCCTCGATGGCGATGCGCGCACCTTTCAGTACTGCAACGCCGGGCATCTTTACCCCATCCTGGCATCGGGAGGTTCCGTCCGGACGCTTGAGCAAGGCGGCGCGGTGCTGGGCGTTTTCCCGGCCTGGACATACGAGGACTCGAAAATAGAGTTAAAGGCAGGGGACCGCTTGCTCCTGTTCACCGACGGCATCACGGAAGCGTCGGATGCAAACGATCAGGAATTCGATGAAACGAGAATCGCAAGCTTTGCGAAAGCCAATAGCGCGCTCTCCGCAAGCGAGTTGAATAGCCGGCTGCTGGCGCAGGTCACCGCCTTTTGCGGCGCCCAATTCCGGGATGACGCAACTCTGCTTGTGATTGCCGCAAATTAGGCGTTCCCGATTCGCTCAAGCAGCTGTTGCCACTCCGCTGCATTCGCATGGGACAAGCGGCCTACGGGCTGGGTTACTCGCGAACGAATATTCCCATCCAGAACTCCTTGCCCGCCGGAAGCGAGCGTCGAGCCTCGTATATGAGCCGGAATGCGCGTTCTTCAAGTGTTTCCCGGAGCCACACGGGATCGATCAAGGAGAAGTGGGGAGCTAACTTCTGAATCGAAGCAAACCCGCCTCTGCCTACATCCTGCCCGGCTTTCGCAGGCAGTTGCAGCACGATCGAGAGAGCGCCGCCGTCCGCGACCAGAGAGATTGCGTTGTCCAGACAGCGGCCAACTTCCGCGTGCTCGAGCACCAGGGCTGCATGGACCAGTTGCACGGGCTGCATTTCAATAACTTGTTCAGCCAGATCGATGCAATGAAGCTCCAGTCCAGTTACATGGGAGTAACGCCGGCGGACGGCATCCAGATACAGCGGGTTGACATCCAGTCCCACCACGCGCGCGGTCATCTTGTTGTCGACGCGCTCCAGTCCATTTCCGCCCGCGACTCCGAGGACGGCGACGGAAGCAGGATGGCGGAATGCGATTGCCTCCGCGAACAGATCCGACAAAGCCCCCAACTGCTGAACTTCGGCCGACGTCATGTGCCCCTCGTAGTCGGTGAGGGGTATATCGAGCCATGGATTCGACATGTTTCAATCAGGTGAGGCAAAAATCGCCGTACGCTGGTAGGCTAACACCAGGCATGAACGACAGTTTGCACCAATTACGTTGTTTCGGATGCAGGGCGCGGGTCACGGGCGCGGAAGCGAAGCCGGACTTCCGTTGCGCCCTGTGCGGCGACCTTTTTGAAGTGGAGTATCCGGGCTGGAGCCAGCGCAAAGGGCCTGATCGGCCCAACCCCGGCGCGCTAAAGTGGCTGTGGCGGGAACGGCGCTGCTCGTCAGAGGAACTGGACCACTCCGGCGTCTGGCGATTCCGCGAGCTGCTGCCGATTCTGGACAGCTTTGACAACATCGTGACTTTGCGCGAGGGCAATACGCCCCTCTACCATCTGCCCCGCGCCTCCAAGGCCCTGGGAATCGACCAGCTCTTCGCCAAACATCAGGGAATGAACCCGACAGGTTCCTTCAAAGACACGGGCATGACCGCGGCGATGAGCGTGGCCAAGGAGCGCGGCTTCGAGTGGGTGGCCTGCGCGTCCACAGGCAATACATCCGCCGCAATGGCCGCCTATGCCGCCCGCGCCGGACTGCGCAGCCTGGTGGTGATTCCCGAGGGGAAGATCGCCTGGGGCAAGCTGTCACAGGCCATGGACTACGGGGCCGTCACCTGCCAGTTGAAGGCCGATTTTGACGGCTGCCTGCGCTTGCTGACGCAGATTGTGAACGAAGCGCCCATCTATCTGCTCAACTCGGTCAACCCCTACCGGCTGGAGGGGCAAAAGACGCCGGCCCTCGAGATTGCCGAGACCTTCGACTGGAACGTGCCCGACCACCTGATCGTGCCGGGGGGCAACCTGGGGAACAGCTCGGCGCTGGGCAAGGGCTTCCGCGAGATGCACGAACTGGGGCTGGTGGCGCGGCTGCCGCGCATCTCCGTGATTCAGGCAGCGGGAGCCAATCCTCTGGTGCGCTCCTTTGAAACCAGCCATGGCGCCGCGCTGGAGCCGGTAGAGGCGCACACGCGGGCCACCGCCATTCGCATTGGCAATCCGGCTTCATGGCGCAAAGCCGCGCGAGTCATCCAGGAGACCGGCGGCTGGTGCCTGGATGTGACCGAGGCTGAGATCGCCATCGCCAAGGCCGCAGTGGGCGCTGAGGGTCTGGGCTGCGAGCCGGCATCCGCCGTCACCCTTGCGGGATTGAAGAAGTTGCGCGCGCAGGGTGCGATCGAGCCCGGGGAGACGGTGGTTCTGATGCTCACCGGCCACGCCCTCAAGGACGCGGATTACACCATCGACTTCCATCGGGGAACGCTGCTGACGGATGAGGAGAGTGTTGGCCTGGAGTCGGAGATCGAGGGTTTGCGACGAAACGCTCAGGTGGTCGAGGCCACGCCTGCCGCCGTGCTGGCCGCGATGAAAGACAGTGTGGGATGAACGACGCTTCAGTTGCAAGTTCAGGAAGTTTCCATCTGCGGCTGCCCGCCACCTCAGCCAATCTCGGCCCCGGTTTCGATGCCTTCGCCGTGGCCCTCGACCTTTATCTTGAGATGGAGGCCGAAGCGGCCGCGGAGTTCTCGATTGCCGCTGCGGGGCGGGACCGGGAGCGCTGTTCAAGGCTAGAGAACAATCTCATCCTGGAGACCTATCAGGGTTTGCTGGAGAGCAACGGCAGGGCGGTTGTGCCCCTGGCAATTCGCATGGCCAACGGCATACCGCTGGGGATGGGCTGCGGATCGTCGGCAGCCGGACGGCTGGCAGGCATCGTGCTTGCCGCGCACTTTGGCCGGCTTGACTGGAGTTCCGAGCGCATTCTTGAAGAGGCTTGTGCGCTGGAAGGCCACCCGGACAACGCCGCGGCCTGCTGGCTGGGCGGGTTTGCCGCCGCGGCCTGCGAAGGCAGGACCGTGCATGTGGCCCGCCTGGCGGCTCCGGCCGAATGGAGGGCTATCGTCGTTCTTCCCGCCGAACCCTTGTCCACCAGCAAGGCCCGCGCCGTGCTTCCTGGCAGTTACTCCAGCGCCGACGTGGTGGCCAACATCCAGTCCGTGGCCCTGCTGGGGCTGGCCTTTGCCCTGGGACGGACCGACCTGCTCCGCGTAGCTATGAAGGACCGCATTCACCAGCCCTACCGCGCCCCGATCTGCCCGTTGCTTCCGCCTCTGCTGCCGCTGGCGGGAGGGCACGGCATTCTGGGAGCGGCGCTAAGCGGCGCCGGTCCAGCCGTGCTTGTGGTGGTGGGCAGCGAGGAAAGCCTGCCGGAGGCGATGGGGGCCATCCGCAACGCGCTCGCGGGGATTCTAGAGCCGGAACTGTTGGTCTGCCGGTTTCTGCCCGCCGGGGCAAAGCAGTTGCTTGAATCCCGCTCCATTTGAAGACGTTGAGCCGTCTCGCACGCCTGGCGATGCAGACGTTGACCAGGTGCAATCTCTTCCGGGTCGCTGTTAACTTTCTGGCTAATAACCCGTTTGTGGGTGCTAATCACCTGTTGGTTTTTGGTTTAGCATTACCTAAGATTTCTTGCAATTCACACGAGGAACACATACATTACCGGGCGTGGGCAGTTCTGGGGGAGGGCTGCTCTAGCGCCCGTGATCCTGTTCAGGATCCGGGCGCTTTTATTTACTCCCGTGGCGCGTCGAGAGCGCAATAAGGCCATCGTCTCAGAGGCTGAAGGCCGGATTGGTGAGCCCATCGCGCACCCAACTGCCGTTTACGGTTCAGGCACGGTTTGCGACCTTTGCCCCGCGCGGCGCATCTCATGAAAGCGCAGTAGACGGTAAACTGAAAAAAGTGCAGTAGCCGCAAGGAGGATCATGGCTGGTTTGGGAGTCCTGGAAGTAAGCGATGTGACGTTCGATCAGGAGGTGCTCAAGAGCGAGCAGCCGGTTCTGGTGGATTTCTGGGCCGTTTGGTGCGGTCCGTGCAAGGCCATCACGCCAATCGTGGATGCGGTGGCAGCTAAGTTTGCAGGCCAACTCAAGGTGGTCAAGGTGAATGTGGATCAGAACGGCGCAAGCCCGTCGCGCTACGGTATTCGCGGCATTCCCTCACTGTTGTTTTTCAAGGGCGGCAAGGTGGCCGACCAGGTCGTGGGCTATGTGCCCCAGGACGTGATTGAAGAGAAGGTCCAGCGCCTGCTGGCGTAACGGGACTCAGCCGAAGCTGCGGATTGGCAATGAAAAGGCCCGGCGGGCGCGCCGGGCCTTCACCGTCTTCGGCGACTGAGGAACGTTTACCGGTACTTGCGAAGCACGCCCAGCACGCGGCCCTGAATGGCCACCTGCGCGGCCGGAACGTAGATGGGCTCCATCTCCAAGTTGGCCGGCTGCAGCCGCACTACGCTTCCCTCCGGATAAAAGCGCTTCAACGTGGTCTCCGAGCCATGCACCAGGGCCACCACGATCTCGCCCTGGCGAGCCGTCCGCGTGCGCTCCACCAGCACGTAATCACCGCTGATGATGTGCTCGTCGCGCATCGAATCGCCGCGCACCTCGAGGGCAAAGACGTCGCGGTTGCCCACCACGTCGTGCAGGGAGATGCTCTCCGGCGTCTCCGTGGCCTCGACCGGAAATCCGGCTGCGATTCGCCCGGCCAGCGGCAGCCTGTCGCTGGTGCGGGTGCGCGTACCCGGCGGCAGAACGTCGATGGAGCGGCTGCGGTTATGCACGCGGTCCAACAGACCCTTCTTTTCCAGGTTGGTAATGTGCTTGTGCACGGTGGCCAGGCTCCTCAGCCCCATGCCGCGCGCAATCTCCTCAAAGGACGGGGAGTAGCCGTTGCGGGCCACAAACGACTCGAGAAAATCAAGAACCTCTTTTTGCCTTCTTGTAACAGCCATGCGGGCATTATAGCGAATAAAAAGCGAATTGCAACATTTTTTTGCTTGTTCTTTCGGGAACAGGGCGCGGACTGAAATTCGTGGGAAAAGCTTCAGCCCCTCTTACCCGGCAAACTGGCTTCTGAAGACCCTGTTGTTTCCCGGAATGGTTGGATTTTTGGCATTGCCGGGTGGAAGCCCAGGCTCAAGAGAAGGCGGGAAATTGCCGATAAGCCGAGGGTAATCTGTTAGCTCTCGATCCCGCGCTGACAGCGTTCCTCCGAGGACAAATGATCTCTCTGAAAAAGTATCTGGATGCCATCGACGGCGCCTCGCAAGCACAGAAAGCGGGCGGCGCCAAGTTGCCGGCCGTGAACGGGGCAAAGAAGCCGGGGCCGCTGGCCGCGCCCAACGCAAAGGAGCTGTTTCCGGTGGCCATGGCCGCGTGTCGCTCCGCGTTCAGGAGACGGTTGCAAAGCGATAGGCGCAACCTGAGCCGGAGTATCTCCGCAGCCTCTTGAGGCGAAGACTCTCCTGGGCGAGGCTCCAGGGGCTGCCCTGGCTTAAGCGGGAGCGGCAAACCGGGGTCATAAGCTGCGCGCAAGCGGTCGCCGTTTCGGGACATCACCCCTGGCCTGTGCCGATACTGGAATCCTCCCTCGTTCTTTCTTCTTTCCAATCTTGAGTTCTTCACCCCCCCGCGGGATGGTTAAGGGAAGCCGTTCCTTAGCGCGCACTAAGCCGGCTGGGATGCGGCGCGGCGAATGCCGTGCCCTTTCCTAGAGCGGGCTGACGTTGCGGGTTGAGGACGCCGGCCAAAAGAAAGGCTGCCATGAGGTTATTGATCGCCGAAGACGACAAGGCGCTGGGATTGTTTTTGAGTCGCGGACTGGAAGCCGACGGGCATCACGTGCGCGTGGCCTGCGATGGAGCGGCGGCTGTAGAGGCTTTTCGCCAGGATATGCCGGATCTGACCATCCTCGATCTCAATATGCCGATCAAGGACGGCGAACAGGTGCTGGAGGAGGTTCGGGCCATAGACGCCGACCTGCCGGTGCTGGTGCTGACCGCGCGCCAGGAGATGGACACGCGCGTCCGCTGCCTGGACCGCGGCGCCGACGATCTGATGATCAAGCCCTTCAGCCTGCACGAGTTGCGAGCCCGTTGCCGGGCCCTGTGGCGGCGCAAGCGGGAGACGCGGCTGCTGTTGAGGGCCGGCGACCTGGAACTGGACCGGCTGGATCACACGGCCCGCCGCGCCGGCCAGTCGATCCTCCTCACCAACAAGGAGTTTGCCCTGCTGGAGCACCTGATGCTCAACCGCGGCCAGTGCGTCTCGCGGGTGGAGCTGCTGGACTCGGTCTGGAATCTGGAGCCGACGCAAACCACCAACATCGTGGATGTCTACATCAACTACCTGCGCCGCAAGCTCAAGGACCCGCCCCCCGGGCAACTGATCCGGACGGTGCGCGGGCATGGCTACGTGGTGCCTTCGGAGGCCGATCTGGCGCTCCCGGCTCTCGTCCTGCCCGCAATCTTGCCGGCTGCGGCCGGCCCGGTGATGGAAGTGCACTAGAAAATGCGCTGCCCCTTGGACTTTCTTTAACCCGTTCGACTTTGGAGAATCACATGCAGCCTGTTCCGGTTCCCGTTCTTCCTTCATCGGCCCGCATTCGTTCACGCACGGCCCTGGTGGCCAGTGCCGACAGCAACTTCCGCCAGCGGCTCTCCGAGATTCTCACCGGCCTGCGCTGGCAGGTGCGCGAGGCCGATGGCGGCGCCCAGGCATGGGCCGAAACCGAAGCCGCACTCCCGGAGGCCATCATCGTCGACTCATGGTTGCCCGATCTCAACCTGGCCGAGTTTATCAAGGACTTCCGCGGATGCTTTCCCCAAGTGGATCTGGTGACCGCAGGCGGCTCCTCTGCGCAGGAGAGCCCGCGCGGCCCCTATCGCCAGGAGCTGCTCTACGCGCTGCGCTGCAGCCAGGACACCGATACGGCGGCATGGAACACAGCGCCAGCGCTCAACAAATCGAACCCGGCGCTCGCCCGGATGCACACGAAACCCTGGCCGGTCCTGGCTCATCCTGGCGCAGCCCAGGCGCCTTACTCGCCGCGGGATGGCGTGGCCGGCTCGAAGCCCGCGCAGCGCAACTCTTCCCCGGCCGTACCCATCCTGCTGGAACTGCCACGACCCGGTGACGGGCCGGCGTCCATCGAGCGCCTCCCGGAGTTGATCGGCAACGCCGCCTGCATGCTCGAGGTCAGCCGCCGCATCCGCCTGGTGGCTCCGCGCTCGACTCCGGTATTGATTGAAGGACCCACCGGCTCGGGCAAGGAGCTGGTGGCCGAGGCCCTGCACCGGCTGTCGCCCCGAAGCCGCAAACCCTTTGTCGCCATCAACTGCGCGGCCATTCCGGAGGCGTTGCTGGAAGCCGAGCTGTTCGGCCACACCCGTGGCGCTTTTACCGGCGCGGTGCAGGGCCGCGTCGGACGCATCGAAGCCGCCGACGGGGGCACGCTGCTTCTGGATGAGATCGGTGAGATGCCCCTGGCCCTGCAAACCAAGCTGCTCCGCTTTGTGGAGTGCGGCGAGCTGCAACGGGTGGGCGACAACGAGACCGTGAAGGTGGACGTGCGCATCGTGGCCGCCACCCACCGGCCGCTGGCCCAGGACACCCAGGCGGGCAATTTCCGCGCCGACCTCTACTACCGGCTGGCCGTCTTCCTCATCCGCACTCC
>Ga0187852_1004098_pt1 | contig 10113 bp, 6 predicted proteins | sample June2016WEW_6_40_FD_134511 | JGI IMG/M metagenome (GOLD analysis project Ga0187852, IMG submission 134511) | Peatland microbial communities from SPRUCE experiment site at the Marcell Experimental Forest, Minnesota, USA - June2016WEW_6_40 | ecosystem: Environmental > Terrestrial > Soil > Wetlands...
GAGATGACGCCAAGAAGGAATGAGGTAATTGTCGTTGATAGGGAAAAATAGTTGTCGCTGATGGACAAAAGTAATTGACGCCGAACATCTCCATCCTTAGCTCAACAGCGCACACCACACCCGATCCAGCCCGATCTCACTCTCCGTCCGTGCTTCCTGGCCCTCACAAACTCATTCCGCCGACTCACCCATTTAACCTTCGGCCTCAGCTCCGCCATTCAAAGCCCATAATTCCCGCGTCCGCCGCAAACACGGGCGGCTTCCTTCAAGTCGCTGTATCGAAAGCACGCCGGGCAGAGGCTCTGCTATTTCGGAACGTGCTCGACCGGCGTGCTTCCGATACAGCACGAAGACTTCCGGGGAGTCTGGGGGCGTACTTCAGCGGGCAGGGATGTTATTGGATTCCGTGACGCCCTAACGTACCCAGCCTAACGTTTAGCCACTGCTTGGGGGCCCACACTTGCGTGCGGTTCTCGGGTATTAAACCATATTGTTCAGGTTGCTTCGTGCCGACATTTGTCGCGGATAGCGGAACTCAGAAGGTATGTTCCAAATTCCTTCTTAAACTCTGGACGCCCCAATGCAAGCGCCACTGTTGCCTTGAGGAAGCCAAGTTTATCCCCCGCATCGTAGCGCGTACCCTCGAAGCGAAAGGCATAGATCGCCCCCTTTTGAGACAAGTGCTTTAGTGCATCGGTCAACTGAATCTCACCACCCGCTCCGGGCTTAGTTGCCTTAATAGAATCAAATATCTCTGGCGCAAGCACATATCGCCCAATTATTGCCAAGTTGGAAGGAGGATTTTCCTTTGGTTTCTCTACCATATCCACGATTTTGAGTAAATCGCCGCGGGCATCAGCCGCCGGTTCAGTAGCAACAATACCGTACCTGGACGTTTCTTCCCACGGAACTTCCATCACCGCCAGGATCGCTCCCGGAGGGTTCTTCGGGTCCTGACAAACGAGCGACTCGTAAGCCTCGATTAGTTGGAGGACGCACGGCTTTTTGGCGTCGATAATATCGTCTGCCAACACAACCGCGAAAGGCTCTCGGCCTATCAACCTGCGGGCGCGAAGTACCGCGTGCCCCAAACCAAGCGCTTCCTTTTGCCGGATGTAGCAAACGTCAGCCGTCTCCTTGATAATTCCCCGGACCACCCCTAGCAGATCTTCCTGGTCGTTTATCTTATCAGCGTCTTTCTTGCACTCGTCGTTCAGACGCTTCCGTATCTCCGCAAGCACCTCTTGCGATATCTTGGCCGCGTCTTGCTTGGTATCTCCTTGTAAACGCTTCAATGTTTCATCAATAGCACGCTCCCATTTCTCGGTTTTGGCACAGTTTTCCCGGGCGTTGTTTTGCAACCCCTTAAGTTTCTTCTCAAGCAAATGCTCCAACTCGAAACTCTCATCAAAATGGTCCTCAATCGCGTATTTGCCGCGTCCGGTGACGATAATGATCTTTTCGATGCCAGAGTCGACCGCTTCATCGATTCCGTATTGAATAAGCGGCTTGTCAATTAAGGAGAGCATCTCTTTCGGCTGAGCTTTGGTAGCTGGAAGAAATCGTGTTCCAAGCCCAGCCGCTGGAAATACAGCGCTGATCACCTTTGGACTCATAGCCAATCCCCCTTTCACATTTACGACTGAACCCCGCCCACGAGCCCCGAGGCACGTCCTCGGAAACCAGTTGCTAACGGGGTGCGGCCGAAGGCCAATGCTTCGCACGACGCCCGCTTGCAATGAATCCTTCGGTCGCTCTTGCCAAGAATAACTGGCGCCCAGCCCGGGCAATCGGTTCTACGACGAAATCAATGCCCTTGGCCACCGATCCCCAGGGTAGATTGACCAGAGAGCGCTCCATGTGTTAACTGAGTCATTATGGAGTCAAGTTCGTTGATCAGCATCGAAAGCCAGTGGCCGGCCGCCGGATCATTTCTGGACATCAGGGTCACAAATGCGTGGAGCGTCTGCCAATCGTCCGCGGAAGTTCTGTTGGAAATCGTCAGACTAGAGATCGTTTCACGGATTCTATTAACAAATATATCTTCCTTAAAAGCCTCCAGGGCCGTCTTGAATCTAGGCGTCACTTGAGCGAGTTCAGATTCTTTCAATAATCTAACCGCGCATTTATTGAAATCTGCTAGGACGTCTGCCGTCGCGTCAGGTCCCACGAGAATTGCCGACGGCACAAAGACGTGGGAGAGAAAGGGTATCAGTCCCTTGTCCTGATTCACCGCGAACACCAGTAAGCCTGGTATTCTGGTGACCGGGTAGTCGTTTCCTCCTCCGACGATGACCTCATCGCCGATATAGATCGCGTTCGATCCAAACTTCTGTCCCTTTCGCGAACTCCCGCTCAAGTTGAGGCGGTCTATCAGAAACTCCAGCGCATAGGCCTTGTCCACCTTCTCAAGCGCCACGTCAATGCTCGAGAGCCCACCCGGACGGACCACCAGGTGCCCAAGCCCTTTTTCATCCAAGGCTTCCTGAATGCGTTCGACCAGTTTGATCCGCAAGTCTCTGCCAAAAACCGAGGATGGTTTGTGGGCATGACGAAAGCTCAGGATAGGCTTCAGGGTAAGCTGAACGGTCGCCTTACCAGGGGAGGTATCTGAACCATACTCGACGATCCTCAGATCAACTTTAGGCTCCCTCAATCTCGAGTCGTCTGAGACTTGGGACAGGTCATACGTCTTCTGATAGGAGGACTTCTTCGCGGTCAGGTCGTGCATGTATTTCAACCCGCCATCGTTAAGGATGGAAAGGACCGCTTTGGAATCGTCTTCAGGAATGATTGAGCGCTCGATATAACCCGCGTCGATGAACCTGGGCCGGATGGCAACCCCTTTTTGGCCATCCTCTACGAAGATGGCGCTAAGAATGGTCTCCAAAGTGGCACCACCCTTCAAATTGGTGGGGAGACCGTTCGCCAAGTCACCAAGAGCAGGGAAATGCGCATAGACGCCAGCCGAGTTGGAGAAGAAGTGAAATCGCTCAAGCAGGTCGAGACGACCGGTATGAACCAACTGATCGATAAGCCAACTCAAGAATCGCGAACTAAGCTCGTGCATGCTGTTCCCAGTGAGAAAGGCCAGATTCACGCCTAGTGCCGCAGCCCGGAGGAGCTCTGGCGCCAGTGTTTCCAGAAAGTGCTGTCGCTCCCGGTCGGCACCCTTCACAAGCAAGGTTTGGTCGATGTCAGCGGCGATGAGGCACCTCTCGGTGATCAGCCGTTTCGCCTCAGAAGTAAACTCGTTCACTGGCATGATCAACCCCCCGTCTGTACCTCTGGCGACCCCTGGACGGACTCGCCCGGCGGACTCGATGGTGCCAATTCCAGGGAGCGCGTTTGCGGACCTAGAAACTGTGGCGATGCGGCTAGCTCCCAAGTCATGTCCGCTTGAAGTGTGGCTTGTAGGATCGAACGAGAAATGCGCACGAGAGAACTGCCCTTCATTTGAGTTCTCGGACGCGATGCAAGGCATCGGCTCGAAGCCGACTGAGAAAGCAGATCGCGAATCGTGTATATAATTCTGTACCGTAGCCAGCGCCCGAACTGCTGTTACGTTCCATAAAAAGTAGGCTCGTCAACGTTCGTCGAGTTCGCCGATTTATTCCTCGCTTGAAGGCGAGAGGTTTCAACCGTCCCAGAAGGGGGCAATAAAGACCCCACTAGGCCCGTTTCGCAACCCCCACTTTCACCCCTTTTCGCTTTGGCCCGCGAGGCACTCCTGAATCCTCTGGCGCGGTTTCATCGGGTGGGTACATCCAGTCCAGACTTTCCCCAGGCCTTTTAATCTCGTCGCTCTGACGGTCCCGATTCAACAGAAACCGAACCGACCACACGAAAAATTTCCAGAATTGCACAACATCCAAATACTCCACAAAATCATCGACTAGAATCCGCAAGGCATCACCCAGAGACGGCTTCTCGAAATCCTTGCATATCGGCGGATCAGAGGGAATCTGTTCCGGGAGTTCCTTGACTGCTCCTGACAAGCCGTGTTTGAACTGCTCAGGGAGGTAAGTACAAAGATCCTTTGGCCAGCGGTCGGGAACCTCGCCTGTAGCAAATAGGCCCAAGAAAGTGCTTCTGAACTCATCGTCACTCCAGCCCTTAACCACTTCCTTCAGGCGCGCCAGCGCAGACGTCCACAGTCGCTGCCTGAATTGTTTCCCTCTTTCAGCGTCAGAGCCGCTGGCGTACTTCCCAGGCAGCACCTCGAGAAACTCAGTCGCGTACACATGCGGAACGTACTTTTTTCGGAGATCCCGGATTTGATCGTGGGTAAGACGTCCTGTCAAGGCTCGCTTCAATTCCGGCGACGCTCGCAGCCATCCGTCCGCGACGCATCCCATCACCAGCCGAAGCATGTAAATGTTCATGTGCCACACAACGTCCTTGTAAGTGGGCGCATCGCGATGTCGCAACTGGGCGAATCGGGCCTCTCCGACGCGGGCATGTCCCACCTCGCCGATGTGGATATCGAAATGCCCCAACTCGTGGTGCAGGGAGAATTTAAGGTGATCATCTATCCACATCACGTTCAAGCGCATATTCGAATAAGGCGGAAGATCAAGGATCGCCCCATCGCTGAGGCAGAGACCGGCACCGCTAATTACTTGGCGGAAAGGATTCGCCCCATAATTGATGAGTCCGCGCAAAAATTTCAACGCCTTGCTCGACTTCACCGTGGCCTTCTCGTTCAAACCGGATGGGATTATCCTTGGCAATTCGGCGAGTTGAACGACACGCGTGGCGAATCCATTGATTACTTCCTCTTCGTTTTCTCGATCCACCTCCCGTTCTGCCTCCTGCCGACCGGGTTGCTCATCGTACGGTGGCTGACAATAAGTGCCGGAAAACGCAAAATAATGAATCCGTGGATTCCGAGAGACCCTGTGATAACGCTCGCACAATTTAGCGATGGACTTCTGTACACTCTGAACGTCATCCTTCCGCCTGTCCCCGGTCGACCGAGGTTGGGACCCAGCCTCGCGGCGCCGATTGCCAAAATAGATCACGTCATCGTCGAGGCGGAAAATCGGGACCTGCCTGCCGATATTCGCGATCCGAATCGCAGCCTCGGCGACCTTCGGCGCATCGTAACGCATCCCGCCAAGTCCTCCGACAAGGAAGCGCTTGAACTTGTGCCGTGTGTCCTCGTCTAGGCTCCTATCTAAGATACTAAGTAACTGTAGAAGGTCGAATGCGTCAATGATCTGTACCTCGTTGGCCTCTTGTCGAAGTTGAACAAGTGCATTGTGAATTTGGGCGAGATTCCCCCCGAGGGTAAAGGCGTCAATGAGTTGCCCCTCCTGTTGGGCAAGGAGGCGCGTCCACCCTAGATCGACAAACACAAACGCTCGGCCCTCCCACCACTCTTCAGTCGAGTCACGAAAGGGACGCAGGATTTCCGAGAGGTATTTAAGATCCGCTCTAAAGCGATCCTCAAATGAGGTAGTCAATTGAAAACCGAGTAGTCTACGCCAATTGTAGTCAGTGTGCTCCTTGGTTGCGTAGTGCACAAAAAGGAAATACCGGCGCATGAATTTCTCTTTGCTTTGCTTACTACGATTACTATGCGCGTCGTGACGAGCGGAAGTACGGGGTTGATTTGCGTTTGGCATTGAAATGCCTCCTAAGAACGTCTGTGAAGAGCGACGATTGGGGACAGTCTTGTCGGCCTGACTTACCAAACCGTGCAGGAGCGCAGCGCGAACCTTCTCAGGAGCCACTGCCGAATCCATTCGATCACTGGCACTCGCGCCGAGAACCTCTTCGTCTGGCTCAGTGACAATGGATCCCTCTATGGCGTTCAGAATCGCGTCCAGTTCGTCGCGATAGTCCGTCATTTCAGAAGTCTCGCATGATTTTCACCACCCGGTCGTACAGCCTCCGAGCAGGCTCGCCAGGGGAGAGTCCCCAACCGGGTCGGGGGGCTATTCATGACGCCGAGCCTCCTCGGGTTGGCAGCAGGTACGTCCTGCTTATACTCCCCGTTAGCCTACTTTGCAAGGCCAAAATGTCGCGTCCAAAATCGCGCGCGCCGGGGCCACTTATGTCCTCAGCATTGGACATTGAGAGGTGTCGGCGCGCATTGAAAAACGTATTTTGTTGAACACATGCCGATCCTGACGAATGAACCAGCATCATCGCCGAAGGCGGCGTGGGGCGGGATCCATTGATGGCGCTGGCCTTGTCATCATCGCCGTAGGCGTCCCCTGGGTTAATTACTCGGGCGCGTGACAGATCAAGGTTCCAACGTGCCGTTAATCGTGGTATCGTGAGCAATTTTCTCTGCCACCGAACCCAATTGACCTCAGCGGACGGAGCATCTCCTGAGAGATGCCACAGTGTTCCCGAGCCCATCTGGCGCGTTCAGTAGCGAAGTCTTGGCACTTGGTTACAAACCCCCAGAAGCGCAGGCAGCGATGATGTGAAACCCGAAACCGCCTGCGGCGATGATAATAATCTCCCCCAAACCGGCCTCTGTTCAAATTTATTCACTTTTACGTGCGCGCCGACAGAGGTTCCACTTTGTCACCAGCAATGCCACAATAGACCCTCCTGCAAGGGCTTTTGTTGACCTGTCCGCCAGAACGGCAATTGTGCAAACCGGACAAACGCACTCAAGCTGAGAATCCCCTGAAACGGGGTTCGGGTCCTCGAAGCGGTCCTAGGAGGGGCTATTTGTTCGAACCCCGATGGTTGTTTTATCGATTTCCGTGGTGCTCTATGGCGTAGTGAGCCTAGCTGTCCTGTGAAGCGACTTTGCGCCGTTAAAGCTCCCATCTGATACTTGCCGACATAAAAGCGTAGGAATTAACCCTTCAATTTTGCGGCGAGTAAGGGGATCATCGACGGATCGACATATCGTTTCATCGAAAGTTGGCGGAGTTCCTTGAGGATCTTTTGTGCTTCGTCCCGGTAGCCCGCCTGCACGTAAGCGTTTCCGAGCGCATAAAGATATTTCGGCTCGCGGCCGGCACTGGCAATGGCCTTTCGCAACAACCCGATGGCTTCTTGAACGCGGCCCTGTTCCGAATAGGTTCGAGCCAGGAAGTAAAGCCCGGCGGGACAATTCGGGTCCAGGGCAAGAGCCTGGCCGAATTCGCGCATGGTCTCTTCCCTGCGCTGCACGGAGAGCAAGGTCCAGCCAGTCACCACGCAAGACAACGGCGCATGGGGATCGAGCCGCACTGCCTCTAGGTTTAGATGCTTGCAGCAAGGAGACAAAATCAATGGTTTTAAGACGAAGTTTTTTGACCCTGTGGGACATCCTGAGCAAGCCTTACTGAGTCGACGAAACTCATTCGTCGCAAATTTGAATCCACGGAAGACGGTGAAGATCTGCGGAGTTCGGCCCGGCAGCAAGCGACCACGGCGGAGCGCGCCATGTCACGCCGAAGCCCTGTCAATGGGGCGTTCCACGCGCCGGTCTGTGCTCATGGATTCTTGCCGGCGGACGAAATCAAGCCGTAAACATCAAGCTCCCTCTTGGCGCCCACATAAACGCGTCCGTTGACCACCGTCGGGATATTGAAGCGCAGCCCAATACCGGCACGGTCCCGGGGGCTTTCCTGTTCGCTGTTGTAGAGCTCATGCGCGATGTTGGAGGCGTCGAATGCATAGAGTACCGCTGGGGGGCCATCGGGTTGGTTCTAATGCTTCGACGTGAGCGCCCACACGATACCGTTTTTCAACCCGTTGGCGGAAACCGTGGGTGTTGCGCCAGGGTCAGTGAATCTGCGCGTGCCTCGCAGAGGTTCAGTTGAGAGCAGGCCGTGTGAGAGAGCGAAGTCTTTGGGAACATCGGAACTAAAGATGTAGTAGATGTGTCCGTTCCAGTAGGCAGCCGCGCCGAAGTTTTCGTCGGGCCCTCCGCGCAAAGACTGCACGATCTGGCTATCGCTGCCGTGCTGGTACGCACCCATGCGGTCCCGGTCGATGACGTAGATTGTCCCCCCTTTGCCGGAGATTACGAGGAGATGGCGGTGCGGCCCCGGCTGGTCAGGCAGCAAAAGGGGCCCCCCTGAACCGAGGTCCTTGTCATTTGCGTTTAATTCGTTCTGGTTGAAGGGAGTGAAGTAGTCACGGATCAGCAGTTCCCGGCCGGAAATGGCGAGTTTGAGCAGACTGTCACCGTAGTCCTTTCCTCCGGAATCGGCGTCAAACCGGCCATTGCCGGTAGCTAGGAATATGTTGCCGTCTTTATCGGCGGCTGGGCCCGTATCGCCCGCCCAAATGCCGCTATCGTCGGCGTCCGGGGAGGTATTGGATGCCGCGACTTGCGCCAAGGTGTGTGCATCGTAGGCCATCACCCACCCATGGTACGGCCCCACGTCACACGAGGAAGCCCACGTAAGATAGACATTGCCGTTAGCCAGCAGCAGTGCGCTGCGCGGATTCTCCCGCAGTGGGTCGAATTCGACCTGCCCATTGGAACTGCCATCGCCGCGGCCGCTAACGGAGGCTTTAATCTCCACCGGCCCTCCAAATTTTTCCACGCCCGTAGTCACCGCCAGCGCATGTAAGCGTTGACAGTACCTGTCGCTGAAGAAGCCGGTCTTTTCTTTGGTGCGAGCCAGGACGTAAAGCGTGCCGCTTGCAAGATCGATAACGGGGGTCGCGGTGATCCCGATCTCGGGCTGGATGAAAGGGCACGCCACGTCCCGAACTGGGATCGTGGTGATGCCTTTGCTGTCGTCGAGGAAGCTAACCTTCCAGTAGGGCTCCGCAACGTCGCTATCCGCGTCAAAGGCGTAAACGCTGTCGTGCTCAGTGGCGAGGAAGACGACATTGTGAACGCCCTTTCCTGGAATCTCCAAACCTTGCATGTAGAGCGGCTGCGCGTAAATGGCGCCGTCGACCCGCAGCGAAAACAGCTTTCCGAACTGCTTGGCATTCACGTTCTGGGGGGTGAGTAGCGTCTCGTGGAGGTTACAACCCGTGCGTGCACTGTCATACTGTGAGGTCAGAACCTGCGCCAGTACCGGGCGTGGCAAGTCCACGGCCAGCACCAACAGAAATCCCGCCCCGAGAAGTCCCTGAAGCCGCCGTGCATTACAGGAAGAGGTCATCGCCCTGGGTTCCCTTTCCGCAGTTTGTTACGTCAGCGCCTACAGCACCCCTTCACACATTCTGGAACAGAGGAGTTCGGGTTTCAATTTAATTAAATACTCGGCTTCCGCAAGAATGGCGTGAACCTCGCCAGGCGTGGATGCGGCGGATCGGGATCTGATCGATCTCAGCCGTGCGGCATCGGCCGTGCGGCTAATTGTGGCATTGAACAAGTTATGTAATTACTTATGTTGTTAATTAGTATTATCAATACAACCAATATTGAACGAACAGCTGTTCGCCAAGTCCCACCCGTTGAGCTTGTATTCGTATGATAAGTGCGGATTTATAGACCGGTGCCTGCTTATCGAGGTATGGTGTGCAGGCTTCAGGTGTTCATTGATCTTCACCCAGCGTGAAGGACTTTGTGTTGGCTCACATTGTCGCCGTCGCCGCTTTTCAATTTGCGGAAAATGATTGTGGATAAGATGGTGAATCCACCCAGAACGAGCAATGCTTCGTGGATGCCGTGAATCATTTGCCGGGGATTGGAACGAAAGCGATCGGGAATGAAAAACGCGGTGGCCAGCCCCGCCGAGGCAACGCCAAAGCTGATGGACATTTGCTGCATTGTGCTCGCGATGGAACTTGCGTTGCTCGTCTGCTCTTCGGTGACGTCAGCATAAACGAGGGTGTTCATGCTCGTATACTGCAGCGAAGTGAAAGCCCCATAGAAGAGCGCGAGCAGCACGATGACCCAAACCGGAGTGCCGAGTCCAATGGTCGCGAAAAGCATAAGAAGAAGACCGAGGATCACGGTATTCGAAACCAGCACGCCGCGGTAGCCAACGCGGTTCAGGATTCGCGGCAGCAGGAACTTCGTGCTCATGGAAGCGATCGCCTGGGGCATGATGAGCAGGCCGGACTGAACGGGCGTGAATCCGAGACCAACCTGGTAGAGGAGCGGCAGGAGGAAGGGCACTCCGCCGATGCCAAGGCGGGTGAAGAAGCTACCGCTTACCGCCGCGCTGAACGTGCGAATGCGAAACA
>Ga0187852_1004100_pt1 | contig 10108 bp, 9 predicted proteins | sample June2016WEW_6_40_FD_134511 | JGI IMG/M metagenome (GOLD analysis project Ga0187852, IMG submission 134511) | Peatland microbial communities from SPRUCE experiment site at the Marcell Experimental Forest, Minnesota, USA - June2016WEW_6_40 | ecosystem: Environmental > Terrestrial > Soil > Wetlands...
GCGTCTAGGAGGCTGCGGAAAAACTCGTACCAGTGTCATCCTGAGGTCGCGCCGATTTTGCGCGGCCGAAGGATCTGCTTTGCTTTCAGTACGCGCAAACAGCAGATCCTTCGCTTCGCTCAGAATGACTTATTACCTCAGCCAGGATGCAACTGCAAGATTAAGATAATTAAGCTATTGACATCGCTGGATAGCGGTGCCATAAACTCTCAATCGTTCGGATATTGTCCGGTATACAGATTGAAACGATATGCCACGCACTGCAAGAGTGATTCCGAAAGTTAACGTTAAAAGCAGGCACCGTGACAACTGTAAGTTTTACGGCAACGGCAATCGTATCACATGCAATTGTCCCAAGCAGTTGGTCTGGTCAAGGAACTCGAGAGAATACCGGACTACTGCTGATACCTGTGATTATGAAGTTGCGGAACGCAAGGCTCGTGAAATGGAAGCATCATTCGAGCGAGCTGCCAAAAGTCAGCCTGAGCCGGTGAAGGTGGAGAGCATCAGCGTTGAAGATGCCATTACCCGTTTTATCGCCAGCAAAGAGACCGAAGGTGTTGGTTCGCGTCACATGCTGACCATTCGCAAGACCTTCGCGAAAGACCTGCTCAGCTATTGCCACGGCCACGGCCTTATGTTTTTGCGTGAAATCAAGCTGACAGATCTTGAGGCGTGGCGGGACACGTGGAAGCTGGGTAAAACCACCAGCCAAAAGCAGCAGTCGCGAGTCGTGGGCTTCTTTCAGTATGCGCTTCAGCGCGGCTGGCTGGATCGAAATATTGCGCTTGGCATGGGCAAAATCAGAATCAAGGCAGATGAACGTAAGCCCACGATCGCATTGGATGACAAACAATTTGAGCAGTTACTGGCGGCGGTGAGCAAAATCAAAATCAACGGACCCATTACCGATGACATGCGAAAACGCTTGCGCACGCTGATACTGCTACAACGCTGGACCGGGTTTAGCATACGTGATGCCTGCAAATTGGAACGTAAACGCATCCAGCCAGATCCCGGCAACGACAAGTGGTATCGTGTGTTTATCCGCCGCTCCAAAACGGGCGTTCCGGTCTTTGCGGCATTGGCAGGCGATATCGCGAAAGAGATATTGTCTGCTCCAAACGACAATCCCCGCTACCTGTTTTGTAAAGCTGCGACTGAGGCCGGGATACGAAAGGCGGTACAGAACTTCACGAAGGCTTATGTAGCGCTGGATCAAGTGGCAGATATCAAGAATGAGCATGGCGAACATATCTGGATACACAGCCATATGCTCAGAGATACATATGCTGTTTGGTTGTTGGAAATGGGCAGCCCAACTGAGGATGTGGCTGCGTTGCTTGGACATTCTTCCATATCAATTACAGAACGACACTACCTACCATGGATTGAATCAAGGGCACGACGCATGTTTGAGCGGGTCAAAGCAGCCTATCAGAACTGGGGGCACGAAAAGGCAGAGGCAGCAAAAGCGTAGTAGTTTCGAAGGTCAAGCGGCAGTTTTGTTATTTGACAGTTTTTCGATTTACGACTCGGTTGAGCACGGATTTTGGTATCCGCAGTTGCCGATAACGCCTGCGCTCCTTGGTCGTTTCGATGTTGCCGTCGACCCGCACACCGGGCTCATGCGAAAAGCGGCGGATCACCGTATCACGTGACCATCCGAGCATTGCTGCTACCTCATTGGGCGTAAATACCGTTTTGTTGGGGTCGATCTCCACATCCCTGCCTTTGCTCCTGCTTTTGCTTTTTCTGCTGCGAGATTTGATTTCAGCCTTGTATTTGCTGGCAATTTCCGCGATACGTTCAGGGCTCAGGTGGAAATCTCTGGCGATCTGAGCATCGCTGTACTTCCCAATCAGGCTAGCGACGAATCCTTCCCATTGGTCCCTTATCGCTTCCATCTCCTGCCTGGATCTGACGCGTCTGTTGCTGTCGCTCTTCACGGCCTCGCGGTATTTATCCATTTTGTATTTGCTCGCAATTTCCGCAATCCGTTCGGGGCTCAGGCCAAAATGCTTGGTGATCTGAGCATCGCTGTATCTCCCAATTAGGCCAGCAACGAATCGTTCAAAAAAGAAGGTTAACCGTTCATGGGACATAACCATATATTACCGCCTCGTGTCAGTCTTCTGAGTGAACGCGTCTATTCCGTCATCATTTCCGCCCCTGGCCAAGTTTTTACTCTCACCGTGTGTCTGTGGATTAATGGCAGAATGAAATCTAGCGTAGCTAATACGCCTGCAAGGACGTCGTTACCCGCTCTGCTCGAAGAACATCTGGAATACCTCGAGCATCGACATCACACCTCTAATACGTTGAAAGTGCGCCGCATACGTCTGAATATGTTCCTAAATTGGTGCAGCAAACGTGGATTTACAGATCCCCTCGAAGTCACGCGCCCTGTACTGGAAGACTATCAGTCATGTATGTCTTGCCCAGACCGACAACATCCGAGAGAAACACGCCACCGTATTTGTCCAGGACCTTGCGAGCATTGAGAACAGCTTCCTTTTGGTACTTCAGCTTCTTGAATCCAGTGGGAACGTAAATGCCCTCCAGTTCTGCCGGTCGATTCAGCTCGTGACGGAAATACTCGTACAGGAACTTAAGGTATAGCTCGTAAGGCGTGAAACTGGCGTAAGGAGACTTGTTGACGATGGTGTCTTCATAAGGTTTGGAGACATCTACCACAACTGCCCAGAGTTCGTTGAATTTAGCTATGGCGAAGTCGTAATCGGCACGGCTCTTCAGTTCGACGTTGAACTCAAGATTGTCCTGTAACCCCGACTGGGTCAGGTTGCTTGACCCGGTGATCACGCGCCCTTTGTCCCTGTCTCCATCAACGAAGGTCATGATATAGACCTTCGCGTGCAAGTTCTCAGTCGGATGGGCCTTGATCTCCAGCTTGCCGGAGCGAAGCCATTCTACGAACTTGTGGACCCCGGTTTCGATGTTCGGGCTGTCCGAAGACCTTTCAAGCTCACCGAGAACGTCGTCGGTAACCTGTTCCTTCGCTTCCGCGTGAGAATAAAGCGGCAGTTCGCCCTTTTCCTTTGCTTCTTGCAGCAATTGGTATGCGACCCGGTCGGTCTGAAGCCCCACAAGGATACGAACCTTTTCGACGTTCTCCAGGGCTGGATAAAGCTTGTAGAAACCGCTGATGAAGAAATACCCGCCCAGGCAATCGAAGTAGCGGGTATCTTTGCCGAGCAACACGCCGAAACGGTAGCGTAGACTCTTTCCCGCTTCATTGGTGATAAAAGTAAGGTCCGATGAAGTACTCGTGGAATGATCACCCGCGTGTTCTTGAGGAATTGCGCTCGCATTAGTAATTTCATCAGGCACAGTGATGCCATCGGGCAACAATCGAACATCAAGCAAGTCGATGTCATCCAAAAATGCCCGTAATAACGGATCACCCTGTTCGAAGCCATCGATTAGTTTCTTTGCGGCAGATTCTGGCAGAGCCACGATTACCTTGCTGCTGTTTGCTGGCTTAATTGACTTTACAGCGACCTTGCCAGCTCTCTTCGTGTAGGCTCCGAGAGCCGATTCTAGTTGCTGAATCCGTTTGCGAAGTGGCGTCACCTCTTCCGCAATCAACATTTCCACGTGCTGCATAAGTACCGCTTGGGCCTCGGCAGGCGGATTTTGCGTTCGCCGTAGAATGCACGGATCTTTTTTGTAGGCCCGCAAAGATGCGGTGTCCAACTTGCCCTGATCAAACCGCTCGTGGCAGTTGGCGCACAGCGCTATCAGATTAGCGGCGCACATGTCGTGGGTTTTGCAGTATGAAACGATGTGGGCACATTCGAGCGGCAGAGGCACACAATCGACGGCGCAGTGATTAGTAACAGCTCCACCCAACGAACCGTGTTGGATGGGGCAATGGTACCTCTTCTTGTTCTCGCCTTACCGCTTCGGCCGATACATATCCGTGCTGGTGCCGTAGAAAACCTCGGCGGCTTCCATGATGGTTTCCGACAGCGTTGGATGCGGATGAATCGTCAATTCCAGATCCATCGCGGTCGCTCCCATCTCGATGGCCAGCACGCCTTCGGCGATCATTTCGCCCGCGGAAGGTCCGCAAAGGCCGATGCCGAGGATGCGCTCGGTCTTGGGATCGATGATCAGTTTCGTGACGCCCTCGGTGCGGTCGAGAGTGACGGCGCGTCCGGAAGCCCCCCAGGGAAATTTCGCTACTTTATATTCGCGGCCTTCATTTTTCGCCTGGGTCTCGGTCAGTCCAGCCCAAGCGATTTCCGGGTCGGTGAAGACGACGGCGGGAATGGCGTAAGGCTCGAACGACACCTTCTTGCCCGACATGTGCTCAACCGCCGTGCGACCTTCGTGCGAAGCTTTGTGCGCCAGCATGGGCTCGCCAACGACGTCGCCGATGGCGTAGATCGCCGGATCGGCCGTCTGCATCTGCTTGTTGACCTCGATAAATCCTTTCGGGCCGACAACGACTTTCGTTTTGTCCAGGCCGGGGATCTGCGAGTTCGGACGGCGTCCAACGGAGATGAGGACGCGGTCGTAGACTTTCTCCTTTGGCTCGACGTTGCCCTTGAAGGTCACGCGAATCCCGTCGCCTTCTTCTTTGAGCGACTCGACCGAGGTGCTGAGCATGATGCTTTCGAATTGCTTTTCCAGGCGCTTGTGCAGCGGCAAAACCAGGTCGCGGTCGGCTCCGGGAAGCAGTCCGTCGAGCATTTCCACGACGCTGACTCGGCTGCCGAGCGCGGAATAGACGGTGCCCATTTCCAGGCCGATGTAGCCGCCGCCGACTACGAGCAAGCTCTTTGGCAATTCTTCCAGGTTGAGAGCGCCGGTTGAATCCATCACCCGCGGACTTTTGATAGAAAGCGCGGGAATGGTTGCCGGCCGCGAGCCGGTCGCGATGAGGATGCGGTCGAAGCTCAGGGTCTCTTCGCCGCCTGCAAGTTTTTCCACGCGCAACGTGTTGGAATTGACGAAGCTGGCGCCCCCCTGGATGTAAGTCATCTTGCGCTGCTTTACGATCATGCCAAGTCCGCCGGTCAGCTTGGCGACAACGCCTTCCTTGAACGAGCGCAGTTTATTGACGTCGATTTTGGGCGCCGCGAATTCCACTCCCCAGGTGGAAGAGTGACGAGCTTCACCAATGACAGCGGCCACGTGCAGCAGGGCCTTCGACGGAATACAACCGCGATAGAGGCATACACCGCCCGGATTTTTCTCCAGGTTGATGAGCGTAACTTTCATGCCAAGATCGTTGGCGAGGAAGGCGGCGGCATATCCGCCCGGCCCTCCGCCCACGACGGCGAGGTTGATGGAGCCTCCGGCGGATGCTGCCGGAGCATGCGACGAAGTGTTTTCTGCCATTTTTTTATTTCCTAGAACAATGAAGTTCGTGTGTCCTTTGCTATTTCATGGTTTGTTCCCAGGTCAGGCACTATGCCGGGTTTTCGGCGCCGAATTTGCTGGGGGGGGGACGACCTTGGTGACTTGCCGTGCGAACCTATGCGGACAACAATAACTTTGCCGTGGTCGGTATGACCACCAAGGTAGAAATTGATCGCAGCCGCCCCGACGAAAAGGTGTTTCGTTACGAAGTGCAATTCGAGGGCAACTTAACCCCAGAACAAGAGCAGAAGTTGTCCCCGGCGGCCAATGCGTACACGGTCAAGCGTCTGGTGTCGAAGCTGATCCGTTTCGAATCCCGCGTCGGCGTATCGCGTAGCTTCTGAAGGGCGCCTATTGCGGAATCATGAGCGGCGTGAAGCCGGATTTCTCTCCTAGATGAGCCGGTTCCCAGATGACCCGCAGCGGCTTCAGGTCGAAATAATTAAAAGCTCCTTGCTGCTCCTGCCGCCCGTACTTGCCGCTCTGCATGCTGCAAAAGCCCTGCGCGGCTAGGGTTCGGGCAACCTCATCTACGTTCTCGACCTGAAAGTTCAAGTGGTGCAATCCCTCGCCATGCTCCGCAATCCAATCGGCGTAGATGGAAGGACCTTCCACAGGCTGGAGTAATTCCAGTTGCACGTTCCCCACCTGGGTCAAGGCTATCCGCTCGCGAGAACCGGCCGGCTTGCCTTGATAGGTCCGGTTGTAGACCAGGGGCGCTTCCCAATTGAAGATCGTCCACGGCCCGATCCCTAGGATGTTCCAGTAATTCCAGGCCACCTCTTCCACATCTTTCACCACGATCCCGATCTGGTTGATGCCGGTGCATTTGATTTTGGCCGGGCTCGACTGATTGCTCTTGGGGATCACAAGCGGCACGACGCCGGGTTTTTCCCCGATATGCACCGGCTCCCAGATGGCTCGCAGCGGTTTCAGGTCTAAATAGTGGAAGGTGCCCGGCCGATCGGTGGCGCCGCATTTTCCGCTCTGCAGGCTGGGATAGCCTTCGGCGGTCAGCGAGGCGGCGACCTTATCCACGTCATCGACCAGGGAATTGATGTGGTGCAATCCTTCACCGTGCTCTTCAATCCAATCGGCGTAGATGGATGGCCCCTCTACGGGTTGAACCAATTCCAGTTGCACCTTGCCTACCTGGGTCAGCGCTATCCGCTCTCGAGCCCGGACCGGTTTCCCGTGATACGTCCGGTCGTAGACCAGCGGGGCTTCCCAGTCGAACACCGTCCAGGGACCAATCCCCAGCAGGTTCCAGTAATTCTCCGCCACCTCTTCCAGGTCTTTCACCACAACGGCAACTTGGTTAATCCCCGTACATTGCACTTTCGCCGGGCTTGCCTGTGCCACGAGTCTTCCCTCCCTTTCCAGATCAATCTTCCCGAGCGTCAATTTACCAGCTTCTTGCCGAGGTGCTCCGGGAAAAGCCCCTGCAATTTCTTCTGCCTGTTCCTTGATTTCCAGTTCAATGCCGGTACGAATATCCATCCGGCCCCGATCAGGACCCGCAGCACTCTCTGCAACTAGGACTTGGGTAAGGCTTCGACTCAATGCCTTGTCGTTGATCGTTCACATCAAACAGGCGTATATCGTGATTCCGACGGTTGCGGGTCATGATACTGAAATACTCCCATCCAGCGTCGGACCAAAGTGTCCGACGATTTCAAGATCATGTCAAGAGGAAAATGAAGCGTACTTCCCGGCAAAGCAAGTGCCAGGGACACTGTAATAAGCTTTCTCTAGCGTTAAGCCTGACGGACCGCATGCACTGAGCGCGCATTGTTGTGCGCGGTGGAGGCCTTCCACCGCCGCTTCATTACTTAGCAGTCGATCTTTTCGATCAGCAGCCTTGTTTGCGTTACAACTACTGGCCTGTCGCAGTGAATTCGTTACCGTGGAGACAGCGCGACGGATCGGAGGATTCCAGCAGATGGGGTTTCGATCTCCGAAGCTCGACCCTGGATTTATGATTGGAGCAGCGCACGTAAGATGGGCGGGCCAGCGCCCAGGATCGCAGAAACGCTCGCCGACGGGAACTCGGTATACCTTTACGCCTGATCGAGTCGGCTTTCCTCCTGGCATCGTTGCGGCGGCTGGTTCGACCCGAAGACCTGCATCCGCTCCCCGATTCGGTCCTTGGCCTACTTCCAGCTGGTTATCGAGGAACGGCTTGCTAACCCTGCGCCGGAAAATTATTTGGAGTACTTGCGGCTGAAACTGCAGCACATCGCCGACCGGAAGACTATCCCCACACAACCGCGCCCGGCCGATGTTCAAATCAGAGGATCGCTAACACAATCAGAGGCATCAGGCAGGGACTTGCGCCGGTTAATCCGATAGTCTTGTAAAAAATCCTCGGCCAACTCTGAGACTTTAATTTTCTCTATACCAACACGGAACGGTTCACCGGAGGCAATTGCCTGAAGACGAACTTGAAGCATGCGGTTCGCCTTTCTTTTTCGATTTTGTATTACAGGACTGCCGGATTGGCCGACCGCCAACGTAAACCTTCATCCACCATTCTTTGCACGGCGGTAGAGCCCTCCGGTTCCCCGTTCTCGATGCCCCATCAGCAGCCTTCCTTATGTGCCTAGTGGCCTGTCGCAGAGTAACCATTACTGATGTTCTTGCTTCTAAGCTGGTATGGTCAGTGGCCGCGAACTCTTGCTCACCGAAGATCAGCAGTTGGGACTAATCGGCATCGCTCAGTCTCGCTCCTTGGCCGCCGGATACGTCTTCCGCGCCAAGCTGATCCTGATGCTGGCCGAAGGCGCGTCGTTCCGCACCATTAAACAGCGGCTCCAAACTACGGCTCCGACGATCATCCGCTGGAAGCTGCGCTTCTTAGCCTCTGGGCTCGATGGACTCGATACCTATCATCCCGGCCAAACCGCCACGGTGTTAACTCCGGCCCTGCGCGCTCGGGTTCTGGCGGCTACCCGCAAGAAGCCAAGCGGCGGCTCCACTCATTGGAGTTGCCGCAAGCTGGCCTCTGCGCTGGGCATCAGTAAAGACGCCGTGCATCGCGTCTGGAGACAGGCTGGACTGAAACCGCATCGTCTGGAACGCTACATGGCCAGCGACGACCCTGAGTTCGAAACCAAGGCGGCTGACATCATTGGACTTTATCTACGCCCACCGCAACATGCCGCGGTGTTCTGCATCGATGAGAAGACGGCCATTCAAGCCCTGGATCGTCTGGACCCGGTCCTACCGCTTTCACCCGGACGTGCCGAGCGTCACGGCTTCGAGTACTATCGGCATGGAACCCTGTCCCTGTATGCGGCGCTGAATACCGCAACTGGTCGCGTACACGGCAAGACGGCTGCACGTCACACCAGTCGCGAGTTCATCGCCTTTCTCCACGAAGTCGTATCCTTGTGCCCGCGCCAGCAGCAGATTCACCTCATCCTCGATAACCTCTCCGCCCACAAAACCCCGTCGGTCCGCGAGTTCCCGGAACAGAACCCGCGTGTCCGGTTTCACTTCACGCCCACCTACTCCTCCTGGCTCAACCAGGTCGAGATCTGGTTCGCCAAGATCGAACGGGATGTCATTGCTCGTGGCATCTTTACTTCCGTGCCGGACCTGGCTCGCAAGCTCCGCCGTTACATCAATGCTTATTCAGCCAACGCACGCCCGATCCAGTGGAAGTACTCCGACACATCCCGCCGTGTCCGTGGTAACGAACTCACTGCGACAGGCCACTAGTGTTGAGCTTTGGTTAGGAACTGGGGCGTCATGGTCGGGGTGGCTGGTGGTCGGGGGGGCTTGCCATCAGGATTATGCCGGTTGGCGGCAATAAGCCGATGGAACGCTGGTCTTGCTAATTTTTAATTTACGGGCGATGCTGGCGAGGCTGGCCCCGGCCCGATGGAGCTTGATCAAATTTTGATGATTACATTTAACTCTGGGCCTAAGGCAGCCCCAATGTCCACCGTCGGAAGCTGCTGGATGCCGACAGCGTCCTGTGCATGACCAAGCAGGTCGTCGAAAAAGCGGCGTCGGAAGGCAACTGCGTGATTGTCGGCAGAGGATCGCAGCATTTCTTACGCGATCGGCCCGACACTTTGCGCGTGTTCCTTTTTGCCCCTGAAGAGGAGAAAGTTCGCAGCCTCCGAGCTGGCGCATGAGCGAAGCCGAGGCTAAAAGACTGGTAGATACCGTCGATCGCGAGCGGGCCGCTTTTATTGAAAAGTACTTCCATCGGGAATGGCCGAACCGATCGCTGTACCCACTCCCTGCTCAATACCGCTACCGGGGACGAAACCGTGATTCACATGATTCTGAGCCTGAAGAGCGCCCTGGAACAGCAATCGTGATCCACGCACGGACCCGGGAATAGGAACACTCGATTCCGAGGCAACCACTTTTTCCACGGAACCATCAACCTCTAACACTGTCGAGATCGAGCTCAGGAGTTTTGGGCTCGGCCACGCAACAAAAATTTGTAGCTTACAGGAGGAACCAAAATGAAGCGAATTGCTTGGCTGTTCTTGGGCTTTCTGTGCTCTGTAACTTTATTGCACGCCCAAAGCTCCGAGAAGACTCTGGAACTGCGCGGCATGATCTGCCGGTCCGCGTGCGTATCGCAGGTGAATAACGTTAATACCTGTGATGCAAGCTGTTTGAAGGACAAAAGCAGTAAGGCGGTGTTTGTGGACGACCAAGGCAACGTCACTCCCATCGCCGAATCCAGCCAGAA
>Ga0187852_1004102_pt1 | contig 10103 bp, 10 predicted proteins | sample June2016WEW_6_40_FD_134511 | JGI IMG/M metagenome (GOLD analysis project Ga0187852, IMG submission 134511) | Peatland microbial communities from SPRUCE experiment site at the Marcell Experimental Forest, Minnesota, USA - June2016WEW_6_40 | ecosystem: Environmental > Terrestrial > Soil > Wetlands...
AATCAACACATTTTTCTAGAGACATCCGCTCACCTCCAGCAAATCGAATTATCGTATAGTCTAGCGAACACGACCATTGGGTGCCAGCGTGTGGGCGTTTTACTTTGCCTTGCGCGCTTGCGTGGTCGCCTTCGCAGCGACTTTGGGCTGTATCGGCTTGTTGGGGTGTTCTCGTTTTCTGGCGTTCGCTACTACCGTTGGCATTGCCCAGATCTCAATGAATCCATTGGACCATGTTTGGTCGAATGTCGTGGATGCATCGTATGTTGCGAGCGCGGTATCGTACAGCGACATAGGTGAGGTTCTTCCGATGACCGTGATAGCGCCTTTGTAAGCCTTCAACTTGACTTCTCCCGAGACTTGCTCTTGAGTTTTCTCGACGAAAGCGTCCAAATCATCTTTGAGTGGGTCGTTCCAAAGTCCGGTATATACGAGGTTCGTCCACTCCGCGTCAATTTTCTGTTTGAACCATATCTCATGCCGTGTTAAGACTAGTTTCTCGAGTTCTCTGTGGGCTTCAATTAGTATGGTCGCTGCTGGGCATTCGTAGATTTCTCTGGATTTGATTCCGACTAGTCGGTCTTCGATGTGGTCGATTCGGCCAACGCTGTGCTTCCCGCCGATGTAGTTCAGTTTCTTGATTAGATCGAGAGGGTTGAGGCGTCTTCCGTTAACGGCTATTGGAGCGCCCTTCTCAAATTCAATGGAGAGGTATTCAGGAGTTGCAGGAGCGTTTTCCGGTGAATTGGTCCATTCGAACGCTTCTTCGGGTGGCTCGATAGCTGGGTTCTCGAGTATTCCGCATTCGATTGAGCGGCCCCAGATGTTTTGATCCACGCTGTATGGGTTTTCAAGATCGACTGGGACAGGGATGCCGTGCTCTTCGGCATAACGGATTTCCTGTTCCCGCGGCAGCTTCCATTCCCGTACAGGAGCTATGATCTTCAGATTCGGGTCGAGGGCTTTGATAGTAACTTCGAAGCGAACCTGGTCGTTGCCTTTTCCCGTACATCCATGCGCAACCGCTTGCGCATGTTCCTTATGGGCAATCTCAACGAGTCTCTTGGCGATCAACGGTCTCGCGAGAGCTGTGCTGACTGGATACTTGGATTCGTAGAGCGCGTTAGCTTTGATTGCTGGGAAAACATAGTCTTGCAGGAATTCCTCTTTCAAGTCTAACGTATAGTGTTTAATCGCTCCGACCAGTTTGGCTTTCTTCCCAACCTCCGTGAGATCATCTGCTTGGCCGACATCTGCGGTAACGGTTACGACATCGTAACCATATTTTTCTTTGATCCAGCGAATCATAACGGAAGTGTCGAGGCCGCCGGAGTAGGCTAGAACGACTTTTTCAGGCATATAAATCAGCTCATTTTGTTAAGGAAACCTTATGAATTCCGCCTACACATTATGTTATCATTAATAAGTGTTCCTTATGGTTGCGGATTCAGTTATGACCACTTACGCGATACAGAGGAGACAATAGATGCAGAATAGCCAGACGGAACTCGATCAGGCAGACCATAAGATTCTTCGCGAACTCCAACACGACGCAAGAATCTCATTCAAAACAATCGCTCAGAGAGTAGGCGTGAGTGAAGCAACCGTCTTCGTACGAGTCAGGAAGATGCAGGAGAGAGGCGTGATTAGGGGTTTTAGCGCAATCGTCGATCCTAAAGCTGTGGGAAAAGACCTTACCGCAATTGTACTCGTTCGAGCGAACCCAAAAGCATTTCCAGGGACGCTTGACGCATTACAGAAATTCGACGAGATCTACGAAATCTACGACGTGACTGGAGAATACTATTCAATTCTCAAGATTCGGACTCGTGGAACAGAAGAGTTAGGAAAGATAATGGATGAAGTGGGAAAGATCGATGGGATCGCTGGAACGGAAACCATCATCGTTCTTCGAACAGTGAAAGAAGACATCGCCGTGCGGACGTAGGTCGCGGATTTGGTCTACTTTTTCATAAGGTCGTAATCGACCCAGAGCCAGACTAGGGTTGCAACGAAGATGACGATGCCTGCAGCAAGCCACGGCGGATATGTGTAGGAACTACCTACAACTAACCAGTATATGTCAGCCAGGAGTATAATTATCCCCATAGCGATCGCAAGATAGGATTTCGATTTTGAATCCATGAAAACCAAATCACAGACACCCCGGTACCGCTTAAATGCCTTTCCTAAAACACCACCTAGCACAACGCAACGAGGTTCAGATCGCGTTTCGGGACGGAAAAGCATCATTGAATCGTTGATTGGATTTGATGGAAGTCAGATTATGCGTGCTCTGAGTTTTGGTTATGGTGGCCATGATAGCTTAATGTCGAAGAGGTAATAGACCGCGGCAGCGGACTTTATCTACTCTTAAATTCCAGGTTGTTAGACCAGTTTGGTGTGGTCAGTGTTGCAGAGCAAGCGCATTATCGGACTCCTATCATTTTTCCTAACCTTAGCAGTGATCTCGGCTACACTGAGCGCGACATGGGCAACTCCAATCATCACACCATCAACCCCCCATGCCGGGACTACGTTCACCATCAGCGGGACGACTGCCGGCGGAACTGTTGTCATTCTGTATTCTGGGTCAGCCTGTACGGGTTCATCCACATTCATTGGCTCCAGTCCCGGCGGCTCGTATAGCTTTACTGTGACCGAACCTGCTGGTTCCTATAGCGTGTCTGATGCGTCTGGCTGCGTTCACTTCACAGTCGCCAGTTCCTAGCGGGTTTTGCTAGGTACCTTGCGACCTGGGTTGAGTGCGCGAGATCAGAGCTGAATCAACCGAACGTATGGGCAAAGCCCTCCTTACACATTTCAAGAATTACCTCCGGCCATTACAAATCTCTAAACACTATTGTTCCGCAATGGGAACACTAATATACCATCGTCCATGCAATCATAGTACAGGAGAAATGTTACTTTGAACACGAAAACCAGAAAACTTACGCTTGTAGTCCTGCTCGCAGTCGTTTCAATCCTCGCGATTCAGCCTGCTTTGGTTCACGCGACCTCGCAATCGGTGTTGATCAAGGCTCGAGGCAGCGCAACCTATACGGTAAACGGAAGTGCTTCACCCAGCGCAACTCTCTACCTGATAGGGAAGGCGAACCTAAACGGTGGAAATATACAGTTCACGCAAATGACCGGTATTTTCCAAATCGGCCCAGTGTTTTACACGGTAATTGGCGGTCAGGGCCAAACCAATCAGCAGGGCGGCGCGGTGCAGTTCAATTTGCAGGTACGCGGAGGTAATCCAGGGTCACTCGTACTTCAAGGGACGACAGCAGTCTCAGGGTATGGATTAGCTGTACTATTCACTCCCCAACAAAGCAATCTACAAAGCCAGTACTCGCTCTGGCTGTACGGAAATATATGGATCTGGTAGGTACCCTACATCTAGCTAAGTCTCAGACTGGACTTAGCTTCGCTTCCTCTATTTTTCTTCTCTTTTCACGACCTGCTATCTCGCCGGGTTCCAAGATTTTCGATTATCAACCGATTGGTAAGCCTCGCTTCTCACACCACACGACGAAGCTTAGAATTTCACCGAGATTAGACAGGTGTCCGGCCCTGTAATTATTCTCAGGCCTCGGACTTATCGTCGGCGGGGAGTCCGGTGCGAAGTTTAGGCCGATGGAAACTGCTTGGGCTCGACGAGTGCTTGACTTATGCGAGGCTCGCAAGAGTCCATATTTCGGAAAACAGCGAGCCGGATTCAGAACCGAGCTACCCTTACTCGTAAAGAATGGGAAGGAGGTTCAGCAGATGCCGAAGAATCTGCCTACGCCGAAAGGAGCCAAAGCCGCAGGAAAAGACTCGAAGATAGAGGGTTTCGCGGAGGGCTACTAGATGGAAAGATATTTGGAACAAAGCGAAAATACGAAACTGGATTTAGGAGAGGGATGGTACACAACCGACTTATGTGTTGGAGCCTCGGGCGGGATTCGATCCCGCGACCTGCCGCTTTCTTGGCGTTTGTTACAAGGCGGCCGCTCTCTGGTCATGTCGATCTGCCAGGCTGAGCCACCGAGGCGCAGCGCGAGTATGAACACTCGTGCTTAAAATTCTCACGACCCAGCCTAACTATTTCTGCCTGTCACGTTTTGCGGCTGCAACAAGGGCGGTTATTGCGGGAAGGTCTTCCCCGGCCAAGAGCGAAAGCATAGCGCCTCCAGCCGTGCTCACGTGTGACAGCCTCTCTGAGACGCCGAGGATTCCTGCGTAACCTGCCAAGTGACCGCCCCCGATAACCGTGAAAGCATTGGTATTTGCCATCGACTCGAGGATAGCCTTAGTTCCGCTCTCAAAGCCCTCCTCTTCGAAGACGCCCATTGGGCCCGAAGCCACGACCGTTTTTGACTCGGCAATAATTTCTGAGAATTTTTCAACAGTGTCAGATCCAATGTCTAGCGCCCTGCCAGCTTTCGTCAATTTGCGAACTGGTGTGTCGAGACGCTTACTATCGATTGAGGTTCCGAAGTCAGTTGGCAACACGATGCGTTTCTTGTACTTTGATAGAATTCGTTTAGCTTTGAGCACCTCATCGGTCACACTGCCTAATTCTTCTTCGTCTGCCTGACCGAGTTTGGTGCCGGTGGCTTTCAGAAACACTTTGGCTACGTTACCTCCGACTAGGACGCGGTCGGCCTTCCTTGTTGATAGTATGTTTTCGATCACTGGAACTTTATCCTCCACCTTCGCGCCGCCGAGAACGTATGTGCTGGGCCGAGCTGGATTGCCCATTAGCGTCTTGATCGCGGAGAGTTCCCTTTCCATCAACCTTCCAGCTGCGGATGGGAGAACGTAGGGAAACCCTACGAGTGAAGCCTGCGATCGATGAGCCGTCGCGAAAGCATCATTCACATAAAGACCGAAGAGCGGCGCTAGGCGTCTTACGAGGTTTGTCTTCGCGAGCTTCTCACCCGTATCTTCGAGAATCTCCTCGGCACAAAACCGAACGTTGTCCAGGACCACGACCTCGCCTTTCTTCAAATCCCTCACCGCCTGCCGCGCGGCGGATCCCATTACGTCGTCTACGAAAGTAACCCGCTGAGAACAAACTCTCTGTAGCAGACCTGCGTGTAACTGGAGGGAAGTAAAATCCCCCATCCCCGGCCGGCTCTGATGGGAAAGTACGGCGACCCTAGCCTCCAACAGGGCGTCAAGAGTCGGTTTGGCAGCAACGATTCTTCCATTATCAAGAATCTGATTGTTGCCCGGGTCAAGGGGCGCATTGATGTCTAACCTTAACAACACGGCCCTGTCTCGCAGGTCGAAGTCGTCGAGGGTTAGATATTGGAACTCCATGCTGCCGAAACCCCACACCCGTTTTCAATCATAACCTTCCACTTAATGCCTTTTCGAAGCATGACATTGATCGATCGGGAACGTTTTTACCTAGATTTCTGGTCTTCTTGGCGCGTGCCGGGGTGGCTCAGCTGGTAGAGCGCCAGCCAGGCTTAAGGGACGAAACTCATAATCTGGAGAGCAATGGGCCCAGAAGCCGCGGGTTCGAACCCCGCTCCCGGCACCAAAACCGAACCCCCGGTTTGAGGAAGAGATTCTAAACTTCGGACTATAGATGGCAAGAGAAGGCTACAGACACTCAATCTGCTACAGCGTCGTCAAGACGCTAAAGCGGGTAGGTAAGCGGGTAGGTATCCTAAACCCTGACGCTGTTACGTTTCTTACAGGGCAACAGCTAGAATTACGGGTGCAATCATCCAACGATTCAATGAACTGACCTTCGGAAGGTAAGTTAATAGTCACTCTTTAGAACTTCTAAACTGAAGCCGTTGTCAGAGAACATCATGGACTGTTAACTCACGGCTCATCTGAAATGAGCTTTTCAAGTACAAGGCGACTCCTACGATGAACAAGATGATGGCTAAGGCGAACATGGGCCAAGTCCATGAACCTCCTGCATAAGCGGAGGTATTCGCTAGACTGGCAGCTAGAAGCAGAAGAACGATGAGACCCATCATCATAAGGAATAAACTGGCCTTCTTCATTCCCAAACACCCAACGACGCACACCGACGGATATCGCTAATTAGAGTTACCGAAAGCAACTGAATCAAGCAACCATTCTACTAGGTGGAAATGAAGTAATATTTCCCTTTTCGACTGTCTCTACAGGCCACCTTAAATACCTAGTCGGCCTATATACTCCTTCTAGATGAGTTCTGGAGGTGTTTGAGAGATGGCTAAGAAACGCAAAGTTAAGATGAAGTTAGGTACTGAGCACGACAAGAACATTAAGCAAGAGGAAGTGGTAGCGTAAAGCTACTAACCTTGGGCGATTTATCGCCCTATTTTTCTTTCTTTATTGTATCACTTGTAACTGAACATCGCTGTTCCGAGTCGTAATTCAGTATCGAGGGTCGAACGAGGTCTTATTAACTTCAGAAAAATTCAGTATTTCTGTTATCGTTGTCGTTAAGGTCATTTGACCAAATTGTTCTTGATATTAGTTTGTTCTTTTCTTTTTTCTTGAAACGTATATCCCTACTAGCAACGCAGGAAGTAGTAACCCTAGAACGGACGGTGTTTCAGGTACGGGTGTCGGGTTTGTCACAGCGATTCCAACGAATGGGTCTAATGTGAACGTCATCCCTTCAACCACTAATACCCCAACGTCATAGTGGCCGGGCGTTATGCTGGCGGGAAGTGTCAATGCTACGGTGCCTCCGCTGACGGAGACGTTTCCCATCACAGTAGGGACGAAAACTGACCCTCCGGACACAGGCACGATTTCAACGGTTATGCTTGTGGCCCCAGTGAGTGGAACCCTTACCGTCACTGTCACTTGGACAGTATCACCGGGGCTATAGGTGGTCTTATCGGTGGTGATACAGATAGGTGCCCCAGGGCTGGGAGTACACCCAGCTGCGTGAACTACTCCCATTATTGTTAACAGTAGGAAGCATGCGGATAGAAGAAGCATCCCTTTGGGTTTACTCATACTCATACTCCTACCTCCATTCTAATCGGTTCAAAGCTTCTCTTTTTATCCAGTCTTGTAGAGCCTCTTCTACGGCTGCGCTAAGATCGCCTTTCTTGCCACCGAGCCTCTTCACAGTCTCCAATCGCAGCCGCCTCTCAACCTCGTCTGAGATCACTATGTACAGTTTACCCATTGGAGATTAAGTCTAGGTTGCCCAGTCGCCAATGTATGGATATAAGCTAACAAAACCGATTCTTTTCTTCTTGTATGCTATGCAGGGAAGGCTCCGCAGACCCTGCAATAGGTCATAACCTGCATGAGCCACGCCCCGCAGCTTTTACATTTCTTAGCTCCTTCACCCATTCCGCTCGGGATTCCGAATTTCTCCTTGAATGCCTCATAATATAACAGGTGTTCCTTGTCATTGATGCGGACACCGTCGCGGTCGAGGCATTTCTTTTTCTGGGCTTCGAATTCATCATCGGATATACGTGATGCGAAGTACTTTGGAAGGTTTGAGGTTCCTGAACCTTGCTCTATCGGCATTTTGATGCGCCAGACCAGTGTGTCTGGCAGCGTTCCTTCGAACGCTTTTCTCAGTATCCACTTCCCATAAACTCTCCCACGCTCTTCGTGAACCTTCAGTTTGGGGTTTACGCTCATGGCGAACGCTTTGAACTCGTCATCGAGAAAGGGCAGCTTAGCCTCAATCCCGAGGCTTCTAGCGAGTGGAACTGATGAGAAGCGCATCGTTTTCCACATGTTTTCAAGTCGCTGACCGAGTTGATCATACCCCTTCTCGAATAGGAAGCTGTAGCCTGCAAATAGTTCGTCTCCTCCGTCGCCTGTGAGAACTCCACGAAGGCCTTCTTCCTTTGCGGCTCGTAGACCAATTAGAATGGTTGCATCATTCCTTACTTCCATGGGATCGAAAGTCTTCATGACTTCAATCACGTCTATCGCAGCACCCTCAGCAATCTTCACGTCAATCCTTACGATCCGGTGCTGCAAACCAAAGAGGCCAGCGACAGTCGTCGCGTAGGATACGTCGGGAGCGTCATCAAGCGCTACCGTAACGCCTCTTAACTTGCCAAACTTACTTGCAGCAGCCGTAATCACCGACGTATCCAAGCCGCCGGAAAGCAAAATGCCATCCGTCAAGTTTCTGTGAACTGCCTCCTCGAATAAGCCTCGCAATTGTTCGCAAGTCTGAGTGACGAGTTCGTTAACCAAGATTTTCACCTAGCAGATCCAAGATCTTCTCTGTCCCTTTAGCTATGCCACAGCCATTTGCCTAAGCTATGAGGTTAGGGCGACATTAAGCAACACTGGCATTTGCTTTGAGCTTTATTCGAGAACCTCCACATTGCCGTCGCTTCGACCAACGTACACCAGGTCAGCCATCTTCAAGAAGAGGCCTGTTTCTATCAAACCAGGCACCATCTTCAACTGACGGTCCAACTTGCTCGGATTTTCGAGTCTGCCGAAGTCAGCGTCTAGGATGAAGTTCCCATTATCGGTGATAACCGGGCCGACTTTTCCGGTGCTTTCACGGAGGCGGGCGCGTGCGCCCATGTTCGCGAGTTTTATTTGAACTGATTTGTAGGCGAAAGGGAAGACTTCCAGTGGGATAGGCTGTTTGTCGCCTAGATGCTTGGTGATCTTTGTTTCATCGACAACTATTGCCAGCTTATGGGCTGTTGAGTCGACTACCTTCTCTCTCAACAAAGCTGCGCCCCCACCCTTAATGAGGTTAAGCGATGGAACTTCGACTTGATCTGCACCGTCTATTGCGTAGTCGACTGTATGGGCCTCATTCATGGTTTTGATTCGCAATCCATGTGAGATTGCGAGGTTTTCAATTTGATGCGACGTCGGCACTACAGATAACTCGAAATGTCTAGCTCGCGATAATCTAGCGATTTCCGCTAGCGCGTAAGCAGCAGTGGTTCCGCTCCCAAGCCCGATGATCCATCCATTCCTTATGGGTTGGAGCGCCTTGAGGACGGCTCGTCGTTTAGCGTCCTCGATTGAGGCCAACTTCATCCTTCCGCTTCGATCTGTTCAAGGCGATCCATGGCCTTGAGGATTTCCTCGCGAATCTGTTCAATTCGCTTTTCCGAATCAGTGATCCCCTGTTCATTTTCCTTATTTTTCGATTGTTGGTCATGATTTGAATGTTGACTTCCTCCATTGCTTACCGTGTCACCGGAGCGTTCCGCCTGTTCAGGTTTCCCAGGCACGGTGGATGCTCCTACTTTGAGGTCCTTCAGTTTCGCGTCGATCTCTGCAAGTTTGGCCTTGAAGCCTTGGACAACTTCATCCCTCTCAATCTCCAGATCGTGAAGGTCGACGGTCTGCTGGTTTTCTTGAATGGCTTTCTCTAACCTCTTGAGGTCTACCTTGTACTTCTCGAGCATTCCATCCCGCTCAGCTTCGCTAATCACGCCGCTGGTGTGGGATTCGTAGATTGTAGTTACCGCGGAGCCGAGGATTTGTCTTTCAAGTTTCAGCACCTTCAACGACTCTCTAGCCCTATTTACCGCATCAAGGGACGTTAGTGGTTGCGTGTCTAATGTTGAACTGGGCAGATTTGGAAGCGGGATAATTCGTTTTGCTGGAGCGGCTGCTTGTGTCTCTTTCTTCTTCCAAAAGGCGATGTAGGACACTAGATTTACCAAAGCCCGCCCCTGAATTACTCGTGTTTTATCTGAGAATGGGTGTAATAATACCTTCGCGCCGTTCGGAGATTCCATTCTAGACGGCATATGGCCGGCCTTTTCATAACAATCATCACCTTCCCGCTGTTGCTGAGGGCAAAAGTCAAGTCTTTTACCATCTGACGCATCAAAATGCATTAGCCCTAGGAGTGATGGTTATGCATTTGGAAGGTTCCTTCGAGACGCCTGCATCTCGTAAGGTTGCATATGATTTCTTACTCAACCCTAACGATATAGCCCCATGCCTTCCTGACCTACAATCAGTTGAGGTTCTTAGTCCCGATAGTTTCCGGGCCAAAGTAAAGGTAGGCATTGGCTTGGTTAAGGGGAATATGGATTTCGCATTTCGAGTCATAGACAAGGTACCCCCGGCTTCTGCTAAGCTCGTGGGGACGGGGCGGGGAGTTGGAAGTTCAGTTGATATTCAAA
>Ga0187852_1004104_pt1 | contig 10101 bp, 6 predicted proteins | sample June2016WEW_6_40_FD_134511 | JGI IMG/M metagenome (GOLD analysis project Ga0187852, IMG submission 134511) | Peatland microbial communities from SPRUCE experiment site at the Marcell Experimental Forest, Minnesota, USA - June2016WEW_6_40 | ecosystem: Environmental > Terrestrial > Soil > Wetlands...
ACGTCACTCCCCTCAGCCTCGGCATCGAGACCAAGGGTGGGATCACACACCGGCTCATCGAGCGCAACACGACCATCCCCACCAAGCGCTCCGAGATGTTCACCACTGCCGACGACAACCAGCCGTCGGTCGAGATCCACGTCCTGCAGGGCGAGCGCGACATGGCCATGTACAACAAGACCCTGGGCAAGTTCCAGCTCGTCGACCTGCCGCCGGCCCCGCGTGGCGTGCCTCAGATCGAGGTCGCGTTCGACATCGACGCGAACGGGATCGTCCACGTCTCCGCCAAGGACCTCGCCACGGGGAGGGAGCAGTCGATCACCATCACCGGCCAGACATCGCTCCCCAAGGACGACATCCAGCGGATGGTGCGCGACGCCGAACAGCACGCGGCTGAGGACCGTCAGCGCAAGGAAGAGGCCGAGACGCGCAACAACGCGGACGCGCTCGTCTACCAGACCGACAAGCTGCTCAAGGACCAGGGCGAAAAGGTCCCCGCAGAAGACCGCGAGCGGGTCGAGAGCGCTCTCAAGAGCCTGCGCGAGGCGAGCGCCGGGACCGATTACGAGCGGATCCGCCGCGACACCGAGACCCTCCGCACAGCCTCGCAGGCCTTCGGCCAGCGCCTGTATGAGCAGGCATCCCAGCAGCAGGCCGCGAGCGGCTCCGGGAGCTCCGGCTCAGGCGGCTCTGGGAGCACGGGCGGCTCGAGCGGGCCTTCCGACGACGAGGTCGTCGACGCCGAGATCGTCGACGACTCGGGTACGGCGGCTTCGTGACCCGCGAAGCAGACGATCCGAGGTCGCCGCCGGACGGGGACGAGACCGGGCCGGAGGCGCCGGAGAACATCTCCGCGGCATCCCGCCGGGACCAGGACGCTCCCGCCGGTGACGACAACGATCTGGCTGAACAACTGGACCTGCCACTCGACGCGATCTTGGACTGGGGAACCGATCCCGCCAAGGCTGAGTCCGAGCTGGAATCCCAAGCGGCCGAGGCCCTCGTGGCCGCAGAGCGCGACGAGTACCTCGATGCGCTCCAGCGGCTGCAGGCCGACTTCGACAACTTCCGAAAACGCTCCATGCGCCAGCAGACCGACCTCTTGGAGCACGCCACCGAGGGACTGTGCGTGCGGCTGCTTCCCGTGCTGGACGCGCTGGACCTCGCGACCGCACATGTCCGCAGCCAGGCCGAACCGAGCGACTCGGACAAAGCCCTCGAGCAGATCGACTCGCTCCTTCGCGACATCCTCGCCCGCGAGGGCGTCGAACGGATCGACGCCGTGGGCGTGCCGTTCGACCCCACGATCCACGACGCCGTGGGCGTGCTCCCTTCCCAGCCGCCACCGGCTGCACCTGTCGAACACGCAACGAGCCGGGACGACACGGTCAAGCCGGTCAAGTCGGCCAAGGCGGCCAAAGCGGCCAAGGCGGCCGACCATGACGACGGGCCGACTGTTGTCCAGGTCATGCGGGCCGGGTACCGGTTGAAGTCGAAGGTGCTGCGGCCGGCGATGGTCTTCGTCGGAGGCTGAGGAGCACTTCCATGGCACCCCAGCGGGATTGGTACACGACCGACTACTACAAGACACTCGGGGTCTCTGACAAGGCGACCGACAAGGAGCTTCGCCGCGCCTATCGCAAGCTCGCCAAGGAGTTCCACCCGGACTCGCACCCGGGCTCCGAGGAGCGCTTCAAGGCGGTCTCGGCGGCTTACGACGTCCTCGGCGACCCCGAGAAGCGCAAGGAGTACGACGAGGTCCGCCGCCTCGGCCCCTTGAGCAACCTCGGTGGCTTCGGCGGGTCCGGTGGTGGTGGTGGTGGCGGCGGCAACTTCAATTTCCGCATCGACGACCTTTCGGACATCTTCGGCGGCCTGTTCGGCAAGGCTGGGCGTGGCGGCGGGCACACGAGCTCAGGCAGCGGACCGCGGCGAGGCCACGATCTCGAGGCCGAGCTCCACCTGTCGTTCCAGGAAGCGGTCGACGCGGCCGTCACGACGCTCAACGTCGCGAGCGGGACGCGATGCTCGACCTGCGATGGGTCGGGCTCGCGCCCGGGCAAAGCCCCGGTGACATGCCCCCGCTGCAACGGGCTCGGCGTGCTGAACGACAACCAGGGCATGTTCTCGCTGTCTTCACCGTGCCCGGACTGCCAAGGGCGTGGGACCCGCATCGTCGACCCCTGCCCGGCCTGCAACGGCACTGGTCTCGAGCAGCGGCAACGTCAGGTCAAGGTCCGGATTCCCGCCGGAGTGGAAGACGGCCAACGCATCCGCGTGAAAGGACGCGGCGCGCCGGGGGCCAACAACGGACCGGCGGGCGACCTCTACGTCGTGGTGCACGTTGCAGCGCACCCGCTGTTCGGGCGCAAGGGACGCAACCTCACGCTCACGGTCCCGATCACCTATCCCGAGGCGGCGCTCGGTAGTGCCATCACGGTGCCTTCGCTGACTGAGCCCGTCACCCTCAAGATCCCGCCCGGAACCCGTCAAGGCCGGACCTTCAGGGTCAAGGGCAGGGGGATCACGAGCGGCTCGTCGACCGGCGACCTCCTCGTGACCGTCGACGTCGTCGTCCCGGCGCATCTGACCGAGGACCAGCGTCATGCCGTCGAAGCGCTTGCCAAGACGCTGGACGCCTCGCCGCGACATCACCTGGGGGTGTGAACATGGCCTACGACCCGTCGTCGGAAGGCTTCGGCGAACGCTCGACGCGCGCCGTCTACGTCATATCGGTTGCGGCAGAACTGGCCGGCGTCCACCCCCAGACGCTCCGGATCTACGAGCGCAAAGGGCTCTTGGACCCGGCCCGGACCGGGGGGGGCAACCGCCGTTACAGCGAGGCCGACATAGCGCACCTGCGGCGGATCCAGCAGCTCACCGCTGCCGGGCTGAACCTGGAAGGCGTGCGGCGCGTCATGGCGCTCGAGATCGAGATCAGCCGCCTGCGCGCCGAGCTCGAGATGACCCGCGCGGCTGCGCGCGAGGCGATCGAGCAGACCCACCGCCAGTACCGGCGCGATCTCGTGCCGGTCTCGACCACCCGCCTGCCGGCCAGGCGGACGACCGAAAGGTAGCCGGCCGCGCCGGGCCGAGCCCCGCGGCACGTACACGAGTAGATTCAAGGATCACCAGAGAAATGACGCTCGACCCGAACCGTTGGACCTTGAAGACCCAAGAAGCGGTGCGGGAGGCGATCGCGCTCGCGAAAGACCAGCACAACGCGGAAGTCGCTCCGGATCATCTCCTGTCAGCGGCACTGTCCCAAGACGGCGGGGTTGCGATCCCCCTCCTCGACAGCCTGGGGATCGCCCCGTTGTCGGTCCGCAACCGGATCGCCGAGGCGCTCGCCAGGGTCCCGAAGGCCTATGGCATCTCGGAGCCGTCGCTCAGCCGTGAGCTGTCCCAGGCTTTCGAGCGGGCGGACGTCGCGCGCAAGGAGATGGGCGACGAGTACCTCTCGGTGGAGCACCTGCTGCTCGCACTCTCGGACCGTCTCGGGGTCAGCCGCGAGGACCTCCTCCGGGCACTGCAGGCTGTTCGCGGCAGCCACCGCGTCACCTCGCAGAGCCCCGAGGAGCAGTACCAGTCGCTGGAGCGCTACGGCCGTGACCTGACTGAGCTCGCGCGGCGCGGCAAGCTCGACCCCGTCATCGGGCGCGACGACGAGATCCGTCGCGTGATCCAGGTCCTCTCGCGGCGCACCAAGAACAACCCGGTGCTGATCGGCGAGCCCGGGGTCGGAAAGACCGCGATCGTCGAAGGCCTCGCCACCCGCATCGTGGAGGGCGACGTCCCGGAGTCGCTGAAGAACAAACGGATCATCGGCCTCGATCTGGGCTCACTGGTTGCAGGCGCTAAGTACCGCGGGGAGTTCGAAGAGCGCCTGAAGGCTGTGCTGAAGGAGATCTCGGACTCCGAAGGTGAGATAGTCACCTTCATCGACGAGCTACACACGATCGTCGGTGCCGGCGCCGCCGAGGGCGCGATGGACGCCGGCAACATGATCAAGCCGATGCTGGCGCGGGGCGAGTTGCGTCTCATCGGCGCCACGACGCTCGACGAGTACCGCAAGTACGTCGAGAAGGACGCCGCGCTCGAGCGCCGTTTCCAGCCCGTCGTCGTCGAGCCGCCTTCGGTCGCCGACACGATCGCGATCTTGCGCGGGCTGAAGGAGCGCTACGAGGTCCACCACGGCGTGCGCATCCAGGACGCGGCGCTGGTCGCTGCCGCGGTGCTGTCGGACCGGTACGTGACGGGCCGCTTCCTCCCCGACAAGGCCATCGACCTCGTCGACGAGGCCGCGAGCCGTCTTCGCATCGAGATCGACTCCATGCCGACCGAGATCGACGTCGTCGCGCGCAGGATCCGCCAGCTCGAGATCGAACGCGTCGCCCTCCAGAAGGAGACTGACGCTGCATCGGTCGAGCGGCTCGCCAGGCTCGGGGCCGAGCTCGGCGACCTGCGCGAGCAGCAGACGGCCATGACTTCGCACTGGCAATCGGAGAAGGACGCCATCGCCGAGATCCGTCAGCTCAAAGGCGACCTCGAGGCCGCGCGCCAGGAAGCCGAGCGCAACGAGCGTGCAGGCGACCTCGGCCGGGCCTCGGAGATCCGCTACGGCCGCGTCCCAGACCTCGACCGGCGCATCCAGGCGGCGACCGACAAGCTCGCCGGGCTCCAGTCCGAGCAGAAGATGCTGAAAGAGGAGGTCGACGCCGAAGACATCGCCGAAGTCGTGAGCCGGGCCACAGGAGTACCGGTCTCACGCCTCATGGAAGGCGAGGTCCGCAAGCTCGTCCAGCTCGAGGACTCCCTGCACCGGCGTGTGGTCGGTCAGGACGAGGCGGTGAAGGCCGTAGCGAACGCCATACGGCGGAGCCGCGCGGGGCTGTCCGACCCCAACCGGCCGATCGGCTCGTTCCTGTTCCTCGGCCCCACCGGAGTCGGCAAGACCGAGCTCGCAAAGGCCCTCGCCGAGGTGCTGTTCGACGACGAGCGTGCGATGGTCCGCATCGACATGGGCGAGTACCAAGAGAAACACAGCGTTTCCCGCCTCGTCGGTGCCCCGCCCGGCTACGTCGGCTACGAGGAGGGCGGCCAGCTGACAGAATCGGTCCGCCGGCGCCCGTACGCAGTCGTGCTGCTCGACGAGATCGAAAAGGCGCACTCGGACGTGTTCAACATCCTCCTGCAGCTGCTCGACGACGGGCGCCTGACCGACGGCCAGGGGCGCACCGTCAACTTCACCAATACCGTGCTGATCATGACCTCCAACCTGCGCGGAGAGCCCATCAACACCTTCAAGCCGGAGTTCATCAACCGCATCGACGAGATCGTCCGCTTCCGTCCCTTGGGGCGCGGGGACCTGTTCGCCATCGTCTGGATCCAGCTCGGGCAGCTCAAGCGGCGGCTCGAAGCCCGGCGCATCGCGATCGAGGTCACGCCCGAAGCCGAGATGTGGCTCGGCGACCACGGCTACGACCCCGATTTCGGGGCGCGCCCACTGCGCCGGGTCATTCAGCGCGAAATCGGCGACCCCTTGGCGATCGCCCTGCTCGAAGGCCGCTACAAAGAAGGCGACACGGTCACGGTCGACGTCGAAGGGGACAGGATCGTCCTGGCCTAGGGGCCACCGCCGCCCGTCGCGCGGCGAACCGATGTGAAACGCTGTGCCGAGTTGCACTCCGAGATGGTTCGATAGTCGAACCATCCGGCTAACCTCTTGCACAGTGACCCCTCGCGAGCAACCCGCACAGGTGCCTGGCGCCGAGATGGCGGTGTTCACTGCCGCAAGGCTCGCACGGATACTCGACAGGGCCGGCGGTGAGCTCGGTCTCGCCCATTACCGTTTCCTCGCGCTCGTCGCCGCTGGCGACGAGCGGGCGTCCCGGCTCGCGGAGCACCTCGCGCTCGGCAAGCCTGCTGTCAGTGCTGCCGTCGGCGCACTTCACGCACAGGGGCTGTTGACCCGAGACGAGGTCGCCGCTGATCAGCGCGCGATCCGCCTCCAGCTCACCGACAAAGGGCGCGAGGTCCTCGCCCGGACCGAGGCCGCGATGGCTGCCCGCCTCTGCGAGCTGGTGGGCGGCACCGAGGACCCCGCTACCACGATGAAGGCCCTCGTTGCTCTCGGCGAAGCGGTCGACCGCGATCTCGCCGAGCGGCGGGCAGGAAGCGATCGCAGGTGAAAGCCATCTCCGGCCCGGTGACGGCCTCAGCTGCCGAGAGCCGGCCCGGCTGGGTGCGGCGCCTGTGGCCGTACCTCATGGCGCACAGGCACAATCTCCAGATCGCCCTCGGCGGCGCCCTCGTGGGCAGCGCCGCTCAAGCCGTCGTGCCTCTGGTCGAGCGTCAGATCGTCGACAACGTCATCTTGCACCACCGCTCGCCACTGGCCCCGTGGCTGGCGCTGCTCGTCGGCCTCGGCGTGGTGACCTTCGCAGCCGCATACCTCCGGCGCTACCGAGGGGGCCGGGTCGCGCTGGACGTCCAGTACGACCTGCGAAACGCGATGTACGAGCACCTCCACAAGCTCGACTTCGCCCAGCACGACCAGATGCCGACCGGTCAGCTCGTCGGGAGGGCGAACTCCGACTCGACGCTCGTGCAGGGCCTGCTGAGCTTCTTCCCCATCATGAGCGGCAACATCCTGCTGCTGTTGGTGTCGCTCGCCATCATGCTGGTGCTGTCGCCGGTCCTCGCGCTCGTGAGCCTCGTCGTGACGCCGACCCTGCTCGTCGTCGCCTACCGGATGCGCACCCAGATGTTCCCGGCGACCTGGGACGGTCAGCAGAAAGAAGGCGACATCGCCCAGATAGTCGACGAGGACGTGAGCGGTGTCCGCGTGGTCAAGGCATTCGGCCAGGAAGAGCGCGAGCTCGATCGGATCGTCACGGCGACCAAGACCCTCTACGGCTCACATCTGCGGGCCGTGCGGCTGCAGGCGCGTTACCAGCCGCTGTTGCAGGCCATCCCGACGCTCGGTCAGGTCGCAGTGCTCGCGCTCGGCGGCTGGCTCGCGCTCGACCACCGGATCACGATCGGCACGTTCCTCGCCTTTTCCACCTATCTCGCCCAGCTGGTCTCCCCGGCCCGGATGCTCGCCGGCGTCCTCACCACCGCCCAACAGGCCAGGGCCGGCATCGAGCGGATCTTCGAGCTGCTCGACTTGAGGCCTGCGATCACAGACGGGCCCGCAGCGGCGGAGCTTCCGCCGCTGCGGGGCGAGATCACCTTCGACCACGTGGACTTCACCTACGGCGACGGTGGCGAAGCGCTGCGCGACTTCGACCTGCACGTCGCGCCGGGCGAGACCGTCGCCCTGGTCGGGCCTTCCGGCTCGGGCAAGTCGACAGTGCTGGCGCTCGTCTCGCGTTTCTACGACGTGAGCGCCGGGGCGGTCCGTCTGGACGGCCAAGACGTCCGGGACGTCACCAAGTCCTCGCTGCGCCGCCAGGTCGGTGTCGTCTTCGACGACAGCTTCCTGTTCTCCGCCTCGGTGCGCTCGAACATCGCGTTCGGCCGTCCCGACGCGTCGGCTGACGAGGTCGAGTCGGCGGCTCGCGTCGCGGGCGCACACGAGTTCATCGAGCAGCTGCCCGACGGCTATGAGACCGTGGTCGGCGAACGGGGCCTCACCTTGTCAGGAGGACAACGCCAGCGGATCGCACTCGCCAGGGCACTGCTGGACGATCCGCGGGTCCTCCTGCTCGACGACGCCACCAGCGCGGTCGACGCCAAGGTGGAACAGGCCATCCACGCGGCGCTGCGCACCATGATGCGCGGCCGCACGACGCTGCTCGTCGCTCACCGGCGCTCCACCTTGCACCTCGCCGACCGCATCGTCGTCGTCGACGCCGGCCAGGTTGTCGACCAGGGCACCGACGCGGAGCTGCTCGAACGTTGCGCCCTGTACCGCTCGATGTCATCGGGCAAGGCCGAGAGGCCCGACCCGGTTCTCGCCACGCAGGCGGGCGCGACGGCCACAGATGTGGCCGGGGCAGTGAGAAAGCTCACGGCCCCGGCCCCTGCGCGGATCACGTTCGGACCCGCCTCGCTCGGGCCCGGGCTCGGCGGGCGGGGAGGCAGCAGCCGGAGCGGCTGGCGCGCGAGTCTTGCCCCTACACCCGAGCTGCTCGCGAAGGTGGCAGCGCTCAAGCCCATCCGCGATGTACCGAAGGTGGACCTCGAACGGGAGACCTCGACAGACACCGCTTTCTCGCTGTGGCGCTTCCTCGGCCGCTTCCGCGGCTCGCTCGGCCTCGGGCTGGTTCTCGTGCTGTTCGACTCGCTCGCCTCGCTCGCGGGGCCTTATCTCGTGCGGGCCGGCATCAACGACGGCGTTGTCGCGGGCTCGCGCTCGGCGCTCGTCGTGGCGTCCGCCGCCTTCCTGGCCGTAGCGCTCACGGACCTGGTGGACTCCATCGCGGAGACCTTCGTGACCGGCCGCACCGCCGAGCGCCTCATGCTGGCGCTGCGGATCCGGATCTGGGCGAAGCTCCAGCGGCAGTCACTCGACTACTACGAGCGCGAGATGGCCGGCCGGATCATGACCCGGATGACCACAGACGTCGACTCGTTCGAGACCCTCCTCGAGACCGGGCTCCTCTCGGCGGTGGTGAGCTTCTGCACCTTCACCGGGGTCGGCGTCGCACTGTTCTTCCTCAATTCCGATCTTGCGCTCGCCACGCTCGGTGTGATGGGGCCCTTGGCCGTCGCGACCGTCGTGTTCCGGCGTAAGGCCGCCCGGACCTACGAGCTCGCGAGAGACCGCATAGCGGCGGTGAACGCGAACTTCCAGGAAAGCCTCTCCGGCGTCCGCGAGACTCAGGCGTTCGTCCACGAGGAGCCGAGCATCGCCCGGTTCCGCCGCCTCGGGAGCTCCTATCTCGAAGCCCGGGTCCGTGCGCAGCGGATGGTGGGAACGTACTTCCCCTTCGTCCAGTTCCTGGGCGACGTCGGGGACGCGATCGTGCTCGGCGTCGGCGCCGGGCTCGTCGCGAGCGGTCACCTCACGACCGGCGCGCTGATCGCCTTCATCTTGTACCTCGACCTCTTCTTCTCCCCGATACAGCAGCTGTCTCAGGTGTTCGACTCCTGGCAGCAGACCCGTGTGTCGGTGAAACGCGTCGGCGAGCTGATGGCACTCGAGACGCTCACGCCCGAGGCGCCCCATCCCGTCCAGCCCTCCCGGCTGAAGGGTGCGATCAGGCTCGATTCAGTGCATTTCGCGTACCCGACGGGCAGGCCCGGGAGCACCGGCACCGGGCCTACGGCGATCGAGGCGCTGCGCGGGATCGATCTCGAGATCGGACCGGGCGAGTTCGTGGCCCTCGTGGGCGAGACGGGAGCGGGGAAGTCGACGGTCGTCAAGCTGCTGGCCCGTTTCTACGACCCGACAGCGGGAGCCGTTCTTGTCGACGGCACCGACCTTCGTGCCTATGACCTTTCCGCCTACCGTCGCGAGCTCGGGTACGTTCCCCAGGAAGGCTTCTTGTTCACAGGCTCGATCCGGGACAACATCGCCTACGGGCGCCCCGACGCGAGCGGCGACGAGGTCGAGGCCGCCGCAGTTTCCGTCGGTGCCGACCAGTTCATCGCCGAGCTCGCAAACGGCTATGAGACCGCGGTCTCCGAGCGGGGGCGCTCGCTCTCGGCAGGCCAGCGCCAGCTCGTCGCGCTCGCACGTGCCGAGCTCGTCGATCCGGCGATCCTTCTCCTGGACGAGGCGACCTCGAACCTCGACCTCGTCGCCGAGGCCCGTGTGGCTTCGGCGACAGACCGCGTCGCCCGGGGCCGGACGACCGTGGTGATCGCCCACCGGCTCCAGACCGCCCAGATGGCCGACCGCATCATCGTGCTCGCGAACGGGGTCATCGCCGAACAGGGCACCCACGACGAGCTCATCGCCGCGGGTGGGCGCTACGGCGAGATGTGGAAGGCATCCGACCCGGGTCTCGTCCGCACGTGAGCACGATGCAAACTTGTGAGGTGCCGTCCTTCCAGCCCTCTGAACGATGTCGTGCGCGGCGCGCCCGGCCTGGTCCGTGGCGCGCCCGGTCAAGCTCAGCTTTGGCCGTGGGCGTGCTCGCGGTCGCG
>Ga0187852_1004109_pt1 | contig 10090 bp, 7 predicted proteins | sample June2016WEW_6_40_FD_134511 | JGI IMG/M metagenome (GOLD analysis project Ga0187852, IMG submission 134511) | Peatland microbial communities from SPRUCE experiment site at the Marcell Experimental Forest, Minnesota, USA - June2016WEW_6_40 | ecosystem: Environmental > Terrestrial > Soil > Wetlands...
ATCAAGCAGAAACTCTCCCGCTGCCGTCAGACCCTGGAACAGATTCAACCCGGTTGTGCGCTGCCGCGCAGCAAAAAGAGACGGAAATCATTGTCCAGTTAATTCTTGGACACTACACTAGCCACTTCTTCGCGGCCAATGCGTCGAATCCCCTCATTCCATCCGTCGACACTTGTGGCGGCGCTGCCGGCGCGTGCTTCTACGAGGATAACGGCCCCTTCGTTGGCAGGTATGATGCCGAGCCCGTGTTCACCTATCGCGACAACCTGGCTTGGATCCACGGTAAACACACTCTCAAGTTCGGGTTCAACTTGGAAAAATTTCAGTTGAACGAACAAGTGGTGATGTGGGGCGACTGGGCGCAAGGCTTCTTCAACTTCTACCCGGGCCACCCTGGTTCTACCGGCAACGCCATGGCCGATATGTTCCTGGGCGAGATCGGCAACTACACCGAAACTACCTTCAACAATCATGGTACGTATACGGGCGGGTACGCCTGGGAGCATGACCGGCGTACGGATTTTGACCCCTACATCCAGGATGACTGGAAGGTGAATCGCAGGCTGACCCTTAACTTCGGCGTCCGCTACTACCTGCTGATACCGGGGCACGATGTCAGCCATCCCACTGTCGACTCTAGCTTCATTCCCAACCTCTATACGCCGGGCGCCGCCGCGATCCTCCAAGCCAACGACACTCTGCTGGCGAACCCCGCGACGGGTCAAGTGAACTCCTTCCTTAACTATGGCAACGGCCTGATGGAATGCGGTGTAACTCCCATGCCCAGGGGCTGCCAGGATATCCCCTTCGGAGACATCGGTCCACGCTTTGGTTTTGCCTACGATCCCACCGGATCCGGCAAGACGACCATTCGCGGCGGATTCGGCATTTATTACGAGCCCGGCGCGGCCATTGGCGCCTTGTCGGAGGAAGGCAACGCCCCGACGCAGGTTTCTCCCTACATGTACAACCTCACCAGCTTCAACTTCAGTACTTCGAGTGGCTTTGCACCGTTTGGCCCAGGCAGCGTTTATACGATTCCCCTTCATCTGAAGAGCCCGTCCATCAGCCAGTTCAACTTCGATCTTCAGCATGAGTTCCGCGGGAACAATCTGGTAACTCTGGCTTACGTGGGATCCCAGGGACGGCATGTGGATTCGGCTCAAAACATCAACCAAGTCCCGGTGGGAGTCGGGATGCAGAACGTTCCGGCACTGGCGGGGAATAACCAGTACTGTGACGCCTCGGGAAACTGCGACGTGCAGAACGTTCTGATGCACAACCTCCTTCCCGCGGACTACTTCCGCCCCTACCAAGGATTCAGCAGCATCAACGGAAACGAGCCGGAAGCTACGTCCAGTTACAACTCACTCCAGGCCAGCGTTCGGCATACCACTGGTCACGGCCTCACCCTCGATGCGTCCTACACTTACGCGCACGCCATCGACAACAATTCTGGTGGTGGGGCGACCGGCGTTGACGACAATTACGACCTTAACCGCTGGAAGGCGACTTCCAGCCTCAATCGTACCCAGGTGTTGCAAGCGAGTTACATTTACGATCTGCCGTTCTTCAAGAACTCCCGCAGTTCCTTTGCTCGGCAGGGTCTGGGGGGATGGCGGCTCAGTGGCATCACGAGCTTCTTTTCCGGCATGCCCCAGGACTTCAACTGCGGAATTACGGGCTTTAGCACCGGCATCGGCACAAGCCCTCGCTGCAATACCACCGGCCCCGTCAAAATCACCAAATCGACCTACGATGACCCCGTCTACGGGCCTATCGAACGGTGGTTTGACCTGTCGAACTTGACCGAACCGCTGCAATCTCAGCTCTCCGCGAATGGCCAATCGGGAATGTTCGGATACATGGGCCGAAACGTGCTGACCGGGCCGGGGCGCAACAACTGGGATCTCGCGTTGTTCAAAGAAATCCAGATGCCGTGGGTCAGAGGCGAACACTCGACACTTCAGTTTAAACTCGAGACCTTCAACACCTTTAACCATGTGCAGTGGAAATCCGCGAGCGCGGGATGCAATGGGACGTCAGCTAACGCTGACGGTTCACTCCCGTTTGGACGGAGTTGCGGCGGCGATCTGTATAACCCGGGCAACGGCCAGGTCAACGCCACTTGGGCGCCTCGACAAGTCCAATTGGGGATGAAGTTCCTCTTCTAGTTTGACTTTACGCTTGTTTGATTGCCTGTCGGCCTTGGTCGCTCTTCCCAGAGCAGCCAAGGCCGATTTTTTTCACGCGAGAGTAGAGGCGGCTTTGCGCCGCCATTTGGCGAGGTGAACTCGCCGCTACAACGCCAGCTTGGCCCGGTACTGGACCCGGAGACATCCCCATGCGGCGCCGCCCTTTGGGGCGGTACATGCAGGGCTCAACAGGCTGTGGAAGAACGCACGCGGCGGTCTTCCGTTGAAATTGGCTCAGGACCAGTCGTTTTGTCCCTCGACAGGATATTGACTTTGTGGTAATGTTATCGGCTATGTACCGCTGTAAGAGCACGGCGCCCATCTTGACCTTCTCTTCCGACAATTTGGCCCTGCGCAATCCCGTCAAAGCCGTAAAGATGTTAAAAATGCAGATCGATCCGGCGATGTGTATGAAAACAAAGGGAGCGCATGACAAAATGACTGGCGGTTTGAAAAATTTTAGCGACATTTTGTGCAAAATGACGGAATTTTTTCGATTTGGAATCGAAATACTGGCGAATACGGAGCTTTCGCACGACGTGTAGGGCGATCGCGGTGCTGGGTGAGGAGCAAAGTCGGTTGTGAGTTCGGCGCGGGGAGCGGGCCGATGACAAAAGGTCTGTCAGCGCGCGTTTGCAGAAAAGCAGAAATGAAGGGATAACCCCAGAAGTTGCTGAAAACACAAGACCAGCTTGCAAGTATCACGCTAACGGCAACCTTCGGGAGTGCCGAAGCCCCATGCGCCAAAGGCGCATCAGGTGTAGCGACTTGAAGTCGCCGGTGCCGAACCAAAAGCCCAGCGCTACGCCTCGAGCATTGCCCAGCCATTTTTTGGACACCACAGTAGCACTTGGCGAGGTAAACTCGCCGCTACAATGTCGGATGGCCGCTACGGATACGGACACCCCATGAAGCGACGCAAATTCCTGAAGGAAATCTCGGCCCAAGGTCTGGCTGTGGCCTCGGTGGTCACCACCGTTGGTGGGCACGCGTGGTGCGCAGTCTCTACGGAGTCTAGATCCGAGTGGATCGACCCCTCCACGGCTCGAGACTGGCAAGCGCGGTGGGAGAAGTTCATCCTCGCGGATTCCGCCCAGCACCGCTATTGCGACACGGAAATGGCTGAGGAACTGGGTTGGCTGGTCAGTCCGTTCCTCGACGGCTTCTACTACGGTTATCTTGCCACGCATGACACCCAGTGGGTCGAGAGGCTAGTGGATTGGACGGATTCCTGCATCCGGCGCGGCGTGAAGGAACCGGATGGCTTTCTCGGCTGGCCCAAGTTCAGCGACCAGACGGAGGGCTTTGACTACGACAGCATGCTCGGCGCGGCGATGATCCTGCGCCCCGTGGTCCTGATGGCGGACGAGATCATGAAGACGCCGGCGCTGAAGGCGAGATGGGGCGGCAAAGCGGCGGGTTATCTGGAACTGGCCGAAAGGACTTTCGCGAAGTGGGATTCCCGCGATGCCTGGCGTGACTCGAGCGTAGGCGGCCTGTGGGTGGTGCAATACTTTGGCATCGACCTCAAAACCAAGCAATGGACCGAAGGCTTCGCGCGGCGCAAAACAGAAGCCTTTTCGCACCCTGACAACAAGGAGAATCACATTGCGCGCTGGCTGATCGCCATGTACGACGTGACGAAAAAGCCGATCTACCGCGAGCGGGCCGAAAAATGGTGGCAGCTCTTGCGATCGCGGATGAAGACACGCGAGGAAGGGAAGTACTTCGTCTGGGACTATTGGGATCCTGCCGGACCGTGGGACTACAAGCCGGATGGCACGACCAAGCACTGGGTGGGCGTGCATCCGAACGGCGGATACTACGGCATCGATCTGGAGGGCATCGTCGCGGCCTTCGAGCACCAACTGGTGTTCAGCCGCCAGGACATTGACCGCCTGATTGCGACCAACCGCGACTTTATGTGGAACCAGAAAATCGTAGGCGCAAAGTTCCAGCGTATTGACGGCGGCGCGCCCGATCCCCGGTGGCAGGACTCACCCGGGGTGGTGTGGGATGCGCTCATTCCCTACGATGAGACCCTGCGAAAGATCTTCGTGGCCAACCATCGGCCCGATTCCTGGGGCGGGTTGAGCGCCACCCCGTGGTTTCTGGCGCTGGCGCGCGGCCGCTGATAGCGGAAGTTTAGTGACGAGTTCACCTCGCCAACGGATGGCGAAAGGCCACCGCCCTTGGCCGCATTGTAGCGCCGTCCTTTAGGGCGGCAGTTGCCGAGGTGAAGCCAGGCGCTACGGCTTGTACCGCCGCCATCCTGGCGGCTCCTGTGCCGGCTGGAAGCCAGCGCTACGGCTCGAATGAGGATACCCTCAGACATGTTGTCACCGTGACCACGCGATGGCAATAGGCAAGACTATGAGGCTAGTTTTGGCTGTCGATCGTTGGTTCTTTGCCACCGCCCCAACCGCTACGGTGTGACCTTCAATATCCCCTTAAGCGGAATATCCGCCGACGATTTTCCCACCATGACTTCAAAATCGCCCGGCACCACGCGCCAATGCATATCGATGTCAAGCAACTGGAGGTCTTCCGGGGTAAGCTTCATGGTAACGGTCTTCGTTTCACCCGGATTAAGCGCCACTCGCTCAAACCCGTGTAGTTGCTTGACGGGCGTGGAAACGGGGGCGTACTTCTCATGCGTATAAAGTTGCACCGTCTCGAGGCCGGCGCGTTCGCCGACGTTTCTCACGTCCACAGTGACCCGCGCCTCGCCCGCCGGATGGATCTCCGCCGGTTCAATACGCAGATTGCTATACTCATACTGGGTATAGCTAAGTCCATGACCAAAGGGATAAAGCGGCGTTCCCGGCATATCCGCGTAACCCTGGTTCCGTCTCCGCCGCCCGTTGACCCGATATTCCTTGGACGGCTTGTAGTTGTAATAGGCGGGTAACTGGCCGGAGTGCCGGGGAACGGTGATGGTCAGGTGGCCCGTGGGGTTGTAATCGCCGAACAGGACGTCGGCCACGGCGGTCCCGCCGCGCTCGCCGGGCCGCCACGCCTCGACGATGGCCGGCACGTGCTCGGCGGTCCAGCGGGTGGAAAGCGGCCGGCCGTTGACCAGCACCACCACCGTGGGGGTCCCGGTTTCGTAGACGGCGCGCACCAGGTCTTCCTGGACGCCGGATAAATCCAGGCTGGCGACGTCGTGGCTTTCACCGTCCGTGGGCGGGTCCTTCGCTTCGTCCACATCATTCTGGCCTTGGTTTTCGCCGACCACCACAATGGCCACCTCGCCGCTCCGGGCGGCGCGAGTGGCTTCCGCGAATCCGCTCTTGTCATTCCCCACCACCTCGCAGCCCTTGACCGCCGTTACTGTGGTTTGCGGCCCGACGGCGGCTTGGATGCCTTCCAGAATGCTCACGATGTGCTGCGGAATCGCCTTGGGCGAGTAATCGCCGAGCTGGTTCATCAGGTTGACCGCGTCGGGGCCGATCACCGCCACCGACTTCAGGTTCTTCTTCAGGGGCAGCAAACCCTTCTCATTTTTCAGCAGCACGATGCCTTCGCGCCCGGCCCGCAGCGCCAGGTCCTGGTGGGCTTGTGAGTGCACAATTTGCGCAGCGCGTTCCACGTCGACATAGGGATTCTCAAAGAGCCCCAGGCGGAACTTCAACTCCAAGACTCTGCGCACCGACCGGTCTATGAGCGCCATGGGGACGCGTCCCGATTCCACGCTGTCGACCAGCGGCCCCATATAGGCAGGTTCATAGGAGATGCTCACATCCACTCCGGCTTTGAGCGCCTGTTCGCCCGCCTCCTTTTCGGTCGGCACGATGTTTTCCCTGATCAACGTCGAGAAGCCGCCGCCTTCGCTGACCACGATCCCCTTGAACCCCAATTCCTGGCGGAGCACTTGGTTCATCCACTTCTCGGAGCCGTGCGCGGGCACCTCTTCAACTTCGGGGTTCCCGGCCATCACTCCCAGGCCGCCGGCCTTGGTGATGGACCCGATCCAGGGAAGCATGTCGTTCTCGCGCAGGGAGCGTTCCGATAATTCGATCGCTCCGTCCTCGAGACCACCGGTGGCTGAGCTTTGTGTGGGGAAATCCGTCAGCACCGCGATCACCTTATCCGGGTCGGCAATGTTGCCGCCTTGAGTGCCGTGGACAATGGCCTCACCGAAGCGCATGTCAAGGTAGGGGTCTTCGGTGTAGGCTTCCGAGTTTCGACCCAGGCGGGGATCGCGATCCAACTCCATCACCAGGGTGGAAAGCATGTGGATGCCGACGGCTCGCGACTCAGCGGCCGCGGCGGCGTAAACCGCTTTCATCAAATCGAGGTCGAAGGAACTGCCCAGGGCCAGGCCCTCGGGGAAAATCGTTGCCCCGGCATACATGGCGCCGTGGGTGCCCTCCTCGTCTTGCAGCACGGGAATTTTCAGCCGCGTCTGGGTGATTGCAATTTTCTGGAGTTCATTGAAGTACTCAGCGGCGTGGCGGGCGTCACCGTCACGCAGGATTTCGTCGGCGAGGGTGAAGAATCCGCAGGCCGGGCCAATCTCCTGGGTGTAGGTTCCGGCGGTGAAGCGCTTGCACGCCTCCCTTTTCGAGGGAATATCTTTGCCGAGTTCATCCACATAGACACAGGGCAGATTGAGTTGTCCGATTTTCTCCTTGAGCGTCATGCGGCTCATCAGGTCATCGATCCGCTCCTCGACCGTCCGGTTGCGGTCGAGGTAGAGCGGCAATGGACTCTCCGCCTGCCCGAAAAGCACGGGACCATTTGACAGTGCCGTGGCGACTGCGGCCAACAAGCAGCAAAGAAATCTCTTGCTGATCATTGCTTACCTCCCGGGCGCATGTTTGCCGAAGGGGAACAATATCATTAGCCGTGGGTGAAACCTACGGACTGGAGTTTCTACATCTTTCGTGCCGTGTGGGGGCAGTTTCTCTCGGTGCTTAGCCCAAGTGGCACTCACGCCGGCTCTCATGAATCGAGCTGTGCGAAGCACCTTGGAGTGCGTGCGGCTTGACGCCGCCTTCGGCTCGCTCTCAGTAATGTTTCAGCGATCCCGTCGGTGTTCTCCGGTCCTTAGCGTTCCAAGGCGGCGTCGAGCCGCACGCACTCCAAGGTGCTTCGCACATGCGCATCGACGCTACTCAGGGCTTCAATATCCGAAACACACTGCCCACGTCGCCGGGTAAAGGCGTTAGACAATGTCTTCCGTGTTCGCATCCCAGCGCACTGCTCGTTTCCGATGATAGGAAGTGATCGACATTTGGCAAGCGATGGCGGAACGGTAACCGATCTCAAACGGGCAGTTGGGTCGCTTGCGGCTGCGCATACAGTCGAAGAAATTCTGCATGTGGGTGTCCGTAGCTTCGAAGTAACCGCGCGTCTGCCCTCCTTGCGCCGGAACCGAGGCGAGAGTTTCCACCCCCCGGGCGTCGCCGCCTTCCTGCAAGAAGCGCACTTGGTCACCCTCATTGCGCGCGATCACGCCCTTTGTGCCCAGCAGCATATCGTGCCTTCGCCATAAAAATCATTGCCAAACATGGAATTCCAAGTGAACAGGATATTCCCTTGCAGCATGGAAACGTCGATGGAGTCAGGAACCTGCATCTTAGGGGAAAGAAGGTTGGCGCCCGTCATGGTGACGCTGTCGGGAATCTTGAAATCCAGCAGCTTGTACCAGAAGCCCACCTGGTGAACCATGTTCTCGTACACGTTGCTGCCGTCGTAATCCCAGAAGAAGCGCCAATTAATGAAGCGCTGCGGGTCAAAGGGATAAGCCTGGGCCTCGCCTTCAAAAGCTTTCCAATCCACATGCTCCGGATTGCAATCCGCGGGGATGTCGCGCAGCCATCCGCCGTGGCGCGCATTGCGATAATGGTGGGTGTGGAGGGCTGTGATGACGCCCATCTTTTCGGGTGTGGCCAAATCGCGAATTCTGGCTACGCCGGGGGCGCTGGTCGCCTGGATGCCAACCTGAACCACACGGTCCGATTTTTCGAAAGCCTTCTTCATGCGCCGGGCGTGATCGGGATTGAAGGCCATGGTCTTTTCCTGGTAAACGTCTTTCCCGGCCTCGATGGCGGGCACAAAATGCAGAGCATGCAGGTGCTGGGGCGTGGCGATCAGGACCGCATCCACCGTTTTGTCGTCGAGCAGTTGGCGGAAATCCTTGTAGGCTTTGATCGACGGGACGATCGCCTTCACTTCGTCGAGTCGCCGAGTGTACACATCCGCCACCCCGACGGCTTCCACATTCGGACAACGAATGGCGGCACGGAAAATCTCCTGGCCGCGGTCTCCCCCGCCGATCAGGCCAATGCGAATGCGGTCGTTGGCGCCGAGCACCGGACTGGAGGGGAAGAGTCCAGAAGCAACCAGGGCAGCCGAACCGCCCACGGTTTGCTTGATAAAAGTACGCCGACTTGGCATAGAATCACTCCTTTTCGGTTGTGGAATAGAATCTTGTTGGCTTGGCCATGCGGGACTTTATCACTCAGCGTCGAGGAGTCAAGAGGATATTTCAGGATTCAACATTGTCGTTTTATACTGTGAAACGATCCAAGTCTGTCGCGAAGAGGTTGCGTTGAAGTTGGCGCCCGGCCTACCCGACACTTACTGGGGTAGAGGAAGGAGCTGTGAGGAATTGAGGAGAGCTTTGACGGTGGCGTTGGCCTATCTGCTCCTGACGGTGTTTTCGGGCCCGCGGGCGATGTGTCAGCAGCCTCCGCATAATCCCAAGGCGATCTTCGATGCAGCCCAGAGCGCATTGAATGCTCGCGACTACGACAAGGCAGAGCAAGGCTTCCGCGAGGTTCTCAGAATCGACCCGCACTCGGCGGCGGCTCGAAAGAAGTTTGAAGACACAGTCTCAGGGAAGTTACCCGCTCCCCAGTCGCCCCGTGACGTGCCGTGAGCGCGGGCGGATGAAAGCTCAAGGGAGTCGCCCCGCCTTAACGATGCCGCGCCCTTCCTGAAGGGTCAGGAACTGGTCCACCTCGACGCTTCCCACCCGTTCGACCATGCCGCTGGGCCACCGGACTTCAACCTGATCCACTTGCTTCACCAGCCCCAGGCCGAAGTGCTGCCGCAGGTCGCTTTGCGAGAGGTAGCTTGAGCCGCTAAGCACCTCGCGAATCTGCCGTCGTCCACCCGCCGTTACCGCCACGCGAGCGCCGATGGCGGAGCGGTTCGACCGCGTGCCAATGACCTTGACGGAAAGCCAGTGATTCCCGCTGTGGTTCTCATTGTGCAGCAGGGAAGGCGGTTCGCTCTGGTTCATAATCAGGACATCGATGTTCCCGTCGTTATCGAAGTCGCCGAAAGCGCAGCCGCGGCTGGCATGGGGATCGAGAACGGCGGGGCCACAAAGATCCGAAACCTCCTCGAAGCTCCGTTCCTCAGGTTGCGGTAGACCACGCGCTGGGTTTTGAACTTGTAGTCGGGATAGACCTTCTCGACTTCGGGATAAACGGTTCCCGTGACGTGGAAGATATCCAACCAGCCGTCATTGTCGAAATCGACGAAATCGACTCCCCATGAAACGTACCGGGTGTTGACGGCCAACCCGGCGGCTTCGGTGAGATCGTCGAAAAACTCGCCCTTCAGGTTGCGATAAAGAACGGGCGTGTCGTCGCTGAAGTGGGGAAGAAAAAGGTCGAGATAGCCGTCGCCGTCGTAGTCTCCTACGCCCACGCCCATGTTGGCTTGTTCCTGGCCATCGCCGTTCACGGCCACGCCGGACTCCATGGCGCATTCGGTGAAGGTCCCGTCATGGTTATTGCGAAACAGGAGGTTGGGGGTCGAGTCGCAGGCCACGAAGAGGTCAGGCGAGCCATCGTTGTTGTAGTCAAACGCCACGGAAGTGAGGCCGTAGCGCCCGCCGGGCTTCAAGAGGCCGGCTTTCTCGGTGACCTCCGTGA
>Ga0187852_1004110_pt1 | contig 10090 bp, 8 predicted proteins | sample June2016WEW_6_40_FD_134511 | JGI IMG/M metagenome (GOLD analysis project Ga0187852, IMG submission 134511) | Peatland microbial communities from SPRUCE experiment site at the Marcell Experimental Forest, Minnesota, USA - June2016WEW_6_40 | ecosystem: Environmental > Terrestrial > Soil > Wetlands...
CGTGGGCGTGCCCGTGCAGGTCTCCGGAGCGGTCCGAGCCGAAGCCGAAGCTGCGATCGCAGGACTCACTATCGACAGTCCGAACAAGAGTCCGCCCAGCCCAATAAGACAAGAGAGCTTCCGCGTTGGAACTTTGAATCTCATTTCTTTCCCCCTCTTTTCCTCAATGCTGGCACGCTACAACATCTGGCACTGGCGTGCCCTGAAGACTTCCATTCCCCTGCGTGACGCTGAGATGGGCGGGTGGTAAGTCTTCAGGAGCTTGGGTGTGTCACGAGTCGCCGTGAATCCGGTCAGCTCGAGCGACAGGCGCCCACGTTCGCCCAAGTGGCGGCGTCGGGGGGGGCGGGTAGGACAGTGGCGGTCAGATGGGCTATGGAGGCGGCGACGGGGCGGGTTGGTGCAGTCAGAGGGTGGCGGTGAGGGCGGCGGCGTCGGGGTTCGCCATCGGCGACCGCGGCGGCGTTCTAGTCCGGCCCGTGGCCGAGGGTCGAGGTGATTCGGCCGTCTGGAGCGAGCAGACCGGCCGTGGGCTGACACCAATTCAACGACTGCGAACAGTTCCCGAAGCCGGTGGCGGCCCCGTGGCGGGAGGAAGATGGATACGCGACATTTCTGTGCGGGACCTGACGCCGAGTTTGCGAAAGACGCGGGAGAGGTGGGCTTCGACGGTGCGCTTTGACATGAACAGTTGCGCTGCGACCTGGGCGTTCGTCAACCCGGTGCCGACCAGGTCGGCGACGCTTCGTTCAGTGGCGGTGAGGCCTGAGATTTCTGGCGACCTTCGTATCCCGAGACGGTCGAGCTCGGCCCGGGTGCGCTGCGCCCATAGCGGCGCGCCGAGATCATCAAAGATCGCCAGTGCCTCCCGAAGCGAGCCGTCGGCAAGGCTCTTGTGGCGAGCACGGCGATGAACTTCTCCCGCCGTGAGCAACGTCCGGGCGTGCTCGAAGGGCAGCGGGAGGTGACGGAGCACTTCAAGCGCCGAAGCGAGCGCAGCCTCGGCGCCAGGAAGGTCACCGCTTGCCGCGAGTAGCAGACCATGGCAGCGTCCGGCTACAGCGATGCCCCAGGCTCGGCCCAGTTCGACCGACTTCGCCTCGAACGGCGTGAGCAGCTCAGCGGCGGCCTCGAGCTTGCCGAGGCGGACGAGCGCCTCGACCGCATCGGGCAGGAAGGGGAACAATGCAGGCTCAGCGACACCAGAAGCGCTCACTTCAGCCTCGAATGGTGCGAGGAGCTCGTGCGCGGCCTCGTAATTGCCGCAGGACAGCTCGGCGAGACCCAGCGGATATGCGGCGAGGTATGTGAAGAGTGGCAAGCCAACTGCTCGGGCCAGCTCCAGCGAACGTCGCCCGTCAGTCCGGCCCTCATCGAGCTGGCCTTGGCAGACATGCACAAGCGATCGCACAGCGGACATGAACAGGATCGCTACCGAGCCCTCTGAACCTGCGGCTAGCTCGTAGCCCTCTGTCGCAAGCTGTTCGGCTCTGTACCAGTTCCCGGCGCTGACCTCGGTCAAGACCAGGCCCCAGAGCAACATCGGAAGCCCGGTCTCGATGCCCTCGTCCCGCGCTCGGGTGTACTCCTTCTCATAGAGGGACCGAGCACCATCGAGATCTCCGCTGAAGTGCAGTACATGGGCGATCACAACGTTCGGGCGCAGCTCCATGGCCAAGCGCACCGGTGCCTCAGGACCTTGAAGTGCTCTATCGATCAAGTCGTGCCGCACGCCCTCCCCGGAGAGGAACCTCGACCACACTTGGCCGGCGAGCAGCTGCGCTTCCAGTGCTCGGTTCCCCGATCGCTCGGCAAGGTCCAGTGCCGACGTGGCGTACTCGGCAGCAGCACCCTGGTCACCTTCGTTGCTCGCAGCAACGCCGAGATCCAGGAGCACGGTTGCCCGGAGGGCCATGTCGTCACCGGCCTCGTCGAGAGCTACCAACAACGTCTTGGCCCACGACGCCAGTGGCTCCCCTCGATAGCTGCGGTACCTGGCGAGGCGTCGCAGAAGTTCGGCTCGACCCGGTCCGCGTTCGACGTCGTTGACGATCGATTCGAGCAGCGTGATGGCACGCGCCAGGTCCGAGGCGTCGAAATAGAAATCCGCCGCCAGCGACGTGCGGCGTTGCCAGTCCTCGGGCCGGCTGTCGGTAGTCCGAGAAAGGGCAAGCTCGGCCAGCTCGGCTGCGGTGTCGCAGGCGCCGCGCGCCCCGGCGATCATTGCCGCGCTCTCAAGCTCACTGGCAACCGTCTCATCCTGGCCGAGCGTTCCGAGCGCGAGGTGACGGGCGCGTGCCTCGGTCCGGCTTTCAACTGCCGCCAGGCGTCGGTGGGCCGCTCGGCGCGCCGCCGGACGCGCCTCGCTGGTGACGACCGAGCGGATGAGGGGGTGAACAAAGGCGAGGTCGTCACCGTTACGGACGAGGACGCGGGTCCGGATCAACGTGTCGAGGTCATCGATTGTCGTCGCCTGATTGGTGGTCGTGGCACGGACGAGCGTCACGGTCGGGTCGCTGGCGAGCGCGGTCACGAGCAGCACATCGCGTTCGCTCTCGGAATGGGCGTTGACTCGGTCGAGCACCAGGTCGCGCAGCGACCTGGGCACGGTCATCGTGGTGTCGGTCCGCTCGGTCCGCTCAAGGCTGCTCGAGGCCGCTCCGGCGGCCAGTTCGATCGCGAACAGCGGGTTGCCGCCCGAAGCTCTGTGCAGGCGTAGTAGCTGGGACGGCCCGGGGGCGATCCCAGTCCGAGCCGCCATCAGGGCGCGCATTGCGTCGGCGCTGATGGGGCCGACACACACCGTCTCGATCCGGTCCGGGTCGACGTGGTCAAGCGCAAGTATCGGGGGACGCTCGCCCGACCAGTCGGTGCGCACCGCGCCGAGCAGCCCCACGGGTGCGGCGCCCGCTCGCCGCAACACGAACGACAGGACCTTGGCTGAGGGCACGTCGAGCCAGGGAAGGTCGTCTACGACCAACACGACCGGAGCTGTCGTCGCCAACGCGCGGATCATGGTGAGGACGGCGGTGGCAATCGTGCGGGGGTCCAGCAGGGACTCCGGCAGCTCGTCACGCAGCACCGCGACCCGCACGGCTTGGCGCTGCGGGGCTGGCAGCGTATCGATCAAAACGCCTGGGGCACCCTCAAGCAAGTCTGCCAACCCCGCGAACTCCAAGGGGAATTCGGCCTCGACCGGCCGAGCCGACAAGACCGTTAGACCGCGTCCCTGTGCGGCATCGCGTCCCCAGTCGATCAGAGTCGTCTTGCCGATCCCGACCTCGCCCTCAAGGAGAACGGTCCGCGAACCGTCAGGAAGGTGGTCCAGGAAGCCCTCGATCTTGGCGATCTCGCTCTTGCGACCGATCGGCGCAACGGTGCCCGTCACCTGCCGCTCGCTCGACCGGACGGTGGAACTGTATGGCTCCGGGACGATGATCACAGGACTCATTCCTGTTCGCGACGGGGTGTCACTTACGTTAGTAATACCTGGTCGCCATCGTAGTGGCCGCGCCTTGTACTTGCAGGCGTCCGACAACATCTGGTCAAAGATGCGTGATCCACGGATTCATTAAGCAGGAAGCGGCCCTAGCTTCGAGGTTTGGGTCGGCTCGGACCGAACTCGCCGCCTCGGCGGGGCGCTGGTGCGAGTGGTCTCGGGTCCGTAGCACAAGTTCGTAGCGCCGCGGATTGCCCAACCATGTTCGTACTACAACCGCACAGGAAGAAACCACGCCTTTTATCAAGGCAAGCTCGACCACCACAACTCTCAGCTGAGAAGTCCGATGGTGGCAGAAGAAAGGGGGGGTACGTAGCAATGTCCTACAACGGTCACGTTCAGAAACGCCTGAAATCCCGGGCGATCCGGTACGGGGGGTTCGCGGTGATGGCGAGCCTTGCATTGGCGATCACGGCCTGGACGCCAGCCGCGTCGGGGTCCGCCGTCCCGGTGACCACACGGGGCCTAGCAAGAAGCGTTTCCGCCGCTGGTCGGGTCCAGCTGGCAACATCGGCTGCACATTCCAGACGCCTTGCGGAGACACGGGGCCACTCTTCGAGATCCGAGCTGAATCCGAACGCAGGCAACCCGCCGGGCACGCGGGCACCGACCCAGACGTGGAAGGACCCGCCGAGCAATCCGAACGCAGGCAACCCGCCGGGCACGCGGGCACCGACCCAGACGTGGAAGGACCCGCCGAGCAATCCGAACGCAGGCAACCCGCCGGGCACGCGGGCACCGACCCAGACGTTCTGAGGTCCGCCTCCCCACGTCTTGCCAGCTCCGTCAGGCTGACCGCCGCCACGCCATCCCGTAGGCTGGCGACGGTCAGCCTGGTCTAGCTCCCGACCCTTGCCGCTGGTCCATCGTACCAAGAGAGGTGCAGGTCAGAGCGCTGTCCGCAGTGTCCGCACTGTCCTTTCGCAAACGAACACAGCGTCGGGAAGGGGTGTCAGAGCGCCTGGACGTGCTGTCGGGCGAAGGTATGTCACAGGCCCCATCCGAGGCATCCGGCCACGATGGCTCCGCCGACGCCCAGGAGGAGCCCGCCGAGCAAGACGAGGAGGCCGGCGCCGACGAGAGCTGCGGCTGTCAGCCCGGTGCGTTTTAAGGTCCAACCGTGTGAGTGGGCCCTGGCGAGGCATACGAGGATCGCCGAGGCGATCACGGCTCACCACAAAAATATGACGACGGCCATGAGGCTGAGCACGAAAAAGAGCAGCCCTGCCCATACGAGCGGGTGGTGGTGTCGGCCGAGCAGCCAACCAAAGACGGCTCCCGCCGCACCTGCTTCGACGACGGTGGCCGGGCGGTAGGTCCTTACTCGCTGGCGATAGAGCACAGGTGAGCTGGTGACAGGTGGGTGGTCAAATGGCATGGGAGACGACCTCCTCTGTGAGGGTGCCCGGCAGGTGTGACGGTGCCTCGATCTCGATTCCGACAAGGCCGCCGAGGGTTCGCCACGTCGAGACATGCGGCGTGAACTTCCCCATTCGGACTTGGCTGGCGAACGCCTTGCTCATACCCGTCGCCTTGACGATCTCGGAGAGCTTTACGCCCGCAAGCCTCGGCAGGATGTCCCTCCGGAACAGCTCCGGGTCGTAGACCACATCGGGATTCGCCTTGTCCCATTCAGAGAGCGCACGCTTGCGTGCCGCGATGGCGGCGCCACGCCTGCCACGGATCTCTGGTGCCTGCGCGGGATCGGCGGCGATACAGGCGTCGCAGCGGACGTGGCGAGGATTCGTCACCGCTCCGCCGCAGTCGGGACAGGTCCACAGGGGAAGAGCCGTCGACTCAGCTGCTGGGCGCTGGAGGACCCTGCCGGCAGCGGCACGACGGGATGCCTCGATCTTGCGTGCCTTCACGATCACCTGCGCATCGCGAAGCCGGCAAGACGTGAGCGGCGTGGCCGCCGAGTACGTGCCGGCCATGGCCTCGCCGAAGACGTGGGCGACGTGCTCGGCGATCGGGCCGAGCGACCTAGCCCACTGGGGCATCGTCTCGGCGAGTTCGTGGGTGAGGGGCGCGAGCAGGCGGACGTGCCCGTCGGAAGTCTCGGTGAACTCCGCCTTTCGGAATGTGCGGCGCTCGACCATATCGAGCACGAAGGCATCGACCTCGGGTCGCAGCGGCTCCATGAGGTCGAGCGCGAGGGACTGGCGACCCTTCGCGTCGGCATGGGCGATCCCGAGCCCGGGGGCGAGGCCGACCGCCTGGCAGGCGAGGATCGCCTCCGCCTCGACGAGCGAGTACAGGTAGTTCAACATCGCGTTCACCGGTCGCTCGGCCTTACGGTTCGAGGCAGCCGAGGCAAGCACCGAGCGGCGCCCTTCGTAGCGTGACCAGTGCGGTGGGATTCGTCGCAGGTCCTTGGTCGCAAAGGTCGGGACGCACTCTGCGCGGCCAGACCAGGCCCCGAAGTAGAGGGCGGCTGAGCTCGCTTCGAGCTGGCGAAGCTCGTCGATCGTCTCGACCCCTTCGGTGGCGAGAGTAAGGTTGCCGATCGTCTCGGCCGTCACAGCGTCGCCGAAGCGGCGAAGCAGCAGCTTTCCTTGGCCCTGGATCTTGCGGGACATGAGCCAACGGGCAACATCGATGCCGTATGGCTCGAAGGGCGCAAGCGCCTGGGTGCGACGGAGCCGGGCGTCGTCGGTCATGCGAGGCGTCGAGGTCAGCTCAGCCGAGCCCTCTCGACCGAACACGACGACGCCGACACCGAGGTTCGCGCACCAGCGGAGGGCATCGAGGCTGACTACCCCGCTGGCGTTCAGGATCACGAGACGGCGAAGGCCGTGGGTGGCCCGGTCGTAGCGACGGGAGCGACGATGCGGACCGACGCCGTCGTGGACTTCGAGGGCGCCGCGTTCGACGACGACCCGCACGCCGAAGCCGTCGGCGACACAGACGCCGGCAAGGTCCGAGCAGGAGTACGTCTCAGCGAGCGAGGCCGTGGAGTCGGCGACGTCCTCGGGAGTGAGGGTAAGGGTCGCGGTGCCGGCCGGAGCCGACAAGTAGCCTGCGGAATGCATCGGGGGTATCTCCCTGGTGCCAGTCCCCGGGGTGTTTGCGCACCGCCGGGGACACCTATGTGTCAGGGACGAACGTACCGCTTGTTCTCGGCTCCCATCCACCGGCTGCTCTTGCTGACAAGACTTGCCTAGCTCGCGGCTCCGCTAGAGACGAGCAGGTCAAAAGCCTCCTGACCCAGGTTCTCGTATTCCGTCTCCGAGAGCACTGCTAGCACTCGTGTCGCAGTGACGGTGGCGCCGGTGTCCGGGCACTCCCACTCGTACCGCTTAAGAGTGGCGGCTATCGACCTACCTGGATGCACTACCACGACAGCGGGATGGCCACAGCTGAGCAGGATGATGCCGAAGGTGTGTTCTCGCCTAGAGCCGGACCCATTCGGGTTGCGCGCCGCAGCAGGCACCCGCACGACGGTCCGGCAGCGGCGACAGCGGGTGTTCGTCGTCGCTTCGGTCTTGAAGCTGCATCCGCAGCGCTTGCAGGTAATGGTGATCACAGCGCCGATCATCGCTCCAATCTGCGCGATCAAGCGGAACCTGAACCGTCGAATGAGTACCGTCGTTGTTGTGAAGCCTCTCACGATGGCAGAGGAACAGGCGGCGCGAATCGTCGCTGCTGTCGGGGACTGCCTATGTGAGCAGCTTGATCCCGGAGGCGGACCAACTCAGCTCCCGGACTTCGTGCTCAAAGACTCTCGGCGAGCACGAATCGGCGTTCTCGAGGTCACCTCGACTGTTGTCGGGGAACTCGCGGCCTTCCGAAGTGCTCAGGCGAAATACAAGATCTCTGACCCCCGCTTGAGATTCGACTGGTTTCTTGTGTCGAGGGATCCCAGTACCAATCTGAAGGCGCTGCAGAAGACGCTGCCGACCCTCCTCCACCAGGCAGAACAGAAGGGATTCCTTCCAACCGTGTCTGACGTCCTGGAGCCAGGTTTCAACTTCATCCAGGGCGAGGAACCTCAGACCTCCCTGTATCAGCAGGGCATTTTCATGTTGTCTGTCCTACCGGCTGTCCAGGGGATGCCCGGCCACATTTATGTAAAGCCCCCTGCTCAGGGTGGCGGGATTGGGCCGGAGATGGTGACGCAAGCCGTCCAGATTGAACTCGAACGAGACGACAACCTTGCGAAGCTGAGAATGGCTTCCCGTGGGGAGCGTTCGGAACTATTTGTCTGGTTGGACGAAGCGACCGCGGGTATGGCACTTGTCACTCCTCGGTTGTTTCCGCAACAGGAAAGTGCCTATCCGAAGAAGGGTCCCACCCTTCCGGTGCCGGTAACTCGCGTGTGGGCGGCAACGGGCCCGAACGACCGGGATGTGCTCGCCCGTGCCCTTTGGGTGGCCGAGGGTGGAAACTGGCAGGTTCTCACCGCTCCACCTCGGCTCACATGAGCCACTTCGGAGGCAATGGTGACGGAGTGGTGGGATACACAAGATTCTTCGCCTAAAGGGAGGTCGGAGGCAACGGCGGTGATCGGGCAGAGTCGGTAGGCAGTACCCCTGCCGGTCATGCTCCGGCTTCGTCGTTATCGGGCCGCGCTGCCAGCTCCACGAGCCGCCGCCTAGTCGTCTCGACGCAGCCGGGGTCGATGTCACAGCCTATGAAGCGCCGACCCTCCATGACCGCCGCCACTGCCGTCGTGCCCGAGCCGAGGAACGGGTCGACGATCAGCTCGCCTGGCTCGGAGACCTGGCGGATCCAGTACCGGACCGGTCCGAGGGCTTGTTGCCATGGGTGCAATGGCCGCTCTTCCGGCCCACCGCGACCTTTGGCGAACACGACGTCATTGAGCCATGTGCGCGGCCGGTAGGGACCTGCCGAGTACAAGAGCACCGACCGGTGCTGGCCGAAGACCATTCGCGTTCGGACCCTCGTGTGCCGGCCGCTCAGCACATTGACTCCGTGCCACATGTAGGTGAGGCCGCCTCGGGTGAGCAGCTCCATCTCGCGGTCGAGCTGGAGGTGGCCGGCATAGACGACGGCCACGCGCCCAAGCTTCAGCACTCGGAGACAGAGGGCTCCGAGTGGCTCGTAGAGCGGGACGCCGTCGTTGTTGTAGGGCGGGTCGGTCACGACGGCGTCGACGGACTGGTCCGCCAGGTCGGCTAGCACCTCCCGGAAGTCGCCGGTCCGAAGCTCCCATGCCTCGCCGGTGTGTTCGGACGGACCGGCAGCCGCCTCGATCCGCATGCGAGTGAGGTTGGCCATGCGGACTCGCTCCTCGGCTCGGGTCAGACCGATCAGCCCGGAGGCATCGTCGCCGAGTGCCAGGAGAGCGTTTGCCGCACGGTCGGCGTCTCGGGCCGACTGGACGAAGATGGTCGCTGGAGGGCGTCGTTTGCGTGCGGGCTGTTGGCGACCAAGCGTGTCTGCGCGAGCCTCGACGTGCGGAATCTCCGCACGTCCCACCAGTTCGCCTCGCACGGCAGCGACCGTCTTGCCATCGACACCGGACATGAGGGCAAGACGTCGGTCAGAGAGGCTCGGGAGGCGTCGCAGCGCCTCGGCCACGAGGTCTCAACGCTGTGCGCTCGACAGCTTTCGCCGCTGGACGTTCGAGCTGACGACGAAGGCGACCCGTTCCTCGTCGGAGCCGAAGTGTCGAAGCTGCTTCATGGGCTCGGGCACGGGGGTGCCTTCAGCTCGTAGCTCGGCGACAGCGCGCAAACGCTGGTGACCGTCGACCACCTCGTTCGTCTCGGCGTCATAGGTGATCGGGATCAGAACCCCGGTCTCGCCGATCGAGGCTTTCAACGTCGCGAACTCCTCGGCCCCGAGATCCGGGAGCAGCTGCCAGCGCTCCGCGCTCACGGCACGCCTTTCGTGGCCGGCAGTTCGATCAGCTCCCGCGCTGTAGTCATCGGTCTTCCCCGATGTCAGGCAGATCGAGGGCCTCGAACTGGTCCCGTGTCCATTTCGACAGGACCCAGCGCTCTGGGCCGCGGCCGACGAGGTCGAGCACCCCATGAGCGGTGAGGTCCTCGATGTGACGTCGTGTCGTCGTATCCGGGAGCAGCACGCGCCCGCCGATCGACGAGAGGGAGTGCTCGCGATCCACCCTCCTGAACGCGTCGAGCACGGAGCGACGGCCTCGGGTCATGCCGTCGAGCGCGATCTGAGCGATGATCCGGCGGGTCTCGTGCCGTTCAACGCCGATCACGCTCAGGGCCGAGTACAGCTGACCAAGTTGCGCGAGAAGGCGCGGCGGACGTTCCGGGGATGGGACCAGTCGGTGTACGCGCGGGCGATCGGCGTGGACGTCGACGGGCTGCTCATCTCCCAGCCCGACAACGGTGAGCAGGCACTGGAGATTGCCGACGTCTTGATCCGCTCGGGGGCGCTCGACGTCATCGTGATCGATTCGGTCGCGGCGCTCACGCCACGGGCGGAGATCGAGGGGGAGATGGGCGACAGTCACGTCGGCCTACAGGCCCGTCTCATGTCCCAGGCGCTGCGTAAGCTGACCGGCGCCATCGACAAGTCCCAGACGATCGCGATCTTCATCAACCAGCTGCGAGAAAAGATCGGTGTGATATACGGCAGCCCGGAGGTCACTCC
>Ga0187852_1004113_pt1 | contig 10083 bp, 3 predicted proteins | sample June2016WEW_6_40_FD_134511 | JGI IMG/M metagenome (GOLD analysis project Ga0187852, IMG submission 134511) | Peatland microbial communities from SPRUCE experiment site at the Marcell Experimental Forest, Minnesota, USA - June2016WEW_6_40 | ecosystem: Environmental > Terrestrial > Soil > Wetlands...
GGGCGTGCGTCCATGTCGCAACAACCGATCTCAAATCACGGCATCATCGGAGACCTACGTTCTGCGGCGCTGGTGGGTCTGGATGGTTCCGTCGACTGGCTTTGTCTACCGGATTTCGACTCGCCGAGCGTGTTCGCCTCTCTGCTGGACGCGGAGAAAGGCGGAGAGTTCAGGATTTCACCCAGTGTGGAGTGCGTCGAGCGCAAGCAACTCTACTGGCCGGACACGAACGTTTTGGTGACGCGATTCTTGTCCTCCGACGGGGTCGGCGAAATTATCGACTATATGCCGGTCGATCAGCCCGAGCCGTGGAAAGGCGGGCGTCATCTGGTGCGCCACGCGCGAGTGGTGCGCGGGGTCATGCCCTTCCGCGTCGAGTGCCGGCCCGCATTCAACTTTGCGCGCCAGCGGCACGAGGTTCAGTCGCAGGGCGGGGCAGGAGTGATTTTCCGCTCGCCGAGCTTCGGCCTCCAACTTGCGACGAAGGTTCCCCTGCGAATCACGGAGGAGGGTGGCGTCACGGCCGAACTCACGCTGCGGGAGGAGGAGTCCGCGGTTTTCCTCCTGAAGATGCTCGCGCCTGACAGCACTGGCGTGCCGCCTCTCGACGCTGAATCCGAGCACAGTCTCTTTAGTCACACCGTCAATTTCTGGCGGCGTTGGATTTCCCGGTGTACTTACCACGGTCGCTGGCGCGAAATCGTCTGCCGCTCTGCCTTTGTTTTGAAGCTTCTCACCTGTGATCCGACGGGGGCAGTGATCGCAGCGCCCACGTGCAGCCTGCCGGAAACCATTGGCGGGGAGCGAAACTGGGATTACCGCTATACATGGATTCGCGACGCGGCATTTACCCTCTACGGGCTGCTGCGGATTGGTTTCACGGAAGAAGCGTCCAAGTTCATGCAATGGCTCGAGGCGCGCTGCCACGAGCTCGATCCCGACGGTTCGCTCCAGACCGTGTACCGGATCGACGGCGGCCATGAGATGAAAGAAGAAATCCTGGACCATCTGAGCGGGTATCGCGGCTCGAGGCCGGTACGCGTCGGGAACGCCGCTTACCAGCAATTTCAGCTCGATATCTATGGCGCGCTGATGGACTCCGTTTATCTCTATAATAAATATGGCAGCCCGATTTCCTACGAACTCTGGCAAGAATTGCGCCGCCTGCTTAACTGGGTGGCCGATAACTGGCGCCGTGACGACTGCGGGATTTGGGAAGTGCGGGGAGGGCTACAGCCGTTTGTCTACTCGAAAGTTATGAGCTGGGTGGCGCTCGACCGCGGCCTGCGCTTGGCGGATAAGCGCAGTTTTCCTGCTGACCGCGACCGCTGGCTAAAGACCCGCGACACGATTTACGACGAGGTCTTTGCGCGCGGATGGAGCGAAAAACGGCAAGCCTTTGTGCAGCAATTGGGTGGCGACTCGCTGGACGCCGCCACGCTGATAATGCCGCTGGTCTTCTATATGTCTCCCTCCGACCCGCGCATGTTAAAGACCTTGGACGCCATTCGCCAGCCGCGCGGTAGCGGTGGGTTGATGGCCGATAGCCTGGTCTATCGGTACAACGTTCGCGAAACGGACGATGGGTTGGCGGGCGAGGAAGGCACATTCAACATCTGCTCGTTCTGGCTGGTCGAGGCGATGACGCGTGCGGGCCGCGTGCAACCCTGGCGTCTCGATCAGGCGCGGCTGCTGTTCGAAAAAATGCTCGGGTTTGGCAACCATTTGGGACTTTACGCGGAGGAAACCAGTTCTTCCGGTGAGGCGCTGGGGAACTTCCCCCAGGCGTTCACCCATCTCAGCCTGATTAGCGCCGCATTTAATCTGAACCGTGCTCTCGGGGGTCAGCAATCCAATTATCCTGGAGTGGGTTAGAGCCCTGCCCAGACAGGTGACGAGGCCCATGAGCCTGAGAAACATTCCAGAACTGTTGAGGTCCGTGTGGGGTGAAATTCAGGAAGACAACTGCATCGACCTAGCCGCGCAAACCTCCTTCTACTTTATTTTGGTCCTATTCCCCTTCTTCATTGTCCTCGCCGCGATAACCAGCTATTTCCCTCTCTCGGACCTACGGCCGAGCATTCTCAATTGGATTGTGCCCTATCTTCCTATCGGCTCACGCAACGTTTTGATCCTGACGATATTCAGCCTCACGCAGGGAAGAGGTAGTTTCCTCTCCTTTGGGGTTGCGGCGTCCGCTTGGTCTGCCAGCAGTGGGGTGGTAAGCTTAATGGATACGTTGAACACCGCGTATGAGGTCAGGGAAGCGCGCGCCTATTGGAAACGGCGATTGGTTGCGCTGGGAACACTCTTGGTGATCTGTCTGTTTTTTGTGGTCGGTTTCGGACTGATCACTGTCGGAGGAGACCTGGGCGACTGGCTCGGTGCGCAAGTTCATGCCGGTCATTATGTTATCACCTTGTGGCGAGTAGCCAGGTGGGTAGTCTCCATCACGCTGCTGGTGTTGGGAACGGTCGTTCTGGAACGCGTTTTGCCCAACGCCCGGTACCGGTGGAGATGGGTATCGGTGGGCGCGATCTTCGCGGTGGCAACCTCGATCCCAGCGTCACTCGGCTTCCGTTTCCATATCCAGCATTTCACCTCCTATGCGCGTACCTACGGAGCCCTCGGCGCCATCTCCGTTTTAATGCTTTGGATCTATATGGAGGGCTGATCATCATGGTCGGGGCCGACCTAAACTCGGAGCTGGAAAAGCTACACGCCAAGCGGAGCAACTTGTTTGTTCCGAAAGTAAGACCCATCGAGCCCAACCCTCGAACAAAAACATCATAACGAGGTGAGCCGGGAAAGTAATGTCTGTGCATCCAAGGCTTTGAGGAAAAACCGCGTGGCTGCTGAGCATTCGGCTTGTCGCAATAGACTGCGTGCATCCTTGCTCTTACCCTTCCTCGCGTCCATCTTAGGTTCGACGGTAATCCATGGGGCGCAGAATGCGCCGCCCCAGCTCTATGAAGGCTTGCAGGTATCCGGCGTCGACCTGGTGGCGCAACCCCTGATCAATCTGGAGGCGTTTCGGTCCTTGGTGGCGCAAAAGGCCGGGACGCCGTATTCCGCTGCCGAAATTCAGAAGACGGTAACGGCACTGCAAGGGACCGGAAGGTTCAGCAAAGTCCATGTGGAAGTACATCCTGGGGCCCAGGGTTTGCGCGTCACCTTCCTTATGGAACCAGTGTTTTACGTGGGCATGATTTATTTCCCGGGCGCCACGAAAGTTTTCAGCTATCAGCGCCTCCTCGAAACGGTCAATTATCCGAAACAGGAACCTTATGAGGCCGCCCGCGCCGACCAGGGCCAGGCGCTGCTCGCGCGGTTTCTCGCCCAACAAGGGTACTTTCTGGCACAGGTGAACGTGCAAACGAACTTGGATCAGGCCCGCAAGCTGGCGAATATTTCCTATGACGTGACGCTAAACCGGCGGGCAAAGTTTGGAAACGTTCAGATCACCGGCCCTTCTCCAACCGAGATCGCGCAGCTAATGGGCGCTCTTCACTCCTTTTGGGCCCGCCTCCACCGTGCAAGTGTAAAGGAAGGAAAAACGTACGATCCGGCGCGCCTTCAGGCCGCCACCAGATTCCTACAAGACTTTCTGGGTAAACAAAACCATTTCGCCAATAGCGTCCACTTGGACCAGCCCACCTACGCCCCGGAAACGAACAAAGCGGCGCTGCGTTGGAATGTGAAGTTGGGACCGGTGGTAGTGGTGCGCGTCACCGGAGCGCGGCTTTCGCGCCGGTCGCTGCACTCGCTCAACCCAATTTACGAAGAGAATGCCTTCGATCAGGACTTGGTGGAGGAAGGAGAACGCAATCTCGTATCCTATTTTCAGGGCAAAGGTTACGATGACGTCAAGGTCAGTCCCGAAACCACCCAAGAGCCATCGCAGATTTCTCTGGTTTACCGAATCGATCTCGGAAGCCGGCGCCGCATCACGAGCGTGAGCATCACCCGCAATCGCCACTTCGATCAAAGCAAGCTCGCGGGCCAAATCGTTGTGGAAAGGGCCCATTTCTTCTCCCACAGCAAGTACAACAACGATTTGCTGAACCAAAGCGTAAAGAACCTGACAGCTTATTACCATGATGCCGGTTATCAAGACGTTCAGGTGCAGCCGCAAGTCAACGAGAAAGCCCAGAAGGTTGAAGTTACATTTCGAGTCCGAGAAGGTGAACTCACACGTGTCGAAACTCTGAATGTCGTAGGCAACACAACGCAATCCCTCGCGAAGCTGGCCCCGGGAGGACTGAACCTGAAGGCCGGGCAGGTGTATTCACGATTGCGGCTCAATAAGGACCGGGGCAATATCATTGCCCGCTACCTGGATTTGGGGTACCCCAATGCCACGATGCGATGGTCTGTGAAACCGGCTGCCAACGCTTCCCATCGTGTCGTCGTCTCCTACGTTATCAGCGAAGGTACTCAAGTACATATTTCCGACGTGGCGTTCGTGGGCGAGATCCATACGAAAGCCTCCTTTCTTCAGCGCAACACGAGTGTGAAGGCTGGAGAACCATTAAGCGAAGCTGAGGTGCTCCGATCGGAAAGCTCACTCTACAGTCTTGGGATTTTTGATTCGGCAAGCGTCGATCCCCGCACACCCATCACCGACCAGAGGACGGAAGAAATGCTGGTCAGAGTTCACGAGGCGAAACGGAATTCCCTAACCTATGGATTCGGGATGCTCTATACGCCGGTCGCCGGCAGCCTATCATCGGGTATCGTGGCCCTGCCGGGGCTTCCGACGCTCGGCCTTCCCAGCTCCTTCAAGGTTATTGAGAAAACCGTGTTCAGCCCCTTAGGCTCGATCGAGTACAGCCGGCTCAATTTGCGCGGCAAAGCTGAGACTGCCTCCGTCTCGACTTTCCTCTCTGTCCTCGATCAGCGCGGTTCCATAAGTTACGCCGACCCGCAATTCCGGGGGCTGAACTGGTCTTCTTTAATGAGCGTGTCTGCCGGACGCTCGGCGCAGAATCCTCTTTTCACGGCGCGGCTCGGCGCCGGTTCAATTCAGTTTGAAAGGATTCTGGATGCCGCCAGGACAAAGCGTCTACAGTTCAGCTACACGTACCAGCGGACGACACTCACTAATCTACTGATTCAGAATTTCATCCCTCCTGAGGATGAAAATGTGCGGTCTTCATTACTCTCGACCTCCTTCATACGAGACACGCGGGACAAACCTCTCGATGCGCATCGGGGTGTTTTCGAGTCCCTGAATTTCGGCATTAGTCCAAAGCTCATTGGGTCCACCGACAATTTTGTGCGCTTCTACGGGCAGGCCTCGTATTACCGCCAGGTAAAACCGTGGATGGTGTTGGCCAATGACGTTCGTTTGGGGCTCGTTGATTCGTTTGCCGGCAGCCATGTTCCCATCAGCGAAAAGTTCTTCTCCGGCGGGGCCGACAGCTTGCGCGGCTTCCCTTTGAATGGAGCCGGGCCGCAGGTGTTGGCCACACTTTGCACGCAGGTCAATGCTCCTGCGACATGCACCGCACGCATCACGGCTCCGGCGGGAGGACTGGAACTGTTCATTTTCAATTCCGAGGGCCGCTTTCCCATTCCGATCACCTTTCCTTCGCCCATTAATAGGAATTTGGGGGGAGCAGTGTTTTATGACGGCGGCAACGTATATAGGACGATCGGCTTCAGGGGCTTCATCAGCAATTACAGCAACACGATCGGTTTCGGATTGCGCTATCAAACGCCCATTGGCCCGGTGCGGCTTGATATCGGCCATAACCTGAATCCCGTTCCCGGGCTCAAATCTACGAACCTTTTTGTCACGCTGGGTCAATCCTTCTGAGGACGGAGAATCATAGTATAGAGAGGCAGCATGATCAGGCTTAGACGCGTTTTCCGCATTTTGCTGGCCGCCGGTCTGGTGGTTCTTGCTCTGGGCATTACAGCCATCGCAGTGTTGCACAGCCGCTCATTTCATCAGTATGTGCTCGCCAAGCTTAAGGAAGAGGCGTCAAAGAGCACCGGCGGGCGCGTTGAAATTGGGGATTTCCAGTTGCATTGGTCAGGCTTGCGGGTGGGTCTCTATCAGCTCGTGCTACATGGTTCCGAAGCCGCCTCGCAACCCCCGCTCTTGCAGGTTGATCATTTGCTGGCCGGGCTGAAGATTATGTCTTTATGGCGACGCAAAATTGGTTTTTACAAGATTGTGGTGGACCGTCCTTCCATTCATCTGTCGGTTGACCAGAACGGACACTCAAACTTGCCGCAAGCGCCGCCCTCCGCGCCCGGGTCCGCATCCACGAATGTCTTCGCTCTCGCCATCAATGATTTTGTGGTCAACCAGGGCGAACTGAACTACAACGACCGGCATGTTCCTCTCGACGGCGAAGTTCACGACCTCCACGCGCAGGTTAGCTTTGACTCCGCCAAGTCCGAGTACGACGGTACGTTAGGATATCGTGACGGACGCATTCATTTTGGAACATTCAATCCCATGCAGACTGGCCTGCAAGTGCATTTCGGCGCGAGGCCATCGGGACTCAGTGTTAATCCGCTGGTGCTCACTGCCGGATCCTCCACGACGACCGTTCAGGGACAACTGCACGACTACAGCAATCCTTCGGTGGACGGCTCTTACGAGGCCAACCTTTCTACTGTGGAGCTCGCCAGGATCCTGAATGCCAGTGCTGTTCCAGCGGGGCTGGTTAACCTCCGAGGGACCTTGCACTACCAGAATCACAGCGATCAGCCCCTTATGAACAACCTCTCGCTTTCCGGCAGGTTGAGGAGTTCGCTGCTGGCGCTTGATTTGCCGCAGGCGCACGCGGATGTTCGGGATCTCAGGGGCGAGTATCAGTTGAGTGGGGGAACGCTGGAAGTCCGGAACGCCAAAGCCGACGTTCTGGGTGGCAAAGTGGCTGCTGACCTGACCCTAACGCACATGTCAGCGCGGCCGGTGGGCCGGGTCACTGCCGCACTCAGCGACATTTCCTTGGAGGCGGTAAGCGCCGCATTGAACACGCAGCCGCTCGAGCGTGCTGACATCACCGGCAGATTGAACGGAACTATGGAGGGATCATGGGAGGCGAGTGGGCAGAAGCTTAAAGTGCGCGCCGACGCCACCCTCGCTGGCTCGGCGCCGCTGGGGCCGGCCGCCGGAAGTGGGACAAACGCAATTCCATTGCAAGGCACTTTGCACGCGGCCTATGACGGCCCGACAGGGACGATCACCCTCACCAACACCAATCTCGCCACACCCCATCTCACTGTCAAGTTGGACGGAAGCACCGGAAAGCAGTCGAGTCTTGCCATCCAAGCGCAGTCGGACGATCTGCACGAGGCTGACCAGCTCATGCTCGTCGCGAGGCACGCGATGGCGAAAGGCCGCACTTCTGCGCCGACGCCGACCGCGCCGCTTGGGATCGGGGGATCGGCGTCGTTCACTGGACAGTTGAGCGGGTCTACGAGCGATCTTCATCTCACGGGCCACTTATCCAGCACCAAGCTTCAGTACCGGGGCGCCACGGCGAATGAATTCAAGATCAATCTCGCGCTGAGCCCCTCGGGCGCGACCGTGAGCCAGGGTGAGCTTCGAATCGGCGCGGATGGTGAAGTACAGTTTGATGCCGGCGCGGTGCTGAAGAATTGGGCCTATCAGCCGCAGTATCCCGTTCACCTGAGTCTCACCGCCACGCGGGTTGCTCTCTCCCCTTTGATGCAACTAGCGAACCTTCACTATCCGATCAGCGGCACGCTCGGGGCACGTATTTCTATACACGGATCCCAATCCCATGTGGCCGGGCAAGGTTCAGTGACGCTCGCACCGGCCAGCGCTTGGGGCCAGCCCATCCAGAACCTGAGCATCCAGGTTCAAGGCGCCGGAAGCACTATCCAGTCAACTTTGCAATTGTCAACGCCGGCAGGATCGGCCTCGGGGAAGCTGACTTATGACTTTCACACTCAAGCATACGACGCGCAATTCAACATACCTAGCCTACAACTCGAACGGCTGGAGGCGGTCCGCGGGAAGCGTGTGCAGGTGGCCGGAACGGCAAGCGCTTCCTTCGCAGGGCGGGGAACGCTGCAAGATCCTCAGTTGACCGCAACGATCCAGGCGCCGAAGTTGCTCATTGGGCAGCAGGCGCTCGATGGCTTGGTGCTCCACACTGACGTGGCGCATCAGCAGGCTGCCTTCACTCTGGATTCCGCCGCCAAGGGTGCTTCCATCCAAGCCCGGGGAGCAGTCACTCTCAATGCCGACTATTCCACCCAAGCCAACCTGGACGTGCGGAACATTCAGTTGGCAACCGTGCTTCCCGCCTTTCTGCCTCAGATCCCGCCGGAGTTGCGCGGCCAAGCCGAGCTTCACGGCTCCCTTCATGGGCCCCTGTTACATTGGCAGCAAATTGAAGCGGAGGTTGAGATTCCGACGCTCAACCTCTCCTATCGATCACTTCAGATTGGAAACGCCTCGCCCATTCGCGCCGTTTATCGCGGCGGCGTCCTTTCCCTGGAAAAATGCGAGCTGAAGGGCAACGGCACCGACTTGCAAGTTCAAGCGACGGTCCCCCTCGAAAACGCCCGGAGCTTGCAGGCAACGGCGACGGGCGAAGTTGACCTCCACCTCGTTCAACTGTTCTATCCGGATTTCAATACCTCCGGGCAGCTTCGTCTGGAGGTCAATGCCCAGGGTACATTCTCGCATCCCGCCGTCACTGGCACGGTGCGGCTTGAGAATGTGGCCTTCAAGCCTCCCTCTGCGCCCTTGGGAGTACAGAATGTGAACGCCACCATTGCCGTGAAGAACGGACGCGTTGACATACAGAGTTTGAGTGGGGAAGTTGGCGGAGGAACCCTCTCCGCCGAGGGCTTTGCGATATACCAGCCGGCGCTGCAATTTAATCTGGCGCTCACCGCACAACAGGTCCGGCTGCGATACCCGGTGGGGACTCGCGCCATCCTGGACGGAAAATTAGCCCTCACCGGTTCAGGCGGCTCGGCGCTCCTGAGCGGGCAGGTGATGATCGATGGCCTTTCATTAACCAAGGAATTCGACCTCTCTACCTTCGCCGATCAGTTCACCGGAATCGCCGAGCCAGCCGCGGGACCAACGTTTGCGCAAGACATTAAGCTGGACGTGTCGCTGAAGTCTGCCAGTGAAATGGCTTTGACCAGCAGCAAATTGAGCGTGCAAGGCTCGGCGGACCTCATGGTGCGCGGGACGGTTGATGACCCCGTCATCCTCGGCCGGACCGACATTACCGGGGGCGAGGTCTTTTTCAATGGAAACCGGTATATGGTGGAGAGCGGGGTGATCCAGTTCATCAATCCCGTGGAGACTGAGCCGGTCGTCAATATTCGTGGAACCACAATCATCAACCAATTCAATCTCACCATGAACTTCGTGGGACCCATTGACAGAATGCGCACAACCTACACATCTGACCCACCCTTGGCGCCAGTGGATATCATCAACCTTATCGCCACCGGCCAAACGACGCAGGCCGCTTCCACCACCAGCAATAGCCCGGAATCCGTGGTCGCGGGGCAATTAACCAACCAGCTCAGCAGCCGGGTGGGGAAACTCGCAGGTATTACTTCCCTGACCATCGATCCGCAAGTTGGCGGCGCGCAGGGCAACGGCGTCGGACGCCTGGCCGTGCAGCAGCGCGTCACCCGGAATCTGTTCTTTACTTTTTCCACGGACCTGGCGACGAGCACGGGCACCATTGTCCAGGTGGAATACCAGGCCACCAAGCGAATGGCCCTGAGCACCATCCGTGACCAGAATGGAGGCTACACCGTGGAGGTCAAAGTCCACAAGCGCTTTTGATCGGCGCGGGGCTGGGGAGCGCCAAGCTGGGTGCTGTTCCTCAATTCTCCTTGGGGGCATGATCTTGACTCCGCGCGCAAACTGAACCCGATTCTGCCGGATCCGAAGATGGACCCGATGCTGAGCGAGCTGAAAGCCTCCCGGCGTGGCAAAGACGTGCCGCCCGCATTTCGTGATTCGGTCCTCGTCCGGAGGCTTTCTCTTTTGTTTTCATCAACATCGTGGTAAGCGACTTGTAAGTACCTGTGTTTTCATCAACATCGTGGCAAAGA
>Ga0187852_1004114_pt1 | contig 10082 bp, 7 predicted proteins | sample June2016WEW_6_40_FD_134511 | JGI IMG/M metagenome (GOLD analysis project Ga0187852, IMG submission 134511) | Peatland microbial communities from SPRUCE experiment site at the Marcell Experimental Forest, Minnesota, USA - June2016WEW_6_40 | ecosystem: Environmental > Terrestrial > Soil > Wetlands...
CGCTTCCTTTCAAGTTGAACCTCACCCGCTCCTCGCCCCACCTCCTGCTGACTCCTTGCCGCCTTCCACACCTTCAGCGCATCCCCTGGCGGTTGACGAGCAGGCGAGCGTGGAAGAATTGCGTGCCAAGGAACGCGTCATCAGCCACACCGATTATCCGCGCCTTTTCGTGGAGTCGGAGGCCTTCGCGCGTGGCAGTGGGGCGAACCCGGACGGCACTGCTGCCGGAGGTGTGAAGGGATTGGGGTTTGACCGTGGCAACTGGCTGGCAGGGATTTCCGTGGTGTTTCCCAATTTGTTCGATTTCTCGGCGCGGCGCGACCAAAAGCGCATGGCGGAAGCGCAGGAACGCAGCCAGGAGGCGAGATACCAGCAGACCTTGCAAGACCTGAGCGGCCAGATCGCTGCCGCGCAAGCAGCTTTCCAGGCGGCCGTACAAATAGCGCAGAACACCCCCATCGCGCTCGCCGCCGCACGCCAAGCGGAGAACCAGGCGCGTGCGCGCTATCAATCAGGCCTCACCAACCTCGTCGAGGTTGCGGAAGCGGAGGGCTTGCTGGCCCAAGCAGAAACGGAAGACGCCGTGGCGCGCATCAGCGCGTGGCGTGGGCTCTTCGGCGTGGCCGTGGCGCAGGGAAACCTGGATTCGTTCCCCGGTCTCTTACGGGCCGTTCGTTAGGGAGAGCTGTCAGCTTTCAGTTCTCAGCTTTCAGCTAACAGCCGTACGCGAGAGCCAACTCGGTGAAGGTGCCAGCACACATAGCGGGCGACAGTCCCTTGCCCCTACAGAGGGATCGCTAAGAGTCGGGTGCCGAGAGCTGAGTACTGAGCTGAAAGCTGAGAGCTGATAGCTGAGAGCTAAACAACATGTGGCTGATCCGAACCGCCTTGCGGCGGCCCATTTCGGTGCTGGTATTGGTCATCGCCGTGGCCGGTGCCGCGGTGTTGGCCACGCTGCGTATGCGCACGGACATCTTCCCCAACCTGGACCTGCCGGTGATTTATGTGGCGCAGCCCTACGGCGGCATGAGCCCGGCGCAGATGGAAGGTTATCTTGTCTTCTATTACGAATACCATTTCCTCTACATCAACGGCATTGAGAGCGTTGAGGACAAGTCGATTCAGGGCAATGGCCTGCTGAAACTCACCTTCCATCCCGGCACCGACATGAGCCAGGCCCTTGCCCAAACCATCTCTTACGTAAACCGCGCTCACGCCTTCATGCCTTACGGAACGGTAAATCCTTTTGTCATTCGGTTTGACGCCGGCACCGTGCCGGTGGGCTATCTGGTGTTCTCCAGCCAAAGCCGCACCATCGGCGAGATTCAAGACCTCGCCCTTAACCGCATTCGCCCGCTGTTTGCCACGCTGCCGGGCGTTTCTGCGCCGCCACCGTTCGGAGGCAACCAGCGAACCATCGTGGTCACGGTCAATCCCGACCGGTTGCGCTCTTACAATCTCTCGCCCGATGCGGTGGTGAAGGCCATCAGCTCCGGCAACCTCCTGATGCCTGCCGGTAACGTGCGCACCGAAAGCCTGCTGCGCATTGTGGCGAGCGACTCCGTAACTCCTGACATTCACACTTTGCTTGATGTGCCCATCCGCACCGGGTCCGGCCCTGCGGTCTATCTTCGCGACATTGGCGGTGTGGCGGACAGCACGGATATCCCCACAGGATACGCCCTCGTGAACGGCCGCCGGGCGGTGTACATCCCGGTCACGAAGCGCCCCGACGCCTCCACGCTTACGGTGGTGGATGAGGTCAAACAAAGTCTCGCACGCTTCCGGTCCCTGGTGCCCTCGGACATCGACATCACTTATCAGTTTGACCAGTCGGGCTACGTCAAGAGTTCGCTGCTCTCGGTGGTGCGCGAAGGATTGCTGGGCGCGCTGCTGACCGGCCTCGTGGTCCTGCTGTTCCTGGGTGACTGGCGAAGCTCTCTTATCGTCATCACCACCATTCCCTTCGCGCTTTTGAGTTCGGTGGCGGGCCTATGGGTGTGCGGGCAGACCATCAACATCATGACGCTTGGCGGGCTGGCGCTAGTCGTAGGTATCCTGGTGGACGAAGGCGTGGTGGAAATCGAGAATATTGACAGCACCCTACTCAACGAACCCGATCTTCCTGTGGCCCGCGGCGTATTAAATGCCACCAGGAGAACCGTTGCCCCGCGCTTCCTTTCGATGCTGTCCGTCGTTGCGGTTTTCGTGCCGTCCTTCTTCATGACGGGCGTGGCAAAGAATCTGTTTGTACCCTTTTCGCTGGCAGTGGCGTTTGCCATGGTGGCTTCGTTCCTGCTCTCCAGTTCCTTGCTGCCGGTCCTGTTTCTATGGATGCATCGAAAAAAGGCCTCACGCCCCGATGCCGCGGCAACTGGCTCCTTGGGTTTTGACCGTGTCCGCGAACGTTGGGGCGGCGTCCTCAGCCGTCTGGCTCCTGTGCGTGTTTTGCTGGTGGCGATCTATGACCTGGTGGCGGTGGCGTTCCTGGCGCTCTTGGGCCCGCGGGTCGGCAGGGAGCTTTTTCCCCAGGTGACTGGTCATCAATTCCGTTTGCGGTTTGATGCCCTCCCCGGAACCCGCGCGGAAGAGACGGCGCGCCTGGTGACGAACGTCCTTGATGAAATCCAGGCTGCGGCCGGGCCTGGCAACGTGGATATCAGCCTGGGTTACGTCGGAACACAAGGCGCGAGTTATCCCATTAATACGGTTTTTTTGTGGACCAGCGGGCCGCATGAAGCCGTGATGAACGTGGCGCTGCGGCCCGGCGCGGGCATCGATGTGGCTGCCCTGGAAGAAAAACTACGGGGAATCCTGCCCTCCAAATTCCCCGGTTGCTCGTTCTCCTTCGAGCCGGGAGACATCGTCAGCCAGATTATGAATTTTGGCGCGCCCACTCCCGTCGAACTGGCGGCGACGGGCCCCGATTTTGCCGCCCTGCGCGCTTACACGGAAAAACTGCGCAGTGAGTTGAGGAAAGTGCCGTCGCTTCGTGACCTCAGGATCGAGCAGCCGCTCAATTACCCGAGCGTGGACGTGCACATGAATCGGGAACTGGCGGGCCAACTCGGGGTCACGGCCGAGCAGGTGGGACGCTCGCTTTCCGAGGCCACGGCGTCCAGCCGCTTCACCACTCCCAACTACTGGGCCGATCCCAAGACGGGCGTCGCTTATCAGGTGCAGGTGCAATATCCGCAGCCGCGGATGACCTCTGTTCAGGACATTCAGAGTATTCCCGTGATGCCCGGCGAAGCCGCGCACCCGCTGATCGGCGATCTGGCGCGCGTCACCGAGGGCACCATGGTGGGAGAGTACGACCGAATCAACGGCTTATGGCTGTTATCGCTATCGGCCAATGTGGCGGGCGAAGATTTGGGGCGAGTGGCGAACCGCATCGAAGCAGCCATTCACCGGGTTGGTGAGCTTCCCCGCGGCGCCACGGTGCAGGTGCGCGGGCAAGTGGCTCCCATGCGCACCACTTTCTCGAGCCTTGGCGTCGGCCTGCTGCTGGCGGTGGCGGTGATCTTCTTGCTGTTGGCGGGCAATTTTGAGTCAGTGAGGCTTTCGCTCGTCATCTTCACCACAGCGCCCGCAACTCTGTGCGGGGTCATCCTGATGCTGCTTGCCACCCACACCACTTTGAACATCGAGTCATACATGGGAGCCATCATGGCGTTGGGCGTGGGCACAGCAAATGCCATCCTCTTGGTGACTTTTGCCGAAGAGCGCCGCCGTGCGGGTGGCTCGGCTCTCGAAGCCGGCATCGAAGGAGCGCGTGCCCGCATGCGCCCCATTGTAATGACCAGCGCCGCCATGATTGCGGGCATGATTCCTATGGCTCTGGCTCTGGGAGAAGGAGCGGAGGCTGCCGCGCCACTGGGCCGCGCTGTAATCGGTGGGCTGTTGGCGGCGACGGTGACTAACCTTACCGTGCTGCCGTTTGTATTCGCACTTGTGCAGAGCCGCGCCAGCACAGCGTCAGCATCACTCGACCCGGATGATGCAGAGAGCCGGTATGCAGGTTAGTGGGACCGGAATACGGGATTCGGCATACGGGACTCGGGACCAAAGGTTGTTCTGCGCGAATCCCCAACGCCACGGGTGGCGCATACATTGGTTTGTATGTATGCGCTCCCTAAGGTGCAGGTAGGGCGCGCCCGAGGGCGCCCTTGGGCAGCCACAAGGGCTGCTCCTACGGCCGATCTGGCGAAGCGTTAGTCTGAGGGCACATTCATGAAGCTCAAACAAGCCGCAATTATTCTTATGGTATCAGCCGTCACCCTATGGTGCGCGGCTTGCACTCAGGCTCCCCGTGCCGCTCCGGTGGCGGCCCAGGCGGCTGGCAACCCCTCGTCGCCCGAAGTCGACGTCACCCGCGTGGTCGCCCAGAAGCTGAGCACCACCGTCAGACTCCCGGCTCAGCTCACCGCATATGAAATCGTCGACGTCTACCCAAAGGTGACGGGGTTCCTGAAATCGATCAAAGTGGATCGCGGCTCCCACGTAAGATCAGGTGAGGTGATTGCGCAACTCGAAGCGCCGGAGTTATTGGCGCAGCGGGCCGAGGCGGAATCCAAATTCCAAAGCGCCGAATCGCAGCTCTCCGCCGCACAAGCCAAACTCAGCGCAGAGCAGGCGACGTATCAACGCATGAGCGCCGCGGCCAAGACTCCAGGCGTCGTGGCGCAAAACGATTTGGAGGTCGCGCAAAGGACGGCCCAAGCGGAGCAGGCCAACGCTGAGGCGCTGGCGAAGAGCGCCCAGGCGGCGCAAGAAGCTCTCCACGCGGTCGCGCAACTGGAAGCGTACTTGAGTATCACGGCGCCCTTTGACGGGCAAGTCACCAACCGCTTCGTTCATCCCGGCGCCTTGGTGGGACCGGCCGGCGGGACCGGCGCCATGACGCCCATCGTGCAGATTCAAACCCTCACCCGGCATCGCTTGGTCGTACCCGTTCCGGAAGACGCCGCGGCCGGAATCCCGCAGCGTGCGGAGGTGAGCTTCACAGTACCTGCCTTTCCGGGGAGAACATTCAAGGCGCCCATTGCTAGAATTTCCGGCGCCATCGACGTGAAGACGCGCACGATGCCAGTGGAATTGGACGTCCAGGACCCCAAGGCGGAACTTGACCCCGGCACGTTCTGCGAAGTCGCGTGGCCGGTGCACCGCGCCTACTCTACGCTGTTTGTTCCCGCCTCCGCCGTGGCGAACGACTTGGAGCGGACATTCGTGATTCGCGTCGGCAACAATCGGGTCGAATGGGTGGATGTGAGAACGGGCGTTACCTCTGGCAACCTCATCGAGGTCTTTGGCGACTTGGCGGAAGGCGATACTGTCGTCGCCCGGGGCACCGACCAAATTCGCTCCGGCGCCACCGTCATACCTCGCACCGCCACTGGCGGCTCGAGGTGACGTCTCGGACTTTGAATAAAGAGCATTTATGCACATTGCTACTACTAAGGCCAAGACAGCTCTCTTCCTGCTCGTGATGCTGACAACAACGGGACTCTGGGCCGGCCCTCCCTTTCAGACCGACGACCCGGAGCCTGTGGACTTTCGCCACTATGAGGTCTACCTGTTTGGCGCAACGGACGGGACGCCGGTGGAAACCGATCCGGTGGGTCCAGCCTTTGAAGCCAATTGGGGCGCGGCTCCCAATCTCCAATTGCACATCATCCTGCCGGTTGGGGCAATTCTTCCGTCCAACAATCCGCTGTATTCTCCTGCGGGAGTTGGTCCCAGCGCCTATGGTTTGGAAGACATCGAGTTGGGCGCAAAGTACAGATTCGTGAAGGAAACGAAGCATCGTCCTCAATTTGGCACCTTTACGATGCTGGAAGTGCCCACCGGCAGCTATGCCAGGGGATTGGGCGTCGGGAAGGTCTGGTACAAGCTGCCAATCTGGGTTCAAAAAAGCTGGGGCCACTGGACCAGCTACGGTGGCGCCGGATACCAGATCGTCAAACAAACTCAGTACCGCGACTTTGCTTATGGTGGGTGGCTGATGCAAAGGGACATCGGGAAGAAGCTCACGCTGGGAACAGAGATCTTCTCGCATGGCGCAGAAGGGCTTGCTACTCCACAGACGAGGCCTGCCACCATGATTGACGTCGGCGGTTACTACTACATCCGGAACCCAGGCTGGCAAATACTGTTTGCATACGGCCATACTGCTTTCGGGCAATCGGAGACCTACGCCTATTTCGGCCTGTATCACACCTGGGGATCGAAGACGGGGAAAGGTCCCAGTGGATTTCTCGCTGACCGTCCTTCCACACTCTGAGACAACCCTGAAGTCCTCTACGGAAACGGCGCTCGCGAGGCCATGATGAAATCAAGGTGCCTTCGGCACTTTCAATCGACCTCAGTTGCATTCCTCCTCAACGCTATTTAGCTTCGGCAAAATGTAGATTGCACCGGCGGCTGGTAGGTCACTCCGAGGTGCGGTGTTTCCAGGCGCCCATGATTCTGCACTCTTGATGTAAGGCAGCTTTCCAGAATGCCGCTGGTGAGAAGCGTTCGTTCAATCGGGTACGGCGCCACTCCGGTTTGAAACATCTGTTCGATGCCGTGCACCAGGCACGCCGAATACGTGACGTTGGGGATGGGGGTCAGAAGGAACTGCGTCGCCTGGATTGATGGCACACCCTTCAAGCGCGCGGCAAAGTTGAAATCCTTCAAGGCGCCGTCGAGCATGAGCAGCGTAGCCTTCAGGCCGTCGCGGTACTCGATGAAGTAAGCGGTAGGGTTAGCGACGATCTTCGGCAATTGGCCCGACGTCACCAGGTCCTCCGGCTTGGCCTCGGCGTCATCAGAGCCTAGTAGTGTATCGCTACGCGACAGCGCAGAGATCAGCAGATCCTTTGACCAGCGGCCTTCCTCACCCGCCTTCCACACCTCGTCGCCTTCGATCAATTGCACGGCTTTGACGCCAGTCTCCCCGCGCCCACGCCTTTCCACCATGCATTGCAGGGCTTCGAGCGCGTGAAAATCCATCGCATCGGAGCCACCCTCGCCCACCATCAACGCCTCTTCAATCGCGCATCCTTGGGGCAGTTCGAGTTCAGGCAGACGAAAAGTGACGGGAAGCGACGAGCCGCCGAGCATGGGAAAACGCAGGCGCCGCGATGTCTCCACCATGCTTTGTGCCTTCGTGAAGCTGTACGAAAGGTGCTTGTCGTTATAGACAGGCACCGAGCGGCCGCTGCGTTTGAACACCTCCGCACACTGCTGGAAAAACTCGTAACGGGGATAAAGGATCTGGCCTTTTTGATTGTGGGGATAATCGCCATGCTCGGCGACGATCAGGACCGCGTCAACCGCCAGCTCCTTGCCCCCGCAGCACAGCGCCTCGGCAATGGTGGGATAAACCTGGAAGCCGAATTCCCGGGCTCGTTCGCCACTCAGGTCGCCTTCGGATTTCTGGTCCACATAAAGCGAGACCACTTTGATGGCGGGTTTGTGCCAGGCGCCGTCATAGGGATAGCCCACGAGAAACCGATCCCCAATGTGCTGCGCGTGCGAGAGGTACTTATAAACCGTCGCAACGATGGCGAGGCGTTTGGGCGGAACGTCAGCACCGCGCAGCAGAAGCCCAGTGGCCGCCGCCGCTCCGGTCTGGAGAAACTCCCGTCGAGTCAGCATCGCTTAAGCCCTCTCAAACGTCGATTCGCGAGTCGGCTGGTAGGTGACCGCCAAATGTGGCGTCTGGTAGCGCGCCTGCTGGCGGTACAAGCTCTCAATCCCGGCGGCCACCAAGCCCGTGGTCAGCAGCGTGCGCTCGACGGGGTACGTAGGCTTGCCGGTCAGAAACATTCTTTCCATGTTGTTCGCCAGCGGGTTAAAGAAATCGGCCAGCGTGGTGCGCCCGTCGGGCATGGGCAGATACATTTGCGTCGAGAAGGGTTCCCGCCGGCCCTCCACCTCCGCGGCGAAATTGAAGTCTTTCACCAGCCCGTTGAGCAGAATCATGGTGCAGGTCAGGCCGTCGGCATGCTCGTACTGATACGCCACAGGATCGGTCACCAGCCGGCGCAAGTCGTCATCGGTGGGGAGAATGTCATTGAATCCCGGCCGCGCCGGGGTCAGCGTGTGGCTGCGGCATAACGCCGCCTCCATCAGGCGGCGTGACCAGCGGCTCTGGCGCAAGGCGTCCCAGAACTTTTCGCCCCGATATGCCTCGAGCCATTTCACTCCCGTCTCGCCGCCGCTCCGCCGCTCCACCATGCACTGGATGGTCTCGAGCGCATGGGAGTCATAGCTGTCCACGCCCCCGTAACCCACGCACAGCGCTTCGCGGATTCGCGACCCCAGCGGCATTTCCACTGAGGGTATTCGCCACGTCACGGGCAAGCTCGATCCGGCCATGTACGCGAACCCCATGGCGTGTGCGGTGTCTACCATCTGCTTCGCCCAGTCCCAGTTCCACGACAGATGCTTGTCATTGAACATCGGGACGCTCCGCTGGCTGTCTTTGAACACCTGGACGATCTTTTGGAAAAATTCCCAGCGCGGATATTGGGTCTGACCCTTCTCGTTGCGCAGGTAGTCGCCGTGCTCACCAACGGCGATGACACCATCCACCGCCAGCTTGCTTCCTCCCAGCGTCAGCGCTTCGGCAATGGTGGGATAAATCCGCAGGAACGGAAACTGCCCGGGACGGTCGTGGCTGAGGTCGCCTTTCCCCACCTGATCCACGTAGAGAGCGACTACATCCATGGGCGGGCGATGGTGGGTGCCCCTCCAGCCGTAGCCGTAAAGGAAGCGGTCCACGATGTTCTGAGCGTGCGAGTATTTGAAATAGGTGGTGACAACCGCCGCAAGCTTTGGTCGATGAGTGCTCATGAGTGGAACCGGGTGACTTCCAAACCTTGGCCGACGGGCAGGGTTATCGACTCAACCCCCGTGCGCGAACGGACATGAACAATGTAATCCGTGAGCGAGTGGGAGATCACGTTGTCCGCCACCACGATGCCCCCCGCCGGAAGATGCAGCAGGTCGAAGAAGCGGATGTAGTCGTCTTTCTCGCAATCGATCAGCACAAAATCGAATTCGCCCAGGGTCCCGAGCACCGATGCGGCGTCTCCCAAGATGTATTCGACGTACGCGCCAAGCCCAAGCTGCGAGGTCGTTTGCCGCGACTCGGCCTGGCGCTGCGGCTCCTTTTCAATGGACGTGAGCTTTCCCGAAACCTGGCGTGCGGCGACGGCCAGTGCGATGGTCGAGATGCCGCTCGAACCGCCAATCTCAAGCATCCGCTTGGCGCGCACGCCCGCGGCCAAAGCACAAATAAACTCCGCGCTCTTCGGCTCGAGATTGCGATGGCGCTCGGCCTGGGGAAGCCCGAGGGCATCGTGCCGAAGCTTCCGCTGCCACAAACGCGCGATTTCAATCCGCTCGGGTCTTTCCAACATCGCGCCTTAACTTTAGCACGAGACCCGGCGAAAAACTGACCCCACTCGATGCGAATTGCGCAAAGCGCTTTGGAGTGCGGTAGCAGCAGCTACCGCTTTGGGTTGTCGGCTCGGCACGATGGTGGTATGAGGCGAAGCCCGAAAGCGGTAGCTGCTGCTACCGCACTCCAAGGCCTTTTCGAATGCCGGGGAAAGTACGCGAGCAAAAACCTCTTGACAGGTTATATCTATATATGTAGAGTTAAGCGCATGAAGAAACCAAGAATCTCTCCCGAGACTCTCCGGGTTCTGGAAAAATTTATGGAAACCCCCACGGCCTGGCGCTATGGGTACGATCTGAGCCGCGAAACCGGATTGAAGTCCGGGACGCTTTACCCGATTCTTATCCGTCTCGAAAAACACAAGCTGTTGGTGGCCCGCTGGGAGGTTACGGAGCAAGGGGTACCTCCGCGACACACCTATATGCTGACGCCCGATGGATTGGAACTGGCCCGCACCAAGTTGGCCGAGGCTCGCCCGTCGCTCGCGACGCGGCAACCCGCCTGGAGCAGAGGGTAATCGTCATGCTTGAAGCGCACCTGCATCGTGCCGCAACATTGCTCCTCGAAGCCGCGATTCGTATTGCACCCGGCGACACGCGCGACTGGGGCCAGGCCATCCTCGTGGAAC
>Ga0187852_1004117_pt1 | contig 10077 bp, 8 predicted proteins | sample June2016WEW_6_40_FD_134511 | JGI IMG/M metagenome (GOLD analysis project Ga0187852, IMG submission 134511) | Peatland microbial communities from SPRUCE experiment site at the Marcell Experimental Forest, Minnesota, USA - June2016WEW_6_40 | ecosystem: Environmental > Terrestrial > Soil > Wetlands...
ATGAGGCCGTAAAAGCCGAATCAACACAGCACAAACCCGCATTTCAAACCGATTTTTCACTTAACAATCGCTTGAAACGTCAATGAATGACGGTGCATCAGGCGAATTTCAACAAGTTCTTAGGGGCTAAAGCCCGCGTTCATATTGCCGCTTTTGCGGCGCGACTGAAGTCGCGCCCTTTCAAAACATCGACATATAACATCGACACCCGTCCACCCGCAACCTTGTCCAAAATCCCGCTCATCGCGATAAAGCCGCGATGAACGGGGCACAGTCCCGGATATTGTGATGAGTGGGCCACCTGCCCTCAGTTTTGTTTCGATAGCTTACTTCTTCTTCAGCTTCATTAACTCGACGGCCTTCTGCGCGATATGCTCGGCGCTGACTTCCAGTTCCTTGACCATCTCCCAGGGCGAGCCAGAGTCGCCGAAGCGATCCTTTACGCCGATGGCTCCTGTGATCAGGGGTTTGCCGTAGAGTTGCTTGCATTCCGTGAGGAGGCCGCTGACGCGCCACGCCAGAGCGCCAATCTGGTGTTCTTCTGCGGTGATCACGACACCGGTATCCGCGGCTGCGCGAATCACGGCTTCGGCGTCGATGGGCTTGAGCGTGTGCAGGTTGAGAACGCGAGTCTCGTAACCGAAGTCCTGCTTCAAGATGCGGGCCGCACGCATTGCCTCTGGAACCATGGGCCCGCAGGCGATGATGCTCAGGTCTTCTGACTCGTTCTTGTAGCCAGAGGCCAGTCGGATCTCGAAGGCTTCGGCGAAGTTGGCCGCCTCCTTCCGCAAGCGGATCACGTTAGCTTTGCCAAAGACAAACGGCGTCTCCTGATTGGTGACGATGGGCGTGGCTTCGCGGGCAAAGCGAATATACTTTGGCCCCACGTGCTGAAGTAGCAAGTAATCGGTAGCCTTGCGGGTCTCCTCGATGTCGCAGGGAACAACGACAGACATGTTGGGCAGGCCTTGCATGGCAAACAAATCTTCAAGGGCCTGATGGGTGGCACCGTCCGGCCCGACGGAGACGCCGCCGTGTGCTCCGGCAATCAGGACGTTGAAGTTTCCGTAGCATATCGAGACGCGAATCTGATCCAGGTTGCGCGCAGACATGAATGTGGCGTAACTGCCCAGCACCGGCAGCTTGCCTTCCCTGGCAAAGCCCGCGGCTGCCGAGGTGGCCGATTGCTCTGCGATTCCCATGCTGATCCAGCGTTTGGCGCGCTCCGGCTTGCCGACGTAGAAATCGCTGATGGTGATGGAGCCGGAGATATCCAGCCCCAGGCAAACGATGCGCTCATCGCCGCCGTTCTCTGCCAGCGACTTGCCAAAGCCCTTGCGGGTGGGCTCCATCTTGACCTTCATGTCGTCGCCAGCGTTCCACCAGAAATCGCGGGAGAATTTGGGCATCTTGGCTTCCAGCTCACGATCCTGCTCCGCCTGGTAGTTCTTCGCATGATCCAGCAACTTCTGCACAGGAATGCGCTCTGTCAGCCCCATCTCCTTCAGGGATGCATCCAGCTCCTCGCGACTCGGCGGCTTGCCGTGCCAGCCGGCCACATTCTCCATGAAGCTGACGCCCTTGCCCTTGATGGTGTCGGCCAGAATGACCACCGGCTTGCCGACAACCTTTTTCGCTTTGTCGAAGGCCTCCACCAGTTGCTTCATGTCGTTGCCATCGACGCGCAGCACCTCCCAGCCGAAGCTCGCGTATTTGGCGTCCAGCGGCTCGACTTGCATTACGTCCTTCACCCAACCATCAATTTGCAGGCGATTGACGTCGATGACGGCGATAATGTTGTCCAGCTTGTAGTGCCCGGCCTCCATGGCGGCTTCCCAGACCTGGCCCTCCTGTTGCTCGCCGTCGCCCATCAGGCAGAAGATCTTGTGCTTCTTGCCGTCTAGCCTGGCGGCCAGCGCCATGCCGACAGAAATACTGAGGCCTTGGCCCAGCGAGCCCGAGGAGACTTCGACACCGGGCAGCTTCAACCAATGCGGGTGGCCTTGAAACTGAGAGTGGAGCTTGCGCAGGGTCATCACATCGTTGATGTCGCAGAAACCCGCATAGCCCAGGCCAACATAAAGGGCCGGCGCCTTATGGCCGGCAGACCAGATAATGCGATCGCGATCGGGCCAATTAGGATTTTTAGGATCGTGCTGGGCAACATGGAGGTACAGCGCGGCGACGATGTCCATGATGGAGAGGGTTCCGCCGGAGTGGCCCGAACCTGCCGCGCAAAGCTCGACAAGATCATAGCCGCGCATCATATTGGCTGCATCCTTGAGCTGTTCAATCGAATAATCCCGGATTACCTTCCCGGTTGTGGAATCCTTGAGGGCCATGACCTTCTCCTTTGCACGGGAATCCAACCCGCGTGCGTGTTATCGAATAAATGACAGCAACAGACCGAGAGAACCCCACCCTAGCCGCAAATAAAGAGATGCGGCGAGGGTGGGGCATCCAGATCATGAACTAAAGATTTTGCTTTGTCCACTTGTCGAGGCGGTCGAGCGCCTGTTGCAGGTTTTCCATCGAGTTGGCCACGCTGAAGCGCAGATAGCCCTCACCGAACTCGCCGAAGGCTGTGCCGGAAAGCGCCGCCACGCCGGCTTGATCGAGCAGTGCATCGGCCAGTGGCTTGGACTTCCATCCTGTCTTCATGATGTTGGGGAAGACGTAGAATGCTCCCTTGGGCTGGCGGCAACTGAAGCCCTTGATCTTGTTCAACCCGGCGACAAAAAATTCGCTGCGCTTTTTAAACTCCGCGCACATGCGCGTGACGGCGCTTTGATCTCCGCGCAACGCCTCGATACCCGCGATCTGGGTAAAGCTGGCGGTGCAGGAGTTGGAGTTGGTCATCAGGCGGGTCATGTGCGTGGCGAGATCGGGGCGCATGACGCCGTAGCCCATGCGCCAGCCGGTCATGGCATAGGTCTTGGAGAAGCCGTCGAGAATGATGGTGCGCTCCTTCATGCCCGGAATCGTAGAAATCGAGAAGTGCTCGCCTTCAAAGAGCAGACGGCTGTAGATTTCGTCCGAAAGCACGAGGATATTGCGGTCGCCGATGATTTTGGCTACCTGCTCGACATCTTTGCGCGACATGACCCCTCCGGTGGGATTCTGCGGAGAGTTGATGATGATGAGCTTGGTGCGGTCGGTGATCAGCGCTGGCAGATCGTTGACATCCAGCGTGAAATCGCGCTCCTCGCGGAGCTGGATGGGAACGGCCTTGCCTCCCACGTAGTTGATCATCGATTCGTAGATGGGGAATCCGGGATTGGGATAGATGACCTCATCGCCTTCTTCGATCAGCGCCAGCATGGCGTAAAACATGATGGGCTTGCCGCCGGGCACGACCACCACTTCCTCGGGGGTGACCGTGATGCCGCGCGTGCTGCCGATGTATTCGGCAATTGCCTGGCGCAGTTCAGGCAGGCCGGCGGAGGGACCGTAGTGGGTCCAGCCCTTGTGCAATGCATCCACGGCGGCTTCCACAACGTTGGAGGGCGTGTCGAAATCGGGCTCGCCGATTTCCAGATGAATGATGCTTTTGCCTTGGCGCTCCAGCGCCTTCGCCTTGTTCAGAACTTCAAAGGCTGTTTCGGTGCCTAATCTCGCCATGCGGCGAGCGAGACGCAATTCGTATTGAGTAGAAAGTGCCATGATGAAAGATGCTCCTGTGCTCCGGTTTTACCGGCAAACTGTGGCGACTGCGTGGTTCCGTTCACGTTTATGTTGACCATGCGGTATTTCCAGATGGCCGGGTTTTGACACGGAACCCATCTTATAATGAAATCTACTTGAGGCTCATAGCAGAAAGGAATACGATTTATATGATACTTTTGTGTATTTTCAGAACTCTTTTAGGTCGCAAATGACAGACACCGTAGATATTACCAAGCTCCTCGATCCCATCGGATGGCGCATTCTGGCCGAACTACAGGACGATGCACGCATTCACTTTTCGGAACTGGGCCGGCGGGTAGGCCTATCGACGCCGGCCGTCATCGAGCGGGTTCACCGCATGGAAGAGGCTGGAATCATCACTGGATACCGAGTCGAGATCGACCGCCAAAAGGTCGGGCGTCCCGTCTGCGCCTTTATTCGAGTCCGCGTCATCGGCGACTTGATTTCTCACGTAATCGCAATAGCCCGCGAGATGCCTGAGGTCCAGGAATGTCACCACATCGCCGGAGAAGACACATTTCTGCTTAAGGTCTTCGTGCCCACGTCCGAGGCCCTGGAAAATACCATTAAAAAGTTTATGCCCTATGTCGCAACCACCACGATGATCGTCTTTTCCTCGCCGGTTACCCGGCGAACCATTGAGCCCCTGCAATAAGCCGCGATGCCCCCAGCGCGACAATCAACATTGATGATTGCCTTCCTATCCGCTTGCAAGAACCTTCTGCCTCCTTCCGGGTTGAGTTTTGTCGCAGCCTGTATATGGGCGAAAGGTTAGGACAGGTTCGAGAGGGTGCTGAAATGGACTGATTTTGTTACTGTTGACCCATGGCCATAGCTGATGCCCAACCCAGTGTGACAAATTGCGACCTTGAATCTCTGGCTGCCGAGGTGGTGGAGCTGGCCATGAAAGCCGGCGCCGGCGACGCCGAGGCCGTGGCACGTGAGGGCGACGAGTTCAGCGTCAACGTGCGCATGGGCCAGGTGGAGACGCTGAAGGAGTCCGGCTCGCGCGGACTTGGCCTGCGGGTTTTTCTGGGCAAGCGATCGGCCTCGACCTCGACCAGCGACCTGACCCCGGAGGGAATTCGTCAGCTGGTGGAAGGCGCTCTGGCGCTAGCCAAAGTGACCGAAGAAGATCCCTTCAGCGGCCTGCCGGAGAGGGACGAATTCGGCTCGCTTGCCGGCGACCTGCACCTCTACGACGAAGACGTGTACTCGCTTCCGGGGCCGGAGCGGATCGAGTGGGCGCGGCGATCGGAAGCTGCGGCGCTCGAGGCTGACCCGCGCATCACCAACTCCGACGGCGGCAGCTTTGAGGCGGCTACGGGGAGCAAGGTTCTGGCCAACTCGCGCGGTTTTGTGGGCGGCTACCGCTCCAGCTATGCCGGAGTCGCGGCGGCTCCGTTGGCGGTGGACGTGGACGGCTCGATGCAGCGCGACGGCTGGTGGTCGAGCGCGCGGCGGCTGGCGGACCTGGAATCGCCTGAGGCAATCGGCAAAGAAGCGGCGCGACGGACGCTTCGCCGGCTCGGCGCGCGGCGCGTTCCCACGCAGAAAGCCCCGATTATTTTTGCGCCGGAGGTGGCCGGCTCGCTTCTCGGCTCGGTCTTCGAGGCGGCCTCGGGCGACTCGATCTGGCGCAGCGCGTCGTTTTTGGCTGGTCGGCTGGGTGAGCAGATTGCCGCGCCGGGCGTGACGATTGTTGACGACAACACCATGCTACTGACAACGGGAATGGGTGGCTTCGGGACTTCTCCGTTCGACGGTGAAGGGCTGCCTTCGCTACGAACGGTGGTGGTGGAGAATGGCGTGCTGCACAACTATCTGCTGAACACCTACACGGCGCGCAAGCTGGGCATGAAGTCCACGCATAACGCCTCGCGCGGGCTGGCCGGGACGCCGGGCATCGGCTGCGGCAACCTGTATCTTGAGCCGGGAACATTGACTCCGGAGCAGATGATTGCAGAGGTTCGCGCCGGACTCTACGTCACCAGCCTGATGGGCTTCGGCATCAACGTGGTCACCGGCGACTACTCGCGCGGCGCTACTGGCCTGTGGATCGAGAACGGCCAACTCACTCACGCCGTCGAAGAGGTGACGATTGCCGGCAACCTGGCAGAGATGCTGCGCAACGTGACCGCTATCGGCAACGATTTGGAGTTTCGCGGCGCGGTGGCCTCGCCCACGCTGCGCATTGACGGCATGATGATTGCGGGCAGTTAGCGGAGTTTGAACGGAATGGGAGCTTCGAAGCAAAGTCCCGAGATTGCAATGCAGCAGATTGGCTTCGATCCGACTGACGCCAAGACTGCTCTGGCGCAACTGCCAACTACTTCTGCGGTCTTTGCGCTCTACGGCGCGGAAGCGCACGCCGAGCCTTACATCGGCCGCACTCCCAACCTGCGCGGACGGCTGGAAAGGTTGTTGCAGCCCTCAGCCAAATACCCGCGCCGCTTGCAGTTGGCCGGGCGCGTGCGGCAGATCCGCTGGCGGCTGACCGGCTCGGAGTTTGAATCGCTTCTGGTGCAGTTTTCACTCCTGGAGAAGGTATACGGACCGAAGGTTCTGGAGCGGATGCACCTGGGAGCGCCGTCGTTTATACGCTTTTTAGGGAGCAACGCTTATCCGCGCATTGTTGTTACCAATCACCCCAGTAAGCGCGAGGCGGATTGGGCTTATGGGCCGTTTCAGTCGCGTGCGGCGGCTGAGCGCTTTGCTGACGAGGCGCTGAAGCTCTTCTTGCTGCGCCGTTGCACGGAGGAACTGGAACCGAATCCCAGCCATCCGGGCTGCGTCTACTCCGAAATGAAGATGTGCCTTGCGCCCTGCTACAAGGGTTGCACGGACGAGCGTTACAGCGAAGAGGCCACGGCGGTCGAGCAGTTCATCGCCACGCGAGGCGAGAGCAGGCTGGTTCAGCTACGCACTCAACGCGAGGAGGCTTCGGCAAATCTTGAATTCGAGGCCGCTGCTGGACTCCATTCGCAAGTCCAGCGCGTGGAAAGCGTGCGTGCGCTGGCTTCCGAGCTGGTGCGCCCGCTCTCGCAACTTCGGGCGGTTGTGCTGCAAGCCTCGGCCAATCCTGGCGAGGTGGCTGTCTTCCTCTATGAAAACGGACGGCTCAGCGGTCCGGCCGGATTTTCGACTCTCGGCATAAGAATCCAGAACGAGCAATCCGGCTCGACTTCGCTTTTTGCGCATCCAATGGCGATCGAGCCGATTCCGGAAGCTGAGGCGGAAGAGAAGATTTCCTCCGGGGCTGAAGCCCCCGCAAATTCTGTTGATCTTATGCGTGGGTTGAAACCCACGCCTCCCTCCGTTTCCAGTTCTTCCGCAGATTGTAATGCTGCCGGATTGGAAGTTAGCGCCGCCGATGCCGATGCATCCTCGGACGCGCCCACTAAGCTTGCTCGCGGCGTGCTTGAAGCCCGCATGGAGGCGGTGCTGACGAAGCTGGCTGAATCTCATGGCGCGGTCTCGGCGACTCTCCGTCAGGGACATCTGGCGCTGCTCAAGCGGTGGTACTACCGTGCTGAAATCCGCCGCAGCGGTGAAATCTTCTTTCCTGATGCCGAAGGCCGCTGGCCGGTAAAAGCCATGCTGCGCGGCGTGGGACGGGTTGCCGGAAAAATGCTGGCAGCTGGGAATCACTCCGGGTAATCTGATCGTAATAACAGCCATGCCAGCCACAGATACTATTCGTTCGATGCTCGCTGTTGGCCGCAACCGTATCTCCAGCGGCCGAACTGCCGAGGTCGTCAAGCTGGTCCGGGCAAATCCGAAAAAAGTTACGCAACTGCTCGAATGCCTTTGGGACGAAGACCCATGCGTGGCCATGCGCGCTGCCGATGCGCTGGAAAAACTCACACGATGCCGAGCTCCGGTTGCGGACGAAATTCAGAAATCGATTCTGAAAACGATTCAAGGTTCCTGGAAAGCGCCTTTGATTGGGTTGCTCGCCGAAGCCACAGAGAACAAGTTGCGCTGGTGTCTGGCGCCGGTGATACCACGACTTGCGTTGACGGTTCCAGAGTGCCGGCGCGTGGCCGATATATTGCTGTCCTACCTTGAAGACCGAAGCTCGATTGTCAAAACCTGCGCCCTGCAAGGGCTGGCCGATCTGACGCGGCAGGATGCCTCGCTGCTGCCTGAGGTTGTAGATCTGTTGAACATTCACAGCCGTTCTGGAACCTCAGCCATGCGGGCGCGCGGACGTATGCTGCTCAAGCAGTTGGAACCTGTTCGCGCGAAGAGGTTCGCTGAGTTCATATCCAGAAGCGCCTAAACCGGCTTTCAAAAAGCGTGCAAAAGAGCGCATTTTGGGGTTAAATCAGCCCTTTTTGGGGTTAAAAAGGGGCAAAATCAGGGGTTTGCAGTTACTGATTCGGGTAATAATATACTTGACAAAATAGAGAGAAATTGGTACTCTTGATACATGGAGCAAGTCATGGAGCCGAGAACATTACAAGAAGCGATCATCTACTTTTCAGACCCGGTTAATTGCCGTGAGTACCTTGTTGCCCGTCGCTGGCCTAAGGGCGTCACCTGCCCCCGCTGCGGGAGCCTTAATGTGCTTTTCATGGAGAAGTATAACCGCTGGCACTGCCGGGAAAAGCATGAGGCCCCTCAGTTTACCCTGAAAACCGGAACCGTTATGGAAGACTCACCCATCGGCCTAGACAAGTGGATTATGGCCATGTGGATGGTAGTGAACTGCAAGAATGGTGTGAGCAGCTATGAGATTCACAGGGCGCTGGGCGTCACTCAGAAAACGGCATGGTTCCTAGACCATCGGATTCGGCTCATGCTCCAAGACGAGTATGCCGCTAAGTTCTCCGGCGAAGTTGAGGCCGACGAGACTTTCATTGGCGGCAAAGCCCGGAATATGCACAAGAGCGTACATGAGCGCCGCATCTCTGGTATGGGGCAGAGCGCAAAAGACAAGACTATTGTGATGGGCCTGTTGGAGCGCGGCGGCAAGATTCGTACTCAGTTGATTCCCAATAGGAAGAAACACACTTTGCAGCCGTTCGTTCACAAGCACGTTGAACCCGGCGCGGCCCTCTACACTGATGAGATGGGCGGATACAAGGGCCTGAGCAATGACTACCTGCACCAGATCATCAACCATGCTGTCGAGTACGTGAACGGGCGGGTCCATACGAACGGCATGGAGAATTTCTGGAGTCTCTTGAAGCGGGGCATCAACGGAACGTATGTCAGCATCGAACCGTTCCATCTATTTCGCTACCTGGATGAGCAGTCTTTCCGGTTCAACAATCGGAAGCTTACAGATGCACAGCGGTTCGACATTGCAACGAGAGGTATGGTGGGCAAGCGCCTCACCTATGCTGAGGTCACCGGCAAGGTGGGGGAAACAGCGGCCTGATCTTTCTTTGAAAGGACGCAAAGACCGCGGGAAGCGAAAAACTTGAGCTATTTCGCCTTTTCTTCGGCGATAAAGGAGCCAGTTTGCGGAAAACGCTTGCTTTTAGTATCTGTTTAAGTGAAAATTGCGTCCATATGCTAGTCCTGCTTTTTTGGGAGTAATTTTGCAGATTTTATTGCCGATATGTGTAATCTGGCAACTGAACTGCTGTTATGAGGAAGGGAGAGACGCCTCGTAAACAATATCACCGAGGCGGAGTCTGGAAATGGTGATATGTGGCTCTTTCTGATTAGGAGGCGTTGGGGTTACATGAGAGATGAGAGCAATCTCACAATGAGAGATAGGATCGAAGTATCGTAGGATACGCTTTTTGCAACAGAATCCCTCATGCATTTCTTTGTCATGCAGATTTGCATAAGGCACCGGTAACTCCTCGCTTTCGCAGGAGAGCAGCTTTTCTTCAATGCCGTGTTCGGCGTAAAGGCGCTGAATTTCGGTTTGTTTTATAACTTGGAACGTCGGAGAAGTCGTCATGGTATTTGCTCACCAGATTCGTGAAGTAGTTGAAAAATATGTCTCCAAATCTCTGGATGCAGAGAAATTTGTGCGGGAATTTGCCGCGCTATCGTACAACATCCGCAGCGGTGGGGAAGCTGAAGCTGTGAGGCTTGCCAATGCCATTGAGTTCCACCTTGTAGATGCACGTTCTGGCTGTATCTCAGAGGCGCAACTCCGTTCAACCCTAGACGATCTGGTTTCTGTCGGCGATGTGAACAATATGGTCATGGCTCCTCAGTTTCCTGTCTGCGTCAATCAGTTTTTGACCCCGGAAATTGCATTCCCGGCAGGTTCGGGATCTTTTGGTACATTACGCGGAGTGGAACTCGGGTTAGTAGAGTACCTTCAACCGTGATGTCTAACCAGTAAAGCCCCTCTTCTTCAGCAACCACACCAAGCGGTATGGCCAATACACAGCCACGTTCCTCTCCTTCAAAAAGAAC
>Ga0187852_1004128_pt1 | contig 10050 bp, 6 predicted proteins | sample June2016WEW_6_40_FD_134511 | JGI IMG/M metagenome (GOLD analysis project Ga0187852, IMG submission 134511) | Peatland microbial communities from SPRUCE experiment site at the Marcell Experimental Forest, Minnesota, USA - June2016WEW_6_40 | ecosystem: Environmental > Terrestrial > Soil > Wetlands...
CCCAAGCCGACTTCCGCCGTCCTCCTCAATGTTGTGGAAACTGGACCCGTGGACCACGAAGAGCACCGCATCGTGCACTCCGACCGCGTACCGCTAAAGCCTATGAGCGTCGAAGAAGCCATCGACGCGCTCGACCGCTCCCACGCCGGCGCCGTGGTCTTCCGCAACCCCGACAGCGAACGCGTCAATGTCATCTATCATCGCCCTGACGGCCACCTCGGCCTCATTGAGCCGGAACCTTAGAAAGCCGCAGGTCGGCGATTATGCAGTGCGATCTCATGCTGACCTCCCGACCTTGTCGGGACGGGCGCCGGCCAGGACCGTTGCCAAGTTCCACTAAACGCACCCCGTTGGACCATTTCCGACGTCGCGGTGTCGCGCCAGCCAGCGTGTCGGGAAATCATAACTCCAACAGGGAAATGAGGCTGTGCCAGCCCCACCTGGCGCACACGTCTCCGAGTGCCTGCTTGCTCTTAGGGTCCGCGGGTGCGCTTGATGCTTGACGAAGTTTGCCTTTCAAGAGCAATCTGTAGCGTTCCAGTGTCCGGCCGCCGCAAACCAGGTGGGGAACAATTCCAGGTCCTGTCTTCGCCACATAGGCCCGTAAGGTTCAAACCTCTTGAGACTCTATACCGTTAATTCCTTTTTCATTGGGCTGAGCGTGATCTTGTGGGTGGCCTCGGTCGCAAGGGCCGCACAGGTCGGTTCCGCCTTTTGGCAAGGCACCGTGCACGATGCCAAGGGGAATCTCATGGCCGGGGCGCAGGTGGAACTGGGCGATCTCGGGTCGGGTCGCATCTCGACCGCCACCACCGACGCGCAGGGCGCTTTCCGTTTCCCCGATCTGCTTCCCGGAAATTATTCCCTGCGCATCCGCTGGCGCCACCAGGAGATTACGTCGAAGGAGCCGCTGAAAATCCAGCCGGGGCAGCTCTTGGACTCTTTCGTGCAGGTCGACTTCGCCAGCGGATGGCTGGTTCTGCAAGAGGCAGCCGCCACCGAGCAGCCGAAATCGAGTGGTGGCGAAAAGCTTTCCAGCCGACAGGTTTCCGCGCTACCCCTGAACAAGCGTGACTTCAGTCAACTGCTGCTGCTGGCGGCTGGGACTATGACCGACACTAACGGCTCGGCAAACTTCACCCAACAATTCGCCGTCAACGGCCAGCGCGGCTCGAGCGCCGTCTTCGCCATGGACGGCGTGGACGCGACCGACCCGGAAATGGGAGGCGCCACCTTTACCAACTTCAACGTGGACGCCGTACAGGAAATCGAGGCGTTCTCGGGCGTGATGCCTGCGGAAATCGGCCACGGCGCCGCCGGCTTCACCAACATCAAAACCAAAGCAGGCACCAATCTGCTGCATGGCTCGCTTTTTGAATTCGTGCGCAACTCCGCCTTCGACGCGCGCAATTTCTTCGATCGGCGAACCTTGGCCCATCCCGGCCGCATTCCGCCTTTCGCGCGCAATGAATTCGGCTTCACGCTGGTGGGGCCAGTCACGCTGCCGGGAATCTACCGGGGCCGCGACCGCACGTTCTTCTTCGGACAGTACCAGGGGTTTCGCCAGGTGCTGGGGACTACGCAGGTGCTTTCGGTGCCCACCCAAGCTGAGCGGCAGGGTCTGGACACGACGGCGTTCCCAGGCGACACGCTGTATGTGCCTGTGAACCCGCAGATGGCGCCCATCCTGGCGGCTTATCCCCTGCCCAACGACCCGCAAGGAGCCTTCGGGGCCCGCACCTACGCCACCTCCTCCAGAGTCGTTACGGACACGAACCAGTTTTCCGTGAGGATTGATCACCGCGTCTCCGACCAGGCCCAGCTTTTTGCGCGGTTCAATCTCGACAATGTGAACGGGCCGCTGACCAATCCCAACCAGTCCGCCATCGACCCGAGCTTTGCCACCAACTTCGTCGACAACCAGCGCAACGCGGGGCTGAATTACACGCGCACCGTGTCGCCGCACTTCACTTCCGAGACCTTACTCGGTTACATCCGCAGCACGCCGCTGTTTCTTCCCAACAATCATACGCAGCCAGGAATGGCCTTTGCAGATGCCCTGTACGAGTCATTCAACTCGATGGCGGGAAGCGTGTTCGGCACCTTGGGAAATGTCTATCAGCTTCGCCAGAACTTTACCTACGCGCACCGAACTCACACGCTGAAGTTCGGCGCCGAGACGCGCTTCAACCGGGATACGGCGGTTTATGGAATGGACCCCAACGGCGATTACACCTTCGGGGGTGGAACCGCTTACGCGCCCGTGGCAATTCCCTCGGCAAGTGGCCAGCATGACGTCCAGGCAGGCGCCCCGCTTCCCGACACGCTGGGCGCATTTCTCACCGCGACCCCTTTTTCCTACTACATCACGGCGGCCTCAGCTCTTACGCCGGTGGGTAATCGCTACGACGCCGTCGCCATCCGCCGCGAGGCATACAATTTCTTCTTCCAGGACGCTTGGAAGGTCACGCCGAAGTTCACGCTGAATTACGGCCTGCGTTACGAAGCGAACAGCCGCGTGCACGAGGCCGAGCGCCGCACTTCGACCTTCCAGATCGTCGATGCCAATGGCAGGTCCGTGCCCGAGTGGGACCCCGGGGCCCGCGAGATCACGGTTCTCAACCCGCAACCCCCCTACGGTGGGGACCTTCACGGCTGGGGGCCGCGCGCGACGGCGGAGTGGCGGGTCTCGACCGGAACGGTGGTCCGCGCTGGTGGGGGTATCACGACGATCCTGGCCCCTCTCGGGGCGGAGAACGTCATCACCGGCGTGTTTCCCTTTATTGTGAGTCCTTTTATTTCCGCTTTGCCGTCCGCGCCGCTTCCTTTTAAGGACGCGGTCGTGCCTCTGCAGTTGCCGCCCGTCTACACCACCGCGGGTCAGTTGGCGTTTCCCACCGGGCGCACCACCGACGTTGCACCGAATACCGAGCTTGACGTGCCGCGTTTCCAGACCGACCTTTCCGCCCTGACGCCCGGCCACCAACCGCAACCCCTTTCGATGTTTGGGATGGCCCGGAGCATCCATAACGGCTACATCGTGTGCGACACAGCCGGCATCGAACAGACGTTCAAGGACGTGATCGTGAACGCCTCTTACGTGGGCACGGCGGGGGTGAAGCTTCCGGCCGTGCTTGCCCCAAATGGCTACGTGGGCGCCTCACCCGAGTTCGCACGCTTCACACAATTCGATGGAAGTGGCCAAGTCGTGGGGGGCTACGGTCCCGAGTACCTCATGGCCACGCCTTCCCACTCGACCTACCACGCGCTCCAGATTTCCGCGTCCAAGAACTCTCCCCGGTTGGGGTTGGGTTTTCAATCCGGTTACACGTTCGGCAAATCGCTCGACGACACCAGCTCGATGGTGCTCAGCTTCGCGGCCGCTACCCTCCAGACCATGCCGCAAGACCCTTGGAATCCCGGCGCCGAAAAAGGGCCCTCAACCTTTGACATCACTCAGGCGTTTTCGACAAGCGTCATCCAGATCTTGCCTTTGGAGCGCGTCGATTTTCTGCGGCCTTTGGGAAAGAAAGTGCTCTCGGGATGGCAAGTCCTCAATATCACCACACTCGCCACCGGTTCGCCGTTCAGCGTTTACTCCGGGATCCAGCAGACGGGCGCCGGCTCAGCGGGGGCGGACCGGCCCGATCAGATCTCGACGCCGGACTTCTCCACCCGCCGCACCGTCCGCGAAGATTATTTCGGCCGTGGCGCGAACAACCCCTCGTTTTTTTCCATCCCAATTGGGGTGCCCGGCGGCACCGGACCCAACCAGGGACGCTTCGGGACCTTGGGACGCAATACCTTTCGCGGCCCGGACTTTTGCAATCTCGATATGGCTTTGATTAAGGACACCAGCCTCGGCGCCGGGGCGCGAGCGGAACCCGTCGTCCTGGAATTCCGTGCCGAGTTCTTCAACGCCTTCAACCTGGCGAATTTCGGATTGCCCGTGAATATCTTGCACGGGTCGGGTTTCGGCATCGTCAGTCAAACTGCCGGCACTTCCCGCCAGATCCAGTTCTCGCTGAAATTGATCTATTGAAAGAAACTCCGTAGGGGCACGCCATGGCGTGCCCCCGGGTACGCGGGCACGGGCAGGATGCCCGTGGCACATCCCGCCGCTACGCTTCAAAGCGAAGGCGCCCTCACGAATCCTCTTCATAATTCCGGTTTCCTAATTCATAATCCCCCTGGCGGCTAAAGCAGAGGCGCCGCCATGGCGAGGTAAACGCGCTGCTACATCAGCCAGCAGACGAGTTGCATTCGCCACGACAGCCTCAACAGGCACGTTGCGACCCGGTCGTTGACAACGGACCACGGGCTACGGAGCACGAACAGCCTATGAAGAAGCCTTCCGCGAAGAAGGGTCCAAAGCAATTCGTGCTCATCACGGGGCTAAGCGGCTCCGGGAAGGCCTCCGCATTGAAGGCCTTCGAGGACCTCGGCTACCACTGCGTCGATAACCTTCCGTTCGATCTGATTCTGAAGTTTGCGGACATGTGCCAGCGGCCGGGTAGCCGCATTGACCGTGCCGCGGTGGTGGTGGACATTCGGGGCGGCGAAGCGCTCAGCCAACTCCCGACGCATTATCGTGATCTCGCGCGCAACAAGCTTTTGCATCCCTCGCTGGTCTTCATGGAAGCTTCGGACAAGGCGCTGATGCGGCGCTTCGAGGAGACGCGCCGCCCGCATCCCCTAGGGCGCGACTTGCCCGTGCGCGAGGGCATCCGTCTGGAGCGCGCGCTGCTGAAGCCCATGCGCCAGCTCGCCAACGTGGTGATTGACACCACCCGATTGAACGTTCACGAGCTGCGCGACCTGATCCAAACCCGATACGGCGGCTTGGCCGCGCGCCGCGCGATGGTGATTTCCGTGGTCTCGTTTGGCTACCGTTTTAGCGTCCCGGCAGATGCCGACCTGGTGTTCGACGTGCGCTTTCTCCCCAATCCCAACTTCGTCCCTCGATTGAAGAACAAGACCGGACGCGACCTTGGGGTGCGCCGTTTCATGGACTCATTTCCGCAAACGCACGAATTCACCAGCCGATTGATGAACCTGCTCCTCTACCTGCTGCCCCAATACATCCGCGAGGGCAAAAGCTACCTGACCATCGCCATCGGTTGCACGGGGGGGCGCCACCGCTCCGTCTTCTTAACCGAAGAGGTGGCCAGCACGCTGGAGCATGAGGGTTACAAAACCAAGGCTTCGCATCGGGACATTGGAAGAGCGTAATCCGGGATACGGGATTAGGGATACGGGGTACGCGGTACGGGATTAGGAATTCGCGGCCTGCGGTTCGCGGTTTATTTTCGTAACGCCGCCGTCCCGGCGGCATCCGCTAAGGCCGGCAAGACGCCGGCGGTACGGACAGAGCGGGACCAAAATGGAGCCCCATCCCGAGTCCCGAACCCCGCGTCCCGTATCCCGAATCCCGGAGGCTTAAGTGAACAACGTCTTGGCAATCGACATCGGTGGCACGCATTTTCGCACGGGGTTGTTTGACGAGCAGGGGCGGCGGCTCCAGGTGGAGGAGGGTGACACGGACCGCGCTGCGGGGCGCGATTGGATGCTCGAGCAAATGGCCGAGCGCTCGCGCCAACTGATGGCGCAAGCGGACGCTCCCGTCACAGCCTGTGGTGTCAGCTTCGGGGGTCCGGTGGATTTCCGCGGCCAGCGTGTGACCTCCGTCCACTCGGTGGGATGGCAGGGTTTCGCCCTGAGCGAATGGGTGAAGCAGACCTTGGGAATCCCCTGCCGGTTGGATAATGATGCTAACGCCGGCGCGCTGGGCGAGTACCACTACGGGGCCGGACGGGGCACGAAGCTGATGGTTTACGTTACCATCAGCACGGGAATCGGCAGCGGCATTATTTACGAGGGCCACCTGTTGCGAGGCAAGGATTGCATGGCGGGTGAAATCGGGCATATCCCCGTTTCCGATTCGGGCGCACGCTGTTCCTGCGGTGGACGAGGGTGCCTGGAATGCTTCACTTCCGGTGGCGCCATCGAGGCTCGTGCACGGGAATGGGCGGAGCGCCGTCCGGACCGAGTGGGGCGAATGCTCGAGCTCAGCGGCGGCTCCCCGATCACCGCCAAAGGCCTGATGCAGGCGGCGGCAGCGGGTGATGCGGCCGCTGGCAGAATCGTCCGCGACAACACTCTCTGGCTCGCGCGCGGCCTGCTCATCATCATTCGCATCCTGAATCCGGACCTCATCGTTCTGGGCGGAGGCGTAGCGCAAGCGGGCGCTCTGCTTCTCGATATGCTGCACGAATGTCTCGACGAACTCGCCTCACCCACCATCACCTATTCCACAGAAATTGTTACGGCGGAATTGGGGAATTACTCTCCCCTGTGCGGAGCAGCAGCCATGGCACTTGCGTTGACATCTTGAAACAGCGAGCGAACGTAGCGCGGCCTTTTGCCTAAGGGGCGGCTTGCCGTCCCCTCCCTAGACATTGCCGACACGCCAAAAGAGTAGGGCAAGCCCCACCCCTACGTATCTCGCAGGCGTAGCATTGGGACCAAGAATGATTTAGGATGCTGCGGTCAGTCATGAGCCATCGCACTCGTCTTCTCATTCTCGGCGCGATCACCGCGGCGGCGGCCATCGTCGTGGCGATGCTCCCGCGCATCGCCCAGCCGCAGGATTACCACAACTTTGCCGATCAACGGACCTTTTTGGCTGTTCCCAACTTTCTGAACGTGATCTCCAACGCCCCCTTCCTTTTAGCCGGAGTCATGGGAATGATGCTGGTACTGGATTTCCGGAAATCACCGGTACAGCCGTTTCTTGCACCCGTGGAGCGTTTGCCGTACTTGGTCCTGTCTTTAGGGGTTGCGTTAACGTGCTTCGGCTCCGCGTATTACCACTTTGCACCCGATAACGGGCGGTTGGTTTGGGATCGCCTGCCGATGACGCTGGGGTTCATGTCACTTCTTTCCGCCATGTTGATGGAGCGAGTGAATCTGCGCGCCGGCCTGCTGGCCCTGGTGCCTCTGTTGCTCCTGGGTCTGGCCAGTGTGGTGCAGTGGTACGCGAGCGAAATGCGTGGCGCCGGTGATATGCGCCTATATCTTATGGTCCAGTTTTATACCCTCGTCCTGATTTTGCTCATTTTGTGGCTCTTCCCTGCCCGCTATACGCGCGGTGCTGACCTATTGGTGGCTATGGGGTTTTATGTTCTGGCTAAGGTCCTCGAGTTATCGGATCGGCGGATATTCAATCTGGGTCACATCGTCAGCGGGCACACCTTGAAGCATTTAGCCGCGGCGCTCGGGGTGTACTGGATTTTCCGCATGCTGGCCCGCCGGCACGCCGTGGCCCGGGTGGTTCCCCAGACCTAGCGCGGCACCGGAAGCATGGTGACGTGGGTCTGCTCTTTAAGGTCGTATCGGAGCTATAGACATGGTAGCAGGAGGGCGATAAACTGGGCTGGATTGTGGAAGGTGAAGGAAGGGAACATCATGGCCATCACACTGAACCTGGCACCCGAGGTCGAAGCGAGTTTGGCCGCCCAGGCGCGAGCGCGCGGCTTGCAACTCAATTCCTATGTCCAAACCTTGCTCGAACAGCAGGCTGGCATGGGGCGCGCGGAGCAAACCGTAAACCTGGAGCAATTTGAGGCCGAACTCGATGCCCTCGCCCTAGGCTCCGATAAACTCCCGTACCTGCCGCCTGCGGCGCTGACACGTAAGAGCATCTACCAGGACCACGATTAATGCCCCGCTTATTCTACTTGGCTGACACAAACATCCTGTTGCGCCTCATCAAATCGAACGATCCGGAATTCCCGCTGGTTCGCAGGGCTGTCCACGCACTCAAGGCGCGCGGCGAACGACTCTGTTTTGTCCCCCAGAATATCGTCGAGTTCTGGAACGTCTGCACCCGACCCCCCGACCGGAACGGATACGGCCTCTTGCCGGTGGAGGCGGATGAACGGGCTCAGCGAGTCGAACGCGCGTTCACCCTGTTACCCGAAAACGAACTCATCCACCCCGAATGGCGGCGACTGGTACGGGGTCATGCAGTGTCTGGAGCGCAAGTGCATGATGCGCGGTTGGTCGCCGCGATGCACGTCCATGGGGTTACGCATCTGCTTACCCTAAACGTTCGCGACTTCGCGCGCTATCCCGATATCACGGTTGTGCATCCACAGACCCTTTTGTAACAACGGTTGTAAGCAGCGCATACGTAGTGGTACCACATGGCCCACTGCCGGTCAGCCCGGTCATCGAACACCTCTAGCTCCGTCCCGCAAGGGCTTCGAACACACTGGACCCCGAAAGAGGAAGGGCAGGAAAAGCGCCACCTGTACGAGGGATTGAGGGCACCCCCACGTTTACTACTTAGTATATACATTTGAAAAAAGCAAATTGTCCTTCTAACGCCTGCTAAATCAATCGGATGGGCTGGACGAAAGCGCGGCGGAATGCGCCGCGCTATGCTATTTCCTTGACGAAGGCCCCTCTAGACAACTAACATTCAAGGGTTTTTCGGATGTTGGGGAGATGTGTGCCTCGGGGGGCGCCAGAGGGGATGAGTCAAGTTAAACGCCTGCTCGGTTTCATACGGCCCTATAGTTTCCGCTTGTTTCTGGCGGTCTGTTTGATGCTCGTCGTCGGGGCCTCCGAGGGAATCACCGCCCTCCTGATCAAGCCGATCTTCGATCAAGTCCTCAGTCCGAACTCAACGACCTCAGGGATTGTTCTGTTTCAATTATCCTATTTCCATCGTACGGTTTACCTGCAGGATATTCTTCCCCATTGGATCCATAATGTTTGGAACGTGGTGGCCATCACCATTGTCTGCGTGGCGCTGGCTAAGGGAATTTCGGAATTCTTTGCCACCTATTTCATCAATTACACCGGCCACTCGGTGGTGCGCGACCTGCGCAATCTTTTGTATTCCAAGCTCATCGGGCAATCCATCTCCTTCTTCCACCGGAATCCCACCGGCCGCCTGATGTCGGCCATAATCAGCGACATCGAACGCATTCAGTTTGCCGTTTCGCAGACGGCGGCGGACATGCTGAAGCAATCGTTCAGCTTGGTGTTTTTGTTGGGAGCGCTTTTTTATTACGATTGGAGGCTGGCGCTCATCTCCATGGTCTTGATTCCGCTGGTGGTTTTCCCCTCAGCGAAACTCGGACGTTACATTCGCGCGTCCAGCCGCAGCAGCCAGGACAAGATGGGGGAGCTGAACAACGTCCTTCAGGAGACCTTTTCGGGCATCCGTATCGTTAAGGCCTTCGCCATGGAGTCATTTGAAATAGAGAAGTTTAAGACCGCTACACGCCGTTTGCTCAAGGTCAGTCTGCGTTGGGTGCGGGCCCAGGCCGTGTCATCGCCGCTCATGGAAATTCTTGGCGCCGTCACCATCGCCGGCCTATTGTACTACGAACGCCGCTCGATTCTGCATCATATGCAAACCCCCGGGGGCGTTCTAGGCTTCTTTTACGTGCTGCTGAAATCCTACGAACCGGTAAAACGGCTGACGGGGGTCAGCAACTCCTACCAGCAGGCTATCGGCGCCTCCGAACAGGTTTTCCGGTACCTGGATTCGGAACCGGAAATGGTGGATAAACCCGGGGCCCTCATCCTGCCTCCGTTCCGGCATGAGATCGCGTTCGAGCAGGTGGAGTTCGATTACGAGGACGGTGTGCCGCTATTGCGCGATATCAACCTGAGCATTGGCAGGGGCGAGGTGGTGGCGCTGGTGGGGTCAAGCGGAGCCGGCAAGACCACTTTGGCCAGCCTGATTCCGCGCTTCTTCGACGTGAGCCAGGGGCGGATCACCATCGACGGCCACGACGTTCGCGAGGTCAGGCTGCAATCGCTGCGCGCTCAGATCGGCATCGTCACCCAGGAAACGATTCTCTTTAACGACTCGGTTTACAACAACATCTGCTATGGCAGCCGATTGCCGACAGAGGCGCAAGTGCGCGAGGCCGCGCGCGTCGCCCTGGCGGAGGAATTCATTCAGGAAATGCCCCTGGGCTACGAAACCCTGATCGGAGAGCGGGGCCAGCGCCTTTCCGGGGGCCAGCG
>Ga0187852_1004135_pt1 | contig 10036 bp, 10 predicted proteins | sample June2016WEW_6_40_FD_134511 | JGI IMG/M metagenome (GOLD analysis project Ga0187852, IMG submission 134511) | Peatland microbial communities from SPRUCE experiment site at the Marcell Experimental Forest, Minnesota, USA - June2016WEW_6_40 | ecosystem: Environmental > Terrestrial > Soil > Wetlands...
AAAGGCATCCGAGCTGACGCTGGTGGCGCCTAACGACCAGGAAGCCGCGGCGGTATTCCTGTTGCGTGACCTGCGTAATTGGCTTGAGAAGAACATGCGCCGTGAGGTCCCGTTCTATTTCATTCAGGGTACGGAATACCACGATGGGCGTGGAGCCGAGGAACTGGAATCAATCGCTGCTCGCATCGAGGGCGCGAACATTGAATCCGCTTTTGTAGGCCGTCATTGCAAAGAAGTGCTCGACCTTGACATGGACGGTGTTGCACTGAACTTTGCTCACCACGTTGGCGGAGGCAGCGGGTTCAGCCGCAGCGGTAGCATCGACACGGAAGCGGTTTGGGCGCAGCTCGCCGGCAGCAAGGGACAGGCGAAACCGCCCGATCTCATCGTACGGTCCCATCTGCACTTTTATATGCACATCGAACACACGAACCGCCATGCCTTCGTGTGCCCGTGCTGGCAGTTGCAGACGCGCTTCGCGCGGCGGCGCAGTGCGTTCAAACTGATGCCCGACGTTGGGGCCATTATTTTCCACGTTTTCGCGGAAGCGAAGAGGCAGGGGCTCGACCCCATCGCCTACACGAAGATTCTTTATAAGCTGCCTCTGCCCAAGGCGACGACGTTTAAGGTGGGGCGCCGGCAGCCGCAATTGTCGGTATCTGACGTGGCTTGATTAGATAACCTGCGACAAGGTTTGACGAGTTAGGAAGAGATATGACGAGACGATTCAAATCTGATGCCGATGTGCAGAAATACTTCGCGCTGCAAGCAGATTTGACGTGCACTCCCGAGCCTCCTGCGGACCTCTGGGAACGGATCGAGGTGGCACAACGCGCGGCGAAAAAAACGCGTGCGGCAAACTGTCATCAGCTGAGCCAGCCCAACCTGACATCCCTGCAATTTCCGGAAATTAATTCTGTGCAGAAGATACATCCGATCAGGTTGAGCGAACACCTTGGTCTTGTTCCAAGCGTCCGGATTGCGCGAAGGAAGATGTACCTGGTGAAGCCAGTTCCCTGAACAGGTTTGTGCGCCTTTTGACTAGACCCGATGAGATATGTCCAGACCAGACGAGGCATCACGTGCCGAGGCTAAGCCCGCCACGATGCGATGAGATAAGGAGAGAATGTGAAAACCATCATTGCCAAGATTAAAAGTACCAGCCCCGTGTCTTTCTCCCGGTATTACGTCCAGGATGTACCGAGGCAGCCACGTGAAAATGATCAAGATTATGAGGAGCGCACGTGGCGCAACCGCGTTCACGCGCGGCCAGATGGCACTGTGTACATTCCGGCATTTGCCTTCAAAAACTGCCTGGACAACGCGGCAAAGTATTTGGGTAAGCAGATTCCCGGCAAAGGTAAAGCCACTTACACCAAGCATTTTGTTTCTGGGGTGATCGTGCGCGAGCCTTTGGTACTCAAGATTAAGAAAGATCAAGTGCAAGGCGAGTGGCGCCATGTTCCAGCCGATGGCCAGCCCGGCGGCGCCAAGCGCGTCCTGAAGTGTTTTCCTGTAATAAACGAATGGGCCGGCGAAGTCGTTTTTACCGTGCTCGATGACATCATCACCATGGATATTCTGAAGGAGCATCTGGACGTGGCTGGACAGTTCGTCGGTATCGGCTCATTTCGCCCCCAAAACCGCGGCATCTTTGGACGCTTCATCGTAGAAACGGTAACTGAAGTGAAAGCCAGTAGGGCTAAGGCGTCGTGACGTGAGCGTAGGGACCGTCAATTCTGGATAGGGAGGCAAGCGGTGCCGAAAGCTTGTCCTGCACTGAAAGGCATGGTTGGCAAGGTAATCATTGTCCGGATTCCAACACTGGACCGAGATGGGATGTCCTTGGTCAGGTTGCATGGCGTAGAGTCCAATGGCATCTGGGTAGAGAGCCAGGATTTTACGGAAGCTATGATGCAAAAGTTCAAGCTCGCAACCTCAACGACGACGTTGCTTTTGTTCATTCCATATCACGCTATTGAATACATCGTCGGTTCTATCAACGTGATGTCGCTATCGGAATCGGCCCTCGGCTTGTAACGGCAGCTACGTCTATGGGCTGCGAGGCAAACCTGCTGCAGTGGAGGAGAACACGTCTTGATTAAGAAAAGAAGCCAAATGAAAGGCAAACCGACGATAACCAGTGGTGTAGCCACTGTGTCTCCAGGAGTACATACCGCAAGCGGGAGGCCGGAAACGCGGCTTCGGCTTCCTACCGGCAAACCTGATCTCGAATCCCTGGGCTCGGTCACGCGCGAGTGGCTAGTGCCGCGACTGGTTGACAAGTTTCTGCGGATGCACGGTATCGAGTCCACGCGTTCGCCAGAACACTTGTTAGTGGTGCCAAGACGACTATGACCCTCTTTAGTAAGAGAAAACCTTTGATGTAACGAGGGGACGTTGCGCCCTCCCCAATGTCAGCGAATGAAAAAACTCGCTACCGAGTGCTTAGGTAGGGGGAAGTCACGGGCGTGGTTCCTGTGGCGAACATAATAATGTTAGAAGAACACAACAAAGTCGCTGCTGCTGGCGAATCGCCGAAACCTCGGTGTGCCGTATATGCACGGTATTCGTCGGAGTTGCAACGCAAGACCTCAATAGAAGACCAGATTCGCAACTGTCGTGTGGCAGCGGAGAAGAATGACTGGGTCATTCTCGACCGATACATCCGTTCGGATTCCGAACTGACGGGGCGCACGCTCGTCGGTCGTGACGGCCTAGCCGAGTTGATTCGGCTCGCCACAGCGAAGCCCCGCCCCTTCGACCTGATTCTGGTAGATGATACCTCCCGCTTCGGTCGATACCTACCTGATGTTCTTCGGGAAAGCGACAGGCTCGCCCACCATGGAGTAGGGCTGTATTTCGTTAGCGACCGCCTCGACTCCCGTGACGAGACTTTCCGTTTCGCCTACATCATCAAGGGCATCGGAGATGAGCAGTATGTTCGTGGCTTAAGCCAAAAAGTACATCGTGGGCAAGAGGGTGCTATTCGCAGGGGCTACACAGCGGGTGGAATTTGCTACGGGTATAAGAACAAGTCCATACCAGACCCAGAACACGGCGGCAGGGGCGCCACGGTGCGTCTACTTGGCGTCGAGCGGGAAATCATTCCTGAAGAAGCTGAAATTATCCGGCGCATCATGGAGATGCGTGCAACAGGGCTAGGCTACGGCAGCATATGTAAGACACTGCGGACAGAGGGAGTGCCTGCTCCAGAACGAAAATACAACGGGAAGACTGAGCAGCGCTGGTATCCATCGGCAATCAAGGAAATCTGTAAGAACGAGATTTATCATGGCGTGCGAATTTGGAACCGCACCCAGTTGGTGTTCAATTCCGCTGACGGCAAACGCAGCAAGCGTGACCGTCCCCAGTCTGAATGGGTGCGGGTCGAAGTGCCACACCTGCGCATCATCTCCGAGGAACTGTGGACAAAGGTGAACGAGGTCAACCAGCGCATGCGGGACAAGACCTATGGACGACGCCTTGGGGGCATGACTCGCACCGAAAGCAGTCGCACATATCTTTTCAGCGGGGTGATGCGTTGTGGACTCTGTGGTGGACCTTTCACCGTCGTTGGCGGCAAACCGCCTGTCGTGTTTTACGGCTGCCGCAATCATCGCTATCGTCAGTCCTGCGACGCTCGGGTGACAATCAAACGGGAGCGGCTGGAACAGCAGCTTCTCGCCGCGCTTGCGGCTAACCTGCAACGCCCCGAACTGGAAGAGGAACTCAGTCGTGAATTTTCGGCACAACTGAAGACACGCCTCGAACTGGAAGAGAAGCTGGCTCGGGAGGCGGAATTGAATAGTCCACAACTCGAAGCAGAACGCTTGGCGTTGGTGAAAAAGGCAGAGCATCTGGTTGACGCCATCGCCAGCCACGGCATCTCGTCGTTCTTGTCGGCGCAACTCGAAAGCATAGAGTCCAGGCTTGCGGAAGTCGAGCGCCTGCTGACCGCAAAGCCAACTGCGAAACTGCCAACCTTCACGGATGAGCAGATACGGGAATTCCTGCGGCAAGAACGCCAGAACTTTTGCGATGCCCTCGCGGACGACACGGCGTTGGCGAAGCAGGAAATTCAGAAGCGCATCAAAAAGCTTATTATCACGCCGAAGGAAATGCCAGATGGCGCCATGCTGGAAATCACAGGCGATGTGGAACTGTTCCGTGGAGGCGATGTAATGCTAGGAGTTCCGTTGGAGGGAAATGCTCAGCATTACATCGCAAATTCGATTCCAGTTGTGATCGTACTCGACCCCTCACTTCCGTTAGCTGCCTAGCCACGTCTGAAAATTGCAGAACTACCTCTGGCGGACGCTCTATGGTTCATATCGGTTGCCGAGCCTACATCGCTATTACAGATGGCTATCGACAAGACGCGCTGTCTGCCTGCGTGAAAGACCCTCAGATGAATCGCAAAAGATCGAGAAAGAGTACCTCTAGGTACGGGAGAATCCGTCCCTGAAAAGGCTGGTGTCGGCATTTCGATTCCGTCCCTATTAACCATTAGTATCATACGCTCATCTTCTCCGAACATATCGACGTCTTACGACACCGTAAATACTGGTCCGTTAGGCGTTTTACAGATATCAGAACAAGCTCTTGGATGTGCTTCAACAGCACAGCGGGCGTCGATTCACGTCGGCAGGCAGAATTCGCGACATATCTCGACGAATACGCCTTCGTTATTATCAGAGATTTAGATGATCACGCCCGCGTGGATTCGAGCTGCTTCCACCGAATGTCGATTTAAATTTGGCGCGACGGGCACATGTTCGACGTCGCGTCGCCCGCTGGCGGAGGGCTGGTCCGTGGGCCCTGCCACACTTCCACATCAACCAGACTTGGCTACGACCAAGTTGCGCAATCTGGTTCGCTCTGGTCAAGCGGCACTGGATCATCGAACGAGACTAGGAAGAACGGGCAGAGGGATAAAACGAATTCGCTCAGCCGCCATGAACCCGTGAGCGATGCAGAAGATTGGGATAGTGGTGAAAACCGCGCCAGCTCCATCCCTCAACTGCCGCAGCCACTCCAGCATCTCCTGGCTTCTTGTGCAGGCCTAAGAACCACCAACCTGCACACCTTTTGCCATCGGACAGGCGCTCACGTCGTTACGCTGAAACCAGCGCGCGGCTACGCATTGGGTAAGCAGCTCTTCACGAAACGATGGGTGTGCGATTGAAATAAGTAGTTCCGCTCTCTCGCGCACACTTTTGCCGTGTAGGTTCACCATCCCGAATTCAGTGGCCACGTAGTGCACGTCGGCACGCGTAGTCAAAACGCCGGCGCTCGGGCTCAGGCGAGACACGACACGCGAAATAGTACCTTGTTTTGCAGTTGACGCGAGCGCAATCACCGGTTTGCCGTGCTTGGCACGTCCTGCGCCCCTTATAAAATCCAGTTGGCCTCCGAACCCGCTGTAGAACCTCTGCCCGATGGATTCAGCACAGACTTGTCCAGTGAGATCCATTTGCAAGGCCGTGTTAATCGCCACCATGTTGTCGTTCTGAGCGATCAAGAAAGGATCGTTCACATACTTGCTGGGATGAAACTCAAAGAAAGGGTTGCCGTTGACAAAATCGTATAGCTTCTGTGTGCCGAACGCGATCCCGACCACGGCTTTATTGGGATGAAAGGTCTTGCGCTTGCAATTGACCACCCCGGATTCGATTAGGGGAATAATGCCATCGGACACGACCTCCGTGTGCAATCCAAGATCCTTTCGGTCACCGAGGAACGCTAAAATCGCGTTCGGCAATCCGCCGATTCCAGCCTGAATCGTGCTACCGTCCTCTATTAGCCCGGCGACATTCTGGGCGATTCTCCGCTGGATTTCGTTGCTGGGGTGAGGCGGAATTTCCGGCAGTGGCTCGGAACATTCAACAAACGTATCGATTTCGCTTACGTGCAACTGGGTATTGCCACAGGTCCACGGCATACACTCGTTGACCTGGGCGATTACGTGGCGAGCACAACGCGCCGCTGTCAGGCTTCCTTCCACAGCCGGCCCCAGGCTGACAAATCCGTGCTGGTCAAGCGGAGTAACCTGGATTAGCGCGATGTCGACCGTCATGTCACCAGATTCCATCAGCCGCTCAACCTCACTCAAGTGCACGGGAACGTAATCCCCCCGCCCGTCGGCGACAGCGGTCCGAACATTGGAGCCAATAAAAAGGGCATTGTGCCGAAAACTTCCGGCACACTGTGGCTCTGCGGTAGGCACGTTCGCCAGCGTAAGAAAATGAGAGATCTTGACGTCGCGAAGGCACGAAGTCCGCTTAGCCAAAGCTACCATTAGCCGTGCTGGGCATGCGCTGTTTGCATGCATCCAAAGGTGCATCCCTGATTTAACCGCCTCGACTGCGGCTTCGGGTGTCTTTAGTTTGCACTTATATTCTTCTTCCCATGACATAGGTTCTTCACACCTCCGCATTCGTTTTGTTCATCACGCTCTTCCGGTTCAACTTCCGCCTTCAGGCCTATTACTAAGGCTGATGCCATTGGTTGCTCCTGATTGACAAACACCGTAATTGCGTCACGTTCGCATGAGCATCTCGCATTCGCAGTAGAAAACCCTCAGAGGAAAAAACAGCGGCAAACAACCAGAAACTGAAGCCTTTGTTGTTTGCCGCTTGGAGAGGAAGTCCCGCAGCCCCAGCCCCACGGGTTTGCGCAGTACCTATATACTCGTTTCCATTTGGCTTTTGACATAGTCTGCTCCCGCCACGACCGCCCGGCGATCGAGTTCGATCAACGACCGGTTCTTAACGGTTTCGTCCAGCAATCTCAAGGCAGTTTCCTGGGGCATGCATGCTGTCTGCTCCAGAAACGCACCCAGCATGACGAAGTTTGCTACTTTGGACGAACCCAGCGAATCGGCGATTTCACTGGCGGGAACGCAGGCGGTTTTCGCCTGAGGCACGGAAAAATCTTCCGGCAGTTGCTTACGGTTGTAGAGGATCACGCCGCCGGCCTTCACCTGCGGTGCAAATATGCGCAACGAGACCTCATTCATGGCGATCAGGACATCGGGCGTGTAGACCAGCGGCGAGCCAATATGGGTGTACGATAGGCAAACGTGGCAGTGGGCGCTGCCGCCGCGCATCTCGGGGCCGTAGCTTGGCAGCCAGCTCGCTTCCATCCCTTCCCGCATGCCCATTTTGCCGAGGAACTCGCCCAGAAGCAGCACGCCTTGGCCACCGAAGCCCGCAACCTTAAGTGTGCAAGGTCTGGTACGGCTCTTGATATCGGCTTGCTGAACGGCGGCGCCGACCTGGCTCTTTGGCTCGGACAGTTCTAAAACCTCAGCTATGCTGCGTAGCGGCGGAACCGGCACTTCCGGCAAGGTCGGCTTGCGATCGCGGTAGATCCCGAGAGGATAGATAGGTATCATCTTTTCTGCTACCCACTGTCGCGCCTTTACAGGCTCTTTCTTCCAAAGAGTCGGGCAGGGCGAAAGGATCTCCACTAGGGCAAAGCCGGCGTGCTGCTTCTGCAACTCCACGGCCTTACGGATGGCTCTGCGGGCTTTCATGATGTTCTTGTTATCCGAAAGCGCTACCCTTTCGATATACACAGGCATTTCGAGCTGCGCGAGTATTTCGGAAATGTGTAGAGGGAAGCCTTCGTTTGAAGGACGCCGACCCCAGGGAGAGGTGGTACTGGTTTGACCAACCAAAGTCGTAGGCGCCAGCTGTCCGCCGGTCATGCCGTAGATGGCGTTGTTCACAAAGAATACCGCCATCTTTTCGCCCCGGTTGGCCGCATGAATAATTTCTGCGATGCCGATCGCGGCCAGATCGCCGTCGCCCTGGAAGGAGAGAACAATCTTTTCTGGCAACGCCCGGGTCAACCCGGTAGCGGCAGCTGGAGCGCGGCCGTGTGCAACCTGAACATGGCCAAGATCGAAATAGCAGAAGGCGAGCTCCGAGCAGCCAACTGGCGTAACAAAGACAGTATCGTCCTGCACTCCCAGTTCGGAGATTGCTTCTGCCACCAGCTTGTGAACGACGCCATGGCCGCAGCCAGGGCAGTAGTGTGTCTGGTGTTTCGACGACCCCCATATGCGCTCATACCTATCGAAAAAGACCGGTGATTTGGAGTGGACGATCTCGTATTCGGGCACTTGTATTCTTCCTATGCCGTGGCAACAGCTTGCTGTGTGAGCTGGCCGCAGACTTCTTCCACAGAAGGCACGTTTCCGCCGCAGCGGCCATAGAATTGGACGGGAATTTCCCCCTCTATGGTCAGGCGTACGTCTTCCACCATTTGGCCGGCGCTCAGCTCGACCACCAGCACGCTGCTGCACCGCGCGGCGACTGTCGCTAACGCCTTCGACGGGAACGGCCAGAGCGTTATGGGACGGAACAAGCCGGCGCGAATGCCCTGCGCGCGAGCCGCGTCAACCACGCAGCGCAACAAGCGAGAAGCAATTCCATATCCCACCAGCAGAACGTCGGCATCCTCCAGCTTGTATCCGTCGTGACGTACCTCCAGTTCTTCACACTCGCGGTATTTGGCGGTAAGTTTCCGCACATGGGCCTCCATGTCGTCCGGTTCCGGAAAGGTCGACGTTACCAGATTGCCCCGCGTGTCCCGGGTGCCCCGCACCGCCCACGGCTTGGCCGGCGGCACGACATTCCGCTCCTCCAGATCAAGCGGTTCCATCATCTGCCCGACAAAGCCATCGCAGAGCACGACAGCGGGGTTGCGATATTTGTCGGCCAGATCGAACGCCAAGATGGTCAACTCACACATTTCTTGCACTGAGGCCGGTGCCACCACAATGTTGCGATAGGTACCATGGCCGCCGCCCTTGACCGCCTGGAAATAGTCGGCCTGTTCCGGCGCAATGTTGCCCAAGCCCGGTCCTCCGCGCGAGACGTTGACAATGACGCAAGGCAGTTCGCTACCTGCCAGATACGACAGGCCTTCCTGCATCAGACTGATCCCGGGTCCGGAAGAGGCTGTCATCACGCGCTGGCCCGCGGCCGCGGCCCCATAGACCATGTTGATCGAAGCTACTTCGCTCTCAGCTTGCACGAAAACGCTGCCTACCTGTGGCAGGTAGAGGGCGGCATATTCGGCAATTTCACTGGCGGGAGTGATGGGATAGCCATAAAAAGCTTGACAGCCCGCCAATATCGCGCCCTTGACGACGGCGACATTGCCTTTACAAAACTGCCGCATTGGTCACCTTTTCTTTCTGAGCAGACGGCCTGCTGACGGCAGCTCTATAGACGCTAATGGCACCTGGTTCGGGACAGCAATAAAAACAGATACCACAGCCGGTACACCCTTCCCCGATGTAACGCGCCGGGTGTACCCCGTAGGGATTCAGCTCAGTGTGCAGTTCCAGGCACTTGGGCGGACATGACTCGACACACAGTGCGCAGCCCTTGCATTCATCGGAGTCGATCTTTACCATTCCCCGCACTTGACCAGCCATTTTCACTTCACTGCTGTGATTTGCGCCGTCCGCTCGTACTCAACCGATTGGCGCGCTTGTAAACCGTCGCCGTTCTTTCCGCACACTTCAATTGTGCACTGCCTTACGTGCGCTGCTCCAAATCATTAATCCAGAGTCGAGCTTCGGTCGTGCGCGCGAAAAGTACGGCTCTTGTCAAAAGCCGACATAGTGTCGAATGCCTGTGGGCAGGCGGTCTCCTGCCAGGAATATGCCGCTCGACGTGAATGAGAGTGACGCCCTGACCCATGCCTCATATGGCATGTGCTTGCCATAAATTTCGCGAACACTGTCGCCGTTCCATGAACACGCCAACCAGTGCTTAGTTAGCTATCTCCTCAAGCGATCTGCGTTTCGTTTCAATGCCAAAGACCAGGATTACGATGCACAAGAAAAGACACAGTCCTGCGATGAGGTAGACGACACCACCTACTCCAAACTTCCCGAACAAGAGGACTACTAAATACGGTGAAAGCATCACCGCAAATCTTCCGGCGGACTGCGCGATCCCGCTTCCGCGAAGCCGGTACTGTGTTGGAAACAGCTCAGGTACGTATATTCCAA
>Ga0187852_1004140_pt1 | contig 10022 bp, 6 predicted proteins | sample June2016WEW_6_40_FD_134511 | JGI IMG/M metagenome (GOLD analysis project Ga0187852, IMG submission 134511) | Peatland microbial communities from SPRUCE experiment site at the Marcell Experimental Forest, Minnesota, USA - June2016WEW_6_40 | ecosystem: Environmental > Terrestrial > Soil > Wetlands...
CATCAATGCACCGGGCGCGAACGAAGAGCAGAGAATCCTGCAGCTCAATGGTCCGATAACCATCGCCACTTTATTTGATTTCCGGGATACGGTACGGGCTGAAAAGGCCGCGAAGACTGTAATTCTCGATTTCACCCAGGTCCCTTACGTGGATTCGGCAGGTGTGGGGGCCATTGTTAACGCGCACGTCTCCTGCGTCAATTCGGGTCGCCGGCTCTTATTAGTAGCCGTGCAAGACAGGATCAGGACGCTGATGAAAGTGACCAAAGTCGAGCAGATCCTGACGTTTTTTCCGACCCTGCAAGACGCTCAAGCCACCACACACTGAAGGGCGTATAATTTCCTGTTTCAATGATTCGCACTGTTAGGCGCGTCCGCGCCGGTTGGGGCGGGAGCACGTAGACTGCGGGCCGAGGGTCTGGCAGGGCGGCCCTTTGACCCCGTCAGAAGCGCAGGGTCGCTCGCAGCCGGGTGGGCTCGATCAGCAGGTCAAGGGCGTTGACGGCGCCCGCAACGAAAATGTTGGCATGCCGCAGAGCCTCATGCGCACAACCTTCGCCGTTGTCCACAGCAACCGTCAGTCCTCCTGATTCTTTCACCAGTTTCATGTGCAGTCGGTCGTTGACGCCGTTTCCGAACGAGGCCAGGCAGCGTGGGTTCAACTCCATCGCATAACGTTGTTTCTGCACGTCTTCGCCGGCGCCTTCGATTCTGCGGCAGATCAGCGGCAGGCCCTGCAATTCGTTTTCGGCAGTCCCGAAAGAATCGGCAGTGACGATGTGAATATCCACCAGTTGCGCCAGCCGGACCAGGCGATCCTTGACACCCGGCGATAACGTGCCGCCAAATGCCAATGTCCCCGTGTAATCGCTGAGGATCGCGCTGATCTGAAGTTTCCCAAATCCTGGAATGTCGATCGTAATGCCTGGTTTGCTCATGGGCAGCCCCTCCGGAGACCTTGTCATTCCGAGCGCAGCGAGGAATCTCGCCCTGCTTTGAAAGTCGTAGGGCGGGCGTCTCGCCCGCCGTGGCACGGGCATTCCTTCGCTCCGCTCAGGACAGGCTCTGCCCGTGCGTGGGAGCGGGACGCTCCCGTGACCGCGGGCGAGACGCCCGCGCTACGTCCGTCAGTCGGCGGGCCATTTTCATCCTTTTCGGGTGCCTGTCACCCGCTTGTTGGGGGGACGGCTTGCCGTCCCCCCAATGAACTGGGTAGGGCAAGCCCTAACCCTACACCTTTTCAAAGCAGGGCGAGATTCCTCGCTGCGCTCGGAATGGCAGAGCCTTAAAACCCAAAATTGAAGCTCTTCCAAATTCCATCGACCTTCTTCTTAACCTCCGGATCCATCTCGATCTCATCCGGCCAGGGGCGTGTGAATCCTTCAGAGGCCCACTTGGTGGTAGCGTCCACACCCATCTTGGAGCCGAAACTTGGAAGGCGGGAAGCATGCTCGAGTTGGTCGACAGGACCGAGCGTGAACTGGATATCGCGTTCCGGGTCGATGTGATTGAACGCCTTCCACGCCACCTCGCGCAGGTTGTGCACGTCCACGTCGTGGTCCACCACGACGATGCACTTGCTGAACATTGCTCCCGGCAAGCCCCAGATGGTATGCATCACTTTGCGGGCGTGTCCCGGATAGCTTTTGCGTATCGCCACGATCAGAAGGTTATGAAAGATTCCCTCCGCCGGCATGTGCATATCAACAACTTCCGGCATCTGTTTGCGAAACAAGGGCAGGAAGATGCGCTCCACGGCGTAGCCCATCCAATAGTCTTCCATGGGCGGAGGACCGACGATGGTGGAAACGTATATGGGATCGCGGCGCCGCGTCAGGCAGGTGAGATGAAACGCCGGGAACCTATCTTCCAGGGAATAGTAGCCCGTGTGATCGCCGAACGGCCCTTCGACGCGGATGTCGTCGAGATCCACGTAGCCTTCCAGCACGATTTCCGCGTTGGCAGGCACCTCCAAGTCGACGCTGTGGCATTTGACCAATTCCACCGGTTCCTGGCGCAGGAAACCGGCAAACAGGAATTCGTCCAAATCCTCGGGCAGCGGCAGAACACCGGAAAGCATGGTGACCGGGTCGGCGCCGAGCGCCACGGCGACTTCCATGCGGCGGCCCTTGCCCTGTCGCTCCAGCCAACGGAAATGTTCGGCCCCGCCTTTGTGGATTTGCCAGTGCATGCCGGTGGTCCGGGCATCATAGACTTGCATGCGGTAGCAGCCCACGTTGCGGCGGCCGTTCTTGGGACTCCTGGTGATCACTAAAGGGAAAGTGATGAAGTTCCCGCCGTCCTGGGGCCAGCATTTCATGATGGGCAAGCTCGCTAGTGATGCATCGCTCGTTTGCACCACCTCCTGCGCCGCAGCCGAGGCCACGCTCTTCGGGAAGAACGACCCAAGCTCGAAAAGCTTTGGGAGCATCCGCACCTTATCCAAAATGCCCTCCGGCGGCTTGATGTCCAACAGGTCCTCGATGCGCCGCGCCACGTCTTCGAGCGAGTCGACCTCCAGCGCCAGTTCCATTCTCCTCTTGGACCCCAACATGTTGATGAGAAGAGGAACGGCGAATTCCGCGCCGGTCTTTGCCGAATGCGGCTTCTCAAACAAAAGCGCCGGTCCTCCCGCCTTGGATACCCGATCCGTGATCTCGGTGATTTCCAGATCCACGTCTGCAGGAATGGGGATGCGCTTCAGCTCTCCTTCGCGCTCCAGGCGTTTCACGAACTCGTGTAAGTCTTGGTAAGCCACCGCGCCCTCTCTGATGAAGATGAAGAATCCCTTCGTTGTGGAAGCATTGCAGATTGCACGCGCCAAATCAAGATATGAATCGGCTGACCGGTGCTGTTCTAATTTGGTCGTAGTGCCGCCATCTTGGCGGCTTCAGAGCCTGTGTGAGAACTCCCTTTGCGTGTCATTCCGAGGAGTCGAAGGCGACGAGGAATCTCGCTCTGCCGCTGAAAACTTTCAGAGCGAGATTCCTTCACTTCGTTCAGGACAGGCTCTTCGCGGAGTTTACCCTGAGCGGCAGAGCGAGATTCTTCGTTCCGCTCAGAATGACAAGCGAAGGGCTCGGAATGACACTCCAAAGGGGGTTTTGGCCTTCCTTGACTTTGCGGTCCGGCCGCCGGATACTTAGCTTGGTTAGTCCGCGTACCAAGGGTAAAAATGAGTTGCGGCCTCGAGCCACACGACCGTGCTTCCGGACTGATTCCAGTCAGGTCCGCCATCCTGCCTTACGGGGAACCCGTCCCGCGGGGAAGGCAGGGCAGCGCATGGCTGCTCTTGGTGGGCTTATCGGCGGCATGGATTTTGACGCCACGGGCGGCCGTGGGCGGCCAGGGCTCAAATAATCAAGAGCTTGCCACCCAGGAAGTCCCATCCCCGTTCAAGGTACAGGTGCAGCGCAATATGGTGCTGGTGCGCGCCATCGTTCGCGACGCAAAAGGTCTCCCGGTATCCGGCCTGAAGAAAGAGGACTTTCGACTCTTCGACAACGGCAAGCCACAGGACATTGACCAATTCGCGGTGGAATCTTCGAACGGCAATCCAGCGGTTCCCGCCAAGGTCCCCGAAGAGGAGCCCACTGGAGAAGAACGCTCAGCGCGCCCGCCGGAAGACACGATTCCCCGGAATTACCAGGCGCTTTATTTCGATGACGTTCAAATGCAGTTTGAAGACATCGCGCACGCCCGCGATGCGGCGGACCGTTATCTGGCGGCCACGCTGACGCCCGCCGGTAGGGTCGGCATTTTCACCTCGTCGGGCCAAGACGTCCTGGACTTCACCGACGACCGCAGCCAGATCCACGCAACGCTTTTCAAACTCCGGCCACGGCCCAATTATTTGAGAGAATTAAACGCCTGCCCCGATATCAGCCAATACCAGGCCTACCTGATCGTGGAGCAACGCGATCCCGATGCGACGGCGATTGCTGCAGACGAGTATGTTCAGTGTAATTGCAGTGGTTTACCGGCCCAAGCACAACAAAGTTGTATCAACCAGGCACCCAACGCCATCGACGGGGACGCCACGAGGATAATGGTGACGGGGGAGACGCAGAGCAACGATATTCTGCGGGGCCTCGAACAAGTCGTCCGCCGAACCGCGTTGCTGCCCGGACGGCGCAGCGTCATCTTCCTGTCGCCGGGATTTCTCTTCTACAACCTCGAGGCGCAGATTGGTGAGATCGCGGATCGAGCCCTTCGTTCGAATGTGGTCGTAAACGCTCTGGACCCGCGCGGGCTCTATGTGATCATTCCCGGCGGTGACGCGAGCCGTTCGACGGCAGTGATTCCCTCGAACGCCGGCCTGTCGGGGAGGAAGTCCCAACTTATAATGAACGGATACTCCATTGCTGAAGAGGTTTTAGCTGGTCTTTCGTCAGACACGGGCGGCCAATTCTTCCACAACAGCAACGACCTGGACAAAGGCTTCCGGCAGGTGGGGACGCTGGCGGAAGTTTCTTACGTCCTGGCGTTTTCTCCCCGCAATCTTAAGCCCGATGGCCGATTTCACAAGCTCAAGGTCAGCCTTGCAAACCCGAAAGGCTACACGCTTCAGGCCCGTCGCGGCTACTTTGCGCCCAAAGCCTCGGAGGACGCTGCCGCCAGGGCCAAGGAAGAAATTCAGGACGCAGTCTACTCTCAAGACGATCTGAGGGAACTGCCGATCGAAGTCCATACGCAGTTTTTTAAGCTCAATGAATCCGATGTGCGCCTCTCCGTGCTTACCCATCTGGATATGAGTTCTCTCCATTTCCTGAAGCAACAGGATCGGAATTCGGATGACCTGACTTTTATAACCGTCCTCTTCGATCGCGACGGAAAATACCTCACAGGGAAAGAGAAGAAAGTAATATGCCACCTACGCGACGACACGCTGGCGAGGCTGTCGCGAACCGGCATAACGTTGAAGATGGAGTTTGATGTGAAGCCCGGGACATACATGGTTCGGCAGATCGTGCGCGACTCCCAGGCCGGCCAGTTATCCGGATTGAGCCGAACTGTTGAAATTCCTTACTAGGAGGCAGTGTATGCGACGAAGAAGCAAATTCGGTCTGTATATTCTCCTACCTGCTGCGATCGGAGTTCTGGCGGTGAGCTTGGTGGTCACTCTTGCCCAGAGCGGAGGAGCGCCAGGCGTTTCTCCGCAGACGCCCGCCACTTCGCCTCAGGTTTTGAGGGCAGAAGCCAACCTTGTTCTGGTGGACGTGGTGGCCACCGACAAGAAAGGGGCATACATCAACGACCTGGATGTCAAAGATTTCCAGGTCCTCGAAGATAATCAACCGCAAACCATCACCGCTTTCCAGCGCCCGGAGGGAACCCAGGGCCCCAGAAGGCCAGGCCAGCCCCACTTTATCGTGGTGTTCTTCGACGACTCGTCGATGGCCACCCAGGATCAGATGCTGGCAAGGCGGGCGGCAACTCAATTTGTGGAGAAGACGGCTTCGCCGGATCGGATGATGGCGGTCGTGGATTTCACCGGGACAACTCAAGTTGTCCAGAACTTCACTTCGGATGGTGCGAAGCTGAAAGCAGCGACCGAACAGGTGAAGTACTCCGCGGTTGCGTCGAATCCGGATATCCCGATGACCGAGACCCAGACTTTGGCGTCAGCGGGATTCCCCGGAGGAATGTCGTCGCCCATGGCGTCCATGGGGCAGATCTCGATGGCGATGAACCAAGCCGACTTCGGGGCGCGGTCATTGCTTCTGGCGATCCGCGACCTGGCAAAAACCTTGCGCGCTGTTCCCGGCCGCAAGACGTTGATTCTTTTCTCCGGAGGTTTCCCATACACAGCAGATCGGCAGCCCGAACTCGACGCTACTATCGATGCTGCGAATCGCGCCAATGTAGCGATCTACGCGATCGATGCGCGCGGCTTGGCGACAATGCCCGGGTTCTCCGCCACCACGTTCCTCGATTTGCCCTTCTCACATGCGCCGGCGCCCCTCGCCTCCCTGGCCGATCCGCCTGACCCCTGGCCCCAGCACGGTGGGGGAGGAGGCGGCGGTGGAGGTACGGGAGGGGGTGGTGGCGGTACTGGCGGCGGTGGCACCGGCGGCGGCGCTGGAGGAAGTCACGGCGGTGGAACCACCGGCGGTGGGACCAGCGGTGGCGGCGGAACAAGTGGGGGTGGCGGGAAAGGTGGCACCGGCGCCACCGGCAGTAGTGGCGGAGGCGGCACGAGGGGTGGCGGCGGGATGGGCAATACTAACGGCTACGGTGGCAATTATTCGAACCTGCCGGGCAACGCCTACATGTGCAACAACTCGATGACTGCCATGCAGAATCCCATGTGCCCGCAGAATCGCCTGCAACAGTTGATGGACCAGAGCGTTTCCGCGAACCAGCAAGTACTCGACGCGTTGGCGCGCGGCACGGGTGGCTTTACGATTCTGAACACCAATGATTTCCTCGCCGGGTTGAATAAGATCGCGAGCGAGTTGGACCAATACTACATTCTGGGTTATGTCCCCCCCAGCCAAGCGCACGACGGAACGTACCACAAGATCTCAATTAAAGTGACTCGCGCCGGGCTACAGCTCCGCCATAGGAATGGGTATTACGACGTGAAGACTCCCGATATGCTGGCCGGAAAGCCGGAAGGGAAGAATCTGGAAGCGTTTGTTGCAAGCTCTCAGGCTGGACAAGTCCCCGTAATGCTCAGCGCCCCTTACTTCTACAGTTCGCCCGGCGTGGCGCGCGTCTACGTGTCGCTCCAGATTCCGGGGTCGACCATCGACTTCGGAAAAGAGAAGAAGGATTTTCACTCCGAAGTGCAGGTACTCGGCATCGCTGCGAAAGCGGACGGATCGGTGGGCGCTCGGTTCAGCGACACCGTGAAGCTCAACCTGGACAAGAAAGATCTGAAGGACTTTGCCAAAGGGCCCTTCAAATACCAGAACACGTTCAATATCGCGCCGGGAGAGTACACGTTGAAACTGGTACTAAGCGCGGGAGGGGAGAAGTTCGCAAAATACGAGAAACCCTTGGTGATTGCTCCTTTCGACTCCAAGCAGCTCGAGATCAGCGGACCCGCACTCAGTGACGATATTCGTCCGGTCAACCAGCTTGTGGCTAGCCTGGACTCGGAACTCCTCGAGGATCAGACTCCGTTGGTCTTCCAGGGCAACGAAGTGTTCCCTCAGCCCGGCAACCATTTCCAACACGGGGATAAAGTGGCTTTCTATGTCGAAGTGTTTGAGCCCAAGATGCAAACGGCCATGGCGCCGCGTGTGGGAGTGCTGTTCAATATCGTGAATTCCAAGACCAACCAGCAAGTGTATTCCTCGAACACCATACTGGTGGATAGTTTTGCTAAAACGGGTGACCCGTTGATACCCTTTGTGCAGCTCATTCCCCTGGACAGCCTGCAGGCTGGAGAATACCGGCTGGAGGTCCGAGCGCGGAATTCAATGGGCGGAGCGACCCCTGTACGTACCGCAGACTTCGTCCTCGAATAAGCACAGTGACGAGTGACAAGTGACGAGTGAGGAGCAATAACAGCTTTCACCACAGAGCGCACAGAGTTCACGGAGAAAGACGTTTGGTTTTTCTCAGTGATCTCAGTGACCTCTGTGGTGAAGCTTTTCTTGAGCCTTTAATCGAAAACGAACAATTCTCCGCAGCCCCCTGCTACGGAATCGATTTCCCCCCGTCCACCACAAACACCTGACCAGTGATGAAATCGCTGCGAGTGGCCAGAAAGAGGACCGTCTCCGCAATGTCTTCGGGTCGGCCGGCCTTTTTGAGCGGGATAGCGTTAATTATCTTCTCGGTTTTCGCGTCGGGCTGATCGCCGGGGAAGAGGATCGTTCCGGGGGCTACGCTGTTGACCTGGATGTGCGGCGCGAGTGCTTTCGCGAGCGAGCGCGTAAGTGAAATCACGCCTGCTTTCGAAGCGCAGTAGTGAATGTACTCCGGCCAGGCCTGAAGCCCTCCCAAAGAAGATATGATAACAATCCGCCCGCGCCCTTGGCGCTGCATGATGCGCGCGGCTGCCTGAGCGCAGAAAAAAGCTGCCTTCAGATTGATGCCAAGAATTTTGTCCCAATCCTCCTCGCGAAGCTGGTCCCACGTGACCGGGAAGAAGATCCCAGCGTTATTGACCAGCAGGTCGATGCGCCCGAAGCGTTTTTCGACGGCCCGGAATAGCGTCGCAACCTGCTTCGGCCGGGATACGTCCGCGCGCGCCGTCATGGCTTGGCTTCCCAAGCTCTCAATCTCGCGCGCCGTCGAGAGCGCGCCCTGCTTTGATTCGTTGTAATGTACAACAACGTCGGCGCCCGCGCGCGCCAGGGTCAACGCGATGACGCGCCCGATGCGCCTGCCGGCGCCGGTAACCAAGGCGACTTGATTCTGAAGCGGACGATTCATTGTGTTCTCCACCAGGGAAGCACAGAGGCACGGAGAACACCAGATCGATCTGCCCTTCCTCTCAGTGCCTCTGTGGTTAAAGAAGTTCCTTACGCCGGTTCGAGCCAGGCCGTGAAATGCCGCAGGAAGGGAGCTTCGTAGGTCAACTTCAATCCGCGAATCTGCTCCCGCCTCTTCCACACTTCCAGAATGATCTCGATCACGTAATCGACGTGACTCTGCGTGTAGACGCGGCGCGGGATCGCGAGGCGGACCAAATCCATCTTGGCCGCAACGCCGAACATGAGCGTGCCGATTTCGACAGACCTGATCCCGCCCTCGAGGTAAAGCTCGCAGCCGAGCGCGACGCCGGGAAACTGTTCAAGAGGGATGTGCGGCAGGAAGGCCCGAGCGTCCACATACACGGCGTGTCCGCCCGGCGGTTGCACGATCGGCACTCCCTGGTCTGAGATGTGTTTGCCCAGGTATCCCGTGGAGACGATTCGGTAGCGGAGATAATCCTCCTCGAGCACTTCCTCGACTCCCACGGCAATCGCTTCTAAATCCCGCCCCGCCAAACCGCCGTAAGTCGGGTAGCCTTCCGTGAGAATCAGCAGGTTCTTCTCCTGCTGGGCGAGCGCGTCGTCATTGGTGCAAAGGAAGCCGCCGATGTTGGCCAGTCCGTCCTTCTTTGCGGACATGGTGCAGCCGTCACCCAGGCTGAAGATCTCCTGCGCAATCTGCTTCGGCGTCTTCGATTCATAACCCGCCTCACGCAGCTTGATGAAGTAGGAGTTTTCCGCAAAACGGCAGGCATCAAAATAGAGCGGGATGCCGTGCTTCAGGCACACCGCGCGCACAGCGCGAATGTTCTCGAGCGAGGCGGGTTGTCCGCCCCCGGAGTTGTTGGTAATCGTCAACATCGCGAGCGGCACGCGGTGCCTCCCCACGCGCTCGATCAGGCGCTCCAGTCCTTCCACATCCATATTCCCTTTGAAGGGGAAGGGAACTGACGGCTGCCGGCCTTCGGGCGCGGGCAGGTCCACGGCCTCCGCACCTACGAATTCGACATTGGCGCGCGTTGTGTCAAAATGCGTGTTGTTGGGCACCACGTCTCCCTTCTTGCACATCACGCTGAAGAGAATGCGCTCTGCCGCCCGCCCCTGGTGGGCCGGAATAACGTGCTTGTAGCCGAAGATCCCCTGCACGGATCGCCGAAAGCGCTCGAAACTCTTGCTGCCTGCGTAGCTCTCGTCACCCTCCATTATCGCCGCCCATTGGTGAGTTGACATCGCCCCTGTGCCGGAGTCCGTCAGGAGGTCGATCAGCACATCTTCCGCCTGCAGCAGGAAAAGGTTGTAATGGGCGGCGCGAAGCAGTTGTTCCCGCTCCTCCCGCGTCGTCCATCGTATCGGCTCCACGGTCTTGATCCTGAATGGCTCGATAATCGTGCGTATCGGCATGAGAGTCCCCAAGGAAGAATTCGCATTTAGCTTAGCGCATGAAACAGATTAACGCTACCTGCAGAGGAGTACGCGTCCGGTGAACCCATCTTTCGCGGTTTAATTTCAGGACCGATACTTCTCCATAGCTGAATGCAAAGATCGCATGTGCGAATGGCACATGGGAAGTAGAGGTGCGGTATGGGCGGC
>Ga0187852_1004145_pt1 | contig 10012 bp, 10 predicted proteins | sample June2016WEW_6_40_FD_134511 | JGI IMG/M metagenome (GOLD analysis project Ga0187852, IMG submission 134511) | Peatland microbial communities from SPRUCE experiment site at the Marcell Experimental Forest, Minnesota, USA - June2016WEW_6_40 | ecosystem: Environmental > Terrestrial > Soil > Wetlands...
AGGTGCTTCATCGGGGAACAATACAACGCCGCGGAGGAATTGTCCAGAAGAAATTACAACCGCTTAAGACTTATAGCATTAGGGCACCGGAACGAATTCACCCTGCTACCGTAACGCACAGGACTTGAACTATTTATGCGATGATGCCATACTAGCCTCGTTCACCATTAACTGAATCTATTGTGCAATGGAAACCTATTCTTCAGAAATAGCGTCTTAGGAAGAGCAGGGCGCCGCATGGGCAGGCGACTCGATTCCAACGCGAGACAGGAGTATCTATGGCAGATAAGACCCCAGGTCCCGGAACGATGTTCGGGTTGAACGAGCCAACCCAAAGTGCGCCGTCCACGCCGGCAGGCGCGCCCCAGGTTGTGTACGTCCAGGCGCCGGCCCCCGGTGCTGCCCCGTCCGCCGGTGGCGGCATGCGTTGGCTGGTGGGCTTGCTGCTCGCGCTCTCGGTGGTTAATCTCATTCTGGTGTTGTACTCACGGAGCGAACTTAAGACCATAGGCGCGAAACAAGCCGATCAGTTGGATCTGCTCACCCGGCGCATGGACAACAGCGATGAGCGCTACGCCCAGTTGCGCGGCCAATTCCAGGTGACTTCAGAAAAACTGGGTATGACCGAGCAGGAACTGGCTCGCGCGCATGCTGTAGCGGCCGACATAGAAAAGAAGCAGCAACAGGCGGTGCAGCAACTGAACGCCGCGATTGCCCAAAAAGCCAGCGCCGACGACGTGAGTAAGGTTCAAGCCGATGCCAACTCCAAGATCGGGGGGCTTTCCACCGACCTGGCAGGCACCAGGAAAGACCTGGACAGCGCCAAGTCCGAATTCGCCAACGCTCTTTCCGGGACCAAGGGCGAGTTGAGCGGCGCGATCGCGCGCTCCCACGATGAACTGGTTGCTCTGGCCCACAAGACGGACCGCGACTATTTCGAGTTCAATGTGGCCAAGAAACGCACTCAAAAAGTGGGGACCGTGACGCTGCAATTGCAAAAGACGGATACCAAGAAGAACGTCTTCACAGTCAACCTGGTATTCGACGACAAGCCGCACGTCCACAGGGACAGGGCGATGGACGACCCGGTGTACTTCTATGTGCAAGGGGCTCCGAGCGCCCTCGAATTGGTGGTGAACAAGATGGGCAAGGACTCCATCTCCGGCTATATCAGCACTCCCAAGGGCTTCTTCTCGAATGCCACGAACGTACTGGCTGCGCGCCCCTCGGCGTAGTCTCGTCGCCAACAAGTTTTCACCCGACCAGGTCCCTCTCCAGCTCGCGCAGGGCCGATGCCCGGCGCGAGCTTTTGCTTGCGGAGCACAGGCACTCTTGCCTGTGCTTCGCCTCGGACACAGGCAGGAGTGCCTGTGCTACGGTATTCCCTGCCGTGGCGCGGATCTTGGCTTCGCTGCTAGAATGACGCCTGATGTAGCGCTGACCTTCAGGTAAGCACGGCGTGGATGCCGACCTGAAGGTCGGCGCTACAAATTGTTTTGACCAACCAACGATTATATGGGGGCGTTATGTTTGCATTTCACGGGGTAGATTACATGGAGATCGACGCATTGTTCAGCGACCAGGAGAAGCTGGTGCGCCAGACGGTGCGCGAATTCGTGGACCAGGAAATCATTCCTAACATCGAGGAGTGGAACCGGGAGGGAAAGTTCCCGCGGCACCTGGTGCCTTTGATGGCTGAGTTGGGCTTTTTCGGAGCCAACCTGGAAGGTTACGGCTGCGCGGGGATGTCCAACGTCGAGTACGGGCTGCTGATGCAGGAACTCGAGCGCGGAGACAGCGGCTTGCGCAGTTTCGTCTCCGTGCAAGGCGCTCTCGTAATGTATCCCATACACCAGTATGGCTCCGAAGAGCAGAAACAGCGCTGGCTGCCGGCCCTCCAGCAGGGCAAGGCCATCGGATGCTTCGGCCTGACGGAGCCGGACTTCGGCTCGAATCCTGCCGGCATGAGGACGCGCGCGGTTAAGGACGGCGACCGCTACATCCTTAACGGCGAGAAGGCCTGGATTACCTCCGGCACCATTGCCGACGTGGCGGTAGTGTGGGCGCGGACGGAGGAAGGCATTCGCGGCTTCCTGGTCGAGAAAGAAACGCCGGGATTCACTTCGAAAGACATCAAAGGAAAATGGTCGCTGCGCGCTTCGGTGACCTCCAGCCTTTCCCTCCAGGATGTTCGCGTGCCCGCAGACCACATGCTTCCCAAGGCGCAAGGGTTAAAGGCGGCTCTGAGCTGCCTGTCACAAGCGCGCTACGGCATCGGCTGGGGAGCCATTGGCGCCGCCATGGCTTGTTACAACGAGGCGCTGGAATACGCCAAGATCAGAAAGCAGTTTGACGACAAGCCCATCGCCTCCCACCAGCTCATCCAAGCCAAGTTCGCCGATATGATAACCGAAATCACGAAGGCGCAGTTGCTGGCCTTGCAGGTGGGACGGCTGAAGGACCAGGGTCGAGCCGATTTCGCGCACATCTCCATGCTGAAACGAAACAACGTCAAGATAGCGCTTGACGTGGCCCGTGCGGCGCGCGACATCCTGGGCGCCAACGGCGTGGCCGACGAATATCCGATCTTCCGCCACATGTGCAACCTGGAATCGGTGTTCACTTACGAGGGCACGCACAATATCCACACCCTCGTCATCGGCGAGCGGGTGACGGGGATCCCGGCGTACAAGTAGCTTCAAGTCTTATTCCGGCGCTTGAGGCTCCGACAAGACTCTGCTAATCTCTGTTTTGGAGATTGGAAGAGGGTCGTTGGGAAAGAGTGGCGAGGGTCAGAACCATGCGATTACAGCGCACGATCACAGCCGTTATTCGCCCGGGCGAACAATCGGGTTATGTTGCCGAGTGTTTGGAGATTCCGGTGGTGACCCAGGGCGCCACACTCGATGAGGTCACGCGCAATTTGCGCGAGGCTGTGGGACTGCACTTGGAGGGAGAAGACCTGGCGGAGCTGGGATTGGCCCCCTCTCCGGGGATCCGCGTGACCTTCGAACTGGAGGCTCATCCTGCCACGGCTTAGACGGCTCTCCGGTCTGGAGGTCGTTGCCAGCCTCGAACCGCTTATGCCAGTAAGCCTCGATCCCGCCGGGGTCGTCAGTTCGAATCACGTGAATTGTTCTGACGTCTTCGGGGAGCGAAACGAAAGAAAGGCGAGTGGTTTGAACTCACGGCTGCCGACGTCGCATCGTTTAAGCGGCGCAAGTTCATCTAGACTACCTGTGCCTCTGTCCCGGTCCCTATTCCGGCAGTTTCCGGCGGCGGGCAGGAGCCATAGCCTCGAGCAGCTCGAACTTTCTTTCCAGGCGGGCCAATCGTTCGCCGTGGCCGGCAACGTCCAACTGCAGGGGCTTCACGTCATCGGCCAACCGCACGATCCGGTCCTCGATGGTGACGATTTTCTTGAGACCTGCATAGAGTTCCTGAACCAGGCTCATGCTTTGGCCTCCTGAAACGTTTCCAGGAAGGTGAGCGTCTCGTCCAGCTTCCCAATGCTGCGATCCATGGAAGCATTCGCTTCCCGCACCAGGGCTGCAAACGCCTCCGCGTCGAAATCCGAAGGAAGATCAAGGTAGAGATCCAACGCCGTGCGCAACTCGTCGGAAAAACTGGTCTTGCGCCGGCGTGCGCGCTGGAACAGTCGCTTGCGCTGCTGCGGGGTAATATACACGGTTGTGGGCGTCGCCACGGGATCCTCCTGGATATTTCAATCCTATTTCATCCCACGGAAGGAATCAATAGCCTCGGGGCCGCACGACCTAATCCTCCACCCCTGCCCGAACTGACACCAAGCCGTTGCGCTTCGATATTTGCGACGAAACTCAATCTTAACGAAACATTCCTGTAACATTAGCGGTGCTATACTTCCAGCGTGCGTCCACGAGTCGTAATCATTGAAGACGAAAAAGATATCGTCGAGCTAGTTCGCTATAACTTTCGCAAAGAAGGGTTTGAGGTCGAGAGTTTCGGGCGAGGAATCGAGGGGTTGGACTTTCTTCGCCGAAACTCCGCTGACATCGTCCTTCTGGATATTCTCTTGCCGGACGATGACGGCTTCAATATTTGCAGGCGTCTTCGCGCCGACGATCGCTTGCGGTCGCTGCCGGTAATCTTCCTCACCGCCAAGGGCGAGGAAGTAGATCGAGTCCTGGGATTGGAAATTGGCGGCGACGACTACGTGGTCAAGCCCTTCAGCCCTCGGGAACTTGTAGCGCGAGTCAAGGCGGTAATGCGCCGGCAGGAGCGGGTGGCGGAGCGCAGGGAGGTCGTCGAGGTTGGAAGCGTCCGGCTCGATACGCGAACTCAGGAGGTCACGGTTCGCGGCCGGGCAGTGCAATTGAGCACCCTCGAGTTCAAGCTCCTGTTCCATCTCGCCTCTCACCCTCGCCACGTTTTCAATCGCGACCGGCTGCTGGATGAAGTCTGGGGACGAGACCGCTTCGTGACCCCTCGCACGGTGGATGTCCATATCCGCCGCCTGCGTGAGAAGATTGAACCCCTCCCCAATCGGCCGCAGTTCTTGCAGACGGTGCGCGGCAGCGGCTACCGGTTTTCCCCCCAGCCGCTTGACGGGGGAGAAGCATCCTGAGCATTCCTTCCGTGCTATAATCCGTCCGCTGTAAATCCCATTACCTCAGGCCGACATGGTCTTCCGCAGCCCGATTTTCCGCAAGCTCCTAAGCGCGGCGTTCGTCTTGATCGCGCTGACCTTGGTCGTGCTCGATTTCAACCTGGCACGATTCATAACCAGGCACGAAGTTCAGGCAACAGAACAGCGGCTTACTACCGTGGCTATGGTGCTGACGGCTGAGGCCGCGAGTCTTCCGCCGGCGCGGTTGGAAGACTGGAGCAAGTCCGCTTCCGCACGTGCCCAGTGCCGGATCACGGTTATCGACCCTCAAGGCGTCGTTCTCGCGGAATCCGAACAAGACCCCGCGAAGATGGAAAACCACGCCAATCGTCCGGAGATCCAGGCAGCCTATCTGAATCGACTGGGCAGCGCGATTCGGCACAGTGACACGTTGGGCCGCAACCTTTGCTACCTCGCCGTCCCCCTCCAATACCAGGGTCGCAGCGGCTACGTGCTGCGGGTAGCGGTGCCGATCGAGAACCTCGACGCAGCCATCGCGGAGGTGCGCTCGAGAATCCTCACTGCTTCTGCAGTGGCCGCTTTGATTGCACTGCTTATTGCCTATTTTTTCTCCCGCTCCTTCACGCGCCGGATTGGAAGGTTACGCGCTTTTGCCGAGGGTCTGGCGAAAGCCAATTTCACCGGGGGCCCGCTGCCGGACGCAGACGACGAGTTGGGGTCGCTCGCGCGCTCCCTCAACTCAACCGCCTCCCAGTTACATGACCTCATCGAGCGCCTGGGCCTGGAGTCGGAGCGTCGCGAAGCGATTCTTACCAGCATGGTGGAAGGCGTTCTGGCGGTGGATAAGGACCTGCGAATCACCTTCTATAACGCCTCGTTCGCCCGCGCGCTCGGATTGCGCAGCGAGATCCCGGCAAGATCCCCTCTGGTGGAAATCGTCCGTGATCCCGTTCTGCGCGAGATTCTCTCGCGCGTCGTGGCCGGCGGCGAGACTCTTAAACAGCGATTGCAATTGCCAGCCGCCGAAGGCCGCGCCTTCGAGGTCCAGGCCGCGCCGCTTCGCGTCGCGAAGGGTCGCGGCGCCATCGCGATCCTCCATGACATAACGGATCTGGAAAGGCTGGAACGTGTGAGGAAAGACTTCGTCGCCAACGTCTCGCACGAATTGCGCACCCCGCTCACCGCAATACGCGGCTATACGGAAACACTGCTCGAGGGCGCGCTCGAGGACAAGGAAAACAACCGCAAGTTTCTTGAGATCATAAAGAACCACTCCGTGCGCTTGAATAGCATCGCTTCTGACCTCTTGGCTCTATCCGAATTGGAGTCCGGCAAGGCTGGGACCGAACATGCCCGGGTTTCCGTACGGCCGGCCCTCGAGGCCGCCTTGCGGGCCGTAGAAGACGAGGCGCGCAGCCGGCGAGTCAAGTTGATCTGCGGGAAGTTGGAAGATGTTGAGGTCCTGGGAGATAGGGTCCGCCTGGAGCAGGCGTTCGTGAATCTCCTGACGAACGCGGTGAAGTTCAACCGCCCGGAGGGTGAAGTGCGCGCCGAGGTGCTGCGCACCAGGGACGAAGGAGTGAGCATCACTATCGCAGACAACGGCATCGGGATTCCCTCCGCTGATTTGCCGCGTCTTTTCGAGCGCTTTTATCGAGTCGACAAAGCGCGTTCGCGCGAAATGGGGGGCACCGGCCTGGGGCTCTCGATCGTTAAACACATTGTGGATCGAATGCACGGACGGATCACCGTGGAAAGTCAATTGGGCAAAGGTTCGGTGTTCACCGTCTTTCTGCAGGCCGCGTAAGGGAACGGCTTCCCCTCCCCCGATCGGGCTCTTCCGAAGTTCGACCCTGCCTAAGGCGGCGTGGCGCTACCTTCACAGAGTCGTCGCCAAACTTTTACGCGTCCTTCATATCCTCTTAACAGCATGGCGCGAGACTACTCCCGAAAGGCTTACACCATGCAGGAAACGATTACTGCCCTACTCGTGCACGACCGTCCGGAACCCATGGGGTCTATCAAGCAAGCCCTTGAGTCCCAGGAGATCAAAACCCAAAGCGTGAGCACTTGCCGCGAAGCCCACGAACGCCTGGGGGGACGCCAAACCCCGCATTTGGTTCTGGTTGACCCGCGGCTCCCGGACGGATCGTGGGCCGACGTCGTGATTTCAGCGGGTGCGGCTCCGTCGCACGCCAACGTCATCGTGGTCTCCGATGTCGTCGACATGCCCCTTTACCTGGAATCGGTTCAGCGCGGCGCCTTCGACTTCATTGTTCCTCCCATGTCAATTCCGGACTTCAATTATGTCGTAAGGTCCGCGGTAGACAACGCGTTGCAGCGGCGGGGATCCGCGTTGCAGACTCCTGCAGCTCGAAGCTAGTGTCGTTAAACTCAAGTTCGTTGATTAAGTCCTGCCACGCGCCCTAGCCCCGAAGGGGCGAAAGAGAGTAGCCCAGGGCGTAAGGACCTGTGAAAAAATCGATGGCTGTCATCCTGAGCGAAGCGAAGGATCCCGGCAGTTTCTTGTGGTTCAGCGATTTACGAACAACTGCAGAGATCCTTCGCGGCGCTCAGGATGACACTTCCGAATTTCTTCACACCTTCTTGCGCCGTGGGCTACTCGCTTTCGCCCGCTCCGCGGGCTGACTTCATGAACGAACTTCCGTTACACGACTCCAGAATTCGCCGAGTTCACTCATCGTATCCCAAGTCCGAATCTTCTCCTTCCGCTATATTGGCGAGTGTATTCCTTCCGGCGCTCCATCCGTGCGCTCATCTCGACCAAGGACTCATAGAGAGCGGGCGGCAATTCTGCCGTTGAGCGCAACTCGTCCAGGCTCCCGTTCCAACCTCCAGGTAAATCAGGCTATAATATATCGAAGACGTAAAACGTATCGGAAATGTGCTGCATCAAACCAGTTAATCCGCCGCAACCACCGCGGCGGAAGGTGCATTCCGGAATATCCCGGTCGTCGGGCCGAGTGCGGCCGTTCAGCGGGAACGCTGGTAACCACGGTGGATGGGCCACGTCAAATATTCAGGAAGAAATTGTAAGGAGGGTAGTTCTATGCGCGCTGAAACGCGAAAATTCCTGCGCGAAAATTTGCTAGGGTTAAGTCTCACTTTCATTGGTGTGGTGTGCCTGGCCATGTCAGGCCTGCTCTACGAAGGGCATCGTGTTTTCCCGCAATTCGCCCTGGCCGGCGGTGCGGGACTGGACGGACCGGACATCGAGGTTTTGGAGCGCCAAAACAAGGCCTACGAGCGAATCGCGGAGACGGTCACACCGGCGATCGTGGCTGTTCAATCGACCCAGGTCATCAAGATGCAACAGTCGCCCTTCATGATGGACCCCTTTTTCCGTCAGTTCTTCGGCAACATGATGCCGCAGTTTAATGTTCCTCGCGAGCAGCGAGAGCACGCGTTAGGAAGCGGCGTCATCGTTTCTGGAGACGGCTACATCGTTACCAATAACCATGTGGTTGCCAAGGCCACAGAGATTGAGGTTTTGCTCTCAGACCATCGAAGCCTGAAGGGCAAAGTGGTGGGTGCTGATCCCCAGACCGATATTGCGGTGGTCAAAATCAGCGCGTCGAACCTGCCCGTGGCGCCGTTCGGCGACTCGGTCCAAATGAAAGTCGGCGACACCGTGATGGCGTTTGGGAATCCCTTCGGGCAGTATTTCACGGTAACAAGAGGGATCGTAAGCGCGCTGGGCAGGAACCTCGCCGACAGCGGGGATAGGCCCGAGAATTTCATCCAAACGGACGCTGCCATCAATCCCGGCAACTCCGGCGGGGCGCTCGTTAATGTGCATGGACAGGTCATTGGTATTAATACGGCGATCATCCCGGGGAGCAATGGCCCCGGCGGTGAAGGCAGCTTTATCGGAATTGGTTTCGCCATTCCCTCCAACACCGCAAAGCACGTCATGGAAGACCTGATCAAAACGGGTAAGGTATCCCGCGGGTATCTGGGCGTCAGTATCGGAAACCTGACCGACGCCTTGTCAAAACAGTTCAAGGTCCCGGACACGTCCGGCGCGCTGATTGATGACGTAAATCGCGGCGGACCTGCCGATAAAGCCGGGCTAAAGAACGGCGATGTGATTCGCAAATTGAACGGCCAGTCCATCGAAAGCAGGGATCAATTGACGGCGATGGTCACCGATATAAACCCGGGGACCGTGGTGAAGCTGGACATCCTGCGAGACGGGCAGCCGATGACCGTCAATGTAACGCTGGGAGACCGGCCGGCCAATCTGAGCTATGTAGCCGGCACGAGCAAAGCTCCAACGGAAGGAGCCCTGCGCGGAATTACCGTCCAGAACCTCACACCTGAACTTCGGGACCAGTTGGGACTTTCGCCGGAAGTGCACGGAGTTGTGATCACCGAAATTGATCCGAGCAGTCCCGCTGCGCAGGCAGGCTTTCAGCAGGGTGATGTGATCGAGAGTGTCAACCGTCACCAGGTCAATTCGGTGCAGGACTTTAACCACTGGGCGGCAGAGGCAAAGGGGCAAACACTCCTGCGATACAACCGTCAAGGCAGCGGAGGCTATGTGGTGATCACTCCGGGCGAAGGCGGGGGCGACGACAATCAGTGAGGTCCGGCCGAACCGCACGTAGGGGGACAGCTTGCCGTCCCCCCAGTTCGTACCACAGGCACTCTTGCCTGTGACGCTTCGTGAGTGGGAAATCCTGGGCACAGGCAGGAGTGCCTGTGCTACCCCAAACGCGGGTGCGCACGTGAAGAGGCTCGCCATGACGCTGGCGATTGGAGTTGTGGCGGTGCTTCTTCTGATTGTCGCAGCAATCCGTTACTTCGAGAATTCCTTTATTTACTCCCCACCCCGTTACCCGGAAGGATTTCCACATGCAGACTTATCCCCGCTGCATGTTGAAGACGTCTGGCTGACCACGCAGGACAACATCAGATTGAATGCGTGGTACCTGCCGAGTCCCGGCTCGGAAAAGGCGCTGCTGTGGTTTCATGGCAATGCTGAAAATATCGGCTATGGGCTCGGGCATGCCGTATTCTACTCGCGTCTCGGTGTTAATGTGCTCGCGGTGGATTACAGGGGCTACGGGAGGAGCGAGGGTTCACCGGACGAGGCCGGTGTCTATCGCGACGCCGATGCCGCTTATGACTACTTGATCCGAGTACGTCACATCCAACCCAAGAACATTTTCATCTATGGGCATTCGCTGGGTGGCGCCGTGGCCATCGACCTCGCGTCGCGACGCGAGTGCGGTGGGTTGATCGTGCAGAGTTCTTTGTGAGCTTTCGGTAGGGCTGCGTAGATCGGTGGGGTTGGGTGGTGAGTCAGAAGCAGTAGCCTTGGGCCACCCAATAATGCCAGTCGGCGATGGCCTCGGCAGTTGATTCGTCTACATCTAT
>Ga0187852_1004148_pt1 | contig 10011 bp, 6 predicted proteins | sample June2016WEW_6_40_FD_134511 | JGI IMG/M metagenome (GOLD analysis project Ga0187852, IMG submission 134511) | Peatland microbial communities from SPRUCE experiment site at the Marcell Experimental Forest, Minnesota, USA - June2016WEW_6_40 | ecosystem: Environmental > Terrestrial > Soil > Wetlands...
ACCATGAACCCGAAGGCTCCAGCACCGAGAATGCCCAGTCCCACGACTATGGCCACGATGATCAGGATGATCTTGACCGCGCTGGGGCCGGAACTGGCTGCCGGAGCGGCTGGTTGGGCAGGCGCAACAACTGCGGCGCCGGCGGCCAGCGGTGTGCCACATGCCGTGCAAAATTGTTTGTCGGGGGATACTTCAGCTCCACATTTCGCGCAGAAGCTAGCCATGATGATCTCCTTGTCGTTCAGTCCGCATCCGGGACTCCCATGTTGCTTTCCCGGCTACGAGCCAATATACCTCAAGATGCTCACTACAGGCTTGTCATTTTCTATGCGTTTCCAGCCCCAGGACCCGGTAAGGCCGGAAGAGGCCGTCTCTGGGACACAAACGCCGGGTATCTCCTTATATTCAAACGAGTTCTACGGTGACTTTCCTTCGCCGTCCAAGTTGGTTTTGCCCTCAAAGAAATCAGCGCAAGCGCATAAGTGGTGGAATTGCCAACGGGCGTTTTTCAAACCCTCAGGTCGCAAATTCGCTACAATTCTGAGTCTATGGATGAACAACAGCAGGAGACCGTCTCTGTCGAGTTCGCGGTGGGCATCGGCGAGGGCAAATTCACCGCCACCGCGGTCGTGCCCGCCGGCCGAACCAACCTCACCCAAATCCTGCCCGTCCTGCAGTCGCTTGACGACTCGCTGATAGGCGGCGTCACCACGCAGTTGGCCGAGTCCGGCCTCACCGTCTCCTGCAAGGCAGGCTGCGGCGCCTGTTGCCGCCAGATGGTGCCCCTCAGCATTTTCGAGGCCGAGGCCCTGAGCGCCTGGATTCGCACCCTCCCCGAATCGCGCCAAGAGGAACTCGCAGCACGCTTCCATCAAGCGCTCCTCAAGCTGGCCGCCGCCGGCCTCATCGACCGCATGGTCAACGAAGATTGGCTGGCCGAAACCGAATCCGCCCGCCAGTTAGCCCTCGACTACTTCTACCAGCGCGTCCCCTGTCCCTTTCTCGAGGATGAGTCCTGCTCCATCCATCCCATCCGACCGCTGATCTGCCGCGAATACCTGGTAACCTCTCCGTCTCAATACTGTGCGGATCCGGCCACCTTGCAGGCCGCCCCGGTCCACCTGCCGCTCAACTTTTCCCGCATCCTGAATGCCATCGGCGCGGAAGTCGAACGGGATTCGCGCGGCTGGATCCCGCTTGTTTTTCTCTTTGCCTGGATGAAGAGCGGCGCCCGCCCCGGCGAGGCAGTAGCCGGCGCCGGTCCGCAGGTGCTGTATGAATTTGTAAAGCGGATAGGCCAGGCCCGAAGCCCCTTGCCCGCCGCCGATCCTTCACCCTCTGCATCGGCCGGGATTTCTCATGCTCCGGGGCCTCCCTGCAAGGGGATCGATGGGCCGTAACCCAGCATTAAGTTGGCCGAAATCCTGATGGCAAACCCTCCAGCTTGAGAATCCGCTCTGGCCTTATTGGGTTGCGAAGGAATCGCCCATGATGCCGCGGCCCATGATCTCCTTGTCGGTCCAGCCAGCATTTCCGGCGGGGTTGTAGGTGGTGACCGTCATTCCCACTCTACTGGACATGAAACAGAAGCCCGACAGGCCCGGTTTTTTCGGATTGGCGTGCGCTTCCCAGGCCATGCCGGAGGCAGCGAGTGTGTAGGTGTAGTTGGGATCGACTTTGGGGTCGAACTTCAAATGTTCGACATGCCTGCCATTGGCGACGACCGATCCCGTCAAAAGCTGGTCCAATGTGCAGACGTGTTGCGCGCTGAGCTGGCAATCGCGCTCGATATTCTCAATGGCGGTGAGGAACATGAGCACGATCTGCTCTTCCCGCTTCAGTTTGATAGGACCGTGGCGTCATCGGCGTCAACTTTGGCTTTGGTGGCAAACGGACCCGTGCTGGGCGCAGCGGCGCTCGTGTTGGCCGAGCCGGCGCTGGAGGTGGTCCCGGAGGCGGTGGGCTTGCCTTCTAGGAAAATCAAGATCACGGAGTCTGAGGATGATCCCTGCGATCCGCCTCGTGAAGGTGAGTTCGCAGAGGGCGGAATCTGTCATTTACCGCTGCTACTTTTGTCGAAAGCTTATCGAAGCGCGTTTGGTGAGCGGCACGAGTTGGAAGAATCGGCGAATGGCATCCGCACGGCGCGGCGTCCTATGCTCTTTTCCTTTGCTGCCCGAGAGTGGATAGATGCAAACAAGGCTCGGTGGAGCAATGCGAACATCTCAATCCAGGAGTTGAGCGTCAAACACCTCTCCGGTTACTTTGCTTCAATGCTGCTCATTGATCTCACGCCGGAAGATATTGGGAAATACCAGGGCTTGCGTCAGAAACAGAAAGCGTCAAACCGCACCATCAACATGGAAGTATCGACGCTGCACATGATCTTGCAAGCTTCCCGTCTCTGGAGCGCGCTGGCCGATGATCTGAAGATGCTCCCCGAGCGCAAGGATGTAGGCAGGGCATTGACCGCAGATGAGGAAAAGCGACTCCTTGAGGCGTGCAAGAAGAGCCCCCGAGCCTGTACACTGCCGTTGTGGCCTTCTGTAATACCGGACTGAGGAACGCTGAACTGCGCCGAGCTAGGTGGTCCCAAGTGGACTTGATGCGGTCGGAGTTCCAGGTCGGCAAATCGAAGACAGCCAGCGGGGAAGGGCGAATTGTTCCCCTAAACCTAGCGGCACTCGGAGTCCTCAAGGAGTGGCGCAGCCGCCGGCCTGATGTGCAGCCCACGGATTTCATCTTCCCGAGCGAAAAGCTCCTGTACAAGGGCTAGGGTGCTGCTGAGACCGGCAAAAAGACCAGCTACGCAGTCAATCCCTCAAAGCCGTTGGGTGCCTGGAAGCGTGCATGGAGTTCCGCCAAGAAACAGGCCGGCGTGGAATGCCGCATTCACGATCTACGCCAACACTTTATTTCAGCCCTGGCACAGACACAGACACCGGACGCAACTATTCAAGCTATTAGCGGCCATCTGAGCCGTAAGATGCTTGAGCATTACAGCCACGTGCGGCTGGAGGCGAAGCGGCGCGCGGTCGAACTCCTCGACTCGCAGAGACAACTGCAAGTCCACTAAGGGCCCGGCGGCCCGATTATTGAGGGTGATCCCCACAATTTCCCCCACAGTGGGGGTCACCTGAGAAGAATCAGAAATATAAGTTGTTGATTTTAAATGGTCGGGGCGGAGGGATTTGAACCCCCGACCCTCTGCTCCCGAACCAGTTTTCGGCATTTGTTGAAAGCTGTTGAAATTGCGTGAAATTAACTAATTTAGAATGAATGCGTTGCGGCCATGTTGTTGAAAGTTATGGTTCTGAATTGATCCGGGCGCATGCCCTGCGCCCTTTTGTGAGACAGCTGTGTAGTCGACAGTTCGCCGTTCGCTGCCAATTGTTGGCCGAACAGAGGCCCTTGTGACAGAACTGAGATGGGCGAGGAAAGCGGAGGCGGGCTCTGCTGGAGAGCAACCCACCAAGGTATACCTCGCTGAAACTCATTTCGATGAGTGGCCGGGGTAGGCTTCGCGCCTGCCCCGGTTAAGTCCTACTGCTTCTGACCATCGGAATAGATTTCCCGATGCCTCAAAAAACTCATGCTCGTCGAGAACAGCCAGCGCAGGCACGCTTTATTCAGCGGAATGCTGTATTCCGCGGCGATCATATGTAGTACTGCCGCTCACTTTCTGGCTCGTTAATTCATTCATATCAGCCTGTATTCCTCAGCCCCGCCGCGATACCGCTAATGGTAGCGGCGATGGCGCGGTTGACCTCTGGTGTCTCTTGACCGGCTCGTTTGCGGCGCAGTAGATCGACTTGAATGAGGTGCATTGGATCGACGTAAGGGTTGCGCAGCCGGATGGAGCGGGCTAACACCGGATTGGATTCGAGTAACTCCTTCTGACCGGTGATTGCGAGCACGGCGCGCACGGCGCGATGGAATTCTGCTTCCATCATGGAGAAAATGCGTTCGCGCAGCACGGAGTCCTCCACCAGTGAAGAGTAGAGTCGCGCCGTCGCCAGATCCACCTTGCCCAGCGCCAGTTCCACATTGCGCAACAGATCGATGAAGAGGGGGAGCTCGTGGGCCATGATTTGCAGCAATTCAAGCGACTTGGGGCGCTCAAGGAATTCGCCCAGCGCAAAGCCCACGCCAAACCAGGCCGGCATCAGCAGCCGCGACTGCGTCCAGCCGAAGACCCAGGGGATGGCGCGCAGGTCGTCGAGATTGGTTGACGCATTGCGCCGCGGCGGCCTGGACCCGATCTTGGCCTGCTCCAACTCGGCTACCGGAGTAGATTGCTCGAAGTAAGCGACCACGCCGGGATCGTCGAGAATATGAGCCCGGTAATATTGAAATGCGATGATGGAGAGTTCGTTAAGCGCCGCCTCCCACTCGGGTTTGAGCAGGCCGGTGAAATGGCCTTGGGGGTCGCGCGCATTGGGTCTTGCCAGCGCGTCGAGCGAGGCGGCGATCATCAGCTCCAGGTTGCGCTCTGCCAACACCTCGTCCGAGTACTTGAAATTGAGCACCTCGCCCTGTTCGGTGATCCGCAACTGGCCTTCAAAAGAGTTCATTGGCTGGGCGAAGATGGCGCGGTGCGTGGGCCCACCACCCCGGCCCACCGTGCCGCCGCGACCGTGAAAGATGCGCAGCTTGACACCGGCTTCGCGGGCCACGACGTGCAGGTCGCGATGAGCGCGGAATATCTCCCATGTGCTGGTCAGCATGCCGCCGTCTTTGTTGGAATCGGAGTAGCCAAGCATGACCTCCTGCCAGTTGTCCCAGGTAGCCATCAGCTTGCGATAGTCGGGACGGCTCCACAGCTGCCGGCAGACGGCGGGAGCGTTGCGCAGGTCTTCGATGGACTCAAAGAGCGGTACCGGCATGAGGCCGGGGTCGCGATCCGCGCCTTCGACACGCACGCCTCCCAGCCTCGCCAATCGCACCACCGTCAGCACGTCTTCGACGGTCGATGCGCCGCTGATTACATATTGGCGTACTGCTTCGGGCGAGCAGCCGCTTTTTATTTCGGCCACGACGCGGAAGGTCTCAAGCACGCTGGAAGTTTCATCCGAGAGTTCACCGGGCAGCGTTGCCGCGGCAGTGTCGGCAATGGCGTCCCGCAATGCAACGGCATGAACCCTGGCATGTTGGCGAATGTCGATTGTGTGCAGGTGCAGTCTAAAGGCGCGCACCTGCAAAATCAGCGGGTCGACGAGCGCGCGCGCAATGCGCAGCCCGCGATTGGTAGCCAGCGACGCACGCAGAGCTTCCAGATCGTCGATGAAATCCAGGACGTTACAGTAGGCGGGCAGGGCCTGGGCCAGCTTGTCGAGCCGGTGCCGGTTGCGGGAGAGCGTATAAGGCATGGCGGGCAGCTTTGCGCCAGATGGCAGCTCGTCAGCCGCTTCCAGGGTTCGCTGCAAACGCGCCTTGAGACAGATCGCGAAGCGCCGGTAGTATTCAAACTCGTATTGCTCCGCAAAGACCTGCGCCTGCGGCGTATGAACAAGCGCAATGTAGGCCTCAAGCCTCTGGAGCAGCGCGCCGCTGATGGCAATCTGCTGGGTGCTGGTGGTAACCAGGTCGATGATTTCATCCAATTGCCGCTGGTAGTAGAGCAGCAGATGACCGCGCGCTAGCTGAATTGCGTCGCGTGTGACGCCTGGGGTGACGTAGGGATTGCCATCGCGGTCCCCACCAATCCAGGAGCCGAAGTTGAGCACCAGCGGCAGTTCGTGCGCCTCGATCTCCAGGCCATAGGCGGCGCGCAAGGCCCCGGCTATCTCGCGATAGAGGCTGGGCAGGGTGGCGAAAATCGAGACGTCGTAGTAGTCCAAGCCCATCTTAATCTCGTCGTAAACAGTGGGCCGACGCGAGCGCACTTCGTCGGTCTGCCAGAGACTGGTGATCTCGGCACGGATGGCCTCTTCAAGACGCGCCATTTCCTCCGTGTGAAGAGGAATGCGGTCAAGCGCGGCCAGAAGCTCACCGATGCGCCGCCGTTTGACGAGTACCGACCGGCGCGCCACTTCAGTCGGATGCGCGGTGAAAACGGGGACAATCAGGACGCGCTTGAGCGTCTCCAAAGCTTCCTGAGCGCTAATGCCCACGCGCCGCATCTTGCTCAGCGTGCCCATGAGCGACCCACGCTGGCGGTTAGCCTCGCCGCTCAAATGCAGGGCTGTACGCCGGCGCTTACGGTGGTTGGTCTCCGCCAGATTGATGAGTTCAAAGTAAAATGCGAAGGCGCGAGCGAGCAGAATCGACTGCTCGACCGGCAGCGAATGCACCAACTCGAGCGCGGTGGCAGCCTGCTGCTCGGCCTCTTCGCCACGTCCCGCGGCTTCGGAGTCGCGGCGGCGAATCGTGCCTTGGCGTAAGGCTTCGACCTGGGAGAAGAGCTCGTCTCCAGCCTGCTCGCGCAGTACCTCTCCAAGCAGCGTGCCCAGCGATCGTACATCGCGGCGCAGCGGAGCCTCCTTCAGCTCACCGGATTGCGCCTCAAGTTCAGCGAGGCGTCCGCTCCAACTCTCAGGACTCCATAAAAGTGCCATCGCCTATTTAGGATGCACGAATGCATTTAAGGATTCCAATGGTTGCGATTGCTCGACGATTGCATTGGCGATTTAGCGTAAACCGGGGATCAACGTTGGCCCAACGAATGATGCAGCACGTAAAAACCCACTGATCATCTTAGGATTCCGCAGATCTGTAGCGACTTTGTGACACAATGTTCCAGTCTCAAAGCTTCAAGGCGTCACAGTGAAGGTCCCCACGGTTTGGAGCGTGGCCGCGTTGTCCGAGTCGCCCAGGTAGACCGTGTAGATTCCCGTCCCGAGTGTCCAGGCGTTGCTGCCTGTATCCCAATACGACAGCGGATGCGAAGAGTCGTTCTCATCGACTTCAATGGTGACGGATTGCGAAGCTCCTGGCTGCAATGGGACTTTCCGCCATCCCACAAGGCGCCGCGGCGGCTCGTTGAGCGATGCCGGAAGCCCGAGATAAAGCTGCGCAACCTCCGATCCAGCAACGGCGCCCGTATTGGCGAGCGTAAACGAGACCTGAACGTTGGGGTTCGACGCCGATGAGAGGTTATTCGCCAGGCTGGCATTGGTGAACGAGAAGGTGGTGTACGAAAGCCCGAAGCCAAAAGGAAAGAGCGGCGTCAGCCCCTGGGAATCGAACCATTTATATCCCACGTTATAACTCTCGATGTAATTCACATTGAAAGGTGTTACATCGTCGGGAGGTTGGGGAATGACCGGCCGGGGCAACTGCGCATCCGATGCCGGAAACGTAATCGGCAGCTTTCCGGAAGGATTGACGACGCCGAAGAGCAGATTGGCGATGGCCGGCCCTCCGTTCTGGCCAGGGAACCAGGCTTCAAGAACCGCTGAAACCTGGCTGAGCCACGGCATCAGGACGGGTCCGCCGCTCTCGATCACGACGATGGTGTGGGGGTTGGCGGCCGCAACCGCGGAGACGAGAGCGTCCTGATCGATGGGCGTAGCGTCCACGTAATCCGTAAGCCCCAAGGTTGTCTGGTCCATGCCCTCGCTGCCCCAGTTATTCACAAAGACGATTGCCACCTGCGACGAGGCAGCGAGGTTGGCGGCGACATCGGCGTCAGAACCGTCAGCATACTGGACATGAGCGTTGGGCGCCACGGCCTGAATTGCCTTGAGCGGTGAAGAGGGATCCCAGGTGACGGTGGCCCAGCAGGGCGGACACGGTTGCGGCCCGGAGATTCCTCCGCCAACCGGATCAACCTGTGCCGAACCGCCTCCCGAAAGAACCCATGTGTCAGCATGGGAGCCGATCACGGCAATCGATTGATTTGAGGAGGCATTGAGCGGCAACTGGCTACCAGAGTTCTTGAGCAAAACCGCGCCCGTCTCCTCGATCTCCTGAGCGATCGCGGCGTCGGCTTGGGCGGGAATAGGCTGGATGGTTAGCGGATAGTCGAAGAGGCCAGCGTAATACATGGCGCGAAGGATGCGGTGCACCATGTTGTCGAACTGGGACTGCGAGACAGCGCCGGAGGCGATGGCCTGACCAAGCGAAGAGAAGTAGAGCTGGTTGGGCTGTTCCTGATCGAGCCCGGCGTTGGGGCCCCCGAAGGTGCTGGTCGTCGCCCACCAGTCGGTCATGACAAAGCCGGGAAAGGACCAATCGGTTTTCAGAATGTCGTTGAGCAGATAGTTGTTTTCGCAGTTGTAGATACTGTTGGTGAGGTTGTACGAGCACATCACCGCCTGGGCGTTCGAATCCTTGACGCTGATTTCAAAGGCCAGCAGATCGCTCTCGCGGCCGCCGCGTTCGTCGATGACCGCGTTGGCGGTCATCCTGCCGCTCTCCTGGTCATTGAAGCTGAAGTGCTTCATCATGCCGACGATGTGCTGGGCCTGGATAGCAGAGATATGCGCGGCGTTGATTTTTCCCGCGAGGATGGGATCTTCTCCCTTGGTCTCAAAGGTTCGCCCGTCGCGCGGTTCGCGTCCGGTGAGATTCACGTTTCCGCCGGTATTGACATTCAACCCGTAGTCAGCGAGTTCGATGCCGATTACCGATCCATACTTGGCGGCTTCGTTCAAATCCCAACTGGCGGCGTTGGCAATAGCCGAGGGCAGCGCAGTCGCCTGCCCCGCGTCGGCGCTGACCCCGACGCTGCCATCAGAGATATAGAGGGCCGGAATGCCCAGGCTGGGAATGCCCGGCACCCATCCGCCAGCGCCCATAGGAACGGTGTAACCGTAGGTCAGGTTGGTGGTCACACCTCCCATCACCATCTGCAGCTTTTGGTCCTGCGTCATCTGCGCGAGCATGGCGTCGGCCCTCGAATCGGGCTCGGTGGAAGGGGGCGGCGGAGGCTGTTGCGGATTGGAAGCGTTGGTTCCACCGCAGCCGGTCAGGATCGCAGTTGAAATCAGGGCGAATAGGATTTCTGCGCGCCGTGTGAGCTTGTTCGTATTCTTCATTTGGTGGACTCCTTGCGGGAGCGGGGAGCGCCCGCGCAATAGGATTAAAACTCCGCGTTGATTCCCACGCTGGGGGTGATTGACAGGAGGCTACTGCGTCCCGCTTCGAGGTAGCCGGCCTGGACTTCATCGGGAACGAATCCCCAATACAGCAGATTGGAGTGGTCGGTAAGGTTGGTGATTTCGCCATAGATCGTGAATTTTGAATGTTTGCGGTAGAAAGCTTTGTTTATTCGCGCGTCGAGCCGGAAATAGGCCGGCATGCGGACCTGATTCGGCGTGGCGGTGAGGGGAAAATACCAGTCACCTTCGTATCCGACAGGCGGCCCGAGATAGCCGGTGATGGGAAAGCCGCTGCCGTACCGCGCGTTGGCGCTGAGGTTAACCGATGCGCCGACGCGATAACTCGCAAAGACATTCAACGTGTGGCGCTGGTCGTAGTCGCCCCAGAAATGCGCGCCGGTGGTTGCGTCGGTGAACCGCGAGTAGCCGAGCGTATAGGCGATCCAACCGGTCAGGCCGTTGTCACTGCGGCGCTGGACGATAAACTCCAGCCCGCGCGAGTAGCCGCGCTGCGAGTTGGCCAGAACGGGTCCGAGTTGCGGAAAGAGGATGGCTCCATAATCGGCCAGACGGAATTGGCTGGCGGCGGAATAGATACCGTCGCTTGCCTGACAATCGTAGGCTTCCAGGCGCACCCTTAATCGTTCGTTCAAGAATTGCTCAATAGCCACCGAGGCCTGGTTGGAGCGCTGGGGTCTGAGATTGGGCGTTCCGAATTCGCCAAAGAGATCCACAAGGTCAGGAAACTGGGAGTACTGGCCGGCGGCCAGGGTAAGCCTGGTTTGAGCTAATGGAGCGATCGACAAGCTCAACCGCGGCAGGAAGAGATTTGCGTCGTTCTGGCTGAAATGGTCCCAACGTCCGCCCGCGACCAAGTTGATTCGCTTATCGGCGAAGGAGAGAGCATCCTGGAGATAGGCGCCGGGTTGGGAAACGCTCTTAGAAAACGACGCGCTCTGGATAAGCG
>Ga0187852_1004149_pt1 | contig 10009 bp, 4 predicted proteins | sample June2016WEW_6_40_FD_134511 | JGI IMG/M metagenome (GOLD analysis project Ga0187852, IMG submission 134511) | Peatland microbial communities from SPRUCE experiment site at the Marcell Experimental Forest, Minnesota, USA - June2016WEW_6_40 | ecosystem: Environmental > Terrestrial > Soil > Wetlands...
CTACGAGCCCAATGGTAGTGGTCCAGAGAATCGAACTCTGCCGTGCACCCTGATCCGGGGCAATTACAGGCTTATAAGGCCCGCCCGCACACCAGTGCTGACCACTCTGGAGGCGCGGGTCGGAATCGAACCGACGATTGGACTGTTTTGCAGACAGCCGCCTTTCCACTTGGCTACCGCGCCCTGGTAGGAGCAGTAGGGCCGAACAGCGTTCGGCCCAGGCCGAGCGCTGCTCGGCCCTACGCCATGCTCCTGTGCTGCTGGGTCTTTCAGTTGTCAAAGAGCAACAAAAAAGCCCGCTTTTTAGGGCGGGCTGTTTTGGAATCCGATTGTGCTCTGGATTCTACCCACCCCCGCCGCGCCCTGGATTGGTCGCCATGATGGTGTTATCGACGACCTGACCATGGGCGCACACAAATATGCCGTACGGCCTACCTTGCCGTTCGCGCTTCGTTTCGGGTTTAAGGCATCTCAACATTTTCAACTCTGGAGCTGACGACTGGATTTTCGATCGCCTGCTTACAGGGCAGGCGCCGTGAACGCTTGGCTACGTCAGCAAAGGAACATTCGTCAAAGAGCAATAAAAAAGCCCGCTTTTTGGGCGGGCCGCTTAGAATCCGAACTGTGCTCTGGATTCTACCCACCCCCGCCGCGCCCTGGATTTGTCGCCATAATGGTGTTATCGACGACCTGCTGATGGGCGCACACAAATATGCGGCCCGGCCTACCTTGCCGTTCGCACATCGTTGCGGGTTTGGGGAATCTCAACATTCTCATCTCTGGAGCTGACTATAGGCTTTCAACCAGCGATTTTCTGTTTACAGGCCGTGTACCTTAGAACACCTGGCTACGCGTGCACTTCAAAACCACTCTACTGCCGGCGCAAAAAGAATGCAAGGAAAATCACGTGCCGCGGAGATGGCGGAAACGAAACCCTCTGGGCCGAAGTGCAATAAGCGTGGGTGAACACCGTTCGGGCTTACGACGATCGCGGCCGTGAGGTTTCTGTGGGCTGCCTGAACTATGGCGCGTCGAGAGTTCAACGAATTCTCGGTTATTAGTGTCCGCATGGACACTCCGCCCTGCCCGAACCGATGGGCTGCCCGGATCAAATCATGCTTTGACGAGCACAAATTTGACACGCCGGGACGGGTGCTTCAAAATCCTTGTCCATGACTCAGAGCGAAGGAGGGAAGTCCCATCACTATGATTTCACTTGCTTCGGTTTTGGAGACGGACGATCCGGCTCTCGCGCGAGTGGCGACTCATGCCCGGGGGCCGGCAGGCGCCTTGCCGCTGACTGCCGAAATGCTGATCACGGAACCTTCCGGTACACTTTTCGGCCTGAGCCAGAGTGCGGGCATGGGCTGGGATCCGGGGCGGCTGCGTGATCCGGAATTCCTGATTCTGAGTACCCACGGCGGCCTGCGCGCGGAGAATGGAGAGCCTATTGCCCTTGGCTTTCATACGGGCCATTGGGAAGTGGGGCTGCTCGTGGCAGAAGTGGCGCGGGAACTGAAATCGCTGCGTGCCATTCCCTTTGCTGGAGCCTGCACCGACCCTTGCGACGGCCGCACGCAGGGCACCACCGGCATGATGGATTCCCTGCCCTACCGCAACGACGCCGCCATCGTGCTGCGCCGGCTGATACGCTCGCTGCCTACCCGCAAAGGCGTCATCGGCGTCGCCACCTGCGATAAGGGCCTGCCCGCCATGATGATGGCTCTCGCCTCCGCGGGAGATCTGCCGGCCGTCCTTGTGCCCGGTGGCGTGACGTTGCTGCCTACGTCGGGAGAAGACACCGCCAAGGTGCAAACCATCGGGGCGCGGTACGCCCAGGGCCAGATCAGCGTCGATTACGCCGCTGAGGTGGGGTGCCGCGCCTGTGCCACGCCGGGTGGCGGCTGTCACTTTCTTGGCACTGCCGCTACCTCACAGGTGGTGGGCGAGGCCCTGGGGCTGTCTCTGCCCCATACCGCGCTGGCTCCTTCCGGCCAACCGATTTGGCTCGATGCCGCCCGCCGCTCCGCTCGGACGGTGTTGCGACTGTATCAGTTGCAAATCGGCATCTCCGGGGTTTTATCGCAGGCGTCCATTCAAAATGCCATGGTGCTGCACGCTGCTTTTGGCGGTTCCACCAATTTGCTGCTTCACCTTCCCGCCATCGCTTTTGCCGCGAAATTGCGCCGGCCAGTGGCCTCCGATTGGGCGGAGGTGAATCGCCAGGTACCTCGCTTGGTCGACGCCCTGCCGAATGGTCCGCGAAACTTTGCCACAGTTCAGGTCTTTCTGGCGGGCGGGGTGCCGGAGGTGATGCTGCACTTGCGGCGGGCGGGCCTGCTTGACACCACCGTTAGAACCGTGACGGGCGAAACCCTCGCCGCCAGCCTCGATTGGTGGGAATCAAGCAGGCGCCGCCAGGATTTGCGTCGTTGCCTGCGCGAACGGGACGGCATCGACCCGGAGGACGTCATCATGACTCCCGACCAGGCGAGGTCGAGAGGGATTGGTTCGACGGTCTGTTTTCCCGTGGGCAATCTCGCGCCGGAGGGTTCGGTGATCAAAAGCACAGCCATCGATCCTTCGCTCATTGGCCCCACTGACGCTTACCGGCACGTCGGCCCGGCACGGGTTTTCACCACGGAAGCTGCCGCCATTGAGGCCATCAAGACAGGTGTTGTGGCTGCGGGCGATGTGATGGTGCTGATTTGTGCGGGTCCGGCCGGCGCAGGTATGGAGGAAATTTACCAAATCACCTCCGCGCTCAAACAGCTTCCGCACTGCAAGCACGTGGCGGTTCTGACAGACGCGCGCTTCAGTGGCGTTTCCACCGGCGCGTGCATCGGCCACGTGTCTCCCGAGGCCCTGGCCGGCGGGGCCATTGGAAAAGTTCAGGACGGTGACCGCATCGAAATCGTGATCGATCGTAAGAATCTGACGGGGTCGGTCCATCTTGTGGGCGATGCGCGCGAGATGTTTGGGGCCGAGGAAGGCACGCGGCGACTGGCGCAGCGGGAGCCGAGGGCCGATTTGCGCCCGCACCCGGCACTGCCTGACGATACGCGCCTCTGGGCGGCGATGATTCAGGCGAGCGGCGGCGTTTGGGGCGGATGCGTGTACGACACCGACGCGATTGTAAGCCGATTGAAAAACAAGTAATCCCTTCCTCCGGGCCTACACTCGCGCCAGAACCAACTCCTTGTGACGCCGCTTTCAGCCCGGGATCTCTGGCGGACCTTGCGGCGGCTGAAAAACTGATGCCAGCGACGCATAGGCCCCTCCTTCATTCGTGACGCAGCGCCACCATGGGATCGACCTTCGTCGCCCGGCAGGCGGGCATGTAGCTCGCCAGCAGTGCCACCACGGTGAGAATCAGCGATACAACGATGAATGTCAGAGGGTCCGTGGGCTTCACTCCGTACAGCAGACCACTCATGAAGCGCGTCAGAGCCAAGGCTCCGGGGATTCCTATGCCGACACCCATTAGGGCTAGGAATACGCCTTGGCTCACCACGAGCCGCAGCACATCTCCTCTCCCCGCCCCAAGGGCCATGCGTATTCCGATCTCCTGGGTGCGCTGCGAGGTCATATAGGAGACCACCCCGTAGAGTCCTACGGAACCCAACAGCAGCGCCATGCCTCCGGCGAGCGCCAATAGGAAAAAGGTAAACGCAGTGCGCGCCATCGATTTCGAAGAGTAGTAGGCCAGGGTCTGGACATCCGTGAGCGGGAGAGCAGGGTCGACGGACCAAGTGGCCCGCTCAATTTCCTTCACCAGGCTCGCAGAGCCGGCGCGCGAACTGCGGATGGCGAAGCGGAAACTCCGTACCGCCAAGACCGGAACTCCCTGGAAACTCGTGGTGACCAGGGGCCAGTGAACCTCGCGAGGCGCCGGTTCGTTCATTCCTTCGTCGTGAATATCGCCTACGAGGCCCACGATTTCATGCCATTGATCGGTGGCCCCCATGCGGATTTGCTTGCCCAGGGCGGTGGCGGGATCCTGCCAATAATCCCGCGCCAGATTCTCTGAGATCAGGACCGCCGGAAGCTTGGCGTAGATGTCCCGCCAGGTAAAATCTCGCCCGGCGATCAATCGAGCACCGATGCTTTGGAAGTAGCCAGGCGAAACGAAATTGTACCAACAGAGTGTAGGAAGCTTCCCTTGCAGCTCCGGGTGATCCTCGACGAAAAGCGGCTCGTACCCAAGATTTCCATCCATGGGGACCGAGGTGGAAATGGCTGCCGAAGAGACGCCTGGGATGGCCTCGATTCGCCTCAGAATCTGCTCTTGCATGTGTGCCACCTGTTCGGGTTTCGGGATTTCCGTGCTCGAAATGAACAGGTTGAACGTCTGAACCTCATCGGGCGCGGCGGAAAACCCCGGCTGAACGTGCAGCACGGCGCGATAAGTACGAATCATCAGGCCTGAGCTGATTAGTAGCACCAACGCCAGCCCCACCTGCCCGATCGTGAGCACTCCTCTGGTCAAGTGGCGTTCCCGCGTGGAGGTGAGTGACCGCCCGCTTTCACGCATCCCGCTTCCGGGGTTGAGGCCAGCGTAGCCCAGGATGGCTATCGATCCGAACAGAAGGCTTGCCACCAGCGAAACGCCAAAAGCGAAAAGCAAAAGCGTCCCGTCGATTCCGATTTCGTTGAGACGGGGAAGGTTGCCAGGCGCCAGAGCGAGCAGAATTCGCAAAGCGCCGTAAGCGAATGCCAAACCCAGACTTCCGCCGGGCAAAGACAACGCCGCGCTCTCGACCAGCAGTTGCCTGGCGATGCGGGCCCGGCTGGCTCCCAGCGCAGCCCGGACGGCCAGTTCCTGCCGACACCCCTCCATCCTTACGAGCAGGAGATTCGCCACGTTCGCGCACGCAATCAGCAGCACCAGAAAGATTCCGCCCATCAGAAGCCACAGGACGCTCTCAACATTGCCCACAACTCGGTCTCTTAATGGCCGCAAGTCCGGCGCAATTTGCGCGCTTTCATACATCTTGACGCTGAAGCGCGCGGGTGGCGGGAAGCTTCTTGCCACCATCGGCAGCATGCGCGCTACGTCCGCTCTGGCCGCCTCTAGCGTCATCCCTGGCCGCAGCCTGGCGATTCCGCCGAAGTCGAAGCCCCCCAGGGTTGTTGCTCCAGGGTCAAGCTTGATCGGCAATATCAAGGCCGGATTGGGTTCGTCCAGTAAGCGGAAGCGCCGGGGCAGCACGCCAATGATTTCCCGTGGCGTGTTGTCCACATTGATTCGTTTGCCCAGCGCTCGACCCGCGCCGCCGAAGGCAGCCTGCCAGTAATCATAGCTGAGCATGACCGTGTCGGGGCTTCCCGGCATATCGTCGGATGGCGTGAACAATCGCCCCAGAACGGCTTGCGCGCCCAAAAGTGGAAGCAGGCCATCGGTAACGTCGAGAGCCCGCACGTGGGCCGGCTCCGCCTGTCCGGTGACAGTTACCGAGTCGCCGGAGTACATCCCGATATCCTCGAAGTCGCGTGTATGCTGCCGATAGATGAAATACATTGATGCGGACATGCCCAGGTGCGGCGTGTGAATCTTCGGAGCTGAATGCGAGACATCGATCAGCCGCTCGAGGTGGGGATAGGGTAGAGGCTTGAGGACAACCCCATCGACGACGCTGAACATTGCCGTGTTGGCGCCGATCCCGAGGGCCAGCGTCAACACCGCCACCACGGTAAATCCGGGACTGCGCCGGAACTGGCGAAGGCCATAGCGTACGTCCTGGGCTAAGGTTTCCAGAACCTGGGCAGCGCCCACATCCCGGCATTCTTCTCTCACCTGGTCGAGCCCGCCGAATTCAAGCCGCGCCTGGCGGCGCGCTTCTTCAGTGGCCATGCCGGTCGCCACGAGATCAGCAGTCCTCTGTTCGATATGGAAGTTCAGCTCCGCATCGAGATGTTTCTCAGTGGTCCCTCTGCGGAAGAAGCGTTGGTACCAGCGCATAGGCTCGGCCTCCTATTCTGCCGTCCGAAGGATCAGCGCCACCGCATCGGTGAGTTGCTCCCAGTCCTTCACTTCCGCCTCCAACTGCTTCCGGCCCTTAGGAGTGAGCGCATAGAACTTCGCGTCGCGGCCTGTCTCCGTGGCTTTCCATTCCGCTTTCAGCCAGCCGCGATCTTCCAGGCGGTGAAGGGCGGGATACAGCGAGCCTTGCTGGAGCAGGAAGAAGTCGCGGGAGATTTGCCGAATCCGTTGTGCAATGGCGTAGCCGTGAATCGGGCCGAGCGCCACGACCTTGAGGATGAGCATGTCGAGGGTTCCTTTAAGGAACTCGGATTTCTCTTCCCTCATAGAACACCTAGATGTCCTACCTATACGCTCCATGGCATACCATGTCAAGGGGAAATCAGCGCCTCCGCGCCATCCTGCTGTCTGTATTCGCCACTGGCCTTCGGATCTCCCGACGGGCCTTCAGGTCGCCGTTGGGGAAAAAGAGGGTATCCCGGGTGCTTCTCTTGGGGTGGCTAAAGCCATACCCTGATTTTTCGCAAGGAGCGAATTGATCTTGCGCAACCGCGAAAGAGTGATAGAGTCTTTCACGCCTTCGACAGAACGGGTTGCTGGGAGCTTCTTGGACCACTTTGATCTGGCTCGAGAATCCCAGCCCTGGAACGGCTGGCGCATCAGAGCGAAGCTCTGCGGTTTCATTTAATCGAATGGCGCCAAAACGCAGAGCGTCGCTCTGCGCCAGCCTGGTCAAATGTAAAGAAATGTTGGACGCAGTGTTGTGCCCCCGGCAGACAAGAACCACATCGTGCGGGGCGGACTCTCACATGGGTTGTTCGACGCGGGTAAGAATTTATGTTGTGTCAGTGGTTGGGTCTTAAAACATTAGGAGGCGTTATGACAGTAAGACACAATTCGGGCGGCCGTTCTCATTCGCTCGTTTCTCGGCCGGGCGGGTTTCGAAGGGGGATCGTTTTTTTGTTTCTCCTGCTCGCGAGCTCGTTAGCATCCGTTGCCCGCGCCCAACTTTATAGCGGCACGGTGACGGGGGTGGTAGCCGACCCTTCCGGCGGCGTCGTTCCCAACGCACAAGTCCAACTGATGGATGAACAGAAGGGATACGTTTTCAAGGTTAGCACCGACACCGCAGGGAATTACCTGTTCCGCAGCCTGCCTCCGGGGAGTTACGAGCTTTCCGTTGAAGCCACGGGCTTCAAGACCGAAACACGAAGCGGGGTCATCCTCGAAGTCAACCACAACGTGACGGTGAACTTTGAACTGCAAGTGGGGGCGACGAATCAGTCCGTCGACGTCAAGGGGCAAGCGCCTGTGCTCGACGCCCAGGACGCTGTCACCGGCCAGGTCGTGGATCGCACCTACATGGACGATCTCCCGCTCGTTGGCCGCATGCTTTCGGATTTGGCGTTCCTCACGCCGGGCGTAACGGAAGTGGACTCGACCTGCCCGCCCGACATGAATGGAGCGGGTGCCAGTATTGGCGGATGCCCGGCGAATAACTTCATCTCGAATGGCAGCCGCATGGCCACCTCCAGCTTTCTGATTGATGGCGTCTCCAGCTCCCATTATAGCCACAATATTTACTGGCCTGCCTACACACCTTCTGTTGACTCGGTGGAAGAATTCGCCGTCGAGGAGACGAACTTCAGCGCGGAGTACGGCTTCACCGGCACCGTTCTCACCAATATCGTGACGCGCTCGGGCAGCAATCAATTCCATGGGAGCGCCTACGATTTCTTGCGCAACCGGGCGCTGGATGCCAACAACTTCTTTAACAATGAGGCCGGCATTCCCATTCCCGCGTTGCGCCTGAACAACTTTGGGGCCACCGTCGGTGGGCCGATCTGGCGGAACAAGACCTTCTTTTTCTTCGATTACGACGGTACGCGGAAAACGACGGTGGTTCCCACCAGCGCCGGCGTGCCCAGCGCGGCTGAGCGCCAAGGCGATTTTGGCGAACTCTGCGCCGCAGCCGGGGGGTCGTTTGGTTCGAGTGGTATGTGCTCGGCGCCCGGTGGACAATTGTGGGATCCTTATACGGGTGTCTATAACGCCAGTTTGGGTGGTCCTGTACGCTCCGGGTTTGTCCCGTACAATAATATGATAACCTACGAGAGTCCCGGAAATGCCAACCTCATTGCCAGCGGCTATCAGCTTGCCGCCAGGCCCGGGAACCTGATCGATCCCATCGCCGCCAAATACATAGCCTATTTGCCGCTCCCCAATTTCAACGTCGGAACCCCCGCATATAATCCTTACAATAATTGGCAGGCAGCCCCTCCAACACTTACCAGCGTCAATGACTTCGACCTTAAAATCGATCACCGCTTCAGCGAACGCGATCTCTTGAGCGTGAAGTACTCGAGGGGTAAGAACCTCCAGCCTCCTTCCCCCTGTTATAGCAGCGCCGATCCTGCCGATCCCTGCTCGGTAGGTACATCCCTGGCCTCGGCTCACTTGCTGGCCATCAATTATAACCACACTTTTGCTCCCGCTCTCCTGATGACGATGTCGTACGGGCTCACGCGCGGGTTCGATTGGAATGAGACGGTGGGCAACGAGGCCCAGTTCAAGGGCATTTCCCCTTCGAAGACGCTCGGTATGCCCGCCTACATGGACAGGTCGGGCATCCCTGAATTGCCTTCGGTGGAACTCGGGAACTATTATGCGCCAAGCAATGAATTCGGTGGTACCGTGGGCCAACTTGGGACGGAGCCATGGTGCTGTACGCGCGAGGGCAACGACACCCACGATCTGGCGGCTGCACTCAACTGGATCAAGGGTGCACACAGCCTTAAGTTCGGATTCAACGGCCTGTTGTATCGCTTTAACCAGGGTGGCCCCAGCACCCCTGCGGGATTTTTCTATTATGATTTCACCAGCACCTCCGAGTATCCGTATTCGGGCGGTGGCGATGCCATCGCCAGCTTCCTCTCCGGAGTGGGCGGGCCGGGGGCGTGGGGCCAATATGACGTGCCGTACTTCAGCTCAACCCAGAGCTTTCAATACGCAGGATTTGTCCAGGACAACTGGAAGGTCAGCAAGAAGCTCACCCTGAACATCGGCTTCCGTGAAGAAATCAACCTGCCTGAGACCGAGCGCCACAACCGCATCAACGAGCTCGATCCAACCGCGGTGTCGCCGCTCCAGGTTCCGAGCTTGGGAACGCTCTATGGCGGCGAGGTATTCATGTCTTCCGGCAACCGTAGCAATTACCTTCCGAACTATAAGGACCTCGGGCCGCGCTTGGGCTTTGCCTACAGTCTCCGTAACAGCTTCGTGGTTCGAGGCGGTTACGGAATCTTCTACTCGGTGGGTAATAACCAAACGTCGTTCGCGGGTCAGCCCGGAACTCAGGGCTTCGACCAAGTCACTCCTTGGACCCACTACAATCCGAACTTCCCCGCAACACCATGGGGAAGATTCAACGATCCGTATCCGGTTGTCGGCCCGAATCTTCCAGTGGGCAACAGTCAAGGGTTATTGAATAACGTTGGATTCGCGCTAAGCGCGCCGTACCCCAAAGCAGATTCCACGGCGCCTTATCAGCAGGCCTGGACCATGGGCTTTCAGAAGGAGTTGCCATCCAGCATCCTTCTGGACGTGTATTACGTCGGTAACAAAGGTACGCATCTTCTATTTACTGAATACGACTATGACCACCTTGGCCCTCAGGTGGAACAATACAATTCCAACCAGATCACAGCGCTCAATACGTACGTCCCGAATCCGTTTTCCGGGATTATCACCAACACGGCCAGCTCTCTTTCAGGTTCCCAGGTGCAGGCGTGGCAACTCCAGATACCGCACCCGCAGTTCACGGGTTTCGCCGGCGACCTCGTTCCCTGGGCCAATTCCATCTACAATGCCCTCCAGGTGAAGCTGGAAAAGCGCTTCTCCCACGGGCTCCAGTTTCTCGTAACCTATACCTGGTCGAAATCCATCGACACCGCTTCCGCTAACGCGGCAGAAGGGGAACTGGGAGGCGTTACGACCCTTCAGGACCCGAACAATTTCCAGCTCGAA
>Ga0187852_1004150_pt1 | contig 10004 bp, 9 predicted proteins | sample June2016WEW_6_40_FD_134511 | JGI IMG/M metagenome (GOLD analysis project Ga0187852, IMG submission 134511) | Peatland microbial communities from SPRUCE experiment site at the Marcell Experimental Forest, Minnesota, USA - June2016WEW_6_40 | ecosystem: Environmental > Terrestrial > Soil > Wetlands...
CGCAATTCGTCGTCAAGCTTCAGCAGGCTGATAGAACAGCCGGCCATCTCCTGACAGGTGCAGAATTTCCCCATGATGGTGTCATGGACCCGGACGCGCAGGGCTTCGAGCCTCTGGCGGGCACGGCGATTGACGATCAGCAGTTCCATGAAGCTCGTGCTGCCGAGGTCGTTCAATAGCAAACAAACTTCATCGCCCGCCCTAAACGGCAGGTCTGACAACAAATGGTCCATCATCTGATCCACAATGACGTCGGCCGACGCGAACTTTTGACGTCGTACTCCCGGCTCACCATGCAAGCCCATTCCGATTTCGATTTCGTCGTCGCCAAGTTGGAAAGTCTTTTCGCCAGTTTGGGGGATGGATCCGGCCGCCAGGGCGACGCCAATGGACCGCGTGTTGTCTCGCGCCCGGGCTGCCACCTGGACGACCTCGTCCAACGTCGGCAGCGTGGCGGCTGCAGCCCCCGCGATCTTGAAGACCAGGAGGCCGCCCGCTATCCCTCTGCGTTCATCCATATTCTCACGAGAAGCCGAAGCTACGTCGTCCCAAACCCGCACCGTCCTGACTTCGACCCCCTCCTCGGCGGCCATTTCCGCTGCAATATCAAAGTTCATCACGTCGCCAGCGTAGTTTTCATAGGCGTACAGCACTCCCTTGCCCCTGTGCACGGCGTGGGTCACCGCGAGAATAACGTCGGGAGTAGGAGCTGCAAAAATATTGCCACATGCTGCTCCATCCGCCATATTGGGGCCGATAAAGGCTGGGAAAAGCGGCTCGTGTCCGCTCCCGCCACCGATCAGCAGGCCCACCTTGCTTTCAGGCAGTGCAGTGCTCGCCACAGCGCCGACGGGGCCGACATTGCGGATCATCCCGTTGCTGGCTAATTCCAGGCCGGCGAGCAGCTCCGAAACCACTTGGGCAGGATCATTGATCAGCTTGCGAATCATGGAGCCTCCTTTCGAGAGGTGTTTCCCCAAGAAGTCCCCTCATGCGACTTGTCGGGGGATACTGGCTGTGGATCCAGGGCATGGAGGCAAATCCGTATGAGATTTGCAAAAGCATCTGCCTCCCAGCCCGCCCTGCCCACAAACAAGCCATCGGCGCACCCATCAATCAAAATCGTTGCACAATTCTCTGCGTTTACGGCCCCACCGTAAATAACTGGGATCTGGGCGGACGCTTCCGAGCCACACTGCTCGGAGAGAACCCCGAGAATGTATTCTCGGATGGTCCGAACATAATCGGGGGGTACGCCAACGCCCTCGGCTCCAACTGACCAGACGGGCTCATATGCGATCATCAACCTTGAGGCTTCTTGGGTTTTCACACCTTTGAGCGCAATTCTCAGCTGACGGCCCAGCACCTCTTGAGCCCTCCCAGACGCCTTCTCCTCAGCCAGTTCCCCCACGCAAACCAGCGGTCTCAAACCATGGCGTAGGGCCGCATGTACCTTACCGTTGACCTCATCATCCGTCTCGTGGAAGTACCGCCGGCGTTCAACGTGGCCAAGTTCGACGAGGTCAACCCCTAACTCCTTGAGCATGGGCGCGGAAATTTCTCCCGTGTAAGCTCCCCGGTCTACCCAGTGCATGTTCTGGGCGCCGATCCAGAGTTTGCCTGCATTCGCCCGCTTGGCCGCGTCAATCGCAGTAAAAGGTGGGAGCACAAAAACCTGGGCCTGCTCGATTCCAGGAATAGCTTTAAGCAGTTCCTGCAAGCGGTTGATGTAATCAACCGCCTCCTGCCTTGTCTTATGCATCTTCCAGTTGGCGCCGAAAAAGACTCGTCGTTTGTTCATCGCCTTGAGTGGACTCCAACGGGAACCTACCGGTTCGGTTTTTCGAATTCAGCGCGCAGGCTGCATTGATCACAGACGGCCCATCAATGTTAAAGGTAGAGGCAAGAATAATTGCCTCCATTCATTCCCTGATGAGGAGGAGCCCGAACCTTGCCTTTCGATCAGCCAACCCGCTCTCCAATACCCGCATTTCCTGGGCGGCGCCGGCTGTAGGGGCGGCTTTACGCCGCCATTTGGCGAGGTAAACACGCCGCTACAACGTCAAACTGAACCACTACCGAAGAACGAGGCGTTCGAGTTCTTCGAGCGATACCCGGATTCCAGGGGCGTCTCCCAGCTCGTCCACGACCAGGTCCGCCTCACTAAAATCTTCATGTTGGGTATAGCGGCTCTTCGTGATGAGGCACCGCATGCCGGCCTCCTTGGCGGCCAGCAGGCCGTTGCGGCTGTCCTCCACCACCACGCATTCCGCCGCCTCGAGGGCCATCCGTTCCCGCGCCAGGTTGTAGATGTCCGGAGCCGGCTTCTTGCGCGGAACAATGTCGCCGGCAAAAATGGCAAACTTCGCGCGGCGTTCCGGGCCGAGCAGTGTCTCGACAATGGCCGTCACGGCGCGCTGGTTGGAAGTGGAGCACACGGCGAGTTGAACGCCCGCGGCAATGGCTTCGTCCGCAAGCCGTATTACGCCTGATCGCAGCGGCACTTCTCCGCTTTCTACGATCCTCATGAAAAGGTCGGTTTTGAGGTGGTGCAACTCCTGAATCAGCGCGGCCTTGTCCGTTACGCCGACTGGCCAGCCGCGTTGGTCAAAATAGAGGCGCATCCGCTCCTTTCCGCCAGCTATTCGGAGCAATTCACCATAGAGCGGGACATCCCATACCACGTCGAGCCCCTTCGCGGAAAAAGCCTGGTTGAACGCCACGCGATGACCGTCCCGTTCCGTGTCCGCTAATACCCCGTCACAATCAAAAAGAAGGGCTTTCACAGGTTTGATTCTCCAGGCAAAGGTGGGACACTTCGCGACGAAGTTGCCGTATCGGGCTGAAGGGCGCCTCGGTCCCACTCGCCGCCCGGGCGGCAATTGGTTTCGAGCAACTCTTTCAGACGAGTGAGGAAGCGCGCGGCATATGCGCCGTCCACCGCGCGATGGTCGCACGCCAGGTTCAGCCACATCATCTGACGCACACCGATACCGCCGGGTACCGGCACGACACGTGGTTGGACGGCCCCCACGGCCAACAAAGCGCATTCGGGCGGATTGATAATGGGCTGGAATATCGGGATGCCGAATTGCCCCAGCGAACTGATGGTAAAAGTGCTCGCGACATTCGAATCCGCCACACCGCGCCGCGCGGCTTCCGAGTTCTGCTTCGAGATCAGGGAGATTTCCAGGAGATTCTTCCGGTCAGCCGCGGTAATCACGGGCGTCAACAGGCCATCGTCGAGCGCGGTGGCCACGCCCACATTCACGGCCTGGCGGATCAGCAGCCGGTCACTTTCCACATGCGCGTTCAGACGCCGGAATTCGGCAAGTGCCTTGGCGGCCGTGAAGATGATGAGGTCAGTCACAGTTACGTGGCTGTTTTCGGCCTGGTTAAACGTCCGCCGCCATTGCTCGGTCTCGGTCATGTCCACCTCCTGGCAAAGGTGGAAATGGGGAATCGTCTGTTTGCTCAGGGCAAGACGCTCGGCGATGCGCTGCCGCATCCGGGTAAAGGGGATAACTTGGTCGGCGGTGATGGCGACGCCGGGGGGCGGCGTTATTTGCCGAACCGTGGCTGCGGCTGCCAGCACATCTTTTTTCTGGATTCGCCCGCCGGGGCCGGTACCTTGGGCAATGCTCCAATCCGTGCCCAGCTCGCGAGCTACACGGCGAGCCGACGGGGAAGCAAACCGGCGCGGCTGAACCGGCACTTGGGAGGCTGATTCGATAGCCGCCGGCTCCGCTTCCGCGGTTACGGACGGAGGCGGCGCCGTGCTGCCAGTGAAATCAGCCGGGATTTGTTCTCCTGGTTGCCCGAGCCAAGCGATGGGCTTGAGTACTTCCCCTTCTTGGCCTGCCGGCACCACAATCTTGAGCAGCGTACCATCCCCGTCCGAAGGCACCTCAAACGTGGCCTTGTCGGACTCCACGAGGGCGATAACATCGCCCTTGCGAACCGCCTCGCCTTCCTTCTTCGTCCACTCAATGATGCGAGCCGTCGGAATGTCCTGGCCCACTTGTGGCATGTTGATGGGTATCATGGTTTGGAATCTTCAAGGTGAGATTTGAAATCTTCCGCGTGGCCTTCTCCCCCAAACTTCCGAATATTCTCGATGATGTCGACCGTCATCCGCTCAAATTGCGCTCCCAGCGGCTTCAGGGGCTCATATTCCTTCTTGGCCAGGTGATATTCCACAAACGCGTCAATGAACGTGTGCTTGAGTTGGGTGGAGATGTTGACTTTGGCGCAACCCAGCTTGATGCAGCGATTAAAGACTTCATCCGACAACCCGGTGCCCCCGTGCAGTGCGAACGGCATCGAGGTTCGGCGGTTGAGCGCCTCCAAGCGGTCAAAAGCGATCTTCGGCGCGCTTTTGTACATTCCGTGAGCTGTGCCGATCGCCGGCGCGAACACTGCCAGAGGCATCTGGCAGAACACCATTGCCTTCTCGGGATCGACCAGGTGTGCGTCCTCCTCGGCCACTTTCAGGTCATCTTCCACACCACCGATTTCGCCGAGTTCGGCCTCCACGCCCACACCGGCGGGTTCCGCCATTTCCAAGACCTTCTTGGTAAGACGGACGTTCTCCTCAAACGGCTTGCTGGACGCGTCAAGCATCACGGAAGTCCAACCGGCTGCGATGCATGACTCGATGACCTCCAACGCCAAACAGTGATCAAGATGCAGAGCCACCGGCACCGGCGAATTGGCGGCCAGTTCGCGCATCCATGAAACGATGGCGGAAGCGCCCCAGAACTTGACGGTCTTCACCGAGGTTTGCACGATGACCGGCGCAGACAATTTCTCTGCTGCCCGCACCACGGCCCGCGCCGAGTTGTAATCCAAAATGTTGAACGCGCCGACCCCATAACCTGCCCGCCGTGCAGCGGCCAGGATCGGCTTCATGGAGACAAGAGGCATAGGATCCACCTTTCAATTGCGATTCAGTACCCGTTTTACAGCACGGACGATATCGACCTCCTGCGGTACGCAGGCGCTTTCAAGGGTCAGGTTGAAGGGGACTGGAGTGACGAGCCCCGCCAGGATTTCAATGGGAGCATCTAAATAATCGAAAGCCTCGGCCTGAATGATTGACGCCAGGTCAGACGCCACCCCGCCACGCCGCACGGCCTCCTGGACAATGACTACATGCTCGGTTTTTCGGACGGACTGGAGGATCAGTTCCTTGTCTAGCGGCACTAGCGTGCGAGGATCGACGACTTCCACCTCAATCCCTTCGGCGGCAAGCTTTTCGGCAGCCGCGAGCGAGCGCGGTACCATGTTCGACCATGCTATGAGAGTGGCATCACCGCCCGTGCGCTTAACCTGGCCTTGCCCCAGTGGAATCACGAAATCATCGCCGTCCGGTACCGGGCCTTCCGTCATGTATAGCAATTTGTGCTCGATGAAGATGACCGGCCAATCATCACGGATGGAAGCCTTGAGCAAGCCCTTGGCATCGGCGGGGGTGGAGGGCATCACCACCTTGAGCCCGGGAATATGATAGAACAGGGCTTCGAGACTTTGCGAATGCTGTGCGGCAAGACCGTTACCGGTACCTCCCTGCGTGCGCACCACCAAGGGCACGCGGCATTGGTCGCCGGTCATGAATCGCACTTTGGCGGCTTGGTTTACAAGCTGATCCATAACGAGCATGGCAAAGTCGATGAAAAGAAGCTCCACCACCGGTCGCATCCCGGTCAGCGCCGCGCCGATGGCCGCCCCGGTGAAACTGGCCTCGCAGAGTGGAGTGTCGATTACGCGAAGTTTGCCAAATTCAGCCAGCAGGTTCTGAGTTACTTTGTAGGATCCCCCCCGTTCGGCAATGCCCTCTCCCATGATGAACACGGAGGGGTCCCGCCGCATCTCTTCGGCCAAAGCCTCGTTGAGCGCGGTACGATACTGGACCTCGTGCCGGCCGGCGGGCGTGGACGCCTCAGGCGATGTGGTGGTTGGTTTATTCATGAATAGATGCTGGTCTCCTGTAGAAAATCCTGCACCTCAGTCCCAGGGCTTTCCTGGGCGAATGCGACCGCATCCTCCATAGCCCGTTCCACTTCGGCTTCGATCGCCGCAACCTCCTCGCTGCTGGCCCCACCCAGTTCTACAAGGAACTGACTGCCCCGCAGGCAAGGATCGATCTTGCGGTAATGCTCCTTTTGCTCTTCCAACATGTACGTGCCCGGATCGTTCACATGATGTCCGGCATGCCGGTAAGTCAACGCTTCGATAACAAACGGCCCCTTGCCTTCGCGGCAGCGACGCACGTAATCGACCGTGGTTTCGTAAACCTCCAGGACGTGGTTGCCGTCGACCCTCTTAGCATCCACTCCATAGCCGGCCGCCCGCCGGTAGAGCTCCGGTTCACGGCATGTATCCTGAACCGGGGTGGAGACAGCGTATTGATTGTTCTCCACGACAAAAATGACGGGCAAATCCCAGGCCGCCGCGAGATTCAACGACTCGCCAAACGTGCCATTCATGACTCCGCCGTCGGAGGTGAAAACCACGCACACGCTGTCGCGGCCCTGCAGTTTGGCGCTCAGCGCTGCACCAACGCCAATGGCTGTGCTGCCGCCGACGATCCCATTCGCGCCGAGATTGCCTTTCGAGACATCCGCGATGTGCATCGAGCCACCCCGCCCTCTACAATAGCCGGTCCGTTTGCCGGTGATCTCGGCCGTCATGCGGCCGAGGTCCGCACCGCGGGCGATGCAGTGCCCGTGCCCCCGATGCGTGCTCGTCACATAATCCTGGGGCCCCAGTGCCGCGCACACGCCGACCGCGATGGCTTCCTCCCCCAAGTAGGGATGGAAATAGCCGCGAATGAGCCCCTGGCGGTAGAGCTGGATGCACCGCGTCTCGAACACGCGGATGGTGTAAAGCTGACGATACAGCCCGGAAAGAAACGCCTTGGAATATTGCGTGGACATGAGGTTTTTCTTAGCGAGTGGCTTTGACCGAAAACTGATAGATGTCACCCCGGTAAATCGAATCCTCCATTTCCAGAATGAGTTCCTTTCCACAGAACGTGACTCCCTCAACCCGAAAGGCCGGGACGGGCGCCTCCAAATCGAAGACGGTCAGCAGTTCTTCCGGCACTTGGATGGCGCTCAGAGTCTGGTCTACCTGCATGAGTTGCAGGCCGTAATCCCGCTCGTACAGGTCATAGAGCGAGCCCTCCAGCGGCTTTTTCTGGATCTCCGGACAGAACGCCAGCGAGATGTAACGGATCTCCCGCATCATGGGTACCCCGTCGGAGAATCGCACTCGCTCAATCTGGCACAAGGGCCCGCGCAGAACGTACAAGCGCCGATTCACGATCAACTGATGTTCCCCTTTGTGCACTAAGGTGCGAACGAGTTTCGTGGTGGGCGTTCGCCCGGCCTCCAGCATGTTGCGGGTGAAACTCAGGATGCGGGTGATGGGCCGGTCTATCCGGGTTTGCCGAACATAGGTGCCTTTGCCCTTCACTCGCACCACCCAACCGGTCTGCTCCGCCTCCTGAAGAGCCTTGCGGGCAATGGTATTGCTGACTCGAAACCGTCGGATCAGCTCATTCTCGGATGGTACCAGTCCACCTACGGATAGTTTCCCACTCTGAATCATGGCGATGATGTCCCTGCTAATTCGCAGATACTTGGGCAACGGGACGGGCGCCATGCTTGTACCACTTTCGGTCTTCATGAAGCAACATTGTGCACTAAGAGAAAGACCATGTCAATGCTTGAACCGATGCATTGGCAATATCCTATTCGGGTGTTCAAATGGGTCCCGGATAGAGGGTCGATTGGGACCCCCGTCCGGGTAGTGTCTTAAAAGTGCGTTGATAAGCGACGTAGGAAAGAAGGTGTGGCACCGATGGAGAATTAAGCTGGAACACTGGTCAAGTTGGGAATCGTTATCTGGTCACAGTGGTGCGCCACCACTGCGGCCCTTGTCATCTGGAGATCGCGATTGTCTGCGCCCCTTCGGATTGGCACGAGAAAAACATCCGGCGCAGGTTTTGGTTTCGTCTGACTTATATCCTCCCACCTTCATGAGGTAAAGATCCATTACGTGCCTCTGGAATGGCGATTCAAGTTCAATCGATTCCATGCTGGTGGACTTGATAATCTCGCGAATTCGCTCGCCGTGCGACTGATTCCACGCAGAATTGAACCTGCACAAATATAGGGCATAGCTGTCGAAACATGTATACTTATTGCGGCCAACGACGATGTTAAGTCCGATTGGAGCGTAAGAGTCCCACGCCGTGAACCATTGTGGCTGAACCACCGTTGCCACTTTCGAGAGGATGGATCGAATACCACGCTTCCCGTCCCGTGTTCCAAAATCGACCTTTAGAATCTCATTCAACTGGTCCAGTGCTTGACCGGTATGGTCGTTGATCGCTACCTTGAATTCTGAACCGAGAAGCCTCTCGCGAAGAGCCTCGCGCTTTCCGGCTCGAATCGTTCGCGAAACGGCCCACTCTCGACAGAATAGTCTGAACTGTTCAGAATCGGTGAGCAATGGATTATGGCAAGGCGGGCCGCTCCACTCGAACTCAGTGCGCCATTCCGACCATTCATCCTGAGCTTCGTCTAACGCGTCCTTGATAAGACTGTCATCTGGTGCTGGAGCGTTTTGCATATTCTTCCTCATGGTACACTCCACCTGACGTCAACGCAATTTTAAGACACTACCTCCTTCCGGGCTCGCTTGACAATGGTCATAGACTATCCTATCGTTCGCGAACGAGTCGGCGCTGAAGGATAAGGAGTATCCATGCGTATTCGATTACTGGGACGGACGGGTTTAAAGGTTTCAGAAGTTTGTTTAGGTACATGGACGTTTGGAAACTTGGCCGGCCGGGATGAGGTGGCGGGCTCCACTGACGCGGAATCGCAGACGATCTTGAGTGCCTACCTCGATCAGGGGGGCAATTTCATCGATACCGCAGACGAATATGCCGAGGGACGTTCGGAGGAAATCTTGGGAAGGGGGCTGAAGGGCCGTCGCCATGACGTGGTGCTGGGCACCAAGGTTTTCTTTCCCTCTGGAAAGGGCATGAACCGCAAAGGGCTCTCGCGCAGGCACATCTTCCAAGGGATTGCGGAGAGCCTGCGCCGCTTGCAGACGGATTACATTGACCTTTATCAGGCCCACAGCTTTGATACGCGCACTCCGCTGGAAGAAACACTTTCCGCGTTTGATGCGTTGGTCAGGCAAGGGAAGGTCCGTTACCTCGGATGCTCGAATTTTGGCGCCTGGCAATTAGCCAAATCGCTGGGAGTGTCAGCGCTGCACGATTATGCCCGCTTCGATTGCATTCAGCCGCAGTACAATTTGGTGTGCCGGCCGATCGAGCGCGAGATTCTGCCGTTCTGCCGCACCGAAGGTCTTGGGGTAATCGCCTGGAGTCCGTTGGCCGGCGGCTTCCTGAGCGGCAAGTATCGCTCCGGTGAGGCCCCCCCTCAGGCATCGCGCCTGGTGGGATCCGATCCCCGCGTACGTTCTCTTATGGAAGAACTTTTTACAGAACGGAATTATAGAATCTTGCGCGCCGTCGAAGAGGTCTCCGCTCGGCTGGGGAAAACCGCAAGCCAAGTGGCCATCGCGTGGCTGCTTGCCATGCCCGGTGTCACCTCAGCAATCTCCGGAGCGCGCAATCTGCTGCAACTTCAGGAGAATTTGGGAGCGAGCGGCTGGGACTTTCCTCCGGACGAATGGAAGAAGCTCGATGACGCGAGCGCGCTGCCGGCTGAGTATCCTCAGGATTTTCAGGCCTGGGCGGAACCAATGATTCATGGGGACTTGGGCTGACGTTGATGCCGTGGAGTATCACTTCCCCTACGAATTCGACTTGACGGAGGTAAGACCGCGCCTCGACGAACTAGTACTACTACGTTAAGTTAGATTGACCTCCCAGACGGGAGGTGTTAATCTCCGGTTCATGACCGAGAGCAAAATCGCGAAATGTCGAACACGTTTGGAACAATTCCTGGCCGACCTGC
>Ga0187852_1004151_pt1 | contig 10003 bp, 6 predicted proteins | sample June2016WEW_6_40_FD_134511 | JGI IMG/M metagenome (GOLD analysis project Ga0187852, IMG submission 134511) | Peatland microbial communities from SPRUCE experiment site at the Marcell Experimental Forest, Minnesota, USA - June2016WEW_6_40 | ecosystem: Environmental > Terrestrial > Soil > Wetlands...
ACAGCGACCACGACGGCTATATGAGTAAACCCAAGAATCAAAACCGGACATTTCACTTGCTACAAAAAGCGGACATTTTGACTTGCTACGAACACAAGAAAAACATGGCTCCAAGTTGTTTGCAACAGAGAGCGGTGGTCCGTTCTGGCCCTTCTTTTGGCCCGGGCGAGGATTTTCACTGACAACCGGCAACTGGCTACTGGCAACTGCTTTCTCAGGAGCGGACCTGCGCAAGGATGGAGTGCACCACGTTGAGGGTGTGCTGCGCGGCGAAGATTTGCTTCAGCTTCTCTTTGAACTCGTCCTCGGAGCCGAGCGTGGTCGATTTGTTTAGATATTCCAGAACCAGAGGGTAGAAATTGACGTAGTGCTGAACTTTGAACAGCTCGAACCTGTAGCTTAGCGTCGGCGCCACAATATAAAAGTAGTGGACCAGCAGAGTGCCCGTGGCCTGGGTGACGACTTCGCCCTTCACCAACTGGCGCGTTTTCTCGCCCAGCAGCGCAGCTTGCTCTTTCAAGATGGTGACCGGCGTGATCAGGTTGGAGTCGGCAATGTTCGCCGGCCAAAAATCGTTGGTGTCAGGCATGGAGCCTCCTAAGAACAGTTGTCAGTAGTCAGTAGCCAGTTGTCAGTAAAAACAAATCTCTCGCTCCAACTGAGGACCGCAAACAACAGGCAACTGGAGCACTATAGGGGTCCTTCGACTCGCTACGCGCTCAGGATGACACATCAAACCGGGACCCCTCGTAACTTCAGTTCCAGCGTCAGCGGCAGATGGTCCGACATCGTGTCCTTGTCGGGCTGGCCGTCCTCCTGCAACAGCGAAAAACCCCGGATCGAAGTGGGGATGCGCACGTTCTCCGGCGCAAAGCCATCCAGCAGATCGGGGCGCAGCAATACCTGGTCGAACAGGTTCCAGTAGTAGCAAAGGTGCTCGGCGCCCTCGAAGTAAAAGGTGCCGCCCGCCTCGCCGTTGTCGCCGAAATGGTTCCACATGGGATTGTAAAAAAACTTGTAGCGCTGCTTTTGCACCAGGCGGGTTTTGCGGGCCGCGACGCGGCGGCTCATCACGGCGTGCAGGCCGCCGGCTATGACCATGCCCGCCTCGAAAGGATTCATGTTCATGTCGCCCAGCAGAATGGTGCGCTGATGCCCTTCGCTCGTCTCGACCTCGTCGATGCTTTGCGCCAGGTGCACCGACTCAACCAGCAGGCTCTCCTCGGAGAAGTTCATCTTGGCGGGAAGATGAGCGGCGGCGAGCAGAATGCTTTCGTGCCCCGGCAGCGCCAGGCGGCGAATCGAGACGCGATGGCTCTCAAACAGCGGCGTCAGCAAGCTCGACTCGAAGCGGGTGAAGAAAAGCAGGTGCCCGCAGTTGCCGGCAGCGTACTGGTAGTGGCGCGCGTCGGCGTAGTGGGGCGAGTCGGCGTTGAGTTCCTGCAGAATCTTCGCCGGCTCCGTGCCACACTCGGCGAGGATGACGACGTCGGCATTCTCCTGTCGCGCCAGGTTGCGGACAAAGCCGTGCAAGTCGCGACGGTTCAGATTCCAGAAGAGGAACCTCGTCATAAGCCGAGCGTAACAGAAGGGGGTTGCGGGTTCGAGTTACGAAAGGACAATAGGCAGTTTCGAGTTTCCAGTTTCAAGTTTCCAGTTGCGAGCAGTCTAGCTCCCTTCCACTCTTGTCATCCTGAGCGGAGCGAAGCGCAGTCGAAGGATCTGCGGGTGCTTTCACTGACAACTGACAACTGGCTACTGGCTACTGACAACTGTTTCCGGGTCCCGTTCTAGACTTCTTTTGGCTAAGAGGGAACAGTTTCGAGCCGCTGACCAATAATTTGTCATCACGAGCAGAGTAACAGGGGTCCCCGACGAGCGCCGTTTTTGCGCTCGTTGGGGTAAAGTTCAGCCCGCGAGGGATCTGTTTTTCACTGACAAGTGTTTCTCCGACAACTGTTGCTTGGGTTTGAAAAGGTCAGGAGTTTGGAGTGAACCATCCGCCTTTGAATCTTAGCGGTGTCGGTTTAGCACTGAGGTGATTCCTGGATTCATAAGCATCTCAGGAAAGTAATCCGCAAAGATCATTTCACTCGTGACTAACACCGCAAGCAGTACAAGGGCAAGATGGCTGGCGGGCTCTGTTGTTGAACTCACAGAGAGGTACCTTTTTAAAGCATTCTTGAACACAGCGGTTCTCAAAACCCTTCTGAGCTTGTACGCGGTGCCCAAGTCGGCGCTCCTCAATGCCTCGATACACGTGCTCTCAATATGGGCAGGAAATGGTCTGCCGTCTTTAACTGCTCTTCGCCAGCCTAATCCGTCGGGGCTCTCATTTTCGAGAAAAGCAATGAGACCGGCCGAGTCCATCTTCCTTTGAAATGTGGAACGCTTTCCGATCTTGTACTGCTCCAAATAGTGCTCAATTAGGTGTTCCCTCTCTTCCTTCAAAGACAAAAACTCATCCTCCAAGAGTTCCAGAGCGCCAGCAAGACGTGCAAATCTTCTCCGAACCTTGTCCGGATATTCGATCCCTGATTTATATATGACTTCGTGTTCGATTTCCGCCCACGCGTGTTCAAGTATGCTCCGAACTTGGATTTCGAACCAAATGCCATGCAGAGCATGATACTCAGGCACCCTATCCCAAGGACTCTTCAGCCGTGCGATAAGGTGGACCGATCGATATCCGAATTCGTACAGATCCAGCGCCAAACGCTTGTCTCCTGATTTGTGTTCGTTGATCTCTAAAACAACGCGCAATGCGGCAACTACTGGTGCCACATCCTCCTCGTAGTATGTAATAACCCTGACCCCAATCAGATCTGTCAGCTGTAGACCAGGCCTTCTATACCGCTTCTTGTGCAGTTTGAGCCTGACCGAATCGAGATCCTTGGGACGTGCAGAAATGAGGTGAACATCCAAGCTGGCGTTGGATAGAGTTTTTTGGGCGAACTGCTTTGCTTGGCGAGCTGATTCCACCAAGAACGGAAGGCGCTCTTTGTATCTCTTCAAGAACCTATTGGAAATTGTGCGTAGGGTGACGGCCATTCTAGTGAGACTGTATAAGCGATTGTAATATTTCTGCCCTGGTCGTGCGGGGTCCCAAATCATCTGTATGCTTGCTTGCTGCCAGAACGTAACGCGCAGCCTCTCCACGGAGGTTTGCTTCCTTAGTTTTCTTTTCAAAACCCCGCAATCTGCGACCGGCATCTGCCGCATCCATTTTCTTAAGCCGAGTACCTGACTTGGACACAGCTTCGATTGCCCCTATAAGCGAGTAAAGCTCGCTTGACCTCCGAAACCTACTATGGGGTAAATCGGGGAGGGCCGAATCGACCCAATCTAAGTACGCACGCAAGCGCTGTTCAACTGACTGGCCCTCCGAAAAGGAAGACTGATAATTAATATAATAGAGGTCGATCGCCTGCTTCTTATCCTGCGGCCCCTCAAGGAGAAGAATTGCAAGCTCTGCACTAAATTCAGCCGACCGCATCCGGTTGAGTTGGGCTTTGGTAAAAACTCGCTTGGTTTGCCAAAAGGGCCAAGCTCCCAAGCGTTCCACAAAATCCTTAAACTTACCTTTCAGCTTCGCATGTCGTAGCTCCTGTTTTGAAAGGGGTACCACATACTTGTTCATTCTTGTGAACATGTCGCGTATGTCACTGTCCGAATAGCCAGACAATTCTTGAACCACAAGGTCGTAGTTTAGTATTTTCTTTTGTGCAGCTGTAGGCAGCTCCGAGTAGGTTTTCTTGCGAAAGGGAGCGGCAGCGCTATCTTTATCGACACTTGCTAGTGAAAAATCGTCATTCAAGAATTCGAATATGGCTCGTAATCTTTGCTGCCCATCGATGACCGAGTATTCAGGTCTACCCGTTTGGGGTGATGTGCTCCTTTGTAGATAGAAAAGGGGCATGGGCCTATTATTGAGGATTGTGTCGATCAAGTACGCCTTTGCAGGTTTGGGCCAAACGCTATTTCGCTGAAATTCTGGTTGTAACTTCAACTGTCCATTCCGATAAAGATCGGACAGAAGCGCCACGTCCTTGGTCGTAGGACTTGCTTTAGTCTCATGCATAGGACGAGGAAATTCTACTCATGGCAGCACGGAAGAAACAAGACAAATCTCGAGGAGAGGGCGAATTACATAATTCTAGAGGCTGGGTGCCTGGTGCTCCAAGTTCGCGTCCGTGATTTGGACGTTAACCTGGGCAGAAAAAGGTTCGGGCCGGGGCGCCGAACATTTTCAACTCACGATCTCGGGTCGTCCACTGCGATTCGATCTCGACCACTCCGTTCTTTCGGAAGGCATGGTTGTTGCTGGGAGCCCCCGCATTTATGCGGGGGAAAAGTTCGTCTTTTGATCGCGCGCTTTAGCGACGGGCTAGAAAAATCCCAGGGCTAAAGCCCATTCAGAGATCGAACGCACTTCCGCTGGACTGAAGTCCATCTCCCCCCTGCTGAAGCAGGGGGCTCCCACCAAGAGTCTTAAGAGCAGATCCCTCGACTCGCCCGGGATGACAAAAAACAGTGGCTAGTGGCCAGGGGTCAGTGGCCAGTAAGTCAACCGCAGATCCTTCGACTCCGTTCGCTGCGCTCTCTCCGCTCAGGATGACAAAACTAAGAGATTACGCTGAACTATTTTCGTCCTGTTCCGCTTTGCCCCAGCCGCCGCCGCCGGGGGTTTCGATGCGGACGCGTTCGCCTCGGCGCAAGCGCGTGCTGCCCTTGCTGGGCATGAGTTCGGTGGAACCATCGGCGCGAAGTATCTCGGTCCGTCCCGGCGCTCCGTCCTCGCCGCCCGCCAGACCGTAGGGTCGAGACTTGCGCCGGTCGGCGAGCAGAGTCACGGTGGCGTCGGCGAGCACTTCGATTTCTCTGACGATACCGTCGCCGCCGCGATGTTTCCCGTCCCCGCCGCTGCCCGCGCGCAGGGCATACTTCATCACCCTTAGCGGATAACTGTATTCCAGCGCTTCGGCGGGCGTGTTGAGCGAATTGGTCATGTGGGTGTGCACGCCCGAGACGCCGTCGTGGGCGGCGCTGGCGCCCGAGCCTCCGGCAACGGTTTCGTAGTAGGCGAAGGGAATGGATAAACCCACCCTAGCCAAAGAAAGGCTAGGATGGGGCACCCGTGATCCCGAGCGGGGCACACCCGCGTGACGATCGTCCATGCCGCCGATGGTGAGATTGTTCATGGTGCCGGACGACGCGGCGGGGATGTGCTGGGGCAGCGCCTGGGCGAGCGCGCGCAGCAGCACGTCAACGATGCGCTGCGAGGTCTCGACATTGCCGCCCGCCACGGCTGCGGGTGGACGCGCATTGACGACGGTGCCTTCGGGCGCGATCAACTGAATGGGGCGCATCAATCCGGCGGTCGCGGGAACGTCTTCGCGCAGCAGGCAGCGGAAAACGTAGAAGCAGGCGGAATAGGTGATGGCTTCGACGGCGTTAATGCTGCCTTCCACCTGGGGGGAGCTGCCGGTGAAGTCGATGATGACGGGGCGCGGCTTGCGGCTCGCGGTTTTTGTTGTGCGCGGAAATGTGATGCGCACGGCGATGCGCACCGGCGCGTCGCTAACGCCATCGTCATCGAGCACGTCCTCGGCGGCGTAGCTGCCCGCGGGCACGGTCGCCAGGAATGCGCGCATCATTTTCTCGGAGTAATCGAGCAGGGCGTGCGCGGCGCGCTGCACGCGCGGGAGGCCGTAACGCGCGCAGAGTTCGAGCAGCCGCGTGCTGCCGGTGTGACACGCCGCCAGTTGCGCGCTGAGGTCGCCTTCACGCTCCTCGGGAGTGCGGACATTGTTGAGCAACAGAGCGAGAATGTCGCGGTCGAGGGTCCCGGCGCGCACGATTTTCACCGGCGGAATGCGCAAGCCTTCCTGGTAGATCTCGCGACAGGGGCCCATCGAGCCGGCGTAAGTTCCGCCGACGTCGGCGTGATGCGCGCGAGCCGCGACGAAGAATTCGGGCGCGGCGCGGGACGCGGTATATCCCACATTGTGGGAGTTTAGTCCGGCCACGGGCTGGGCGCGTCGCGTGTTGCGCTGGGCGCGTCCGACGTGGAGCTGGGCGCTTCGCACCTTGCGCTGAGCGCGTCCCACGAAGACCGGAGCGACGACGGTGATGTCGGGCAGATGCGTGCCGCCGCGGAAGGGGTCGTTGAGCATGGCGACGTCGCCGGGCGCGAGCGGCAACTCGGCAATGGCGGCGCGCACCGACATCGGCATCGAGCCAAGATGCACGGGCATGTGATCGCCCATGGCGAGCACGTTGCCGGCGGCGTCGAAGAGCGCGCAGGAGTAATCGCGACGCTCCTTGATGTTGGGCGAGAAGGCCGTGCGGCGCAGCGCGGCGCCCATCTCCTCCGCGACCGCGTGAAACAGATGCTTGAAGACCTCGAGCTCGATGGGGTCGGCGCGCATGTGAGCGAGTGTAACTCAGGCGCGGGCGGCGGGACAGTTTGGGGCAGCGTTTCGGGCGCAAATCACTAAACGGCCAACGGCGCAAGAGATTTTCCAAACATTTTTGTTGACTTTCCAAGCAAGTAACCGCAATATCTTGGGTTAGACATACTGCTCATGCAGTATCTTGGGCAGGTATGGCACCGGTCCCCAAAAATCAACCTTCAAGGGAGAAGGTTACACAAGGAGGATTACCCAATGGCAACGAAGAAGAAGGCCACGAAGAAAGCCGCCAAGAAGAAAAAGCGGTAACCGTTCCTGCGAGGCACCGGCCTCGCTTAACTTTTGCGCAACACATGGCCTCCGCACTCGCCGTTCGCGGAGGCCTTTCCCTTTGCGCCCGACTCTCCCCGCGCCGAATTACGGATGCCCCTCCAGCCTCTGATCGCAAGTGCCGTTCGTCGGCTGCTGCGGCAACGGCGGCACCTGCAGCAAGTGGGGCGCGCTGAAGTCGAAGAAGCCGTTGTTAGGGTCGCTCAGATCGCTGGCAGTGGCGTCGCGTTGGGTCAGCGCCGGCACATTGAACCGCGTCTCGATCAGCTTCAGCATCGACGTGTAGTCGCCCTGCAGATGCACCACCGTATGCGGCTTCACCCACGGCGATATCACGGTGAACGGCACGCGGAATCCCGTCACATTGAACAGCCCCGGGGTGTCACCCTGACCCAGATCGTCGGGCGTTATATTGTCCGGCGGCGTCACCAGGATCGGTCCCACGTGATCGAACAGCCCTCCGCCTTCGTCGTAGGTAAGCATGAACACCGAATCCGCCCACGCGGTGCTGGTGAGCAGCGCCGTCAGGATTTGCTGCACTCGCGCCGCCCCGGTCTGCACGTTGTTGTCGGGATGCTCATCCAGCCCGGTGTTGCTGGCGCGCTCGATGAACACCACTTGCGGCAGGTCCTGATCGGCCGTCGGGCTGGCCAGGATGTTGTACCACTCCGAGATGTTGCGCACCTTGCTTTGAATCTGCGGATCATTCCAGTCCGCCCAGTTCGCCAGGAACACGCTGCTGTCCTGGTAGTAATAGCGCCAGGTGATACCAGCCTGGTTCAGCGCCCGGAAGATGGTGGGCCGCTGCCACACCGGATCGTTGGGATCGCTGACCGAGAAGGCGTGTCCATACGATCGCCGTGTGACCTGCCTGTTGAAATCCGTCGCACCTGTGTCCTGCCACAACTTAAGATTCAACCGTTGCCGCCGGAGTTGTTCGCCCCAGTTATGCTGCGAGGCGGTTCCGAGTGAATTCAACGTTATTGCTGCGTTGTGGCGTCCACTTTCTTGTTCGAGCGTGTTTCAAAAACCGATTTGTAACAGGGCACGGCTTCACAGGCTGCTGAAAAACTCGACCTCGACTGCATTTGAAGGGGCGCACCTTTAGAGCCTGCCCTGAGCTTGTCGAAGGGTGCGCCGTTAAACTCTTTACGTTTGTCATCACGAGTGGGCGAACAGGGGTCCCCGACAAGCGCCGTTGTCGCGCTTGTTGGGGTAAAGTTCAGCCCGCGAGGGACCTGCTTTTCCGACTTTTTCCGCAGCCTGTGTCAGCCCTCAGTCTCTCAGCTTTCCATTGGATCGAGCCGCGCAGAGGCGAAACTAATTAGCCCACCGCGGAAGCGGTGGGAAAGCTGGTAGATTTGCACCCGAGCCCCTCAACCACCTCAACAAGCGCCGCTTTTATCGGGGCCCCCAGCAGACGCCGTCTTTGCGTCTGCTGGGGTGACTTGGCGCTTGTTGGGGTGGTTGAGGGGCGTCACTTCAATCGATAGCTACGGTGCGAAGTAGCTGGAGATGTCGAGGATCAGTTGTGTGAGCCCGTTGCCAGCATAGGCGTCAATCTTGCCCTGAGTACCCGCCGGCACGATCGCCATGTTGTTGCTGAGCGATCCATCCGCCGCATTCAGCGTGGAAACCAGCGGCTGGTCGGTGCCGTCGGGCCACAACGTCAAGTATCCGAGCGAAACCACCGGCACCACCGTCGCATTCAAGACATACGCCTGCGCCGTCGCGGGCACTCCACACGGGCTGTTCACCACATCGACCGGAGGAGTCAAGGTTCCGGTGAAGGGCAGACCAGTGCCTACGTGGCGGGTGTCGATGACCCGGCACGGCGTCACGGCATAGAGCGACAGTCCGCCCTGACCCGCCGCTGCGAAGTAGCCATTGATATCGATGACCAAGTCGGTGTCGTTGGTCGGATAGACCGAGACCTCGCCACTGCCGCCCGCAACTACAATCGCGGCATTGGCGATGACCCGCCCCAGCACGTCGTTCAACGTGGAAACCGTAGGCTGGGCTTGACCTGTGGGCCAGACCGTCAGGTAACCGAGTGTGCCGTGGGGCACGACCGTGAAGTTCAAGGAATAGGCGGCGACGCCGCTTGCGGGAATGTTGCAGGTGGTGGTGGCATTCAGGATGGGGAAATCGCGTTGCTGGCCGCCCGTCAGCGACGGCGGCCCCAGACCTTCCGGATAACTGCTGTAGCGGGTATCGGCGACGCGACACGGCGGCAGCGGATAAAACGCCAAGGTGGAACCCGACACCGGCGCGAAGTAACCGTTGACGTCGACGATCACATTGGTCGTGTCCGTGACATAAATGCTGACTGCTCCGTTGGCGCCCGCCGGCACAATCGCCGCGTCGGCTTTCACACGGCCATCCACCGAGTTCATCGTCGAAACCACCGGCTGCGGCCGTCCCGCGGGCCATACCGTCAAGTAGCCCAGAGACCTGGTCGCGGGAACCACCGTGACGTTCATGGAATAAACCGCTGCGTTCGGCAGAGTTGCGCAGCCGCCCTCGCCAGAAATGGGGAAGTTCCGGAAGGTGCCACCTGAAATCGGGCCGTTACCGGTCGGCGGGCGGGTATCCACCGCACGGCACGGCTGGCTCAGCGGAACAAATTGCTCCGCAACCGCAACAGGAGTAATCTCGAACACCGTTCCGTAACTGGAAGTGCCGCCTTCGCGGGTCGTGCCGTAGAGATTGCCGGCGGCATCGAAGATCAGCCCGGCGTACGGCGAAACCCCGTCCGTGCCGTTGTAGTGGAAGTTATGCAGTACCGTCTCCGTCCAGCCTCCACTCCCGTTGGGAGACAACTCGAACACCGTCCCGTTGCCAGAGGTGCCGCCCCCGCTGGTCGTGCTGTAGAGATTGCCGGCGGCATCGAAGATCAGGCCGGCGATCGGAGTAGCGCCGTCCGTGCCGTTGCCGAAGTTATGCAGCACCGTTTCCGTCCAGCCCCCGCCCGCTGTGGGCGTCAACTCGAACACCGTCCCGCTGCTGTAAGTGCCGCCGTGGTAGGTGGTGCCGTAGAGATTGCCGACGGCATCGAAGATCAGCCCGGCTTGGGCAGTGGCCCCGTCCGCGCCGCCGCCGAAGCTATGCAGCACCTTCTCCGTCCACGTTCCGCCCCCTGCGGGCGTCAACTCGAACACCGTCCCGCAGCCTGCAGGGCAGGAGGAGTAAGTGCCGCCCGCGTAGGTGGTGCCGTAGAGATTGCCGACGGCATCGAAGATCAGTCCGGCGTACGGCGA
>Ga0187852_1004156_pt1 | contig 9994 bp, 5 predicted proteins | sample June2016WEW_6_40_FD_134511 | JGI IMG/M metagenome (GOLD analysis project Ga0187852, IMG submission 134511) | Peatland microbial communities from SPRUCE experiment site at the Marcell Experimental Forest, Minnesota, USA - June2016WEW_6_40 | ecosystem: Environmental > Terrestrial > Soil > Wetlands >...
CACGCCGGCAAGGCGGAGCCGCTGGTGACCGGGTTTGCCGCGACCGCGGACGCCAATGTTGGGTTCGATGGGAAGACGGTGCTGTTTGCGGGCAAGCAGGCTTCCGGCGATCCATGGCAGATATGGGAATTGACGCTTGCGGATCACTCCCTGCGCAAGTTGATCGCAGGCGAGGGCGATGCGATTCGCCCGTTGTATCTGCCCGCCGGCCGCATTGTTTATGCGCGCCGCACGCCGCATGGCTTTCAACTTGAAGTTGCGGGGAAAGATGGCTTGGCGCTGTCTGCCCCGGTGGATTCCGCGGCCGGTTCGGCGGTGCTTCCGCTCACTTACATGCCGGCCAACGCGCTGCCCGCGGATGTGCTGGCGGATGGGCGCATTCTTTTTGAAGCAGGATTCCCGCTGGGCTCGGGGTCGACGCCGGAGCTGTTTCTGCTCTATTCCGACGGCAGCGGCGTTGAGTCGTACCGCTGCGATCACGGCACGGCGCGCTGGGGCGGAAGGCAGTTGGCGTCGGGCGATGTGGTGTTTACGCACGGGAGTTCGCTGGCGCGGTTTACTTCGCCACTGGCATCGGAGGCGCGCATTGTTGCGCCGCGCGCGGAGTATGCAGGCGCGATTGCCGAGACGGCCTCGGGCGACTGGCTGGTGAGCGCGCGGGCTGGAGCCGGCACGCATTATGCGCTCAAGTTATGGAAGCCCCCTTCGTCTTCGAACCCTGGCGCCGCGGCGCTGCAGACGCTGCTGGCGGAGAGCGGCAAGGATCTTGTCGAGCCCGTATTGGTTGCGCCGCGATCCAGGCCCAAGCGGCATCCGTCCGGGCTGCACGACTGGAGCTACGCCAACATGATGGCGCTGGATGCGCGTCAGTCGCGCGAGGGCGATCTGAAGATAGCTCCCGCATCGGTGCGGCTGGAGACGCTGGACGCTCAAGGCCACACAGTCGTTACGGGCACGGCGCCGGTTGAGGCGGATGGTTCTTTTTTTGTGAAGACTCCAGCAGACAAGCCGATTCGCTTCGCCTTGCTCGACGAAAAAGGCGGAGTTTTGCGTCAGGAGCACGGATGGTTCTGGATTCGGCGCGGCGAACAGCGCTACTGCGTGGGCTGCCACGCGGGACCGGAGCGCGCGCCGGAGAATCGTATGCCGGCCGTGCTGCTGCGCACCACCACGCCCGTCGATCTTTCCGGCGTGAATCTACCGGGCGAGACGCAGCACGGAACGCCTGGAGGCAACTGAAATGATGATTCGCTTTCTTCTTTTATTCGGCGCCGTTTCCATGGCCGCAGCGCAGACTGCCCCGCCGCCACCTGCACAATCCATTCATGGCGCGCAAGCACCGTCTGCCCCACCGCAGGTGGCTGCCGCACCGCAGGTGGCGCACGATTCGGTGATTCGCTTTGAAGACGCCACCGATAAGGTGGGCATTGACTTTACAGACAGCTTCGGTTCGCGGCAGTTGGGTTCGCTGCTTGAAGGCACCGGCGCCGGCTGCATCTGGTTCGACTACAACAACTCCGGCCTGGAGTCACTCTACGTGGTGAACGGACGGCCGCTCGACGACTCGATGCATCCCTATCCGCTCAAGGAGAAGCCGAATCCGCCGCCGCACAATCATCTCTATCGCAACGACGGCAACGGCCGCTTTACCGACGTGACCGCGCAGTCCGGCCTCGATCCGGATATGTACGGAATGGCCGTGACGGCCGCGGACTATGACAACGACGGATTTGTCGATTTGCTGGTCACCGGCTATGGCAAAACCATTCTCTATCACAACGACGGCAACGGCCACTTTACCGACGTGACCGCAAAGGCCGGCATCAAGGTGGACGGGTGGGCCATCAGCTCCACTTGGCTGGACTACGACAAGGACGGCTGCGTCGATCTCTTCGTGGGCCGCTACGTCAAGTTCGATCCCAAATATCGCGCCTACTATGCGGCAGACAACTATCCGGGGCCGCTGGATTACGAGGGCGAGACCAATAAGCTCTTCCATAACAACTGCGACGGAACATTCACCGATGTCAGCGAGAAATCCGGCATCGCCGCTTATGTGGGCCGCACCATGGGCGTGACGGCGGCGGACTTCGACAATGACGGCTGGGACGATATCTACATCGCCAACGACCGCACCGAGAATTTCCTCTTCCACAACAAGCACGATGGAACCTTCGAGGAGATCGGCAACGATACGGGCACGGCCTTCGGGCAGAATGGCGAATCGACTTCGTCGATGGGACCGGTCTTTGCCGATCTCGAAGGCAGAGGGGTGCTGGACCTGTGGGTGACCGACGGCCACTACAACCGGCTGCTGCATAATACCGGGGCCCCCGCGGACGGGTCTTCGTCCGTGGGGTGGAACTCGGGCAAGATGAGCTTTGAAGACATGGGTGCGTCCAACGGCGTCTCGCAGACCAACGCGCAGTACGTGAGCTGGGGCACGGGCGTCTACGACTTCGACAACGACGGCCTGCTCGACATTCTTATTTTTCACGGCGGTCTGATTCACTTGATTCCGCAGGAGCACACGCTGTTTCGCGGCGTTGGCAATGGACATTTCGAGGACGTTTCGCGCGAGGCCGGTCCGGTGATGAGTGTGCGCACCACGGCGCGCGGCGCGTGCTTTGCTGACTACGACAACGACGGCAAGATGGATGCGTTTGTGGTGAACCTGGGCGCGAAGGGAACGCTGCTGCACAACGTCTCCACCGGCACCGGCCACTGGATCGCCATCAAGCTCGTGGGGACAAAGAGCAACCGCGACGGGATTGGCGCGCGCGTTGAAGTCTTCGCCGCGGGCAAGCGGCATACGGCGGAGCGCGTGGCAGGCTCCGGCTATCTTTCGCAGGACGACGGCCGTTTGCATTTCGGGCTGGGCGCCGCCACCACCATCGACAAACTTATCGTTCACTGGCCCAGCGGGCGCGAGCAAACGCTGGAGAAGCTCGACGTGGATCGCGTGCTGACGGTGGAGGAGCCCAAGTGAGGCAAAGGCTGCAAACCCGATTGGGCACGGGGCTGGCGGCGCTGGCCGTGGCGTTGCTCGCGGTTGCGTTCTGGACCGATCGGCCGGTTCATGCGAACGCGGGCGATGCCGTGGACTACGCTTCGCCGCTGGAGGTTCTGCTCTCGCCGGATGGCGCGCGGCTTTACGTGCTGTGCCAGCAGAGCGAAGAGGTGCGGGTGCTGGATGCGGCTAGCTTTGCGGTCATCAGAAACATCGCGGTGGGACGCGTGCCGCGCGGATTATCGCTGTCGCCTGACGGCGGGCGGCTGTTTGTGACCAACTCATGGGACGACACGCTCTCGGTGATCGATACGGGCACGCTGGCGGTGGCGGCCACGTGGCCGGTGGGAGCGGAGCCGTCGAGCGTGGTGGAGGACCGGGCGGGCAAGCGGCTGTTTGTGGCCAATCGCATCAGCAACGATGTGTCCGTGCTGGACGCGCAAACCGGCGTGGAAGAGAAGCGGCTGCTGGCTGGGCGCGGTTCGAGCTATCTCACTCTTTCTCCCGATGGAAGCCGGATCTACGCGACGCATGTTTATCCAAATCCGCCGCGAGTACGGACTGAGCAGGACAATCGTACGGCGCCGGAATCGGAGATTACGGTGATCGATGCGGCGCGCGCCGTGGTTGTGGATCGCATGCCGTTGCATCGGATTGCGGGCGTCTTTCACTTGGCGATTTCCGCGGATGGACGGCTGGGCGTGGTGGCCGAATATCACCCCAAGAATCTAATACCGCTGGCGCACCTCGAACATGGCGGCGCCTTCGCCTACACGATCACGGTCTTCGGCGCGGATGTGGGCAAGGCTTCCGTAGAGCTCCCGCTGGACGAACTCGAGCGCTACGCCTCGCAGCCCTTTGGCGTGGCCATTGCGCCGGACAAGTCGCGCATCTACGTTACCAGCGGCGGCTCGGAGATGGTGACTGTAATCGATGTGCCGCGGCTGCTGCGCTTCATTCATACGCATCACGGCCCTTTCGTGCAGCATCTTTCGGCCAGCGCCAACTATGTGGCAGCGCGCATCGCGGTGGGACGCAATCCGCGCGGGCTGGCGCTGACGCGCGACGGGCGCAGGCTGTTCGTGGCCAACCGCATGGAAGATACGATCAGCGTGATCGACACGCGCGCCAACCGCGTGGCATCCACCATTACGCTGGCCGGCCCGACGACCATCTCGCCGCTGCGCCGCGGGGAGCAGACCTTCTACACCGCGCGCTATTCCTTCCAGGGACAGATAGGCTGTTCCAGTTGCCACATCGATTCCACCTTCGACGGCATCACCTGGAACCTGGAGCCGGACGGCTTTGGCCGCAACACTGTGGCCAACAAGCTGCTTGAGGGCATCAAGGATACCGAGCCTTACAAGTGGACCGGAACTAACCCCGACATTCCCACCGAGTGCGGCCCGCGAACGGAAAAGTATTTCTGGCGCTCGGAAACCTACGACAACCTGACACTGGCCGACCTGGCTGCGTATATTCGAAGTCTGGAGCCTCGGCCGAACCGGTGGCGGATGGCAAACGGCGAACAGACCCCGGCGCAGGAGCGCGGCCAGGCGCTCTTCGAGCGCGCGCAAGACAAGTTCGGCAAGCCGATTCCGGAGAGCAACCGCTGCTCCTATTGCCACAGCGGCCCCAAGGGCACCAACCAGAAAATCTCCGACGTGGGGACGCGCAAGCCCACCGACAATACAGGCCTGCTGAAAGCGGTGCCGTTGACTGAAATTGCGCTCACCGCGCCCTACCTGCACGACGGCTCGGCGCGGACGCTGGAAGAGATCTGGACGGTCTACAACCCGGAGGATAAGCACGGGCGCACGAACGATCTGACCAAGGATGAACTGAACGACCTGATCGAGTACCTGAGGACGCGATGAAAAAGTTGGCATTGAAGACGCTCTCGATTTGCGCGATGCTCGCGGCCGCTGCGCCTTTCACTTTTGCTGCGCAGCAGCCGGTGTCTGGAGTGCAAAACTCTCATGCCGCGCAAGCGGCGTCTGCCCCACCGCAGGTGCTGCCGCGCTTCCGCTTTGAGAACTTCACCACCGCCAACGGCCTGCCCGACAATCACGTCTTTTCCGTGCTGGTGGATGGGGACCGCATCTGGGCGGGAACGGAAAATGGCCTGGCCGTCTACGAGAATCATGCGTGGAAGACTTACACCACCCAGGACGGCCTGGCGCATCGCGCCGTGCTTTCGCTGGCGCTGGACAAGCGCACAGGCGATGTGTGGGCCGGGACCATGGCGGGGCTGAGCCGGATTTCAGGCGGACGAATCGACACTTATACGCAGTTGAATTCGGGGCTGAGCAACGATGTGGTCTACGGCGTCTCGGTGGAAGGCGAGAACGTGTGGGTGGCCACGGCAGCCGGCGCGTGTCGCCTGAATACACGCACCAGCCAGTGGACGCTCTACAACGAGCGCAACACGCCCATGGTGGAGATCTGGGTGTATGCAGTCTCCGCCGCTCCTGACAAGGTTTATTACGCGGTGTGGGGCAGCGGGCTCCTTGAATACACCCAGAAAACCGGGCGCTGGGACAAGTACGAAGATCCCGACGGCGAAAACGAGATTGTGCTCTTCAAGGACCAGGGCCTGATCCACGAGATTGTCACTTCAGTTAGTTATGTCGAAAACATTGTATGGGCGGCGACTTACTTCGGGGCCAGCCGCTACGATGGCCGCTACTGGCACAACTTCCTCACCAAAGACAGCGGGCTTCCCTCGAACTTCATCAACTCGATCAAGGGCGTGGACGGCAATCGCGCCTGGTTCTGCACCGACAAGGGGCTGGCTTACTACGACGGCGTGAATTGGGCCGTCTATCGTCCGTCGCTCAAGGACGGTAAGCCGGAGATGACGGTGCGCGACGCGCAAGGCAAGGTAACGCCGGTGGCCGTGACTACCGCGCCGGCCCACAACTACGTTCTTGGCATCGACTTTCAGGGCAGCGACATATGGGTCGCCACGGCCAAGGGGTTGAGCCACGGAATTCGACAACCACAATAAGATCATCAGGAGACAAACAATCATGAATGCATTTGCGGATATTCTGGAAGCCATCGCACACGCGCCCATCAAAAAGCGCGCCATGACCAATCATGGCGTGCTCAATGAGGCTTACGCCTATGCCAAGCCGAGTTCATTCTCGCGCGGCATGAGGATCGATATCGGCGGGGTCTGTATCCTGCTGATCTCGGGCACCGCCTCCATCGACGAGCGGGGCCGGAGCGTCCACATCGGCGATTTTCCCGCCCAGCTGCGGCGCACCTTCGACAACATCACCGGCCTGCTGGAGAGCGAAGGCGCCACCTGGCACGACATCGTGCGCACTACCTGCTACTTGCGGGACATCGATCGCGACTACGACGTCTTCAATCAGGGTCGCACGGCGTTCTTCAAGGAGCAGGGGCTCGATCCGCTGCCCGCATCGACCGGCATTCAGGCGCATCTCTGCCGGCCCGAGCTGCTCATCGAGATCGAGGCCATCGCCATGTTCCGCACGGATAAGGCAGCAAGCAGCGAGGAGTAGTTCTCATGCGCAAGGGATGGTTGTTGTTTGCGGCATGTGCGATGGCCGCGGGCGGCGCTGCGAATCTTGGCGCGCAGTATTCGAGCCAGGACGCGGTGCAGGCCGCGGGTCAGAATGCGAGTCCGGTTACGGTCACGGGCAAGGGATCGTGCGAGTGTGGCGCGCATCCGCCAGGGCCGCCCAAGGATCGGGTAGTTGCGCCTTACGCGGGCGAGCCCGCGGACCTGAGCCCCTATGCAAAATTTGCCGCGCCTTATGACCTCAACTACACACACCCCAATATCTATTCCGGCGCCGCGCGGGATATTCCCGAGCCTAAGAACCTGACCGAGGTGCGCATTGGCTTCTTTGGACCCGTCGAGCCCAATCCGGAATCGGTGTTTGGATTGCGCATGCTGCACGGCGCGCAGTTGGCCCTGGAAGAGGCCAATGCCCGCGGCGGCTATGGCGGCAAGCCTTTCAAGCTGATGCCGCACAACGACTACGACAACTGGCAGGCGAAGGCGGTCTATGGCGATGACCGGCCTACCGATCCCGCCATCTGGGGCTCGGCCTCGAACGAAGCGGTGAAGATGATCTACGACGACCGGGACTGGGCCATCTTCGGATCGATCAGTTCGGAGTCCACCCACATCATGCTGCGCGTGGCGCTGCGCGCCGAGATCCCCATCGTGAACTCGGCGTCGACCGATCCCACCATTCCTGAGACTTATATCCCCTGGTTCTTCGAGGTCCTACAAGACGACCGGGTGCAAAGTTTGACGCTGGCGCGGCGGATCTATACCGAACTGGGGTTGAAACGCGTGGCGCTGCTGAGAGTGAACAACCGCTATGGCCGGTTTGGCGTTCCCAAGTTCCGGGATGCCTCGCGGCGGTTGGGTCATCCGGTGGTTATCGAGCAGAAGTATCTGCCCGGCGATACGGATTTTTCTAAGCAGTTGCAGGTGATTCGCTCCTCGCGTGCCGACGCCATCGTGCTGTGGACCGACGAGGCGCAGGCAGCCATCATCCTGAAGCAGATGCGGGCCGCGGGGATGAAGCAGCGCGTTTTCGGCGCGTATCGCACGCTAGGGACCACGCTGCTGGCCGAGGCAGGCGATGCCGCCGAGGGCTTTGAGGCCGTCTTCCCCTACGATCCATCCCGCAAAGATCCAAAATGGCTGGAGTTCAACCGCAGGTTCGAGGATCGCTTTCACGAGAAGCCGGAGCAGTTTGCCTCGCTGGCCTATGACGCGATGAATGCGCTGCTGGATTCCATTTGCAAGGCCGGACTGAATCGCGCCCGCATTCACGACGCGCTGGCCAATATCGAAGAATACGACGGCGTGACCGGGCACATGGTCTTCGATCCCAACCAGAAGAATGTGGCTCCGATGTATCTGGGCACGGTGCATAACGGGGCGATCACGTATCGCATTGCAACAATGGAGAAGGCTCAATTATCTCCGGCCGCGCAAGCGGCGTCTGCCGCGCCGCAAGTGCCCGCGCAAGCGGCGCCGGCCGCACCGCAGGTGCCCTACGCGCGCGTGGGTGAAGATAGAGTGAACTACGCCGGTCCGTACCCGAGCGACGTTCCGCCGGGGCCGGTGCGCGTGGTTCTCTTTGGGCCCCACGCTGCTGAGGTCGCGCAGTCGCCCGAGGTTCAGGCGGCGTTGACGGCCAAGGGCCGGGAGTGGAGGCTGTTGCCCGTGGCCAGCGATCAGAATTGGGGCGCGGCTTCAACCCAATTGGTTCATGCGCTGATGGACGAGCACGCGCTGGCGATCGTGGCGCTGGATCGCAATGCGAGCCACTTGGCGGAGCAACTGGCGCTCAAGAGCTTTGTGCCGGTCATCGCGCTGAGCAGCGACAAGACGCTGACCTCCACCAACGTTCCATGGATTTTTCGCCTGCCTGCCGATACCACGCCGGCCACCGCGCTGCGCCTGCTTCAAACGGCCGCCGAACGGAGCGCAGCGAACGGCCAGAGCGGGGCCAATCCTGAACTGCTGAGGGATGTACTGGCTTCGGGGGATCTGGTTTCCGGCGTCGCGTTTCTGCCCACAGGCGAGCCGCGCGGGAAGTAGGCTTCGGGAATCCCACTATATCGCTACAATGAAAGTTGAAAGGGCAGCCCATACTGCGGGCTGCCCTTCTGTTTTTCACCGAACCCGGAGCTTCGCGGGTTATGGGAGGTAGTAGCGGAAGCTGGTCCAGACCATGTTGTCGATGCCCTTGGCGCCGATGCCGGGAGTGCCCGCGCCCGACCAGCCCTCGCGGACCGCATAGCCGTACTGGAGGCCCTGGCGCAGGCGGCCGCGGTCGCCCTTGTAGATGTCATACCAGTAGCCGCCGGTGATTTCCTGCACGTCGCGGGTTTGCGCGCCGCACGAGCCGCCGGGGTAGTAGCCGGTCGAGCTGCCGTTGTAGCCGGGAGCGGTGGTGGTATTGCAGCTTGAGTTGCTTAGCAACCGTGAACCGTAGCCCACGGCGGCGTTGCTGGGCGCGCCCCAGTGTCCGCCCCATTTGCCGCCAGCGGCGATGTTCGCGGCCGTGGGGGTGGTGGTGCAGGCGAAGGCGCCGGCTGTGTTGGGACAGAAGTCCGCGCTGGGCGCGCCCAGTGAGGTGGTGGAGCCGGCAACGCCAAAATCTTCGCGTCCGGCATAGTCTCCGCCGTAGTTCAGATAGACGACCAGGCGAGGATTCGGCGTGGCTTCGAGGGTAAACAGGCCGGAGGCGTTGTGGATGGGCTCAAGCCCGCCCCACGTGTTCGCTGTAACGTCGGAGAGCGTGGAGTCGCCGTAGCGGCCCACGCCGGGTCCGAAGAGGCCCTTGACGCCGAAGGTGAGCTTGTCTTTGATCACCGGGACGCGCAGGCTGCCGCCCACGCCACCGACGACGATGCTGTCATGTATGTAGCCGGCCGTGGTCAGAGACGGCGCCACAGCCGAGCCGGTGACGATGTCCGTCAGGCCGCCGTAGAGGTTGCTGTTGGTGGTTTCGCCGGGGTAGACAGTTTCGTGCGCAAAGCCGACGAGGCCGAAGATTTCGTAGTGGCCGAAGCCCGGATCGAAGGCGCCCTTCACCAGGATGTCGGGGGCCTGGTTGAAGGAGATGTTGGTGACGTTGGCGCAGGAGTTGACCGTCTTGTAGACGGGAACCGCGACGTCGATGGTTGCGCCGGTCGAGGTCGTCTCCACCTGGTTGGTGTAGTTCACGATGGAGGTCGAGGGCGAGCAGGCGCTGATGGTGGCGTTATAGTTGCCGCCATTGGCACCGGCGCTGCCCAGAACGGCATAGGGGGTGTTGCCGGCCAGCGATGCGGCGTAGAGGAGCTGCGGATTCTCGGCCGAGATGCCGAAGGCCGCCTTGTCGAAGCTCTTGACCACGCGGAAGCCGTACTGGCGGGTCCACACAAAGCCCGGAACGTAGTTCGGGTCGATGGTCAGCGGAGTGAGGATGTCGCTGGGGG
>Ga0187852_1004168_pt1 | contig 9971 bp, 5 predicted proteins | sample June2016WEW_6_40_FD_134511 | JGI IMG/M metagenome (GOLD analysis project Ga0187852, IMG submission 134511) | Peatland microbial communities from SPRUCE experiment site at the Marcell Experimental Forest, Minnesota, USA - June2016WEW_6_40 | ecosystem: Environmental > Terrestrial > Soil > Wetlands >...
CAGCCAAACCCTGATCCTGCGACGGGAATGGTGTCAGTTTGAGAGGGATAAACAGCCATGGCGGATATCACGGATATTGAGAGGCTGAATTACTACGAGGGCGAGTACCTGGGCGCGGTGGACTTCGAGGCCGAGCAGGAGTACCACCGCGACATGCGCCGCCGCCACAACATCGGGCCGCACACGTGGGGCATCGTCACGGGGCTCGATGTGGCGCAGTTTTTGAATGGCGGAGCCAACAACGAAGTGGATGTGTTCATCCAGCCCGGCGTGGCGGTGGATGGCTTCGGCAGAGAGTGCGTAGTGTTTGCCCCGTATCAACTCACTGCTGACTTGTTTACCGACTTCTCGCAGAAGCAGACGCTGAGCGTATGGATTGGCTATACGCAGCAGATGATCTCGCCGTCATCGGATACCTGCGCTTCGCAAGGGCAATCGAATGCCTATAGCCGCGTGCAGGAGAACTTCCAGATTGTCATCGATCCGATTCCGCCCGCGAGCGATCCCATCGTGGTGGCAGGCAACGATGTTTCATTGCCATCGGCCAAGGGCTGGACACAGCCGAGCTGGCAACCCACTCTACCGTCGAATGAAGGCGATGTCGAGTTGCCATTCGACGGTTCGGTGCCGTTTCAGGCGCTGCCGGACGACAATACGGATGCTACGTGGCTGATTCCGCTCGGTCAGGTGATATGGGACGGGCCGAATCAACGATTCCTGCAGAGTTCGACGGCTCTCGCGAACAAGGGCCGGATCTATGCGGGAAGCGTAGCGTCCGCAGTTTATGCTCCGGCGGGAGTGTTGACGATTCAGGATCGAAGCACGCCGTCTCCGCTCCCTTCTGGAGCTACGGGCGTTGCGGTGGAGATTGAGGGAACGCTCACTGTGGACCTGCAACTTACCGCGGAGGCCGATGTCTGGATCGATGGCGGAGAGCTGTACTTTAAGAACTCCGACGGCAGCGACGGCGATACGGTTCTGGGAATCCAGCGCATTGACAGATTGTCGGGCGGCGCGGATCTGCACATTCACATTGGCGACGACTCGGACCCGGTGAACAAGCCGCAACGGCTGACTGTCGGCTACGGTGCAAGCGGGTCCACCGCGGATACCAACGTATTCACGATCGGCGCAGATGGCAATGCGACGCTGCCCTCGGGATCGTTAAGCTTCGGTACGCAGCAGTCGCAGATGCTGAATCTGAACGGGACCGCGTATGGCATCGGCGTGCAGACATCGACGCTCTATCTTCGCTCGGCTTCGGACTTCGCATTTTATGTTGGGGGCAAGTACAGCTCCAGCGAAGATGATCCGGGAAGCGGCGGCAGCCTTTCGCTGAAGATTGACTCCACCGGTGATATGACTTTGAATGGCGCACTGGCAATTGACAATGCCAACGCGAATAATGCTCAGGTCAATCCAGGGCTGACGTTTGGAAATGCCAGTGGCGAGGGCATCGCATCCAAGCGCACCTCAGGTGGGAACCAGTACGGGCTCGACCTCTATACCGACTTTACAGTGCGGATGAGCATTACGCAGGGCGGGAACGTGGGAATTGGCACAACATCGCCGGCATCGGCCCTGGATGTGCTGGGCAACATTGCCACGAATTCAGTTTTTGGGTTTAGCAATGTCCAGCAGACTAACTCGCCATATGGAGTCTACATATCGGCGCCCGCAAGTCAAACGATGGGACTCTTTACTAACAGCGCCCAGCAACTGACCATAAATAGCTCTGGCAACGTCGGCATTGGAAACATAAATCCCCAGGCATCATTGCAGATTGGCAACTTTGGACCATTCATCTTTCCGGGTGGCGGCGGGTCAGCGACCGCCTGGGCTTCCTCGGCAGTTGGCTTCAATCTCTATCGCGGATCGGACAATAACTGGCACACCATTTCGGATGGCGCGAATGGAGGCGGGTGTGTTTTCTACGGCAACACTGGAGGAGAGCTGTTCTTCGCTCAAATACCGAGTGTTGGGGCTGTCAGCCAAAGCCTCACTGACAGTTCCATTTACTCCAACAATATTGTTTTCTCGATCGCCCCTGCCAATAGTGGCGTGGCCACACCGCCCATCGCCACTCTCAACGGCGATCTTCAGGTCAACGGCAATTTATTGGTGACAGGCTGGAAACTCGGTTACGTGGTGGATCGCTTTTACAGCCGGGCAAAGAAGCCTCTTGAGCAGGGGGACCTCGTAGTGGTTCACACTCGTCCGGTCTCTGTCTTCTACGGAACAGGAAATCGCATTCCGCTGGTGGAGGTGGCGCTGGCCAGCAAGGCGGGCGATACGCGCATCTGCGGCGTGGTTGATGAGCCGTCGCTTACGGAAGCACAGACGCCTGGGCTCAACCGCGCGGCGATAGGCAACGGCAACGTGGGGCTGATGGTAACGCTCGGCGCCTACGCATATTGCAAGGTGACCGCGGAGCCAGGGCCGATCGAATCGGGAGATCTGCTGATGGCCAGCGAGACGCCGGGGCATGCGCAGAAAGCCGATCCGCTGTCTGGAATCATTGCCGGAGCCGTAATTGGAAAGGCGCTTGGATCCCTGAAGAAGGGCACGGGGATCATTCCTATCTTTATCTCGCACCAATGAGGAGGAACGCGATGAACGAACGGCTTGTGCAGCTCCGTGCGGAGCTGGAGAAAGGACAGCAACGATTGCTGGCGCTCGACCGTGAGCGGCAGGAGACGCGCGACACGATGCTGCGCATCAGCGGAGCGATTCGGGTGCTGGAGGAGATGCAACAGGAGGAAGCTGCACCTAGAGCCGTGCCCAGAGCGATGCAACCGAGCGCGGCATGAGCGAGGCTTCAAACCAATCGGGCTCGAGCCTGCAGATCGATCGCTGGCGAAACCTGTATTGCGTGCCGAGCGATCTGCCCAGGCCGGAGGAAGTGCAGCACCGCCTGGATCGCCTGGTCGAAGGCGAGGTAGTGCAGAACTGCACGCGCTATCTGGAGCAGTTGCTGGATGACTCGGATCCTTCGATCTGGCTAATTCGTGAGATTGCCCTGGATTTTGCCGTGGATGCGAACGCCTTCGAGGCACAGCGGACAGCGGCAATATGGGCTGATCAGCTTGCGCGCGGGGTGCGCGAGGCAATCGGCCGGGGAGCGAATGGCAGCTCGGTGCTGCGCTTTGCAAACCGCGCCGAATACGTTGCGCAATGGGTGAGCGATGCCGCAGCGGGATGCGCCGGGGAGAAGTGGTACTACGGCGAGTTTCTGTCGCTGAGCGTGCTTCCCGTGAGTGCGGCAATTGCCGAGGCTCTTCTGCGTGAGCAGCAGAGCCCTGCCGAGATTCTGCTCGCGATTCCATCGCATAGCAAGCGTGAAGCAATTCTGGCGGCGCTGACAGAGCGCGACGCCGAGCGAATATGGCGCCGCGCGATGGAAGCTTCGCCGCGTCGCGAGCAGTGGAGCCGGAATTGGGTGAGCAAGCTGTTGGCGATCTGGCGAGGCGCGGTGACGGGCCGGGCCGATCAGCATTATCGCGATGCGCTGCGCCTGCTGGCGGCGGTGAAGAAGGAGTGGGAACGCGAAGATGCGACTGGACTGGAGACGGCGATTGATGCATTGATCGAATTCAGGCAGATGGCCCAATCGTTCCATTCACCCGACGCAATTCGCCGATGGCTGCGAGCGGCAGCTCGCGGCGACAAGGCGTCATGCGAGGCAATTGCAATGGAATACAGCGTGCCGCATCGGGATGCACTCGTCGAGTTTGTCGCGATGGCATCTGACGGCGACTGTGCTTGGGCGGAGTTTGTGGCGCAGACGATTACGGGGCGCGATGGCGTGCCCATCCAAGCAGGTGAATCGTTTCTTACCGAGCTGGGCGGCGTGTTTCTGCTTGGTCCGGCGTTTGAACGAATCCGTCTTCATGATGCAATCGCGGCGGCGGCGGGCAGTTGCGAAGAGCCAAGAAGGGCAGAGTCAGTATTGCGGCACTTGCTGGCAGTTCGCTGCATAGGCCGCGGTCGCGCTTCTATGAGCATCTCGGACCCAGCAATGCGAGCCTTTGCAAACCTGGACTTTGTCCCATCGCTTGCGGAGATGGCTGGGATTCTGCACGCTGCCGATGCGGGTGCGGCGCTGCGCATGCTGCAGGCCGAGCGGCCGGAGGATGAATCGCTCGTACCGGAGGACCTCAGCCAGGAAGAACGCAAATACCTCTCAATCGGCGACGTGTTTCCTGAACTCGCGGCGGACAGCGATGCGGATATTATTTGGTCGCGCATCGCGCTTGCAATTGTTCGTCAGTTTGCGCGCCAGTTGACGGGGTTTGCCCAAAGCTCTCCCGAGTACATCTTCAGAAACTTTCTTGCCGGCACGGGCTCGGTGCGTCGAGCCGCGGATCGGATCGAGGTTCGACTGCCTCAGAGCCCACTCGAAGTCGTCTTGCGAATCTCCGGCGCTTACCGGAGCTACACCTTGCCCTGGCACCCAGGAGTGGAGATATGGCTTCGAGCACCGTCGGATTAGCTACAGCAGAGGAAAGGATTGCAGTTCCATTCGCGAGCAGCCACGAGTATCTGCTTGCGGAGATGGACTGGCTGCGTCTTGTGATGCATCGCGAGGTGCTGCGGTTGAAGGCAGCCAATCTTTTATCGCCAGATCCATTTCGCGGACTATACCTCTCCGACGAACTGGTCGATTCCATCCTGAGCGACTGGAATGCGCAGCGTTGTGGGGCGAGCGAGAACAGCCAGAACGCGAACACCGCTGAACTGAGCGTGCAGATCGAAAAGGCCCGCATGTGGATCGACGCATGTGCAGAGGCCAGCCGGGAGCATGGTCGACCAATGGAAATGGACAGGCTCACGGGCCTTTGCGGTCTCAGCGAGTTCGATCGCAAGGTTCTTGTCGCCGCAATTGCTGTCGATTTGGACCAGCACTTCGAGGAGATGTATGCTTGGGCGCGCAATGATATAACGCGAAAGCGTCCATCGATCGGGTTGATGATCAAGCTCTTCTGTTCCAGCGAAGAAGAGGAGTTCCGTAGCCGCGCGGCCTTTCTCGATGGGGGTGCGCTGGTGCGGAATCGATTGGTCCGCATTGGTGACGGCACGCATGAGAGCGAAGCTGCCTTTCTTGCAAAATCGGTGCGCATCGATGACAGGATCGCGGCCTTCCTGATGGAGCAAGCGGGCATTGACCGGCGCCTGCGGAGTTTTACATCTGTTTCTGTTCCAACGCGTGCTCTGTCGTCATTGCATCTGCCGCCGGACCTCCAAGTGAAGCTTAAAAACCTGGAGCATCTGGATGAACCGGCTGTTTTCTATCTCTGCGGACAGCGCGGCGCTGGCAAGCGTGCCATCGTTGAGGCTCTCTGTTCCGAGCAGCATCGGTCGATGCTGGCGGTGGACCTGGGCCGCATGGCCTATGAAGCCAGTGCGGCGTCGGAGATGCTTGTCCTTATTCATCGCGAAGCGATGCTGCAAGGGGCGGACATCTTCTTTGCGCACGCTGAGGCACTGCTGGAGGATGGCGCTGTGCATCTGCCACTTCGTTCGGCTCTTGAGGCGCTTCGGCCTCTTGCGGGACAGCGCATCTATATCGCCGGAGAGGAGCCGTGGCCGGCGGCGCAAACGGAGCGGGGATCTGCATGGGTCACACTCGATTGCCCGATTCCAGCCTTTGCCGATCGCGTCAAACTTTGGCAGGAGACACTGGCTGGGATGGAATTCCAGGTGGATCCCGATGTGGATGCCGCGTTGCTGGCGAATCGGTTTGCGCTCACGGGCGGCGCCATTCGGGAAGCCTGCGCCGATGCGGCAAGAAGACTGCGATTGAACGGCCAGGTTGGCGAGGGCATCTCGTCAACGGATCTTGAAGCTGCGGCGCGCGCGCAATCGACCGGCGGGTTGAGGCGATTTGCGGAGAAGATTCTGAGCCGGGGCACATGGGAATCGCTTGTTCTCCCTCCGTATGTGGTTCGCCAGCTTCGCGATGTGTGTACAGCGGAGCGGCATAGGCAAACTGTCTATTCGGAGTGGGGCTTCGATCAGAGGCTATCGTCGGGCAAGGGGCTGAACGTTCTTTTCTGCGGGCCGAGTGGAACAGGCAAGACGATGGCGGCCGGAATACTGGCGCAGGAGCTGGGTCTCGATCTTTATCGCATCGATCTTTCGGTTGTTGTAAGCAAGTACATTGGTGAGACGGAGAAGCAGCTGAACCTGATCTTCCGCGAGGCGCGCGCGTCAAATGCCGTGCTGCTCTTCGACGAGGCTGATGCGCTGTTTGGCAAACGTTCCGAGGTGAAAGATGCGCATGACCGATATGCAAACGTCGAGGTGGCGTACCTGCTGCAGAAGATGGAGGAGTATGAGGGCGTGGTGATTCTGGCCACCAATCTGCGCCGCAACATGGACGATGCGTTTACGCGCCGCATGAGCCACATTGTCGAGTTTCCGTTTCCAGACGCGGAGCAGCGCGAGCGGATATGGAGATCGATCTTCCCTTCACATGCGCCGGTTGCCAGTGACGTGGAGTTCGGATTCCTTGCCCGGCAGTTTGAGTTGGCCGGCGGGAACATTCGCAACATTGCCGTGGCCGCGGCGTTTCTGGCGGCGGAGAAGCAGACAAAGATCGGGATGGAGCAATGCATTGTCGCGACAGCGCTGGAGATTCAGAAGACGGGCAAGCTGCCGTCACGCTCCGAGTTTCGAGATTACTACGAGATGATTCGCACGCATATCTGAGATTGACGAAGACGAGCCTGGCATGGAACGCGTTGTTGAAATGCAAAAAAAGCCGGCGGCAAAGCGGCCCTCGTCTCATAGAGAGCGGGCAAGCGAGATTCCTGTGCCGCTGCATCCGATGCTCGAATTGCAGCAGCAAGCGGGCAACCAGGCGATGCAGCAGCTTCTGCGAACGGGCGCCATTCGCGCGAAGCTTGAGGTGAGCCAGCCGGGTGACCCCGAAGAGCAGGAAGCGGACAACGTTGCCGATCGGATCATGCGTTCCCACGCCGGGGCCGGCGCGGTTGCCTCGTCCTGCGGTTGCAGCGAGGATGAGACTTCATGCGGATGTCCCGGCTCGGGCAACGCAAAGGTGTCGCGTTCTGCCAACGCGGGAACCGCACGCGTGCCTTTCACACCGTCGGCGCACGGGGTGTTGAATGCGATGCGCAGCTCCGCGAGCCGTCCGCTCGACGCGCACGCGCGCGCTTTTTTTGAGCCGAAGTTCGGCCGCGACTTCAGCGATATCCGCGTGCATACGGATTCGGCATCGGCAGGCGGTGCAAGGGCGATCGATGCGCACGCATTTACCACTGGCAGCGACATCTTCTTCGCATCCGGTAAGTATGCGCCGGGGACCGACCAGGGGATGCGTCTGCTGGCACACGAGTTGACGCACACGGTGCAACAAGATAGCGGCAACGGCCCAGCGCGAGCGGCCGGGAAGACCGCTGCGGTCGCAATTGGCCAAGCTGGTGACGCAGTTGAGCACGAAGCGCGCCAAGTATCCGCTCGTGTGATGCATGGCGACGTAAGCGGTGCTGTGAGCAAAGACCATGCTGCTCCAATCCGGCGCAGTTGGTATGGAGACGCATGGGATACCGTATCAGACGCTGCCTCTGGCGCCGCCGATTGGGTGGGAGACAAGGCGCAAGCTGCCGGCGAGGCGGTCCACGAGGGGGCGAAATGGGTCGGCAACAAGGTGGAGGAGGGTGCTGAATGGGTTGGCAATAAGGCTGAAAAGGGAGTGGAAGCAGTTGGCGGCGCGGCAAAGGCCGCCGGGAAATGGGCACTGGGCAAGTTCCAAAGCGCCTGGGACTGCCTGCAAGCAGTTGGTCACGCAGGGAAGGGCGTTGTGACCGGGGACATCACGTCGTTGTCGGACCTGTTGAGTATTCCTCAACCTGAAGGCAAAGATCCGTCTACGCTCGACACGATTCTGGCTGTCCTGCAGCACCCTTGCCTCCAGATGATACCGGGATTCGAACTGGTCTCGGGAGGCGCCAAGATACTCAAGCGTGTTGGAAAATTCCTTTCCGGCGCCTGGGAGGTGATACAGAACCCGCAGCCGCTGATCGATGGGCTCAAGAACTCCATCGGCAAGATGATTAGCGCGATTCCAGGGAAGGTGCAGGCTCTTGTGCAGAAGGCGCTAACCGCTGTAGGGAACAAGGCAAAGGAGATCGGGGAGGGGGTATGGCGGCATATCGAGCCAAAGCTTGAGTACCTGGGCAAGAACTGGTGGGACGTCATCAAGCAGACCGGGTGGAACCTCCTCTGGCCGTGGCCTTCGGTGGGTAAGGACCTGGGAGAGGTATGGGATCACCTGAAGCTTGCCGGAGATCATTTGTGGAACCTTCGCTTCAGCAAAGCGATTGACGAGATCCTCGCCGTCGAGCGTGGGGTCAATTCCATTGCCGGGGCGCTGTACGGCTGGTTCTTCATTGCTGCAGTGCTGGTTGGCGCAATTCTTGGAGGCATCTTTGGAGTTGGCGCGGGTGCGGTGCCCGGCGCAATGGCGGGCGCGGCAATCGCGGGAGAAGTGGGCGAAGGCCTGGTTGTGGCGATGGCAGTTGTTGAAACAGCCAGCATCGCAAAGTCGGCGTACAACCTCTTCCAGGAGAGTGAGACCAAGGAAGAAGCAGAGAAGGACTACGAGCAGATTGCCAGCAGTTCCCTTACGCTGGCGATTACCGGCGTGATGATGATCCTCGGCGAGATCGCTGTCAGGTTCGCGAAGAGCCTGTTCTCACGTGTTGCGGGTCTTTTCCGCGCCAAGCCCGCGAATGTGGCCGTGGATGCAGCAGCTGCCACGGGCAAGGGGCCGAAGGTGGAAACAGTGCCGGACAAGCCTCCGGCTCTTGACGTCGATACTGCTGGGGGAACTAACACCAAGGGGCCGAAGGTTGAGAATGCCGATACGCCTCCGAAACTCGATGCCGATGCTGCGAATGCAGTTAAGTCGCAGGATCTGCCGCAGCTTGACAAGAAGGTGCTGGATCCAGATGAGGTTCACGTTCCGGACGACCCGAAGATGGCCGAGAAATATGACGCCGAGATCGAGGTGGGAGATCACGTCTACAGGCGTTCCAAAGCCAATAGAACATGGTGCAAATACTCGGACCCGGTGTGCGGAATCAATCTAAATGAGATCAACGAGAAAGTCGACTGGGCAAAGGTCGAGAAGCAAGCAACCGCTGAGACACGTGCGTACTGGAAAGGCAAAGAAACGCCATCAGCCTTTGCCAGGACTCAGCAGACGTTCAGCTCTCTTGCCAAGACGCTGAAGAACAAGGTGAAGGCTCTCGGAAAGGCGGGACAGGCGAGCATTCTTCCCGCGGTCGACGAGTCGGTACTTGGTATGCCCGTGGATGAGTTCATCCGGAGTCAAGGGAGTTCTCGGCTTCGCAGCATGGCCAATGACCTGAGGAACCACCCGGACTTCATCAAGGAGTTCGTCTCAGGCGGGAAGGGCCAGGGAACCGGAAATGTCGGGGCAAGAAAGCCCGACATTATCGAGTTCTTTCTGGATCGCAATGAGGTCGTTATCACTGACATCACTCTCGATGTGAACAGCCCGGTTCACCAATTCAAGACTGAGTTTTACCGCGAGGTCCTGCAGAAAATGCTTGGCAGCAATCCCAAAATCGATGTTTACGGGCTGGATATTAACCCCGTTCGGGAACCTTTCCCGACGACTGCAATTCACGACTAAGAATCCGATCGCCAGTGAAGAGCTCGATGGCGCTGCGGTGAAGTGAGGGAAAGGTGACCTGTTGCGGTTCCAAGCGTATGCAGTTCCGATCGCGGGCGGCGCGAAGCGCGAGCGGGGAGTTTGCGCAGGGAAAGTCGACTGCCGGCGTAGCGGAAGGCGCGCGCGAGGGCGCGGCCGAGGGCGCCCGTACGCCTCGACACGAACTGCTCGATCTGCAGTCTTCGGCGGGGAACAATGCCGTGCAGTCGCTCTTTCGCAAAGCAGTGGCGGACGCGGCCGCAGCCAC
>Ga0187852_1004174_pt1 | contig 9961 bp, 8 predicted proteins | sample June2016WEW_6_40_FD_134511 | JGI IMG/M metagenome (GOLD analysis project Ga0187852, IMG submission 134511) | Peatland microbial communities from SPRUCE experiment site at the Marcell Experimental Forest, Minnesota, USA - June2016WEW_6_40 | ecosystem: Environmental > Terrestrial > Soil > Wetlands >...
AACAGCCTGATGCCCAGCGCCTGCGAAACCGATATGATCGGCATGATCGGCATGTACGTCCTGCAACTCGCCGCCGGCGCCCCCAGCGCCATCGTCGATTGGAACAACAACTTCGGCGAGGATCCGGACAAGGCGGTTATCTTCCACTGCTCGAACCTGCCGAAGCACTTCTTCGAAGACCTCAAGATGGATTTTCAGGAAATTATCGCGGGCTCGGTAGGAAAGGACAACACTTTTGGAACCGTCGTCGGCACCCTCAAGGCGGGACCGCTCACCTATTGCCGGGTCTCCACGGACGACTTGCACGGGAAATTGCGCGCGTACTGTGGCGAGGGTGAGATCACGGGGGATAAGCTCCAGAGTTTCGGCGGCTACGGGGTGGTGAAGATCGCCGGCCTGCAAACACTTCTCAAGTATGTATGCAAAAATGGCTATGAGCACCACGTGGCCGTCAACCGCAGCCACTTTGGCCGCGCCGTCGCTGACGCGCTGGACAACTACAAGGGGTGGGAGGTCTATCACCACGGCGCGTAGAGCAAGGCCAGTTGGATCAGTAAGCAGGAGAGCGGGTTCGCGAGAAAGAAATCGGAAGGGGAGGCGTTCGGCTCTGCCCCGCTGTGGCGACTAGGAAATTCATTCGAAGGGCCGAACCACCAACTTCTGAGTCGCGCACCCGTGGGATCGGGTGTTGAGGAGATTGTGTACGGGGCAAAGGGTATTGAGTAAGATAAGCGCACGTTGCAAAATTCCATGGGGAGACTCAATCCGATATGCGTGACGTTGTGATCATTGGGTCGGGGTGCGCGGGCTTGACCGCCGCCATCTACGCGGCGCGGGCCAACTTAAAGCCACTCGTCATCCGCGGAGTCGAGGCCGGTGGGCAGTTGACCCTGACGACGCTGGTGGAGAACTATCCCGGATTTCCCCGGGGTGTGCAAGGTCCGGAACTGATTGAGCTGATGCAAAAGCAGGCGACCGAGTTCGGGGCAGATTTTATGGAAGGTAACGTCACCAACGTGGACCTTTCCCAGCGGCCATTTAAAATCGACTTAGGGCCGGAGCGGCTGGAAACGAGAACGCTCATCATCGCCTCGGGAGCATCGGCGAAACTCCTGGGTATTGAGTCCGAGCGCAAACTACTAGGGCACGGAGTTTCTACCTGTGCCACGTGTGACGGTTACTTCTTCCGGGGGAAGAGCGTGGTGGTGGTGGGCGGCGGCGACACAGCAGCGGAAGACGCGCTGTTCCTGACCCGCTATGCCAACGAGGTTAGCATAGTCCATCGCCGCGAACAGTTGCGCGCCTCAAAAATAATGCAAGACCGCCTGCGCCGGAATGAGAAAATCAAATTCCTCTGGAACTCCGTGGTAGACGATATTCTGGACCCTGAAAAGCGCGAAGTTTCAGGAATAAAGCTGCGGAATCTTAAGACCGAAGAAGAAGCCATCAAGCCTGTGGATGGAGTCTTTATCGGCATCGGGCACGAGCCTAACACCAGCCTGTTCCGCGGCCAATTGGAGGTGGACGACCTGGGATATCTCATCACCTTCCAAGGATCGAAAACCAAGATCCCGGGGGTTTTCGCGGCCGGGGACGTCAAAGACCACGTTTACCGGCAAGCCGTTACGGCCGCTGGATCAGGCTGCATGGCCGCGATGGACGCCGAGAAGTTTTTGGAAGCGGAACACTGATTTGATTTTGGATTTTCGATTTTGGATTTTGGATTAGAGGCGGCCAGCGGCCGGCCTCGTTGAAGATTTGAACTCCAGATTCCAAGACCGGTGCACGCGGCGGCCCGAGAGTGAAGTGAACGGGGCGCCGCTCGGTGGAAGGCACGTAATCCAAAATCGAAAATTTGAAATCCAAAATCTGTTTATGCTGCGTTCCCTCCTGCTGTACCTTTCCGAGCGCGAAGGCCCAAAGAAACTCATTACGGGTAACCCCCTCGGACGACGCTTGGCCTCGCGATTTATCGCGGGTGAGGAACTTGTCGATGCGCTTCGTGTGATTCGCCGCCTGAAGAGCGAGGGTTTCACGGTGACACTGGATTACCTGGGTGAGAGCGTCCGCGAAGCCGCTGCCGCTGAAGCCGCTTGCCAAACTTACCTGAACGTTTTCGATCGACTAGCAGCCGAGGGGCTGGACTCGCATGTTTCTGTGAAGCTTACCCAGTTGGGCTTGGCCATTGACGAAGGCTTGGCGCGGCGGAATTTAGGGCACCTCGTTGAAAGCGCGGCCCGACATCACAATTTTGTGCGAGTCGATATGGAGGGCTCGGCGTTCACGGAGGCGACCTTGCGGGTTTTCTGCTCCGTGGACGCGCCTCGCGATGTGATGGGGATTGCTATTCAGTCATACCTCCTCCGCGCCGTGGCGGATGTGGATGAGCTTCTAAAACGTGGCGTGCGGATTCGGCTGGTAAAAGGCGCTTATAAAGAACCTCCAGATGTCGCTTTTGCTCACAAGCGCGATGTAGACCGGAATTACCAGGAGCTTACAGAAAAGCTCCTGGCCAGCGGGATCTATCATGCCATCGCTACTCACGACGAACGCCTCATTGAGTTTACGGAAAGATTGGCCCTTGCGCGGCGCATCTCACCGGACGACTTCGAATTCCAGATGCTTTACGGCATCCGCCGGCAACTGCAGCGGACGCTGATCCGGCGAGGGTGGCGGGTCCGTTTGTATGTTCCGTTCGGGCGGGAGTGGTATGCATATTTTATGCGCCGGCTCGCTGAGCGGCCCGCCAATCTGTTTTTCCTGATGCGCAATCTGTTCAGGCAGTGACAAGTGACAGATGACGAGTGACGAGCGGGCCGAAAGTAAGTGAGTTCAGCGTTGCAGCGGCAGACAATGTTCGAGCTGAATGCCAAAAACTAAAGATCTGACACCTACTCATCAACCGTCATGGAACTTATGAATCATCCTGACGCCGTGAGTGAATTCGTTCGCTACGTGGCGGGTCATCCCGAACAGATTCGGCTGGACGAGGCGGCCCTGCTGCTGGCGCGCACAGAGTATCCGGATCTTGACCTTCCCGCCCAATTGGCACGCTTGGACGCGTTGGCAGCACGCGCGAAGTGCGACCCCAGCCAACCGCCCCCGGCCAATATCGCCAATTTGAATCAACTTCTCTTCGAGGAGGAAAACTTTTCCGGCAACGAAGCCGAATATGATGATCCGCGTAATAGCTATTTGAATGACGTTTTAGATCGTAAACTGGGCATTCCCATCACCCTGTCGCTCGTCTATCAAGAAGTGGCGCGGCGACGCGGCTTGCCGGTGGTAGGAGTGTCATTTCCCGGACACTTTATTGTCAAATATCTGGCTGAGTCGGGGGAAATCCTCCTGGACCCCTATCATCGTGGCGCCATTCTGAGCCTTCAGGACTGCGAGGAGAAACTGAAAGCGCAATTCGGGGCAGACGCGGAGTTCCGACCCTCCTTCTTAATGGCTTCGTCGCCCAAGCAGACCCTGACCCGCATGTTGAACAACCTGAAGGGTTCCTATTTCCGCCGCAAGAATTTTCCCAAGGTGTTGATGATGATTGAAATGGCGCTGGCCATTGATGCCTCCTCGCGTCAAGAGATTCACGATCGAGGCATGATTTATTTTCTACTTCGGCGTTATGACAAAGCGATGGGCGATCTTCAGGCTTACCTCAAAGCTTCCCCTCCCGACGACCCGCAAATCCGGGAAGTACGAACCATGATGCACCGGATTCGGGCGCTGCATAACTGAGAAAACCGTGACGGAGGCAGGAGTGAACGATCTAAACAAAAAGGCCTTGGGGGGACTCCTCCGCCTTGCTGTCAGCATGGGACTGGCGGTGTTCCTTTCGGCGTGGACCATCTACTACTGGCAAGCATGGGTTTTTCTCGCAGTGTTTTTCGTGTCGGTGTCAGCGATCACTGTCTATCTAATAAGACAGGATTCGAAACTGTTGGAACGGCGGGTGAAGGCAGGCCCGGGCGCCGAGAGGGAGAGAAGCCAGAAGACCATCCAATTGCTTGCGTCCATAGCATTCATCGCCGTGATTATTATTCCCGCGCTTGATCATCGCTTCCGATGGTCTAAGGTGCCGCTATATATCTCCGGCGCAGGGGACGTTCTAGTCGCGCTCGGGCTGCTGGCTGTATTCTTCGTGTTCCGGGAGAACACCTTTACCTCGGCAATTATCGAAGTCGGCACGGAGCAGCGAATCATCGCCACGGGCCCCTACGCTTGGGTGCGTCATCCTATGTACATCGGAGCCCTTATCATGCTTCTAGGAGTGCCCCTGGCGCTGGGTTCGTGGTGGGGATTGTTCACGATCGTTCCGATGGCGTTGGTAATCGTATGGAGGCTTCTCGACGAAGAAAAATTCCTGGTAAAGAACCTCTCGGGCTATTCAGAATATAAAAAACAGGTGAGGTATCGTCTGCTGCCCTTTATTTGGTAGCAATATTGCACCGAGCGGGCTCGCACGACCGCAGCCACCAACATCTCTGAAAGTGAGGTAGAATGCCCGCACCGGCGCGCGTCCCGGGTGCGCGTTCGGGTGCCAGTTTGCTGCTACCGAAGGAGGTTTCGTGGAATGTCTTTGCGTGAGAATTTGAAAGCGACTTGGTTGTGGTACTCCGTCCTCTGTGTCTTCTGCTGGGGGGCGTGGGCGCTCCTTTCGAAACTCGGATCGCGGGAGATTCCTCCAGAAACCATGCAGTTTCTGTTCACGGTGGGTACGCTGCCCGTCGCCATTGCACTGCTGGTTTCGCGCCGTTTCAAGCTGGAGAAAAGCAAGAAAGGGATTTCCTATGCCGTGGTGAATGGCATTCTTTCCGGCGTCGGTGGCCTCACGCTTTTCGCGGCTTATCACACCAACGGCAATACGTCCCTCATCACCGTTGCCACCGCGCTTTATCCGATGATTACGGTCGTGCTCGCCGTATTAATTCTCCGCGAACGGCTATCGGCTACGCAACTGCTCGGGCTCGCATTCGCGGGAGCTGCGATCGTACTATTCTCGTTTTAAGGAGTATGCCTGTGTTGCCTGTCGCTCCGTGGTTCTGGTTTGCAGTTGTCACGCTGGTTTCGTGGGGAATCGTTGGACTGCTCCAGAAGCTCTCGACCAATCACATTTCTGCTGAATCGTCCCTCATCTGGTTGGTGGTTGGATTACTATTGCTCGAACCCCTGTTTTATCCTGGGAAAGCAGTGTTTCATTACTCTGCTTGGAACCTCAATTGGGCACTACTCAGCGGCGTATTGAATGCGCTGGGAGCATGGGCTCTGTTTGCGGCGATGAAAAGCGGAGGGAAGGCTTCAATTATTTGTCCCCTTACGGCCTTGTACCCACTGGTCGTCGTCCTGCTGGTTCCATTTATTCTGCGCGAATCCGTTACGCTGCTCCAAGCTGCGGGAGTTGTCTGCGCATTGATAGCCGTGGTACTTCTGTCAGCAGAGCCTGAAGCGGGAAGTTCCTCTTGATGCAACCTGAGTCATCGGTAGTAGGAAATGGCGGAGAGGGTGGGATTCGAACCCACGTGCCCGCTTTTGGCAGGCAAGACGCTTTCGAGGCGCCCCCGTTATGACCGCTTCGGTACCTCTCCGCGAAGTTTTCAGTGAACGGTTTTCGGTCGTCAGTTGATTGTCCCGGTCAATGGGAACAGCTCCCGACGTCCAACGGTCGACTTTCAAATTTCTGCCACTGAGAGCTGACCCCTGCGAGCTGAGGACTTCTTCCTCCTGTTGCGAAAGAACTCCTGAATCACCGACGCGCAATCCCCGGCTAGGACACCGCGGGTCAACTCGACCCGGTGATTTAGCTTGCGGTGATTCAGCACCCGGAGCGCCGAGCCACACGCACCGGCCTTTGGGTCTTGTGCACCAAAGATCACGCGCCGCAATCGCGCATGCACGATGGCTCCGACGCACATCGCGCAAGGTTCAATTGTAACATACAGATCGCAACCCTCCAGCCGGTAGTTGGCCAACTTTCGCGCAGCGCGCCGCACAACAAGAACTTCGGCGTGCGCACTGGGGTCGCGCAAATGGATGGGTCGATTGTGCCCCCGCGCCAGCACTCGTCCTTCTCCCACCAGCACCGCCCCTACTGGGACTTCGCCTTCGCGGGCGCCCCGCTCCGCTTCGCGCAACGCCATACGCATGAAGCGCTCATCCGCAGAAAGCTCACCGACTTTTGCCTCGGGCTTTTCCACAGGCTTATCGTACCATGCCCGTAAGTCTGCACCCCCTCCAAGCTCGGAGCGCACGCAAGCACGCGGAAGTGTCACACCCCAAGTTTTTTTATTGCACGTTCGCGCTGAGTGGTGTAGTAATTGCATCCTCAACTTAGATAACAGGAGAGATGACGACAATGATGAACAGAAGAAAGTTTCTGCGCGGCACCGCTGTGGGGGTAACCGCGTTGGCCGCCACGAAGACACCGGGCGGGCTTTTCGCCAATCCTAACGGGATGCCTGTCGGGCTCCAGCTCTTTACCCTTCGCGATCAGCTTCAGGCCGATATGCCCGGCACCCTGAAACAAGTCGCGGCTATCGGCATAAAAGAGGTGGAGTTCTACGATCTGTACGGTAAGACGGCGGCGCAATTTGCCAGGATCCTCAGGGATGACGGCCTGACCGCCCCCAGCGGACATTACATGACCAAACACCTGCATGGGGACTGGGCCAGGGAAATCGAGAACGCCAAAACCATCGGAATGAAATATATGGTGAACGCCATCCTCGATCCGGATGAACGGAAAACCTTCGACGACTATAAGCGCCTCGCCGAGCTCTTCAACAAGGCCGGCGAGCAGACCAAGAAGGCCGGTATTCAATACTGCTATCACAATCATAATTTCGAATTCCGGAAATTCGGCAATACCACGCCTTATGATTACCTTCTCAAAGCGCTCGATCCGAAGCTTGTCAAATTTGAAATGGACTGCTTCTGGGTGACGCACGCCGGTCAGGATCCGGTGGCCTATTTCAAGAAATACCCGGGCCGATTCCCGCTTCTGCACATCAAGGACATGAAGGACAATCCACCGGCCACGCAAGAGAAGGACGACAAGATGGGCATGTTCGCGCCCGTGGGTCACGGCACTATCGATTGGAAACGCATCTTCGCCGCTGCGCCTACCGGGGGCATGAAGCACTTCTTTATCGAGCAGGATTGGTGTGAGCAACCGCCGCTGGAAGCCGTCAGGATGAGCTACGCCTACCTGCATAGCTTGACGTAGGGTACCACCTCGGCCCGCATCGTGCGAGGCGGCCCGCTGCAAAGGCGCCGCCTCCTCAGGGGACCATCCTACTGGAACGCTGGATCTCGAGGAAGCAGCCTACCTTTGCGGCTTTAGATAAACCACCCCGAGAGGAGGCAGCGTGAGTTCCAGCATGCAGGGTTGATTTTGCCATACCAGCGGAATGGCGTGTCGGCCATGATCATTGGTCACGCCGCTTCCACCGAACTGCGTCTCGTCGGTATTCAGAATCTCGCGATAGAAGCACGCTTCCGGAACGCCCACGCGATAGCCCTGCTGCGGCACCGGGGTGAAGTTGCAAACCACCACCACATGGTCACCGGGCGTTTGGCCCTTGCGCAGGAAAACGAAGACGGAGTGATCGACGTCGTGGAAATCGATCCACTCGAAGCCCGGGTGCTCGAAATCGATTTGATGGAGCGCCTGCTCCGCCCGGTAAAGTTGGTTGAGCCGAGCCACTAAATCGTGTAGCTTGCGGTGGGGTTCGTACTCGAGCAAATTCCAATCCAAATCCCGGGCCGGATCCCACTCATTCCACTGTCCCAGTTCCGCACCCATGAAAAGCATTTTCTTGCCAGGGTGCGCGTAAAGAAAAGCGAGCAGTGCGCGCAGGTTGGCGAATTGCTGCCAATAGTCCCCCGGCATCTTTGCCAGCAGAGCGCGCTTGCCGTGCACCACCTCATCGTGCGAGAGCACGAGAACAAAGTTTTCATTAAAGGCGTAGAGTAACGAAAACGTCAGATCGGATTGGTGGTAACGCCGGAACAGGGGGTCGGTGGAAAAATATCGCAAGGTGTCGTGCATCCAGCCCATGTTCCATTTCAGGTCGAACCCCAGTCCGCCCACGTAACAGGGCCGTGAAACCATGGGCCACGCGGTAGATTCCTCGGCAATGGTCAAGGAGCCGGGATGCTGCTGGTGTGTGAGTTCGTTGAAACGTTTGATGAAGCTGATGGCCTCCAGGTTTTCGTTGCCGCCGAACGCGTTCGGCACCCACTCACCGGCTTTGCGCGAGTAATCGAGGTACAGCATGGAAGCCACGGCGTCAACGCGCAGGCCGTCAATGTGGTACTTCTCCAGCCAAAACAGAGCGTTCGACCACAAAAAGCTGCGCACCTCCGTGCGTCCGTAGTTGAAGATGCGGGTGCCCCAGTCCGGATGCTCGCGCAGCCGCGGATCTTCGTGTTCGTAGAGGTGCGTGCCGTCGAAGAACGCCAGGCCGTGTGCGTCGGAGGGAAAATGAGCCGGCGTCCAGTCCAGAATCACGCCGATCCCGCGCTGGTGTAGGTAATCGACGAAGTACTTGAAGTCGTCCGGCGTGCCGTGTCGGCTGGTAGGCGCGAAATACCCGGTAGTCTGGTACCCCCAGGATTCATCCAGCGGATGCTCCATTACGGGCAGCAATTCCACATGCGTAAAACCCATTTTCCCGACGTAGTCCGCCAACTGCTCGGCGATTTCGCGATAGTTCAGAAGGCGATGGCCCTCCTCCGGCGAGCGCCGCCAGGAGCCCAAGTGAACTTCGTAAATGGAGACCGGAGCGCGGAACCCCTGGCGCACCGGGCGCTCTGCCATCCAAGTCTGATCGTTCCAGGCGTAGCGGTCCACGTCGTAGACAACTGAAGCGGTCTTAGGGCGCTGCTCAGCATAGAAACCGTAAGGGTCGCTCTTCAATCCCAAGTAGCTCCGCTGCCGGCTCTTGATTTCGTATTTGTAAATCTCCCCTTCGCGCAATCCGGGAATGAAGATCTCCCACACGCCCGTCCCGCCCCGCACCCGCAGGGGATGGCATCTCCCGTCCCAATAATTAAAATTACCCACTACACTCACCCGCAGGGCATTGGGCGCCCATACCGCGAACGACACTCCTCGCACCCCGGCTATTTCCGTAACATGCGCGCCCAGTTTTTCGTACGCCTTGTCGTGGGTGCCTTCGCTCAGCAGGTGAAGATCGAAATCGGAAAGGACTGGAGGGAAGCGATAGGGATCTTCGAACTCGTGCCGCCCGGCAGATTCCGTCCGCAGGCGGTACGGAAACATCGTCTGCTCGCCGGGGAAGACCGCTTCGAAGAACCCATCCCCATGAATCAGCCGAAGCGGCACGACATCAGTCTCGCCCGGACCGCGAACCACCCAGGCCTCCTGCGTTCGGGGCAGGAACGCGCGAATCGCCACTGCCGCTTTGCCTTGGAAATCCACCAAGTGCATCCCAAGGATATGAAAGGGATCGCCATGCTCGGCTCGCAAAATCTGCGCGACTTCGTCCACCGGCGCCGTAGTCTCAGCTAGAAGTTTGATTCGTGTTGCCATGGTCTTCTATTCTACACGAGGAATTGTCACAGCGCGGAAGAAGTAAGCACTCGGCCCGATGCAAAAGCATAGCCAGCTTTGAATATTACGCGCGCAGATACTAGCTAACGCTCACGCCAAAGCACTGGAACCCACCATGAAGGCTCGCAAGGAACCGCCGCGCCGCGCGATAATCTGCTTGGCCCGCAACCAGCGCACAGACGGCCATGAACCTCGGGCTCGCCACTGTACGTGAAAATGCGCGAAGCGTCTTGGAGTGCGGCGGCTCGACGCCGCCTTGAAATAGGGTCTAGGACGAAACTAAAGGCGGCGTCGAGCCGCCGCACGCATTATGAAGGGGTGCCCCTGTTGGGTTAGGCTAAATTCCTGCGAAGTTGAAAGTAGCCTTATCCAAGGAGGGAACAC
>Ga0187852_1004175_pt1 | contig 9959 bp, 11 predicted proteins | sample June2016WEW_6_40_FD_134511 | JGI IMG/M metagenome (GOLD analysis project Ga0187852, IMG submission 134511) | Peatland microbial communities from SPRUCE experiment site at the Marcell Experimental Forest, Minnesota, USA - June2016WEW_6_40 | ecosystem: Environmental > Terrestrial > Soil > Wetlands...
AAAGAGGGTAGGTCGGCACTACAACGGCTTTCTGAAAAGCCTGCTTGATGGATAAGAGGTTAGACCAATAGGGAGCTCAACTTCCCCTCACAAATGTGCGGAACTGCGAAGGTGGGGCTAGGCCCTCACCCCGCCATAGCTCCCTTTCCTTTGTTCACGATCATTCCAGGCAGACTTTGCCCAGTGCAACCCCCCTTTGAGGCAAAACCTGACCCCCATTCACTCCCGAGCGGCGAGGCCGCCTGCCGAAAGAGCAGCTAAGTTCTGCCTCCACAACGACTTCCTTTTCCGCTTCTGTAATTAAAGTTTGGCCGACCCGCTGCAAGGTTCTTTGACGGAGAGAAGAAACATGGACAGCGGCTTCTACGCGGCATTCACGGGGTTGGTGGCGGGCACACAGGCGTTGGACCTGGCGGCTAACAACCTGGCGAACATCAGCACGACGGGCTACAAGTCACAACGAGAGTTCTACAAGTCACTCACTGCGAGTCTCGGCAATTCGAGCCAGAGGCCCTTGAGTTCGTTGAACCAGGCGATCAACAACTACGGTGTGCTGGGCGGCGCTGCGGTCGATACGCAGGCCGGAATGCTCGAGCGTACCGGCAATGACCTCGACGTGGGCATGGAAGGCTCCGGGTTCTTCGTCGTCCAAACCAAGGCAGGGCTAAAGTACACGCGGAACGGCAACTTCCGGGTTAACACGGACGGGCAGGTCCAGACGGCCTGGGGTGATCCCGTCCTGGACGATCAAAACCAACCGTTGGCGGTTCCCAGCGGTCCCGTATCGATCGGTCCTGACGGGACCATCTCCTCCCAGGGCGCGGTAGTCGGACGCTTGCAGACCGTTGACTTTGCGCCGGGCACGGCTTTGGATCCGGAAGGCAATTCGATGTACACCGCCCCGAAGGGGACTGCGACTCCCGCAACTGACCCGCGGGTCCGCCAGGGGATGCTCGAGGCGTCCAATATGAGCCCGATCACCGGTACCGTCGGCTTGATCATGATTCAGCGGCAAACGCAGCTTATGCAACAGGCGCTTTCGATATTTCATAATGAATTCAATAAGAGCGCGGCGGAGGATTTGCCGCACGTTTCCTGAATCGATGTGTAGGCGCGGTTCGCAAACCGCCCCTACGCAGCTTACGGAATGGTCCCAACAAGGAGAGAACAATGTTCCGAGCCCTATACACCGCCGCGAGCGGCATGATCGCTCAACAATACAACCTCGACAACATAGCGAACAATCTGTCCAACGCCAGCACCGCCGGTTTCCGAGGCCGCAGGCTGCAATTTGAGGATCTTATCTACCAGGACCTTGTCGCCCCCGGGGCGGCCGCCACGCAACAGACCAGTTTCTCGTCAAGTCTGCAGATCGGATTGGGATCCCGTACCGCCACGTCCGAAGTCATCCAGACTCAAGGCGACGCCACCAGCACGGGCAATCCGCTCGACCTGATGATCCAAGGCCAGGGGTTCTGCCAGGTGCAACAACCGGACGGCCAGATGGCCTACACGCGTTCCGGTGCCTTTCAGTTGAATCAGTCAGGAAACGTTGTGACGGCGGACGGCAATCCTTTGCAACCCTTGATCGCCATCCCTTCCAACGCCCAAACCGTCACCATTGGAACAGATGGTACGGTTTCCGTTACCCTGCCGGGCCAACAGCAGGCGCAGCAATTAGGGGTTATTCAACTCGCTACTTTTCCCAACCCCGGTGGCCTGCAGAGCATCGGCCAGAACCTGTTAACGGCGACCACCGCCTCGGGCGAACCTGTCGTGGGTAGTCCAGGCGGATCCGAGGGCTTAGGCACCCTCCAGCAAGGGATGCTCGAGCAATCCAACGTCGACGTGGTTCAGGAGTTTGTGCAGATGATCCTCACCCAACGGTCGTATGAAGCCAACTCCAGGGTGGTGGAGGCGGCCAACAGTATGTTTGAGAACCTGAACAATCTAAACCGGTAGAAGGACAGGAGTCAGAATCCAGGAGTCAGGAGTCAGAAGGCATGGCACCACGAGTTGTGAGATGAGAAAGAACGGTTCTTGCCGAAATTCATTCTGTGATTCCCGACCTTCAGGGTTGCACAGTAGATCTCGTTTTTCAGACCTCTGGCCATTGATTTCTGACTTTGTCGGCCGGCTCGCAGTTGCCACTCTGGCGCTCTTTTTGGTTTCCGAGCCGATGGGCGCGGCTGGCTCCCTCGAACCTCGAGTCCGCATTCCGAAACTCGCTGAAGTGCAGGGTGAGACGATCAGACTTTCGGACCTGCTGCCTCCAGATGCCCCGGCCGAACTGGAGCAGATCGGCTCCCGGATCATCCTGGGAAATTCTCCGCTTCCCGCCAGCGAGCGGGTGATTTCCAAAGCACAAATCGAGCAGCAGTTGCGCGAGTTTCCTTCCGTTCGTGAACGGCTCGACCTCCCCGAGCGGCTGACTATTTCCTGCCGGCAACGCCGGCTTTCGCTGGATGAGATCCGGGTGGCGATCGAGACCTTCCTCGCGGCAGAAGGGATCAGCGCTTCGCGCCCGGCACTCGAGGATTCGCTTAGCCATCAGGCGCCGGTGTTTGTGACCAGGCAGAACCCCGGGCTCGTGGTGAAGCGGATGGAGCCGGATCGCGTGCGGCGGCAGATCCGCTTTTTGTTGTGGACTTCGAACGAGCCGCAGGTCTTGCCGTTTTATGTAACCGTGGAGGAACAGGCCAAGAACGCGACTCCGGTGTTCATGGGCCACGCCGAAACCGGCCCGGAAGCCCCCGCCGCAGACCGCCAGGTGGAAGCCCATAAAGCAGACGGAGATAGTTTTGCGGCTCTGCTTAAGAGCAGTCGGTCTGGTGCGACGGTGCGCAACGCCGGATCTGCCCGGCAGGCAACGGCGCCTGCCATGGTTCTGGTCACCAGGGGCAAGCCGACAAAGATGGTGGTTGAAACCGGGACTCTCCGCATGACCGCGCTGGTAAGTCCGCTTGAATCCGGCGTCAAAGGTCAGCTCATTCGCGTCAAGAACGTGGACACGCAGCGGATATTCATGGCAGAAGTGGCGGGCGAGGACCTCCTCGAAGCGAACCTCGCAGGACAGTAACGGGGGAATAACCTTATGTGGGTGACTACACGTCAAAGCCTCGAGTGCTTCCTCTTGATGCTCCTCGTCGCGGTCGGAGCCGGGGCGGCCCAAAATAAAAAAGAAAAAAGCGCCAATGACGCGGCAGCGGAAAGTCAGGCCCAGTACATCCAGCGCGTTCGAGCAACCGCGGCCTCCAACTCCTCGCTCGGAAGCCTCTGGGTTCCGCAGGGTCGTTTTTGCAATCTACCTGCCGATGACAAAGCAATGAACGTCAACGATACGATCATTATCAACGTCGTTGAGCAGACGACTGCCGAGGGAGATGCGAGCGTCAAATCGGCACGAACCTTTGCGGCCAATTCGAGCCTCAGCGCCCTCGGGGGCCTGGTGAAAGCAAACAATGGGCTGCAGAATATCTTCTCCCCTCAGTCCTCGCAAGCGCTCAATGGAGCTGCGCAGACGACTTCGGATTCTAGCTTCAGCACCAGCTTGGCGGCCCAAGTGGTCAGTGTGCTGCAGAACGGCTACCTTGTTATCGAAGCTGTTCGGCACATGGAGATGAATAGCCAGCGTCAGACACTCCTCATCCACGGAGTGGTTCGGCCAAATGATATCGCGGTGGATAATTCGGTCTATTCGTACCAGATTTTTAATCTGGAGGTTCAATTGATAGGAAAGGGAGTGCTCAGTGACGGTGTAAGACCGCCGAACAAGATCGTTAATGCGATTCTGAAGGTGGTCGGATTTTGAGGTGAGGCGCCACTAAGGCCGAGCGCAGAACAGTGATCTGGAGGACGACTCTGTTCGTGATAATCCGTTTGAATGAGGCAACTGGAGAGGGAATATGAAATTCTGTCGTTACTTGCTGGTGATGAGTTGGTTGCTCACCGGAGGGCAACTCGTTGCCTCGAGCCGGGACGCGGTGCTTCGGCCCGTGCGCATTCAAGACATTACGACGGTTGAAGGGGTGCGCGACAATTCTCTGATCGGTTACGGAATGGTGGTGGGGTTGAACAAAAGCGGCGATTCGCAGCAAACCCTGTTTCCCGCGCAGACCCTGGTGAATATCCTGCGGAAAATGGGAGTCCAGTTGTCGGGGTCATTGTCCTCGATGCAAGTGCGCAACATGGCGGCGGTGTTCATTACTGCCACTTTGCCGCCTTTTTCAAGCCCTGGGACTCGGATTGACGTGGATGTTTCGTCGGTTGGCGACGCCAAGACCCTGGAAGGCGGAGTCCTCCTACTCAGCCCGCTCTATGGAGTGGACGGCCAAACCTATGCTACCGCACAGGGCTCGGTGGTGCTCGGGGGCTACACGGCCGGCACACGCACCAACTCCGTGCAAGTCAACCATCCCACGTCGGGCAGCGTAATCGGCGGAGGACTGGTGGAACGTGATACTTCGGTCGATTTGGGCAAGCTAAGCCACGTGGCGCTGGTGCTTCGCAATTACGATTTCGCAACCAGCTTGAAAGTGGCCGAGGCCATCAATGGCCGATTCGGGCAGGACTTTGCGCATTCCGTAGACGGCCGCCGTATCGAAATCAAGCTGCCCGAGACGAACCGGGAAAGCGTATCGCGTTTTCTGGCGCAGATCGAAGAATTGACCGTTAGCGTCCAGGAACCCGCCAAGGTTGTCGTGAATGAACGAACCGGAACGATTGTGCTGGGTCAACACGTGAGCTTGAGTGCCTGCTCCATACTCCACGGCAACCTGGCAATTGAAATCACCACCCAGTACCAGGTTTCCCAACCCGAGGCGTTGTCCCAAGGACAGACTGTCGTTGTCCCGCAGACTACCGTGCACGCCAAGGAGAGCCCTGCCAACCGCGTGGAGCTGCGCGAGGGCGCGACTGTGCAAGAGTTGATCAGCGGGCTGCAAGGCATTGGGGCGACGGCGCGAGACATTGTGGCCATCCTGGAAGCTATTAAAGCCGCCGGCGCTCTCGAAGCCGAACTCGAGGTGATCTGATGATAACTAATTCCAGTTTGCACTCAGGCGGAATTCCGTCCTTACCGCTCCAGGCAACTTCCGGTTCGGCTACAAACCCCTCGGGGGAACCCAGTCCAGGATCCCGAATGCAGAAACTAACCAAGGTAGCGAAACAGTTCGAAGGGGTACTGCTCTCTTCGTTATTGCAAGAGGTCCAGAAAGGCACTCTGGACTCATCCGGCGGAGGTCTAGGCGCCGGCTCAGAAACGCTGCAGAGTCTGGGCACCGAGGCTGTCGCAGAAGCTATTGCACAGAAAGGAGGATTGGGCATTGCCAAGATGATTGTGCGCCACTTTCATTATCTGGCGGATGATGGGTCGTAATTTGGAATCCCAGTCCAAGACCTGCCATATACTATCCGTGCGAGTCGTTAAAGTTCTTGGGCGTGCTGCCGATAAGGGGATTGAGATTAGAGGAGACTGAAAAATGAAGATTGATATGCCCCTCACATTCCCGCAGCAGGTCGAGCCACAGAGAGTTGGGACGACTTGCGCGTCGCCGAGTCAGAACCAGGAAGGAACTGCAGCGCTTTCTCCGGACCTCGCCCAGTTTTCAGTTGATGGCGGAAAAGTCCAACAACTGAAGAGCAACTTGGCGGCCGTGCCCGACGTAAGGCAGGACCGTGTTGCCGCGCTCCAACAGGCCATTGCTTCAGGAAGTTACAACGTGTCCGGCCAACAGATTGCACAGGCAATGTCGTCCGACCTGCTGGGCGGGGAGTGATTCGGGGTCCGATATCGGGTGCTCGTAGTCTTGGATAACCTAAGATGTAACAGGTTGCCAGGAGGCCGCCCCAATGGAAGAGATCTCGACCGCTCCCGTCCCTTGGTCCACTCGCGCTGAAGTCCGCGAGCGGCCGCCGGCACGTCCATCCCGCCGTCAAGCGGAGAACCGTCGTCGAGTGCCGAGTGACGAGCCGGAAACGAATGAACAGGATGACGCGCCTGAGGGTGGTGAGCCTGAACACGACCTTGACATTTCGGTCTAAGCGATGAAAAAGTCAGAAACCCGGATGTACGTTGAGCTCCTGAAGAGGCACCTCGCCAGCCTGCGCCTGATGGCCAAAGAACTGCGCGACTGCCGGCAGTCGTTTGTCAGTATGGACCTCGAGTCGACTCGCGAGCACATTTCGTATCAGCAGGGTCTGTGCTCCGAGATCCGCTTCCTGGATCACGAATTGCGGGCGCTGAGGAGCCAAATCGTAGGGGCTGCAGGACTTCAGCCAGACGGATTGGACGGCGCCGCGTTTGTTAGTCTGTTCGATAGTGCCTCTGCCCAGGAGTTGCGTCGCGCTATGGGCGAACTTGCAGGGGTGCAGAAGAATTTGCGGCGGTTGAACCGCGTCTACGCCGGGCTGCTCCGGCGCTCCCGGCGCTCCATTAACGTCCTGATCAACGTGATGGCAAGCTACATGGGTACTTACCCTCCGTCGCCGCGCCTCACGTGTCTATTTCCAAGACAGACAGGAATGTGAGCTATGTCCACTCTCTTCGGGGCGCTTTCAATTGCGGTACGTTCCCTTTATGCACAAGAGGGTGCAATTGAGACTACTTCCAACAACATCTCCAACGTCGACACGCCGGGATATTCTCGGGAGACTCCCATTCTGTCCGAAGCGCCCCCGCTCGACCTGGGACAGATTTCGATTGGCAATGGGGTGGACTTCGGCGGGGTTCAAAGCATTCGCGACAATATCCTCGATCTCCGAATTGACCAGGAAAGCCAGCAGCAGAATCAACTCACGTCGTATGTTAATTACATGAATCAGGTCCAGTCTCTCTTCAATGAGACGCAGGGTTCCGGGCTGAGCGACTCCATCAACTCATTCTTTAATAGTTTTCAGCAACTTGCTGATAATCCAACTGATACCCCTACTCGCCAGGCCGTAATCTCGGCTGGGCAGGACCTTGCCTCGGCTTTCCAGCAGACTGGGCAACAATTGACCACCATCCAGCAAGGAGCCGACCAGGAAGTCGGCCAGACGGTCCAACAGATCAATGCCGACACCACGCAACTGGCCGACCTCAACCAGCAAATCTCCTGCCTCGTGCCAAACAGTGAGCAGGCCGACATGCTCGAGGACAATCAGTACCAGGTGCTGAACAACCTTTCACAGCTTGTGGATACTGCGGTTACACACACTAGCAATGGCAGTCTCACCGTCACCACAACCAACGGCACCGCGCTCGTCGCCGGCGGCCAGAGTTTTGCGCTGAGCACGGAAACGAATGCCAGCACGGGATTCCAGGATGTTTTCTCCCAAGGCTCGGACGTGACTTCGACCTTTACGGGAGGACAACTGGCAGGCTTGCTGGAGGCGCGCGACCAGTCCATCCCCTCCGTAAGGACAAGCCTTGACAATCTCGCCGCGGGTATCGTAAACGCGGTCAACTCACAAAGCCTTAAAGGCTACGATTTGAACGCCGACAAAGGCGTGGACTTCTTTCAGCCCGTGGTCCAGCCGAGTCCAGGATCGAATGCCGGAGAGGCTGAGAACATGGCCGTCGCGATCACGGACCCCTCCCAGGTTGCCGCCAGTTCCATCGCAGGCCCACAAGGGGAAGGGGACAATGCCAACGCACTGGCTCTGGCGAACATACAAAACGAAGCTGTTGTCAGCGGCCAAACGGCTACTGACTTCTACTCGGACCTGGTATCCACGGTCGGCAATGACGTTTCAACCTCCACCGATGAGCAGGAATCCGTAGGCTTGGTCCTGACCCAATTGCAAAACCAGCAATCCAACACCTCCGGCGTGTCCTTGGATGAAGAGGCCGCAAACCTCATACTCTACCAGCGCGCGTACGAGGCCGCGGCGGAAGTTGTGTCCGCCATCAATAGCCTCACAAACGACGTTATCCAGTCGATCTGAAGGAGACGACGTGGGCATTCGCATCAATCCCAATCCGATGGCCGATTTACTGACAGGAATCGGTCTCGACCAGCAGCAGGCAAACCAGGCCATTCAAGAACTCTCCACAGGGAAGAAGGTGAACCAGCCGTCCGACGACCCCGCCGCGGTGGCGGGCTTGATTGTCAACAACGCCCAGACCAGCCAGGTGAATGCTTACCTGAGCAATATCTCGACGTTACAGGACTCATTGCAAGAGGCTGACTCCAACCTCAATTCCGTGGTGACGTCGCTCACGCAGGCGATCTCTCTGGGCACCGAGGGCGCTAATGGCACCTTGAACCAGACGGATAGGAACGCGCTCGTTCAACAAGTGAACGGCATCCAACAGCAGATCCTGGACTACGCGAACCAGTCGTTTGAGGGCAATTACCTCTTCGCCGGGACAGCGGTTAACACAGCGCCTTTTGTGGCTGATCCTTCCTCAACCTCGGGTGTCAACTACGTGGGCAACTCCGGGGTGAACAGTGTCGAAATCGGCGATGGGCAGACCGTTCCTGCAAACCTCCCAGGGAACCAACTTTTCACTGCGTCGGGATCGGATGTCTTCCAAGCTCTGACAGACCTCTCGAGCGCCCTTTCGAGCGGATCGAACGTCCCCGCCGCAGAAACCGAAGTGCAGAACGCTTTCAACTATATTAGTGCCCAGCGCTCGTTTTACGGCAGTACACTCGATCGCCTCAATACGGCCTCCAGCTTCTTGAATCAGGAGACTACTCAACTGGCCCAGGAACAAAACAACCTGGTGGGCGTTGACATGGCTACGGCCGCGAGTCAACTCACCCAGGCCGAAACTGCCCTGAATGGCGCCATGGCCGCAGGAGGGAAGATCTCTCAGACCAGCCTGCTCAACTACCTGACATAAGGCCGCGCTAGCCCAAGTTCGTCGTGCGCCGGGAAAATCCGCTGGCCCACAGCGGGTGCCAGTCCCGCCCGTGAACCGGTTCGCTCCACCCGGTAGCAATCCGAGCAGCAGCGGAGGCAACGCAGCTGCTGAAGCCTTTGCTATCGAGGGTCGCTCTGGCGACTTGGCATACCTAAGGGATGTTCTGGCGAATGCCGCAAGGCCAACCGGGGAGCAGCGGGAGTAGACGGCCGGACTTTCGAGGGCATCGAGGCGTACGGAGTAGAGCGATGGTTGGACGAACTGGCGCAAGAGCTGGGAAGCCGAACGTATCGACCACTTCCCGTGCGGCATTCCGCACGCGGAGCTTCTCAAGTCGGTGACCTGCCGGGTCGTCGACGGAGCGATGCTGCATCTGATCAAGATGTGGCGGGAGGCTCCGGTAGAAAAAACGGACGGTCGTGGGAATGGACATCGGAATACACGCAACCGGGATGAAGGTCGGGGCACTCCACAAGGAAGAAGCGGGTGACCCGCCGGTGCCAAGCGATCAGCCGCGAAAGCGGACGGAACAAGACCCTCCGGGCCCTGGAGATCGCGGTAGAGATGCTCAGCCGTTTGATGATCGGGTGGGGCAACTACTTCTGTCTCCGGCCAGTCAGCAAAGCCTACCGGGCGACCGAGCGACACGCGCGGTGAAGGTTGCGCAAGTCGCTGTGCGCCAAGCAAGAGCTGTGGTGGCCGCCGACCGTTTCCGGAAGCCGACCTCCCCGAGGTGCTAGGTCTGGTCCGTCTTGCCGAATGGACACGCACCTTTCCGTGGGTGACTTCGTGATCCTCTCTCCGGAAGCCGGATGCTCACGTCCGTCGGTCGTCGGCAGCACGATATCCGCACTGACCAGCGCGGCTAGCGCCCGGGCGTGCGCGACCGCTCTGTTGATCAGAACGAAGAAGCTTCGCGCCTCCCCGCACAACGCCAAGCCCGGAATAGTCGGGCCCGCAGCTCTCAAACCTCAATTCCATTAGGCCGAAGTTCCCCTTACAATTAGGCCGAACCTCCGGGTCAACCCTTGATTACGCACGGCTTGGCAGGATCGTGATTTTTATTATGTTCCCATGTAATTGCAAATATTATGCTTGACAGTGGCTA
>Ga0187852_1004183_pt1 | contig 9946 bp, 7 predicted proteins | sample June2016WEW_6_40_FD_134511 | JGI IMG/M metagenome (GOLD analysis project Ga0187852, IMG submission 134511) | Peatland microbial communities from SPRUCE experiment site at the Marcell Experimental Forest, Minnesota, USA - June2016WEW_6_40 | ecosystem: Environmental > Terrestrial > Soil > Wetlands >...
GCCGTCGCGCGCGTCGGGCAACGCGCGGGAAATGATCACGGACATCGAGTAATCGAGAAACGAATTCTTGATTTCCTCGGCGACGTTGACCTTGGCGATTTTTTCTCCGGAGGCGAACAGCGGCGTGTTGCCTGCGGGCAGTTGTTCGGAACTTTTATCTGGCATAATCAAATTATTGGGTTGTGACAATGTCTTCGATTTTCGCCGGAACGAGTGCGATGGCGAATTGCTCGCAAGCGGCACGCATCCGCGCATCGGTGGCAGACATTTTACCGCAATGATGCAAATCACAAGTGGCGACGTGCAACGCATCCAATGTTCGTAACGGGATGCGCGGGTGACACGCCAGTTGAATCGCGCGGGCGCGTTCGAGCACCGTGCGATTCAGCGGCAACAGCCGGATGGATTCGCTTTCAAATCATTAAAAAAAAATTCTCCGTCGCGGCCACACGCTCGCGTGCGGTGATGTCCCCCGCCCGTTCTTTGGCGAGGAGGGCGGCGCACACTTCTGTCAGGGCCAACTCCGAAGTTTCGAAGCCGTGCCCGGACAGTTTATGGCTAAACCAATCGCTGTCGGCTTCACGCACGAGCAACTTCACAATGATGGCCGAATCGAGATACATCACCAGCCCCGCGCGTCGCGATCCTGGCTAACGGCTTCATCGGCAGACAGCCCCCGATGAATCGGCTGCTTCAACAAGTAATCTCCCATGCCTTGGAAAACCTTCCGAGGCTTGGCCGTCGCGGCACTGACCAGCCGGGCCTTGGGTTTGCCGTTACTGGTGATGGTGATTTCATGTCCACCCGCCACCAAATCAAGCAATGCGGAGAGATGCGCCTTTGCCGAACGAACGCTAATGACCTCTCCGATGCCAGGGGCAACCACCACTTCTTTGAGCCCCATCGGCTCCGATTTCGCGGACGGATATTTAACTGTTTTTGTTCTCACGGCTTCAATGTAGTCACACGTGACTACATTTGGCAAGCGATATTTCAAATGTCCAGATTCCGCACGTTGAGCGCGTTGTCCTCGATGAACTGGCGGCGCGGCTCGACTTCCTCACCCATCAGTTTGGTGAACATTTCCTCGGCATCAACGGCGTTGGTCAGATCAATGCGCAGCAATTTGCGCCGCACCGGGTCCATCGTCGTCTCAAAAAGTTCCTTCGGATTCATCTCGCCCAGACCCTTGAAACGCTTGATGGACAGCCCGCGCTTTCCGACCTCTTTCACTCCGGCAAGAATTTCCGGAATGGAAAACAGCGGCTTCACCGTCTCGCGCTCACCCTCGCCTTCAATCAATTCAAACAACGGTTTGTCCTGTCCGGCGTAGTGCTCGATGCTGAACCCTTTCTTGTCGAGCTTCCCCAGCAATTCAACGATGGCCTTGCTTTCGTGCAGCTCGATGTGCCGTGCACGCCGGGTCGAACCGTTTTTCTTCTCGATCATTGTCGTGTCGCCTTCTTCCTCGCTGCCGAACAATTTCAAGTCGGCATTCTTTGTGCCGAATTGCGCCAGTTCGTCCTCGGTGTGAAAATAGTGCACCGTTTCGTCATTGCCTTCGCGCACCTTGACCAGGTGTTTCGGCAGGTCGCCAGTCCGTTTCTGGCGGTGCTCGACATATTCCGCGAAGTCTCCGCCGTGGCGTTTCAAGGCACTGGCGTATTTGTCGAGCGATTCGAGCAACTCCAGAATTTCCGCGAGCTGTTTTTGGGAAAGCTCCTTTTGGTCGGAAAGGTTCTTTAACCGCACCTCTTCCGTGCCGAGTTCGAGCAGAATTTTATTCAACCGCGCGTCGTCATCAATGTATTCAACGCGCTTTTTGCGCGCGATCTGGTAAAGCGGTGGCTGCGCGATGTAAACAAAGCCGTTTTTGATCAGCGCGGGCATTTGCCGGTAGAAAAACGTCAGCAACAGCGTGCGAATGTGCGAACCGTCCACGTCGGCGTCGGTCATGATGATGACCTTGTGGTAGCGGAGTTTTTCGAGATTGAACGCGCCCTCACCCTCGCCGTCGCCGATGCCCGTGCCGACGGCGGTGATCATCGTGCGGATTTCGTTGTTCTGGAGCACCTTGTCCAGGCGCGCTTTCTCTACGTTGATCAATTTGCCGCGTATGGGCAATATCGCCTGAAATTTCCGGTCGCGTCCCTGCTTGGCCGAGCCGCCGGCGGAATCACCTTCGACGATGAACAACTCGGTGTTCGCCGGGTCGCGGTCGGAGCAATCCGCCAGTTTGCCGGGCAAACCGCCGCCGGTGAGCGCGCCTTTGCGGACCGTCTCACGCGCCTTGCGGGCGGCTTCGCGCGCCCGCGCCGCGAGCAAACCTTTTTCAATGATTTTCTTGGCGACGCCGGGATTCGCGTCGAAGTGTGTCATCAACCCGTCGTAAACAACGGATGAAACGATGCCGTCAATTTCCGTGTTCACCAGCTTCACCTTCGTCTGTGATTCGAAGCGCGGGTTCGGCAGTTTCACGCTGAGCACGCAGACCAGACCTTCGCGGACGTCATCGCCGGAAATCGTCGGGTCCTTTTCCTTCAGCAGATTGTTCTGCTTGGCATATTGGTTGATGGCGCGGGTCAGCGCGGAGCGAAAACCGGTGAGATGCGTGCCGCCGTCGGTATTGGGAATGGAGTTGGCGAAGCAGAGAATCTGGTCGCTGTAGCTGTCGGTGTATTGCAATACGCAATCCACAAACACGTCTTCGTCCTTGCCGTCAATTTTGCTGGGCCGTTTGCCCGCGATCATGACGGGCTTGGGATGCAACGGCTGCTTGCTCCGGCCGAGCTGGCGGACAAACTGTTCGATGCCGTCGCGGTAAAAAAATGTCTCCGTCTTCTCGTCGCGCTCGTCCTTGAGCACGATTTCAATGCCCGGATTCAAAAACGCGAGTTCGCGCAAGCGATTGGCGAGAATGTCGAATTTGAATTCCGTTGTGAGGGTGAAAATCGTCGGGTCGGGTTTGAACGTGATCAATGTCCCCGTTTTTTTTGATTTGCCGATGACTTCGAGTTTCTGGGTCGTCTTGCCGCGCTCGAATTCCATCGAATAAACTTTTTCGTCGCGCGAGACCTCGACCTTGAACCAGTCGGAAAGCGCATTGACACATTTCGCGCCGACGCCGTGCAGGCCGCCGGAATACTTGTAGGCGCCCTGGCCGAATTTTCCGCCCGCGTGCAAATTCGTCAGCACGAGTTCGATGGCGGGCATCTTCCACTTCGGGTGCATATCCACCGGAATGCCGCGTCCGTCATCCCGGATCGAAACCGAGCCATCCACGTGAATCGTCACTTCGATTTTGTTGCAATAACCCGCTAGATGCTCGTCAATCGAATTGTCGAGCACCTCGAACACGCTGTGATGCAACCCGCGCTCGTCCGGATCGCCGATAAACATGCCGGGCCGCTTGCGAACGGCTTCCAAACCTTCGAGCTTGTCTATTTTTGAAGCGTCGTATTTTTCTGTCGCAGACGGTCTGGTTTTGCTGGTTTCTTCGGCTATGTCTTCTTTGGTTTTCGGCATAAAAAGCTCACTTTTACGGTCGTTTTAACCGGGTCCGTGAAAGCTTAAAAAGAATAGAAAAATCGACGATTTAACACAACCTTTATTTGGTCAAAAAAACGCCCAAAAACACAATGAATTGTGGCCATGCCGGCCGGCTTATGCCGCATATTGGGGCGTCCCCAAATCGTGCCGGTTGCCAGTTTTAGAGAAAAAGGGTGCCGGGTTTTGCCATCGTTTTGCCCTGAATCCGCTTGCATTGCCGCGCCGCAACTTTAGTTTCCGCGCATGGCTTTTTCCGAAAAGCAGAATGAAATTTTGAAGCCCGTCGAAAACGCGCCACATCCCGACCAATTTGTCCGCCGCCACATCGGTCCGCGTCCCGCCGATGCCGGCGAAATGCTCAAGCAACTCGGCTACGCGAGCCTTGACGCGATGATTGACGCCGCCGTTCCCAAACAGCTTCGACTCGGGCGTTTGCTTCAACTTCCCGCCGCCCGCAGCGAACATGAAGTCCTCGCCGCGCTGAAGGAAATCGCGTCGCAAAACCAGGTCTGCCGCTCCTTCATCGGCATGGGCTATTACGATTGCATCACACCGGCGGTTATTCAGCGCAACGTTTTGGAAAACCCCGGCTGGTACACGCAGTACACGCCCTATCAGGCCGAAATTTCCCAGGGCCGGCTCGAAGCGCTCCTGAATTTCCAGACGATGGTCGCCGATCTCACCGGCCTCGACATCGCCAATGCGTCGCTGCTCGACGAAGCCACCGCCGCCGCCGAGGCCATGACGATGTGTCATGCGCTCAAGGACGGACGAAACATTTTTTTCATCTCGCAGAGTTGTCATCCGCAAAATATCGAAGTCGTCCAGACGCGCGCCAAGGCGCTGGGAATAGAAGTGGTTGTGGGCGATCACGAGAGTTTTAAGTTCAACAACACAATTTTCGGTGCGCTGGTGCAATATCCGGATACGTTTGGCGCGATTCACGACTTTGCGCCATTCGTCGAAAAAGCCCACGTTGCTGGAGCGATGGTCACCGTTGCCACTGATTTGCTGGCGCTCACATTATTGAAGCCGCCGGGAGAATTCGGCGCGGACATCGCCATCGGCAGCGCGCAGCGCTTCGGCGTGCCGCTGGGCTACGGCGGCCCGCACGCGGCGTTTTTCGCCACGCGCGACCAGTTCAAACGCAGCATGCCCGGACGCATTGTCGGCGTTTCCAAGGATTCGCGCGGCAGACCCGCTTTGCGCCTCGCGCTCCAGACGCGTGAACAACACATCCGCCGTGAAAAAGCCACCAGTAACATCTGCACCGCGCAGGCGCTGCTGGCCAGCATGGCGTCCATGTACGCCGTCTATCACGGGCCGGAAGGTCTCAGGAAGATCGCGCAGCGGATTCACGCGCTGACAAAAATCCTGGCGGCAGGATTGGAGAAACTCGGTTTCGCTGTAGCGCAGCCGTCCCGGCTGCACGGGCAAGGGGGAAATGAAAGGTCCAACGAGCAGGCGGGACGCCTGCGCTACTTTTTCGACACCATCACCATTTGCCTCGGTGACAAACCCGCTGCCGGCATTGTCGAGATTGCCGAGGCGCACCGGATGAATTTCCGACTGATTGACGAAAATACGCTCGGCATTTCGCTCGACGAGGCAACCAGCGAAAGCGATGTGGTTGAAATCTGGCAGGTTTTTAAGGGTGACAAGGCCGTAGGTTTCACCGTTGACGAAATTGCCGCAGATCTCATTAGCACCGGGCTTCAGCCCGGTGTGAAAACGAACGACGACAAACGAGCCGTTTCAACGGCTTCCTCGTCCGCGCGAGAAACCGTTAAAACGGTTTCAAATTCCGCCACCTCAAACACCAGGCTGAAGCCCGGTGCTAATGAGAATGGAATTGCGTCACACTTCGCCCGCACCGCTCCTTTCCTTACGCACCCGGTCTTTAACTCCTACCACTCTGAGACCGAAATGCTGCGCTACATCAAGCGGCTCGAATCGCGCGACCTCTCCCTGACGGCTTCGATGATTCCGCTCGGCTCCTGCACGATGAAGTTGAACGCCGCCTTTGAAATGCTGCCGATTTCCTGGCCGGAGTTTGCACGCCTTCATCCGTTCGCGCCGCTGAAACAGGCGCGCGGCTACCAAATCCTTTTTCAAAACCTCGAAGACTGGCTCGCGGAAATCACCGGGTTCGCCGGAATTTCCCTGCAACCCAACGCCGGTTCACAGGGCGAATACGCCGGCCAGCTCGTCATTCGCGCCTGGCACGAAAGCCGGGGCGAAGCGCACCGCAACGTCTGCCTCATCCCGACCTCCGCGCACGGCACAAACCCCGCCAGTGCTGTCATGGCCGGGCTGAAAGTCGTTGCCGTCGCCTGCGACAAGAACGGGAACATTGACGTTGCTGATTTGCGCGCCAAGGCCGGGTCGCACAAAGCCGACCTCGCCTGCCTGATGGTCACGTATCCGTCCACGCACGGTGTGTTTGAGGAGACGATCAAGGAGATTTGCGAAATCATCCACGCCAACGGCGGACAGGTTTACATGGACGGCGCGAACATGAATGCGCAGGTCGGTTTGTGCCGTCCGGCGGACATCGGCGCGGACGTGTGCCATTTGAACCTGCACAAAACATTTTGCATTCCGCACGGCGGCGGCGGGCCGGGCGTCGGGCCGATTGGCGTGGCCAAACATCTGATTCAATTCCTGCCGGGTCATTCGGTGGTTAATCCCAAGGCAGGGTCGTTGCGCTGCGACGACCGAACGCCGCAGCGCGGCGTCCCTACCGGCGCCGTCGCTGCTGCGCCGTGGGGCAGTGCGAACATTCTGCCGGTTTCCTGGGCTTACATTGCCGCGATGGGCCCGGACGGCCTGACTGAAGCCACGAAGTTTGCGATTCTGAACGCGAATTACATCGCCAAGCGGCTGGAAAATTATTTCCCGACGCTTTATCGCGGGCGCAAAGGTCTGGTTGCTCACGAATGTATTCTGGATCTGCGACGCATCGTGGCGGGCGGCGAACAACGTAGCGCAGGCGTCTCGCCTGCCGCTTCAAACAAGAATGAATACGACGAGCAGGCGGGACGCCTGCGCTACATCAGCGTCAAGAGCGTCACCGCCGAGGACGTGGCGAAGCGGCTGATGGATTACGGCTTTCACGCGCCGACACTGTCGTGGCCCGTGGCCGGCACGCTGATGGTCGAACCGACCGAGAGCGAATCGAAGTTCGAGTTGGACCGTTTTTGCGACGCGATGATTGCCATTCACGGGGAAATGCAGGCGATTGAATCCGGCGCGGCGGACCGGCAGAACAACCTGCTGAAAAACGCGCCACACACGGCGGACATGATTGCGGCGGACAACTGGAACCGGCCGTATTCGCGCGAACAGGCGGCGTTTCCGGTGCCCGGCCTGCGCGACTACAAATTCTGGCCCGCCGTCGGCCGCGTGGACAACGTTTTTGGCGACCGCAACCCGGTTTGCACGTGCGCGGGGATGGAAAATTATTCCTAACCACGGATGAACACGGATGAACACGGATTCAATTCAGCCGCGAAAGAACGCAAGGAACGCAAAAACTTTCAACCGCTGATGAACGCTGATTCACAGGACTGAAAGTCCGGCAAATAATAGCCCAGGGCAACGCCCTGGGTTAATCGTCAAAAAGATTTCAAGCCCTGTAAGGGCGACACAACAGCTTCAACATTCGTCTTTCGTAGGAGCTTGTGGTCGCTCCGGTGGCGCGTCCGGTTCTATCGGCAGCGGGGGCATATCTTGTGGGAAGCGATGGTCACTTATTCAAGACAGAGTGGGAAAACTGTGCCGACTCTTTCGTCCTTGCAGGGCTTGATATTTTTGAACGATTATCCAAGGCGTTTGAGCATTTACGCGACATTGTGGAAGCTGAAATTCCCAAAGGAAGGGAATGAGCATCTGGGTTGCGAGTGGATCGAAGTCACGGCGCAGGCCGTGCCGCCCCATGTCGGCTCGCCCTCGCCGGGAAACGGTTACGAAGGCAGCGATCCCTTCGCCGCGTTTCTCCCGCCAGCGGTTAAAACTGACGAGGATGGTCTTGCACCGCACGACCGGGCTGTGGTCTTCGTCACCGAATACACGATCAAAGGCACGGAGCGAAGCGGTCAGGAATACGCCAGCCCGCTTTTGGTGCTGACCGGCGAAGAATATTCGCGCATCACGTTTGCGGAATTGCATCGGCGAATTTGCGATGCCCTGCGCGGAAATCGTTCGCCAGTTGTTGCTGAAGTTTTATTGCCGGACGGCACGCACAAGATCATCCGGGGACGCAAAGAAAAGTAGAACGGTGCGTTTTCAACTGTGCTTTGATTTCGTCGCCCAGCGCCGTAAGTGCAGGGCGCGGACGCGGGTCGGCGATGATGGGAAGCCAAAATCGTGTCAAAACGTCTTTGCTTTGCGTCCTTGCGCCTTTGCGTTGAAACAATCCGTGTTCGTTTGTGTTCATCCGTGGTTGAAAAAAAAGCCAAGAATCGGCTGGCGAAATTTGCCGCATGGCGCTATTGGTAAATTGGATGAAGTTAATCGCACCCTGACCATGAAAATCACCGAAGCGCTTTTGGCGGAACACGTCGTGTTCCACAACATTTTCGACCACATCGAACACGTCCTGCCAAAACTGAAAACGCTGGCCGAGGTGAAAGGATGGGCCGGATTGATGGAAGTGCTGCTGCTCGCCCACGGCAAGGCTGAGGAGGATTTGGTGTTCGCTCCGCTGAATCATTACCTGGAACAAATTGGTCAGAGCGACAGTTTTGAACACGAACACCGGGAAATTGACAACAGCCTGCTGCGGGTGAAGACCGCCAAGCGGCTGCCCGAAGCGCGACAGTTGTTGCTGCAGGCCGTGACCGCATCGCGCAAACACTTCGACCGCGAGGAACGGATTGTGTTTCCGCTGGCCGAGCAGGTGATGAAAGACGAAACGCTGGCCGAACTGGGCAAAACCTGGATGAAGCAAAGGGACGCGGAGCCGGTTTGAAGCCGGAGAAGCAGGACTGGCTGCCAGCCTGTCCTATGTTGCCAACGCGGCGTTTACGCCGGCGATGAGCGAGTTGACGCGGGTGGTCAACGGAAAATCCGACGGCGCTTCGAGTGTGTAGGACAATCGTGTTTTGTTGACGATCAGGTAAAATGCCTCGGCCCATTGCGGTCGCGTGTGCGGGTCGAGATTCGGCCGGATAATGCCGCCCCGGGCCGGGCGGTCTTCGATGATTTCAGATGGGTCAATCGGGCAGATTTCCGCGATGCGCGCAATCATGGCTTCGGCCAGCGATGGCCGGTTTTCCGGATTCAACTCGTAAACGTAAAAGCCGTGCGACTCCCAGTCTTCGTGCAGGCAGAGGCAGAGGTCGAACTGCGGCTGGCGCTGAAGCCACGCGATGTGCGCGCGGACTTCGGTCGTTTCCAGGTGCCGGTAATCGCGGTTCAAATCCCTGCCGTCGGCGTTTTCACGCCGGTTCAGAACGAAGCCTATCGGATTCAGGCACGGGCAAAACCAGAGTTCGGCGTTCGGCGGCCACTGATTTTCCCGAAGCAAGCGCAACGCCGAAAGCGGCCCGGCGGGTTCGTCGCCATGAATGCCGGCGCTCAAGTAGATGCGTGACGAGGGACGAGTGTCGAGTGACGAGGGCCGATGGAGGGCGGGCAGGTTGAAATCGCCCTGCCTCCCAAACGGCTCGAATGTCCAGCCATGTTGTTGCGCGGCGGCTTCGATGTCGCGCAGGACGGCGCGGATGTCAATCGTCTCGCCGTGGTAGCCACCGTAATTTTTGCCAAGCCTCTCCATGATTTACGATTTACGATATACGAATTACGAGTCAAACGCCAATAATCGCGTTAATCGTAAATCGCAAATCGCAAATTCATCCGACTATCAAGAAGTTGCACAAGTTGCTTCGATCTCCTGTTCGCAATCACACGCTTCCTGATCGGAAAAACCATGTTTGTCCCAGCTCGGATCGAGGCCGAGGTCTTTGAGCATCTGCAAATCTTTTTCGACGGGCTGGTTCAGCGTGGTGAGATAATTGCCGACCATCATCGCGCAGGCGCCGGCCATGAAAATCATGCTTTGCGCGTCGCGCAGATTCACCGTGCGCCCGCCGGCGATCATGATTTCCTGTCGCGGCAAAATGAACCGGAAGCAGGCGATGGTCTTCAAAATTTCCATGACCGAAAGCGGCTCGTTTTTTTCAAAGGGCGTGCCGGGAATCGGGTTGAGGATGTTGACCGGCACGACGTTGGCGCCGATTTCCTTGAGCGAAAACGCGAGGTCGCAGCGGTCTTCGCGCGTCTCGCCCATGCCAATAATGCCGCCGGAACAAATCTTGATGCCGGCTTTTTTCAAATGGCCGATGGTCTCAAGGCGGTCATCGTAGGTGTGCGTCGTGCAGGTCTGCGGGAAAAA
>Ga0187852_1004189_pt1 | contig 9936 bp, 8 predicted proteins | sample June2016WEW_6_40_FD_134511 | JGI IMG/M metagenome (GOLD analysis project Ga0187852, IMG submission 134511) | Peatland microbial communities from SPRUCE experiment site at the Marcell Experimental Forest, Minnesota, USA - June2016WEW_6_40 | ecosystem: Environmental > Terrestrial > Soil > Wetlands >...
CACCCTACGACACAGCCGCCACCCGTCTCAACACACCCCCACTCCAGCGCCCAATTTCCCTCGTCTCGCCTCTCCTGCCTCCCGCCAGCCTCGCGCCCTCCCCCCACTGTCTGAATCACAGTTAACTCCGTTTGTACTCGACAAACGGGGTAATATGTGCTAGAACTCCACGGTAAGGTTGGACAAGGCGCTCAGGGCCTGCCGAGTACGCTATGCCAGAAAGTCCTCTTTTGTTTTCGCGTTCCTGCCTGTGGTTTCTGTCTCAAAGTGCAGTCGAGAAGTCGAGGAGTCAAAGAGTCGAGGAGTTGGGAAGCCAACCGTCGACCCCGTCATTCGGGTCGCAGCTTGGGGAGGCGTTGGGCCATTCCTGGACTTCCCGACTCGTCGATTTCCCGGCCCCGGAACTTAGCGAGCGAGCCGGGAGGTATGACTCCGAAAAAAAATCAAAATGATACAAACGAAGCCAGTATGTTATTAAAAACACATGGTGCGTTTGGAAAACGAACTCAAAACGAACCCAAAACGAACCCAGATTTGAGCACCAAATGCGGGAATTAAAGCCGAATTCAGAGGTTGCGAAGTTCGACGGGAAAAAACCCCTCACCTGGCTCGCTACGCTCGCTACCCTCTCCCCAGGGAAGAGGGCTGCTGCTGACGAGGTTTGGTCGGGAACCCGAAGCAATGCAAGAAAATACAAAAATCGGTGGAACAAAGCGAGAATGTCTATGAAAACAAATGACAAGTACAAAAAGTTGCTGAGCCGTACAGTGCCAGACCAAACGCCGACCGCGCATCCTCGGGCCGGAGGCCGGAAGGCGGCGGCTGACTCCTCGACTTCTCGACCCCTCAACTTGTCGATCACAGAATCGAGGGAACAAAGCGAGAATGTCTATGAAAACAAAGGACAAGTACAAAAAGTCGCTGAGTCATACAGTGCCAGACCAAACGTCGGCGTCCGGCACCGGAGGCAACGCTTTCAAATTTGCCGTTCTTCAGGCGCAGCACATCGGAGCCTTGTACCCGCACCCAAAGGTTACCACTCGCGTGCGTGAGCAAACTCAGGACAGGAACCTTCGAAGCGTCGACGATCGGTGAAAATGAGGCCTGCATGAAGTTGAAGCCATCGAAACGAAACAGACCCTTATCCGTGCCAAGCCAGAGGTACCCGTCGGTGGTTTGCGCGATCGCGTTGACTGCGCCACCAGGGAATCTGCTCTCTGTATTCCAATGCTCGCGGACGTACTGGGACAGGGAACGATTCGGGTCGAGCCCGTAGGCGTTGCTGACGAGATACATCAACGCAAACGCATTGAGCGCCCAGCAACGTCGCTTTAATGGAGAAGTCACGGAAGATACTCGAACTTTTCGATCACGGCTTCGTTTTCGTGTTTCAGCGGCACCTGACCTGGGTTAAATACATACAGGGATATACGCTCTGCCTCGTTGCCCCCGCTAGGAACTTCCGAGGTGAACACATGCTGCTTGAGCAAAGGACCCTCGGTGTTGCCTGATCCTGCTGCGGTTGAAAAGGTCACCTGTCCGGGTTCCCACTGGAAAGAATGCGTAAAGACTCTGGCCGGAATTCGAAATCGCACAATGTTGGCGGGAACGTAATAAGGCTGGACCACATAGTGCGCGTTATCGTTATTGATGTATCCCCAGCGGCTAAGCTCAACGTCCAGTTCGCGACGGTTCTGCTCCGTGCCTAAACCGTCCCAGGTGACAAGGGTCAGGACGGCGGAAGGTTCGAGGTGAGTGATATCGCGTACCTTAAAACGGTAGGTTCCGTAGCATCACCCTGAGTGTACCGTGAAACCGTACAGGCTCCTCCCGGCGTGCGTCGCCAGCACGCAAGTCGTCACACCGCTGCCGTTCTTGATCGACTTACCTGCGCTCCCGATCGTAGCCTTAGACTGTCCGGCTGAACTCGAAAGACGGCGTGGCCAGGGTCTGTTCTCCGAACCCGCCTTGGCACACAATTTGCGCACACGTGATTGTAGAGCCCAGGATTCATCACAGTTTTGCAGCCGTGCCACTGTCGGGGAAGTCAGTGGCTAACGCTGATGACGAGGCGTGGTCTGCAAAAGTTCTTGTCCATTAGTTGAGTCCCCACGCTCGCTCCACGAGCGCATGGGCCGAGCTGTCTCTATCGCAAATGGAGCTGGAGTGTGAGTGGACACCCTTCGTGAATGGAAACGAAATAGAACAACCCAGGCTAACGCCTGAAGGTACTTCACCTGCGAGCGATCTTCAAGAGCAGACAGAGCGCAATCATACTGTTGAATGTCGAGTCCCAGTCCCCAAGTGCACAGCGATCACCCTGAAGTCGAAGCCACTCTTGGTCCTTGCTCAAAGCCGTGTCCCTCCGACTGGGCGTCTTATTCGTGCCCACGTGGGTTCCCGCGTGCAATTTTGGTCACGTGGGTTCTAGTTGCACCCACGCCGGCTTAAGTTATTGAGAATATGTGCGGCGAATCTGTGGAAATCTTGTGGAAATCCTGGCCCATTGCACGCTGGTAATGCTGTTCAATTGTAAGTTATTGATAATAAATGGCGGAGAGGGTGGGATTCGAACCCACGTGCCCGCTTTTGGCAGGCAAGACGCTTTCGAGGCGCCCCCGTTATGACCGCTTCGGTACCTCTCCGGCAAAGTCGAGAGTCAAGAGTCAAAAGTCGAAAGTGGCGGGGCCAGGGACTGGACGTCAAGTCTTGCATGCAGGGGTTTTTCCCGACCCCTGCTAACCGGCGCCTGAAACCTGTTTCCTCCTCTTGCGAAAGAACGCGCGCAGGATTTCTGCGCACTCGCTTGCCAGAACGCCGGAAACGACCCCAACCCGATGGTTCACTTTGGGATGGTTAAGGACTTCCAGGGCCGACCCGCACGCACCTGCCTTCGAATCCGGGGTTCCGAATATGACGCGCCGCAAACGGGCCTGAACGATGGCGCCGGCGCACATGGCGCAAGGTTCAATTGTAACATAGAGGTCGCAGCCTTTCAGCCGGTAGTTCCCGAGCTTTTTCGCGGCGCGGCGCAGGGCCAGGACCTCGGCGTGGGCACAGGGGTCGGAGAGCCCAAGGGGGCGATTGTGCGCTCGCGCAATAACCTTTTCATTCTGGACCACGACTGCCCCCACCGGAACTTCTCCTTGTGTTTCGGCCTTCTGTGCCTCTCGAAGGGCGCGACGCATGAAATGCGCGTCTGCGGCGGTGAATGTCCCTGGTGACAATTGACGGCTCATTGGAGTATCGTAGCAACGGCGAAGGAAGTCAGAAAGCAGAAAGTAGAAATCAGAAACTGGAAATTCGAAAATCGGAAATGGCGCCATTCTAGTTTCAGCTTGCAAAGGCCGGGTTTCTGCTTTCTAATTTCTGCTTTCTGCTTTGCGTTGAATCATGCGAAAAGGAGATTACGCCTCGATGATTAACCGAAGAGATTTTATAAAGGGCTCCGCCGCCGGCGCGGCGACTCTCGCGGCAGCAGCCGACCTAACCCGGAGTGTTTTTGCTAATCCTTACGGCAAGCCCGTTGGGCTTCAGCTTTACACGGTTCGCGAGCAACTCGAGAAGGACGTGCCGGGGACGCTCAAGAAAGTGGCGGCCATCGGCTACAAAGAGGTCGAGATTTACGACCTTTACGGAATGTCTCCCGCGGCGTTTTCGAAGCTTGTGAAGGACAACGGCCTCACCGCAGTTAGCGGCCATTATCTGCTGAATGTCGAAAAGACGGAATGGGAGAAGAAGGTCGTCGAGGCCAAGGAATTGGGTCTCAAGTACATGGTGCATGCCATACTCGATCCTCCCGACCGCAAGTCGCTTGACGATTATAAGCGCCACGTCGAGTTGTTCAACAAGAACGGCGAGCTTTCGCATAAGGCTGGTATACAGTTCTGCTACCACAACCACGATTTTGAGTTTCAGAAATTCGGAGGCGTTACTGTCTTCGATTATCTTCTGAAAAACCTCGATCCACACCTCGTGCAATTTGAGATGGACTGCTTCTGGGTTACGCATGCGGGCCAAGATCCGGTGGCTCTGATGAAGCAGCACCCCGGCCGCTTTCCACTTTTGCACATTAAGGATCTGAAGGCAGGGATTCCGCCCTCAACAGAGTTTGATGCCCACATGGGACTGTTCACAGAAGTGGGGAAGGGCGTGATCGACTGGAAACGGATTTTTGCGGCCGCGCCCACGGGCGGCATGAAGCACTTCTTCGTCGAGCAGGATTATTGCGAGATCCCACCTCTTGAGAGCATCAAGGTCAGTTACGAGTATCTGCATAAGCTGACGGTTTAAGCGCTCATAACCATTAGCGCGATCTCCCAAACGTCGCGTGGCGCATACGTCAGAAGCAACGTATGCGCCACCCAGAAACCGCGGCTGGCCTCGTGGCGCAGGCACTCCTGCCTGCGTTTGCGGACGAAAGACGCGAGCCTTAGGGACAGGCAAGAGTGCCTGTCCCACTCCACCCTCTCCCCAGCGGAAAGGGCTCTGATCAAAATACCTTCGTCATTCGCCCAGCGGCAGCAACTGGCCTTTTTCGAGATGACGTGTCACGGTGGCGTGGCGCGCGGCGCGTGGATCGTGCGTCACCATGATGATGGTCTTGGAGAAGTCCCGATTCAATTGCGAGAGAATGTCGAGAATTTCCTCGGCGGAGTGAGCGTCCAGGTCGCCCGTGGGTTCGTCGGCCATGAGCAGCGTGGGGTCGGTAACAATGGCGCGCGCAATGGCGACGCGCTGTTCCTGGCCGCCGGAGAGTTGCCGCGGGTAGTGCTGGATGCGTTCCTCCAAGCCGACCAGTTTTAGGGCCGCGATTACATGCTCCCGTCGCGCTTGCGAAGACAGTTTGGTAAGTAGGAGGGGCAACTCGACATTCTCGAAGGCGGTCAGGACCGGAATCAGGTTAAAAGTCTGGAACACAAAACCTACGTGCACGTTTCGCCATGCGGCCAGACGGTCATCGCTCATGCTGGACACGTCTTCGCCCAGAACGCGCAATTGCCCCTGAGTGGGGCGGTCGATTCCCGCGATAATATTCAGAAGGGTCGTCTTCCCGGAACCGGAAGGGCCCATCAGGCAGAGAAATTCGCCCTGCGAGACCGTTAAATTCACATCCTCGAGCGCTGCAACCTCGAAAGAATCGCGCCGGAAGATTTTTGACAGGCCGTGCGTTTCGACTACGGTATTATCCATTGAGATTATCCTGTAGTAATCAGTGATCAGTCATCAGTTATCAGTTCTGTTAACGTGCGAACCCGTTTCAACCCCCTCACCTGTCCTGCGACGGCTGATGAAAGCGCCGCCGCAGTCCACCCTCTCCCCCAAAGGGGAGAGGGATTTATCTCTTTGTGCCTCGTGCCCACTCCCAACCTACGCTACCACCTGCTAACTGCCCACTGCCTACTGTCCGCTGCCTACTGCCTTCGTTTTCACGCGTTGCCCTGAGGTCAGACCATCGACTCCTCGCACCACGATCCGGTCGTTGGGTGAGAGCCCATCGACAACTTCGATGCGGTCGCCGAGGTCCCGCCCTGCCTGGATCTCGTGCAGCCGGGCGTGCGAACCCTCGACGACGAAGACAACCGTCTTGCCGTCTCTCTGGGTCGCGGCGGCGCGGGGGATGGTGATGATGTCGCGCGCGGTTTGCTTGTTGTTATCTTCCGGCGCGAGGAACGATACGTGAGCATTCATCTCAGGGCGCAAATAAGCGTCCGGATGGAGGATTTTCACACGCACTTCGATGGTGGCCTTCTGCCGGTTCGCTTCGGGTGCGATTTCCGCCACCACGCCCTGGTAAACCCGGTCGGGATAAGCGTCCGCCGTAACGCTGCATTGCTGGGCCGCCGAAATACGCGAGAAGTCGTTCTGGTTGATGTCGAGTTGGGCCTGGAGGTCGTTCAGATCGGCGATGGAAGCGACCGAGGCCTTGACGCCGCCCGTGCCGCCAAAGTTCATCGTCGAAACCATCTCGCCCTTTTCGACCAGGCGCTCGAGCACGGTGCCGGTGACGGGAGCGCGGATCAGCGTCGAGTCGAGCATGGTTTGCGCGTACTTAACAGCAGCCTCGGCTTGAGCAACCTGGGCGCGAGCGTACTCGATCTCCTCGATGCGAGGCCCGATCTTCACCAACTCGTAGTTCTTGCGCGCGCTTTCGAGCTGGTTGCGCGTCACATCGTATTGCATCTGCGCGGTGTCGAGCTGCGACTGCGATGCGATGTTTTGCCGGAACATCTCCTTGTTGCGTTTGAGCGTGATGTCGGCGTTCCGGAAGTTCGCCTGGGCTTGGTCCACGGCGGCCTTCGCGGCGTCGATCTCCTGCGGGCGTGAGCCGGTCTCGAGTTCGCGCAAGCGAGCCGTCAAGACCGCCACGTTGGCTTTGGCCTGTTCGAGCTGAGCGGCAAACTCCGTATCTTCGAGACGCACGATCACCTGGCCTTCGCGAACCCGGTCGCCTTTCTCGACTCCCACCCAGGCGACTTTTCCCACCACCTTCGAGCTGACGTCGATGGGATGATGGGCCACAATGTATCCCCCAGCGGTTAATACCACGCTGCCCGTCTGGCCGCCCGGCTCGAGCGCCGGCCGCCCCACCTCAACCTCGACCGCGTTGCCCAGCAAGCGCGAGACCGCAAAAACGGCGCCTGCCAGCAACACCACTCCCAGCACGATGTATAGGAGCGGCCCGCGGCCCCCATTGTCTTTGCGGTCGAGCGCGTCCTTCTGCGAGCGGTCGATTTGCAGGACGCGCAAGTCTTTCGGTCCTGGGTCAACTGGGGCCATGTTATCCTTTGCTCCTATGGGGTGCACTATAACCCTACAACCCCCTCACCCGGCCCGCCCCGGCTGATGAAAGCGCCGGCTGCGAGCCACCCTCTCCCCCAAGGAGGAGAGGGTCACCAATCCTCGAATCAACCCTCCCCTCGCCCCCTTGGGGGAGAGGGGCCGGGGAGTGAGGGTGGCGACGCTTGACAAACCACTAACGTTCACGCCGATCGCAATGCAGTCACAATGTTTTCGTGGGCGGCTCGCCAGGCGGGGAAGAGGCCGCCCAGAAACCCCATAAAGGCCGCGAAGATTATGCCGCTCAGCAGTAAACCCGGGGTGACGCGAAAATTGAACGCCACTTCGCTGAAGGTGGCGAAGTTGGTGGTTCCCGTGGTGAGGCCGTTAACCGGCAGCGCCAGCAGGCAGCCCAAAGCGCCGCCCAACACGGCGATGAGAATCGACTCGAAAACGAACGAGAGGAGAATACTCCCCCGCGAGTACCCCAGCACGCGCAGCGTCCCGATTTCCTTTGTGCGGCGAGCCACCGCCGCGTACATGGTATTCATGGCGGCGAAGGACGCGCCCACTGCCATCAAAACCGCAATGAAAAGCCCGAGGGCTTTGATGGGAGCTGCAAAGCGAGTCTGGCTTTCGTAATACTCGCGCTCGGTTTGAGGCTTCAAGTGCAGGCGGCGGTCGTTCGAGATCTGGTCGCGCAGGCCGGCGATGCTGCCCGCGTCGGCGGCGCGCACCATCACGCTCGAATACGCCTCTCGATCGAAGTCCGTGGCAAGATCATTCACATCGGCCCAGATTTCCGAGTCGTAAGCAGTGTCGCCTGCCTCGAAAACTCCGACCACCGTCCAATAGCCCTTGGCGAATTTCACTTTGTCACCCAGGCCGCAGTTCTGAAATCGGCCGGCAATTTTCCGGCTCGCAATCACTTCCCTGAGGCCGGACTTGAAGAAGCGGCCCTCGACCATCTTGAACTCGGGGCGAAGCGCAGGGCCGTCCGGTCCCAAGCCGCGAATGGTCACGTTGGAGCCTTGAGTCTCCCCGCGCCGCGGAAGGTTGATGAGCACGATGAGTTCGGGGGAAACCCAAGGCTCGCCCTTGTCGGTTCTAGCGATGCCATGCAGGTACTTGATCACCTGGAGCGAGTCACGAGTGACGGAACTGGTGGCTTCTGACTGCGCACCCTCGCGCATGATGAGAACGTTCAACGGTTGTCCGGTAGCGGACAGAGAAATTTGAAGCCCCTGGGCCAGCGCCATGAGCACCACAAACACCGCGACCGTGAGGGTGATGCTGAACGCCGTCATGAGCGTGGTCGTCCGCCGAACCAGAAGGTTGCGGAAGTTGTACTTCAAAGGTATCGCCATGGGTTACCGTTCCTTCATCGTGGCGCCGGTCGTTGCAGGATGCAGGAATGACTCTCCGATTGTCATCCTGAGGAGCCGCAGGCGACGAAGGATCTCTGCAGTTCGTTTAAACTGCAACTGCTGAGATTCTTCGCTTCGCTCAGAATGACAGGGCGCACGGGTTTCTCCGCCACCTGTTAAGGCCAGCATCTGCCGACCTGAAGGTCGGCGCTACGTTCGAATCAGGACTCCTTTCTCATCCCGAAGCGCGGAGCGCCTCGGAAATCGAGAGGCGCGCGGCTCGCAGCGCCGGAATGACCGCGCTGAGCACACCGACACCCGCTGCAATCACTAAACAGACGGCGACGGTTTTAAGCGGCACGCCAAAGTCGGCCAGCAATCCGCCTGAGTTGTCAGCCATCGTTCCCACCGCGTTGTAGAAGATCAAGCCGAACCCGAAGCCCGCCAAACCGCCCAGCACGCACACGGCGTAACGTGTGACCCGGAGAATGAGGCGCGATGCGGCTCCCGAAACTAGCGACCATACCGAAAGTCCCGTCACTAACCCGCTTGCGGCGCCAAACGCCAGTCCCAGCGCGCGGGCTCGATCAAAAGTGGCAAGGATGAACGCATAAGCCAGCTTGGCGCCCAGCACGCCGACGAGCCCGCCCACGAGGGCGATCAGTACCGCCTCGCCGGCGATGAGCGTGAGAATCGCATGCCGGCGGAAGCCGAGTGTCTTCATTATTGCCACCTCGGCGGTCCGCTCGCGCACGGACATAGCCGTCGCATTCGCCACCATGAAAAGAATGGCGAAAATTACCGCGGCGGAAATTGCCGCGAACAAGAGATTGATATTGCCCAGCATGGATACGAATCCGAGCGCGTAGGCCTGCTCGGTGTCCGTTTTGGTTTCGAAGGCCGAGTTGCGGAACATCGCATCGATCGCGTCCTGGACGCGTTGCATCTCGGATTCGTTATCCACCTTCACGGCATAGTTGCCAACCTGGTTCAGGCCGCCCATCGCCTCGTCCAGGTAGTCGTAGTTAAAGTAGAACGTCTGCTCGTACGAGGGGTCTTTCGCGTCGGTATACACAGCCCGGATCACGAAGTCCAGGTTGATCCCGAAAACGCTGTTGAGAAGCGTGACGCGGTCGCCCAGCTTCCAGTGATAGGTATCCATCAACTTCTGCCCGACGAGGGCCGCCGTTCGCTCGCGCTTCCAGTTCTCGAGTTGAGCGGCGGGGACCCGGTAGTCGTCGTACACTTTCTCGAACTGGTCCGTGTTCACGGCGAAATTGGCGAAAAAGTTGCGCGCGTCAATGTATTGCCCGCCGAACCACTGAGCGCCCACCACCGCTTTGACGCCGGGGAGCGAGGCAATCTTCGCACGGTAGGAGATGGGCAGGGGCTGCGTAATGCCTGTGGAACGATGCACGATGAGACGCAAGTGAGACCCTCCGCTCTGGGCGCCAACGCGATCGAGGCTTGCCAGAACGGCCTGGAGCGTGGAGACGAGAAACATCGAGACCGCTATGCTCGATATCGTCAGCACCGTGCGGCGAGTGTTGCGCCGGGCGTTTTTCCAGATTAGCGGAAGCAAGTTCATGACGACACCAAGGGCGAAGGGGTAGCGCACAGGTATCCGCCAGCCGACGGATTCCTCTGTGGCTTTTCGCCTGGCAGGAAGAGCCGGTAGAGTAGGAGAGAGGACGACCCAATGATGGGCGATCCACTCTCCCCTCTTCGAACCGGACGTGCAGGTTTCCCGCATCCGGCTCTCCGTGAAGCATACGACCGCAGGCATGCG
>Ga0187852_1004191_pt1 | contig 9933 bp, 7 predicted proteins | sample June2016WEW_6_40_FD_134511 | JGI IMG/M metagenome (GOLD analysis project Ga0187852, IMG submission 134511) | Peatland microbial communities from SPRUCE experiment site at the Marcell Experimental Forest, Minnesota, USA - June2016WEW_6_40 | ecosystem: Environmental > Terrestrial > Soil > Wetlands >...
CGACGCCCCTCCAGGCGCGGGCGTACGAACTGATCTGTGCGTTCCCAGTAACCGGAAACTGAGCATGGCAGTATCCCTCAAGGAATCAGTAGGATATCCCTCGAAGGCTGTTGGAACTTCGGTCTAAAGCTACGATTGCTGTATTCAGCCGGTCACGTTCACGTTTCAACTCTTTCACGATAGCCTGGATATCCAAAAATTCCTCCGTGGGTATCTTATTTCATGCTTAAGCCGTAGATCAGAGTACGATGGCCTCAGAAAACCGTCGAGGACAGGTATTCCAACTTTCATTTCACGTTCCTCATATCGGGCGAACCGAGCCTCACGGCCAGCATCGAGATAGACCCTCCGTCCATGCCTTCGATCGGGAAGGTAATGACGTCGCCCTGCTGCCGGGTCGCAAGCACGTAGAGAAGCGGCAGGTAGTGATCCGGTGTTGGGATGGAAAGCACGGCGTCTTGGCCGAGTCCCTCATAGTCGAGGACGAACGCTCGGTCTGTTTGTGGTCGATTCGTGGGTTCACGTAGTGGGCAGACTTCTTCCGCTCGACCTTCACCTTATCTCCGCCGCGGCGATCCCGAGTCTGGAGGATTGCCGATGGGTGCCGGAAAGTGGTCCCCACTTCCAACCGACCTGCCAACTAGAAATCGCGTGTCCAGCGAATTGTCAGCAAGTTAGCGCCGAAGTTGTTGCCGGTCATGATCTGCTCGATGTAATACGTTCGCTGGAGGTCTATCGATAAGCGCCCCGCTTTGGGAAAGTTCACATAAATCGTACCGGTCACCAGCGGCCAGGTCAGTGGGCCATAGGCCGGCGGCTCGCCGCTGATTTCGCCCAGGCCGGTCGAGCGATCGAAGTTGCCAGTGAGGCGCAGACCAAAAAACTTGTTTGGCTTGGCTTCCACGCCAGCCTGAATCACGCGGTCCACTTCTTGATCGCGCAGGAAGTCGTTGAGCGGCGGCGTGCCACGCGCGTAGACGATATCCCCCGCGGCGAACATGCTGTCGTAGGTAAATCCACCAAAAATGGAAAATCGGTCGTTCAGGGCATAAGACAGAGTTGTCGTATTCGAGTGAATATTGTCCTGAAAACTCGCATCAATCAGCTTGTCGGTGGCGAGATTCAGATCGTCTTCGAGGGTGACCTTAGCCACCGGCTGGTACCGAAAGATCAGATGTCCGGCCACTTCGGTGTGAGGTGTAATCGCCGTGTAAGACGAGCCGTTATCGAAGGTGTGGAAATCGCCCCTGACGCTGAACGTTTTCGACGGCTGGTAGCCGAAACTGAGTTCGGGCCAAGCGGTCTTGGTGCGCAGCGAAGTGGCCGGATCACCCACGCCGTCTTCGAGCGATTCCACATCCGCTTTGAGCAGGCGAATGCCGGGCCGCAAGGTGAGCGAATGGGTGGGTGTAAAAAGCATGCTGAAGTCGAAATCACTCAGCCCATCACGCCAGACGAAGGAATCCGTTCCGGAGGAGGGCGTTGTGATCGTGGTTAGAGGCGCGGTAGGCGTCGGGCTGCCGATAGTGCTGAACAGGCTTCCGAAATTCCCCAAGGTGTTGGTGGAAAACCGCGAGTAGCGATAGTCCACTATGATATCCCACCAGTCTTTGGCTTTGTACGTAAAGCTCTGATACAGAATGTTGTCCGGTTCGGTCACCGTATCCCGCGCCGTCTGGCTCACCGAATAGGGCTCGAGCGTGCCGGAACTGTTGGGAGCGGTGCCGTTGTAAGACTGGTCGAGAGTGGCCGGCCCCTGATAGCGGTAATAGATATACCCGCCGCGCCACTCGAAGTTCTTGAGCGGCTTCCCCGTGTACGTAAACTCGCTTATGGGAGTGGTGAGTCGCCGGTACTCGGACTGGGAAAGGTTGGTCAGCGGCTCGGTGGTCGAACTGGCCACGGGATTGATGCTCAGCTCCGGCGAGTTCACATTGTTCAGGCTCAGGAATTCCGTGAACGTCTGATATCCGAGGTTGTAGTGAAAGGTCCAGGCGCGGTGGGTGTAGTCAATGCCCCCCGTGAAGCGATTGGTGTTGTCGTCGATGGGCGCGTAAAGGTAATAAGGATTGGCACGCGCAAAGGTGCCCCAGAAGCCCGGCGAATCGAAGAAATCCAGAGACTCGGTGGTGAAAGTGGGACCGCTGTCGGTAGTACGATAATAGTTGAAGTTAAAGCGTAGATTGTTGGTGGCGTGCAGCGTGAAGTCCGCCGAGCCGAACTTGCGCACAGTTCCCCAATCGTGGTTATCCGTGAGACCCGTCGAGAGCCCCGAGCCCACGGCGGCGATTGGCAGCACCAGGTTGTCGTTCTGATTCCAGTAGTAGTAGCTCTGCCGCCAGTTCGCACGGAAGTCGTAGAGTCCGGTTTTGCTGACGGTTAGCTGCCCGGTTTCGAAAGGTTCGCCACCCAGCCCGGTCATGGAGAGCGAATAGCTGTCGGCAAAGGGATTCGCACCCTTTTGGGCCTCGCCGAACATATTGAAGTCCAGCAGGCGAAAGCCCTTTTGCAGGTCAGAGAGCTCCTGGAACATGGGGACATATCCCTTCACGTCGTCGAAACGGTAGCCCACCGTGGCTGACCCCTGGGTGTTGAACCCACCGAAGTTCAAGGGAGTTTCGCTGCTGTCCTGCGCCAGCAGTCTGCCGCCGCAAAACAGCAGCGTCACAAAAGCGATTAGTAGGCGATTTCCAGGTCTCATGAGGCCTCCCGTCATCGCAAATAGTCCGGGTCAAAATTCGAGCCGTGGATGGTTACGTGGCAGCGGGTGCACTCGCCACTAGCCTGGAACCCCAGACGCGAGTGCGGAACCCCGGCTTGGGTGTGAAACCCGGTGTGGCATTGCAGGCAGAGTTGCCGGCCTTCTCGTCGCACCAGCATCATGCGGTTGGTGCTGCCGTGTGGATTGTGGCAGATCACGCAGCCCGAGACCCTCACGGCTGGGTGCTCGTAGACGTAAGGCCCGCGCTTCTCGACATGACAATTGACGCACGTCTCCCAGTTGGTCTCATTCATGCTCGCGCGGTTGATGCTGCCGTGCGGATTGTGGCAGTCCGTGCATTTCATCAGTTGCTCGGGTACTCGGTGATGCACGGGCAGGGCAAACAGCGCCTGGATGTTGCCGTGGCAGCCATAACAGAGAGTGGGCTGGGACTCCTTCAACAGGTTGTTGTGCAGCCAGCGCACGGTGTCCGGGATCTCGGGAACCTCGAAGAAGGCGGCCTGCGCGTAAGGAAGGCCGCCTTGGCTCTGCGCCTTGACCTCCTTGACCAGATGAGACACATGACACTAGTCGCAGGACACACCCGCCGCTATGTGCTGGGACTCGTCGAACATCTCCTGGTGATGGCTTGTAATGTGGCAGCTCAGGCAGCGTTCCGAATTCTCCTTAGGGGAAGCGTGGAAGGAGAATATTAACTTGGTGCCGGCAAGCTGTTTGGCAGGGTCGCCGCCCGCGTCCTGTTCAGCCTCGGCATGAGCCTTGCCCGGCCCATGGCACACCTCGCAACCGGAAACACCACCAGGGTGCGGAGCGGCAGCAGCAGTCGCCGCCCCCGGCTTTCCGGTCAGCGTCATCAAGTAGTCCACGAGCTGGTTGATTTGCGCGTCCGGCATGTCGGAGGGCAGGGGCGGCATAACGCTGCCGGCGCGCCGTTGCTGCATGCGCTCGAGCAATTGCGGCCGCGTACGACGCTCCCCAACATCATCGAGCGCCCCTCCGCTCGTGCCGCCCTGGCCTCCAATCGAGTGGCAGCCCGCGCACATCATGTCGTCGTAAATCTTCTTCCCCGCCGACGCCGAGGGAGAAAGTCCGGTGGTAGAAACGAAAGGAGAAGCCGGCAGTTTCTCCCCGAAGTGGGCGTGAGGAGTCTTCACAAAGGACTGCGCCTCTGCGCGATGACAGCCAGCGCATGTCTCCCATCCGACATAATCGCTTGGCTTTCCCTCAGAAGTCGCTTGCCGGGCCACCGACGGCCCCTTCGCAGCCTCTGGCATCCTTTGGGCGAAAACTTGTCGGGTTAGCATGCTGAATGAAGATGCCAGCGCCAAACCTACGAGCAGCCGAGTGAGTATGGTTCTAGGTGGGGAATTCATCACTCACTGTCCCTCCTTGACGGGATCCATGCTGTTCTCTGGCAACTAAGCAGAAATGAAGGAAACCGTTTTCTCTGGCCCTCATTACCTTGAAGGCATTCTCTATCTCAGCGAAGGGCTAGCGATGTCTTGTCGGTGCCAGTGTCGTGACGTGGAGGAATTCGATAGCGCACACCATTCGGTGCAGTCGGTCCGCAGTCCCAAATGGGAGTTTGATCAACGTGAGGGTTGTCCTTCACATCTGTTTTTCGACGCCCTTAGCTATGACTACAGCTAGTTTTAGATTCCCCTGTGGCTAGAATGGTTGCAGACATCACAAAGACTCCATCGCCTCATCCCCTCGATTCTGACTGCACCCCTGGTTGGAGGAACCATGTGAGCCAAGCTCACCTGGCGGGGACCGCGAAGATAATGAATTCTCCGTTCTGCCGCTCTTCCCCGGTCGGCAACCCTTTCCCGCTCAGGTTTCCTGCGAAACTACCCTTGCAGCTTGGCTACCCGCGGTGCCGGACGCTGTGGTTCTTAAGCTAATGAGTATCATTCACACGACCGCAACATCGCGGCCCTGGCTCGTTTCTACCGCCAGATGGCACGGCCCCGTAATCCACGCAGTTAGTTAGCCGAGTGGGTACTTCCGAGTCGCCGGTTTGCAGATTCGGAGTTGACAAACCCTCCTCGCCATTGCTAGTTTGCAAATTGCGGAACACAGGACGCACCCCGTCCGCGGAAAGGGATTATCCCACCTGAGCTCCTGAGTATTCTCAGTGTCAGCCTCTCTTCTGCCCGTCAAAGCGGACGCCGGGCGACAAAGGAGGAGGCGTATGCCAGCTGAATTACCCCCGAATCCGAATATCGAATACTTGAGGAAGCAGGCGAAGGCCTTGCTGCGTGACTTCCGCCAGGGAGAGCCGGACGCCATCGAGAGGTTTGCTGCTCTGCAGTTGAACGCGCCGCCAAAGCTCTCGGATGCACAACATCTTATTGCGCGCGACTACGGTTTCGACAGTTGGTCGGTGCTGAAGGAGAGGGTGGAATCATTGGCCGAGAAAACCGCGGACCCGCTGGAGCTCGCAAAAAAGGCGTTTCAGGAAGACAATGCCGCCACGGTGCGACGGTTGCTTCAGCTTCATCCCCGACTCAGGGCCATGCTCTACGACCCCATCGCCGCCTTTGACTCGCCGCCAATTACCCGGGTTCGTAGCCGCGCAATGTTGGATGTCCTTCTCGAGGCAGGTGCGGACATCAATGCGAAGAGCCGGTGGTGGGCAGGAGGATTTGGCCTGCTCGACTGTGCGAGTCCCGAGTTAGCGGCTTACGCCATCCAGCGCGGTGCGGAAGTGACCGTTCACGCCGCCGCTCGACTGGGTATGCTCGGAAACCTCAAGCGACTCATCTCCGCCAATCCCGAGCTAGTTCATGCCAAGGGTGGAGACGGGCAAACGCCCCTCCACTTTGCTACGACCATTGAGATCGCGGAGTATTTACTCGATCAGGGCGCGGATCTTGACGCACGCGACGTGGACCACGAGTCTACGCCTGCGCAATACATGGTGCGCTCCCGCCCCAAGATCGCCCGGTATTTGATTGAACGCGGCTGCAGGACAGACATCCTGATGGCGGCCGCTCTCGGCGATGCTGACCTTGTCCTCAAACATCTTGATGCCAACCCAGAATCTATCCGTATACGGGTCAGCGATGAGTATTTCCCAATGGTTGGCGGGGAGACAGGCGGTACCATCTATCAATGGGAGTTGGGATGGTACGTCTCAGCCTGCCAAGTCGCAAAATCGTTTGGTCATTCTGACTTATTCCGACTTTTGACGGAGCGAAGCCCCGCCGATGAGAAGTTGCTCAACGCGTGCTGGTTACATGACAGGGGAATGGTAGAGTCGTTGCTTACCCAAAACCCCGCTTTAGGGGCGAGCCTGTCCGCCGCCAGCCGGCGTCATTTAGCGCACGCCGCACGCAACGACGATCTTCCCGCTGTCCGCCTGATGCTCGTGGCCGGTCTTCCGGTAAATGCTGTGAGCCAGCATCACGCTACGGCACTTCACTGGGCAGCTTGGCACGGCAATGCGGAGATGGTTCAACTGATCCTGGGGCATCAACCGGACCTTGAAGACATCGGGAACGACTTCCAGTCCACACCTCTTGGTTGGGCCGTTCATGGTTCGGAGAACGGCTGGCATAAGGACACAGGCGATTACGCCTCTACGGTAGTGACTTTGATCCAAGCCGGCGCGAAGGTTCCGGAAACGATCAAAGGTACCGAGGTAGTAAGGAAGCTCCTCGAAAAGTACAAGACTGTGTAAGTCTGGGATTGAGGCCGAGGGGCGACCTGCGTGGAGCCGCGTGCCAAAAGCATCTGGTGCGTCGAGGCCGTGGCGTCGTTTTCGTGAAACTCACTCCACCGCTATCCGGCAACGAAGCCAGCTGTTTGAACTCGAAACGCGCAGGAATGATTACCCTGAGTCTTCGTACCCGTCCGGTGAACCCACCTTCCGCAGTTGAAGCCTCCTGACCGATAATTCCGTGACAATCGATCTGCAAGACGACGCTGCGCACCGTCCTGACAGCACTGGAGCCCGTGGGATGCCGAGTTTCCCGGCGGCTATAAATGCGTATCTATGCACGGTGTCATGCGATACGCGCCGCTCGTTCGACGGGTTGTCGACCTGTACACGCGCTACTTCCCTCCCCTCACACCTTCAGGCCAAACGCCCCAGTTAGGCCGGATTGGGCCTGAAGAACGCCCTTCCCACGCCGAAACCCCCAGCCATGCGCTGGGATAGTCGATGGGAAGCCGACCTTCATTCATAATCCGCTCGTGGCGATATCGAACACCTGAAAACCTCTGGTGGGGAGGGGAAATTTCACAAGGAATCAGCGGCAGTGCCATCGGTAAACACGCCGTTAGGGAAGACCTATTCGTTTGACAGATGTGCACGGCCAGATTGTGGAACCTCTACTGACGTGATTTTGACAAGCCGAGGGCCGGTCACTACTACCACTGGGTCATCCAGCGTAAAGATCTCAGTGCTCGATCAGCCATTTGAGGACACGCGAATTGAAATCCTCCAGACGTTCCCAGTGGAAGGCATGACCTGCAAAGTCGTAAAAGTAAAGATCGCAATCTGGAATGAGTTGGGCAACTTCTTCCGACATCCAGATCGGCGTGAAAGCATCGTCCCGCCCGTCAATCACCAGGCAGGGACACTGGATGCTGGTAAGCTCATGCAGAACGTTATGCTCCATGCAGGCCGCGGCTTGACCTTCCAGCCCGTGCAGGGGCTGCGGCAAAGGGTCCAGTGCAGCCCGAAGGCGATCCTTCACCATCTGCTCATGGAACGCATCATCGTCCCAGGATTGCTTGGCGAAAATTAACAGTTGGATGTACCTCAAGAACTCCTCCGGGCGAAGCCGGGCTTTCGAGTCGGCCAGATGCTGAAAAACATCGCGGGTGTAACGGTCGCATCGCGCCCACGGACACATCAGCACCATGCTTCGCACTCGCCCAGGATGCCGTAGCGCCAGTTGTTGGGCAATGATGCTGCCCATGGAGCAACCCACCACGCGGGCCTGCGTAATTCCCAACGCGCTCATCAGGCCGTCAAAGTCGTCGGCCATCATGGCGCTGGTGTAAGGCCCTTGAGGCTTGTCCGTCAGGCCCACACCGCGATTGTCAGCCGCGATGCAGCGGAAACGCGTCTGCCACAATGCTACGTGCTTTTCCCAGACCTCGCCGCGCGCAGTAATGCCCATGATAAGGACCACCGGGTCGCCCGCACCGTGCTCTTCGTAGTACATGCGGATTCCATGGGTCTCGACGTAGGGCATGTCAGCTCCTTGTTTGCATCGACGGCAGGAGTCGGGTTCGCACCCATTCACCGTCCAGCAGGGTTACGCCATCGGGGTCGTCCACGGCTTCCTCGCCCTCGTCCTCGCAAATGATCCAACCGGCGTAACCTCGGTCGTTCAGCCAGCGGGTGATACCCACAAAATTAACTTTCCCTTTGCCCATCAGGCAAAATTCCGGGGAGCCATCCCAATCCTTATAGTGGACGTGGTTGATGAGTTCGGCATATTGCTGCATGGTTTTCAATGGGTCCATCCCACCATTGGCAATGTGGCCGACGTCGGGCGTCCACCCTAGCGCCTGCCGATCAATCCCGCCTAGGAGTACCGCGTAATCCTCGGCGGTACGAGCAATGGAGGTAGGCGGCGAGTTGGGGTGAAAGCTGCACAGAATCCCGCGTTCGGCGGCGCGATGAGCGACCGCGTTCAGATTCCGTACCAGGCGCTGGCGCCGTTCCCCGAGGTCTTCCCGGCTGGTCGGCATTTGTACCATGCCCAGCATCGCGCCGGGAAACCGTGCCAGTAAGCTCATGATTGAATCTGCTTCACGCCGCTCCTCATCCGTTTCGCCATCGTGATTCCACTCGAGCACCAGCGCCAGACCCGCCAAGTCAATGCCATGCGTTTCCAGGGAACCCGCCAGCCGGCCCGGATCCCGTAGATCCCCCATCCAGAAGTGCATCGGCTCGATGCCGCGGAAACCGGCCTGGGCCACGACCTGAATCATATGGTCGAGTTGGTTTGCATGGGCCTGCCCGCTTTCCTTCATGAACCACGTATAGACCTCAGCGCCAAATCGAAGCGTAGCTTTTTGATCGGTGGAAGCCATAGGACATCTCCTTGAGTGAGGTGAAGTGCCGTCACCCAACCCTTCGCTGAACGGCATGGGGAAACCCCCAGGTTCCCGGCCCGCGAGAGACGCTAGCCGGATGCCCACGGCCCGGCATACTTCGCGGCCATGCCGTCCAGGAACCGTTTGGCGTCGGCGGTCACTTCCCAGGCGTTCGGCCAGAAGCAAAGATCAATCGTCCACCAGTTGGTAGGCAATCCGCAGCGCAGAACTGCCGGGATCAGCACATCAAAGTCCAGCACGCCTTGTCCGAACGGAGGGTGGCTGCTGGTCTCATTGTTGTGCAGCGTACCGTCGGAATCGATCAGATGCACATGGCCGATTTTGCCGCGCAGGCAGGTGAGCAGTTCCAGTGCACCGCCAGGCAAAGTCTCCTTCCGGCCCGGCTGTCGCGCTCCTACGGCCGCTACCATGTGGGCGTGGCAGGTGTCATAGAGAATCTGAAAATTCGGATGGGCTACGTCATCGACCATCCTTAGAATCTCAGAAGGCTTGTTGAAAGCAAAGCCCGGCTCGAACTCCCACAAAACACGCACGCCACGTGACGCCGCCCGGCGGGCACCTTCCTGAAAGGTCCGGACCACGCGCTCCCAGGCAAGGTTGTGATCTATCCCCTCTTTCTCGCACACGTCCGGCGGGCTGACCGTATCCACGCGAATGGCGTCAATACCCAAATCCGTGGCAAACTCCAGGTTACGCTCAAACGTGGTTAACCATTGGGAATGGTCGGCTTGCGGAATGATGGGGCACGACCACAAGTCAGCCGCCAGCCCGGAAAAGGCCAGCCCGTGATCGGCCACTTTCCTTTTCAAATCGGCTCGCTTGGCCTTGGTTTCAAACTGGACCGGATGGGGATGGGGCGGAAAAGCGCCTAACTCAACACCATCAAAACCTAATTCCCCGAGCTTGGCAACTACCGTTTCAAAAGAAACGGGGTGATTTTGGTAAGGGCCAAAACAGTAAGCCCAACTGCCAATCGAAAGCCGGACAGGTTTCATCTCTTCATCTCCCAAAGCCGGCTGAGTTGTGTGCCCCGGCGCATGCAATACAGGAAAAGAGTTTACTAAAAACTGGGCATGAAAGGCACCGGTTCCCCAATGCGCCTTGCATCAACGGTCTTTTTCCAGGCAGTC
>Ga0187852_1004193_pt1 | contig 9927 bp, 6 predicted proteins | sample June2016WEW_6_40_FD_134511 | JGI IMG/M metagenome (GOLD analysis project Ga0187852, IMG submission 134511) | Peatland microbial communities from SPRUCE experiment site at the Marcell Experimental Forest, Minnesota, USA - June2016WEW_6_40 | ecosystem: Environmental > Terrestrial > Soil > Wetlands >...
CAGGCGGGACTGTCGCAGTTACTCGATAGTCTGTCCTTGCAGAACCGCTCGAAATTCTGGTTGGTGGATGGCAACGATCGTGAGCTTTCGGGGCAGCCGATTCCCGAACGCGTCCTTCGCGACGCCACCGCCGCGGAGAAATCGGAAGGCCTTCATCATTCCTTTGAAGCCAACGTGCTGGCGGCTTCGACGGACACGACCCAGGGACACTACGTTCTGATCGCCGAGCTTGTCCCTCCAAAGCTGTCGGAACGTGTCCCCGGAGACATCCTGTGGACCTTAAAGCTCGGCACCCTTCCGTCGGCCCTCATTTGTTTCCTGATCGCACATTATTTGAGCAAGCCCATCGAACGCTTGCGCGACGCGACTCACGAACTGGCCCGCGGGAACCTCGATATCCGGGCGGGAGACAACCTGGGCAACCGCCGTGACGAAATTGCCGACCTGGTGCGCGATTTCGACACCATGGCGGGCGAGTTGCGCACCCTGATCCAAAGCGAACGGAACCTGCTCAGCGGTGTCTCGCACGAACTGCGGTCACCCATTGCACGCATCCGGCTGGCTCTGACTTTGGCGCGCGATGCCGGGGACGTGGAGCGCTCGGAGATGCTCGATCGCATCGAGCAGGACGCCATCCAACTGGATTCCATGCTGGAGCAGATTCTCACCGTGGCCCGGCTGGAAAGTGGACAGCACAAGCCTCGATTCGAACGCCTTTCGCTGAACGACATCATTGACGACGTGCTCCACGATGCCAACTTTGAGGCCGCCGCCACCGATGCGACCATAGCCTTCCAGGGCAAGACTGACATCCAGGTAAGTGGCGATGCCGGACTGTTGCGCAGCGCTGTGGAGAATGTCGTGCGCAATGCAATCTTCTATTCCGGCCACGGCGGCAAGGTCGAGGTCCGACTGAGCCAGGAGGATGGTACAGCGCTGGTTTCCGTCCGCGACAATGGTCCTGGAGTTCCTGAAAATGTCCTTCCCCTGTTGTTCAAGCCGTTTTATCGGGTGGACGATTCGCGCGGAACCACCACCGGAGGGATGGGACTGGGGCTTGCCATCGTACGCAACGCGGTGCTGGCGCATGGTGGGAGCGTCTCCGCGAAAAACGTAGCCCCGCATGGGCTTGAGGTGGAACTGCGCCTGCCGATCCCACCGCCTTCACAATCCCCGCACAGCGATGCCTTCCGCCCTCGGCAAGACTCGCGGCAACCCATGCGGCCTTAGCTTCGCACGAATTCTAATCGCCGTTTATGTACCTCGGATGATGCCGGAGGTTATGAGGCTAACAAAGGGTGGCGTACTTAGCCGTCTCATTTTGGAACTCGGCCAAAGTTTTGTTGCGCGCACGCTGGAAAGCCGTTAACATAGTTTCCGTAAAGTAATTGTTACTACTATGTCTGGTAGTAGCGATGACCGCTGATTAGTCTCCGTGTTAGCAGCCACCTACTGTCTCAGAGTTGGTCACCGCATTATCAGCTTTGTGCTTCGCGCATGTTATCTGACTTCCACGCTCCTCGTTGCGCAAACCGACTTAGGTGCTCCAAGGAGCATGTCCAGGACCAACAGGGAAATGCTATCAGCAGCGCGTCGGTGATGCTGCGGAATCCCGCTAACGCAGTTGGGAGTACCGGTGACTTCTCCAAAAGGCGAAGCAGAAGCCTTTTGAACGGGTGGACATCATCCGGCAAGCAACCACATGCCGAAGAAGCCTACACATCAGTCATCTGGCATTCCGTGGTTCTAACCTCGAAGACTGGCATCTGCGCCCGGCCGTCGCGTCCTTCGCACCAATCCGCGAAATAGGGAGATGCAAATGAAGAAATTTCTTCTGTTGTTGCTTGGCATGACATTTATTTTTGCCGTGACTGCGCCGATCCTTGCTCAGCAGTCCGGAACAGGCACCCATATCTTTACCTCGCCAATCCGCATCTTGGAGCCGCGTGGCGATAACACCCATCCATCAGGCTACCCACCTGTTCAAATGAGGGCAGCGTACCGATACAATGTGATCCCGAATCAGGGCCAAGGCATGACCATCGGCATCGTGGATGCCTGCGACTATCCCAGCGCCGAAGCTGATTTGGGCGTTTTTTCAACGTATTACTACCTGCCGGCTTGCACCACGGCCAACGGCTGCTTCACCAAAATCCAGTACGGCGGCACCTTGTGCAGCGGTCACAGCGGGAATTGGGCCATTGAGCAGGCGTTAGACATCCAGTGGGCACATGCCATGGCGCCGGCAGCCAAAATCGTGTTAGTGGAAAATGCGCAGGCGGACGATACCCTGTTCTTGGCGGTGGACCAAGCCGTTGCGGCCGGCTCCAACGTGGTTAGCATGAGCTGGGGTTATGGCGGTGGATTTAACGGTGAGACAGCCGAGGATTTCCACTTTCAGGTCCCGGGAGTTACCTTCTTTTCTGCTACCGGCGATAGCGGATGCTTGACCAACTATCCCGCGGAGTCGCCTTATGTAGTCGCCGTGGGCGGGACCGTGCTGACTCTGCTGAGTGCGCTTCCACCTCCCAATCCGTTTAGCAATAACTACGGCCATGAAATCGCCTGGAGCGGCAGCGGCGGCGGTATCAGCATTTACGAGTCTGAACCGACATGGCAGATGGGCGTGCAGCATAGCGGATTCCGCAGCATTCCCGACGTTGCGCTGGATGCTTCCCCCAGCAGTGGCGTTCCGGTGTACGACAGCTACGACGGCTACCAGTGGCTCGAGGTGGGCGGAACTAGCCTGTCTTCACCGGTTTGGGCGGCCTTTATGGCGATTGAGAACTCTCTCCGCGTTGCGGGCGGTGGGACCACCATCCATCAGTTCTTACCGGATCTGTATCAGACGATCTACCCTTCCGGGAATTACGCGTTGGACTTCCATGACGTCACCACCGGCAGCAGCGGAGGAATTTGCGTGGCTGGATCGGGTTATGACTACGTGACCGGGGTCGGTACCCCGATTGCCAACCACCTGGCCAACGACTTAGTTCCCTTGCCGTAAATCGAATCTCATCTCTCACAAGGCGCGCTCCGGGAGCGCGCCTTTTTTGCGCTCCGACCGGGCATCCCGTACGGAGCACCCCATTAAAAAGCTCGGACACAGAGGAAGAGGGAAGACCCTGCCGCGCGCCATGCGATTTCTCCGGTTGCTTTACTACTGGCGTTTTGCGAAATCAGCGATTCCGCAAGCCACCGCGGTGGCTAGCTAAGTGATTTATTATGAAGGGGTGGCGGAGAGACAGGGATTCGAACCCTGGATACCCTTTCGAGTATACACGCTTTCCAAGCGTGCGCCTTCAGCCACTCGGCCATCTCTCCGTGGGGAAAAAGCGTCTCGCGGTAACGCCAGAACCAAGGCGTCGTCTCATTGTAACGTATTGCAAGGGAAAGGAAATCCTACGTCACCAGTGGTCAGTTGCCAGTAGTCAGAACCGGACACTGACAACTGGCCACTGACAACTGCTTTTTGCTTACTCGCCTTCCTTCAGTTGCTGCGCCAGGTAGTTCGCGATCCCCATCTCGCTGATGGCGTGCAATTGGCCTTCGAGCCAATCGATGTGGTGTTCTTCGTCGCTGAGGATCTTTTCTGCCAGTTCGCGCGAGCCGGCGTCGTTAGCGGCGGTGCAGAGCTTGATTCCGTCATTCAGGCGCTTGACCGCGTCGTATTCGAGTTGCAAATCGTTCTTGAGCTGGGCCTCGACCGTAGCTCCAATGTTGATTTTGAAGTAGTCGGACATGTTGGGCGTGCCGTCGAGGTACAGAATTCGCTCTATGCACTTTTCGGCATGCACCATCTCTTCGATGGATTCCTTTTTCGCCAGCTTGGCGAGCCGCTTGTAGCCCCAGTTCTCGCACATCTCGGCGTGCAGGAAGTACTGATTAATGGCCGTCAACTCCGCCTTTAATACCTGGTTTAAGAAAGCAATAACTTTTTGATCACCCTTCATTTCGCCTCGCTGAACTGCATAAGTGGACACCATTCGGCTCAGTCACGCTGGACAAAAAAGCGCCTCGCCGAAACGCTTCATTGTAGTCCGTCAACAACGATATCGCTATAAGCAACTTCACGGACCGCCTTGGTGAAACTCATTTTTGGGCAATCATATACTGCTCGAATTTACCGTCGGGCATTTCGTAAATGATGATGACCAAATTCTTGCTGGAATAGTTCACGTTGTAGATCCGTTCCGTCATCCCGCCACGCGCGGAAACATTGCTCTGCGTGAAGCTCTGGGGAGCACCCAAGGGACCAAGGCTGCCGGCATAGTCTTTTAATGCCTGGTCGGTGAAATATGCATTGGCATTGTCGGTAAACAGCGAACGGTCGATCTTGCCCTGCTGCAATCCGTCATACACCTGGCGGACGAGCGCATCCTGCTTCGGGTCTTGGGGGTGCTCGGCCTGGAGTATCGCCACCCTCACTTGGCCCCCGATCTCGGAAGCGGCTTCGGAGGCGTCCTGATTGGTGAGCACCACCACCGCAATCCCATCCTCCGGCATAACGATGTTCTCGGCGGTGAATCCTGATACTTCCCCGCCGTGCTCCAGCACGCGATGACTGCCTATGCTCATCACTTGCACGCCCAGGCCGTAGTGTGTGCCGACTCCGTTCTTCAGCAATGTCTCGGTTTCCATTTCATGATAAGAAGCTGGTTTGAGGACCGTCTCCTGGATCATCGAGATGTCCCACTTCGCCAGGTCCTCGGCGGTCATCGCCAGTTCGCCGGCGGCGAACATCCAACCTTTGGCTTCCTTGGGCGCGGGATGCAGCGGCCCGATCGCATAACGAAAATAGCCGCTTGGATCGCTGGCCGGGAGCTTGTTCTCGTTGGTATCGGCCACGCTCCTGATTCCCAGCGGAGAAAAGATACGCTGGCCGAGAAACTGCAGCAGCGGCATCCCGGAAACCTTCTCCACAATCACGCCGGCAATCACATAGTTCGTATTGCTGTACTGCCACTTGGTGCCAGGATCAAAATCCAATGGCTTGCGCGCCCAGCGATCCATGATTGCGTCCGCCGTGATGGGTTGCAGCATCAGCGGCGGAACGTAATCTTGCGGCCAAAAATCCTGATAACCGGAGGTGTGCGACAGCAGTTCACGAATCGTGACTTCCTTCCCCCGCGTCAAGCCCGGAACGTAGTTGGCGACGGGATCGTCGAGCGACAACTTGCCTTCCTCGGCCAGCAGGAGGACCGCCGCGGCCGTGAACTGCTTACTGATCGAGCCAATGCTGTACCGCATTTGCGGCTGCGACAGAGTGCGCGGATCGAGGCGCGCTTCACCATAGGCTTGTAGGTAGGCAATCTTGCCATCCTTCACCACCGCCAGCGAAGCGCTGGGAACACCGGTCGTCTGCAGCACATGGTGCGCGATGCCGTCGATTTGGTTGCGCAAATCCGGAGCAAGCAGCGGCGCCGTTTGGGCAAACGACGGGACCCTCGCAAGCACAAGAAGAAAGACACACGCTATCGAACATTTTCGCCAGGTGGAATTGCAACGGTCCATGGTTGCCTCGGAATGAGAGTAGAGAACAAAGATAAGCTACCGCAATGCCCTCACGGCCACAACTCGGGCGCGTTGCATCCCCGCTCGCACGAACCAGGATTGGCGTTGCCTGTTGCTGTTCTAGCGATCGTTCGCATTGGACTCAGATCTTTGCGGTTTCGGTAGAGAAGGCCGTACCCGACTGCCTGGGGAAGCTGCCACCATTGCCGCCTGAGCTAGCTCTGCCGTTTCCCCCGGGCCCGCAGCTGCCTGCCGCGGCTCGCGCGCCGGACGCGGGACGTAGCCATCCAATAAACGATGATGCATGCTGTAGAGGGCCAATTCCAGGCGGTCGCTGACCTGGAGCTTGTCGTAAATTTTGCGCAAGTAGTTCTTCACTACCTGCTCCGTGGTGCCAACTTCGCGCGCGATGTCTTTGTTCTTCAGCCCTTGCGTGACCCCGCTGATGATCAGCATTTCTTTCTCGCTGAGACGCAACTGTTGTTTGGGGGCGTTGCCTTGGAGAGCTTGCGAACGATAGGCTTGGATTACCCAGTTCACGCCCTGCTTGTCGAGCCAGGTCTCGCCGGCCGCGACCTTGCGCACACAGCGCACCAGCAATTCGGGCGAGACGGTGCGAGTGAGAATGCCGCGAACTCCGCGACGCAGGTAGTCCACGGTTTCCTGCTCGCCAGCCGGCTGCGTAACCAGAATCAATTTCGCCGCGGGAAGAGCGGCCCTCCGGGCCACCTCGCTGACCGCTTCCGCCGGCGTGGGAGACAACCCCGCCTCGAACAGAATCACGTCAGCCGGCGTTTCAGCCACTACGCTAAGGGTTTGTGCCAGGGTATCCGTCTGCGCCACCACATCCAGATCGCTCTCCCCCGAGAAAATTCTGGCCATCCCCATCCGGAAGATCGCTTCCGAGTCGGCGAGGATAATTCGGATCCGAGTTGTTTCCGGTTCCAGGGAATATTCCGGAGACGAAGAGGGAGGGGAAGCATCCTCCCCGCCGTTGCGGGCGCCGCGAAGGGCCGTGCTGCCGCCTTGGGTTGCCGGTTTAGTGACGTTGGAAGTGGTATTCATCGATGACTACTGCTACGCTCCGTCCTGAGGTTTCTTCTGCGAATCGCACCACGCGGCCCTGGCATTTCACTAACACCGGATGCTTCGTTCCCAGGACGTCGCCCGGCATTTCAATTGTGAACTCGACTTCCGAGCCCACAGCGATCTCGGATTCGGTGTGAAACAAGATCCCGCCGGCTGAAATATCGGTCGTCTTGGCGCGGTATTCCGCAGTCGGGGTCCTCAAAGTTACCTGTAAGTGAAGCGGAAACCGTATCGAATTACGAAGCTCAGACTCGTGGCGCATACTCATAACTGGATTATTGACAAGAATACATCGAGTAACGGCGAGCTGCTTGTTACTAAAGTACCATTGCAGGTAACTAACCTGGAAAAATCATGGGAATCCGCTAGAAGTCGCGGTTTCGGAACATAAGCTAGACTGGATGAGGCGACAACTGCAGCCAGATCGCGCTTGACCAAGGGAAAAGCAAGATGATTTTCTTCTAAGTTAATGTATTTAAGTTACTTATAGGGTTGCTGGAGCGATCCCGCCGAATTCGGTGCCACTCACCTTAGAACTTTGTGGTCTCGGTGAAATTGAACTCGCGCACTTTCATGGGAGGGACCACCATGTCGAATGACTCTTCTCCACAGGAGCGGGTTGGGAGCCCCATTACCTCAACGTTTTGCAGCATGTGCAAGAGACTCTCATTAAATCGAAAGTTTCGGACGCCGCAGACCACCTTGCCATTTTCGACCAGGAATGTGCCGTCGCGGGTCATGCCAGTGAGGATTTTCTCGTAGGGATCAACTTCGCGGATGTACCACAACCGGGTGACCAGAATGCCGCGCTCAGTGGAGGCGAGCATCTGCTCCACGGTTCGCGACTCGCCTTCCAGCGGACCAGCAAACACGATATTGAGCGGGGCTTCGCCGATCTCGCTGGGCAGCGCAAAGCCATGGCCGGTGGGTCGCACCGGACCAACCTTGCCGTCCATCTCCGACGCTTGCATGCGTTTTGCGCTGGAGCGCGAGTAAGTTACGGCACGGACGACGCCATTCTCGATCAGCTTCAAGCGTTGTCTCCTCATCCCTTCGCCGTCGAAAGGAACGCCTGCCTGCAAGGGGTGATACACGTCGTCCCAGACCGTGATGTTCTCGCCGAATAGCCGCATCCCGATGCGATCGTTCAAAAAAGATCTCTGATCGAGCAGCGCCGAGCCGCCAAAATCCCAGAACATGAAGCCCACAATGTCGAGCACCGCGGCCGGTTCAAGAATGACCGTGTATTTCCCCGGAGGCAGATCGCGAGGATTTTTCGAGTCGATTGCTTTTACGGCAGCGACTTCCGCCAGGCGCGCGGGCTCGAGTCGCGCCATGTCGGGTGCGTTCGCCTTCTGCCATCCTGACGAGGAGCTGCCGATCATGCTGACCGAAACTTCGGCTAGAGTCTGCTCGTACCAGGCGTTCACGCCTTTCGAGTTGAAGATGCCTTCGACAATCTCCGCAGAGGAGAAGATGCCGGCAGCGGCTAGATTGTTCTTCTTGGCGACATCGACCATGGCGGCGACGCCCTGGGCACGGTTTTGCGGAGTCAGCCGGGCCGTGGCCTCGAAGTAGCGGCTGACCATCCCATCACCGCAATCCACATTCGCAGCGGCCACTTCTTCCTTCGTTGGCATCGGCAACAAGTCGGGATCGGGATGCTGCACCTTGGCCAGCGCTTCGGATGACTGCACCACGCGACGCAGGCTGTCGTCGTCGTGCTTGTTGGTGCTGGCTCGGGCGGTGCGGTTCCCAAAGGCAGAGCGCACCGAGATGTGGTACTCCTCTTCCGCGACGTTCTGATGAATCGTATTGTTGGCAAAGCGCGTAAGCGCGCTACGGCCGCCAGAGATGAGCAACTCGATCTCGTCAGCCTGCGATAGGCGGCGCAGTTTGTCGAAGATGTCGTTCGCCTGATCGCGATCAAGCATCGCTATTCGTTCCCCTTGTAGGCAGTGCCGACCATGATATTGCGAAAGCGCGCAGGCGCTGCGCCGTGGCCGGTTCCCATCACCTGTTGTGGCTGGCCCTTGCCGCAGTTCGGAGTGCCCCACAACGTCCATTCCTCGCGTGAGCAGATGGCGTCCATCGAGTTCCAAAATTCGGTCGTAATGCCCGAGTAGGAGGGGTTCTTCAGCATCCGTCCGCGCTTGCCGCCGACGATCTCCCAGCCGATCTCGCAACCGAACTGGAAGTTGTACCGCTTGTCGTCGATGGACCAGGAGCGATTGGTCTCCATCAGGATGCCGCGCTCGGTGGATGCGATCAGTTGCTCCAGCGTCAGCGGCGACTGGCCGGGAAGGATGCTCACATTGGTCATGCGCACGATCGGTAGGCGGTTCCAGTTTTCGGCGCGCAAGCAGCCTCCGCTGCGGGTAGCGCCAATCGCGGCTGCCGTATCGCGAGAGGTGAGATATCCGGTGAACAGGCCGTTGGTGATGATCGGAGTGCATTGCGCCGCCACGCCTTCGTCGTCGTAAGCAAACGTGCCGAGCCCCGGCCCGTGCGCTGGCGTGGCATCGGCCACAACGTTGACGATCTCACTGCCATATTGCAAGGTGCGTAGTTTGTCGAGTGTGAGAAACGACGTGCCCGCAAAATTGGCCTCCATGCCCAAGACGCGATCGAGTTCGATGGGATGACCGATGGACTCGTGGATTTGCAGGGCGAGTTGCGACGAGTCGAGAATGGCGCTGAACTGGCCTTCCGGACACTGCGCAGCTGAATGCAACGCGACCGCCTGCTCGGCAACTTCGCCGGCATGTTCCAGCAGCCTCAGCTCCTCGATCAGTTCATACCCTCGGCCCTGAAACTGCCCGCCATACGAGTTGGGATACGAGCGCTTCTGGATCTGTGTACCCTGAAACGAATACGCTGCGTAGCCCGCCCCGGAAGTGACGATCGTCTGGTGTATCTCGGAACCCTCCGACGAGTAGAACCACTGCTCATAGCGGCGGAAATTCATGTTGGTCTCGGCCAGGGTCACGCCCTTCACTGCCAGCAGGGCGGCGTCAATGGCGAACAGCAGATCCAGATTTTTTTCGATGGCGATGCTGAACGGATCAATCTTGCAGGGCGAAGCCCAGTCAGCTTTGGCGGCTGGCTCGGGCACCAGATATAACTCTTGCGACTTGACGCTTGACGACGCCCGCGCAATCTCAACCGCTCTGGCGGCGCAGCCTTCCACCCCTTCGCGCGAGAGGTCATCGGTGGCGGCAAAGCCAAATCCTCCATTGGCGATGACGCGAATGCCGATGCCCAGCGATTCGGAGTCGGATGCGCCGGCGATTCTGCCGTTCTTGGTGGCGAGCGCGCGGCTGC
>Ga0187852_1004194_pt1 | contig 9927 bp, 13 predicted proteins | sample June2016WEW_6_40_FD_134511 | JGI IMG/M metagenome (GOLD analysis project Ga0187852, IMG submission 134511) | Peatland microbial communities from SPRUCE experiment site at the Marcell Experimental Forest, Minnesota, USA - June2016WEW_6_40 | ecosystem: Environmental > Terrestrial > Soil > Wetlands...
CACGGGAGTGACTCCACAGGCTGAGGCTGGGGACAAAACGTGGTCCGTCGGCCGTTATGGCGTGGTGGACTTCCCCGATTACCTCGTTCAGCCCCTGATCACAGCCTTATGTGAAGTGCTCGCTCGCTCGAGCCTTTCGCCTCACCCGCAGTCCGGAACCGGCCAAGTGGCCAAGAGCTCACCGTCTCCTGTCTTTGCCCCCGGGCAGCCACGAAGATGACCGACCCATAGGAGGACATCCTTGAGCAAAGCGGCACTGACCTTGATGGCAGTCCATGCCCACCCCGATGACGAGGCGACCTCAACGGGCGGCATCCTCGCCCGCTACTCGGCAGAGGGTATCCGGACCGTCGTGGTGACCTGCACCAACGGCGAGCTCGGCGACGGGCACCAGGCGAGCAAGCCCGGCGAGGCTGCTCACGACGAGGCGTGGGTCGTCGCCAAACGGCGCCAAGAGCTCGAAGCCAGCTGCGAGATCCTCGGTGTCGACTCCCTCGAGCTGCTCGGCTACAGGGACTCAGGGATGATGGGCTGGCCACAGAACGACGCCCCGGGCTCGTTCTGGACGACGCCGGTGGCCGAAGCGGCCGGGCGCCTGTCCGAGCTCATCCAGCGCTATCGTCCCCAGGTGGTCGTCACTTACGACGCCAACGGCTTCTACGGTCACCCCGACCACATCCAGGCGCACCGGATCACGGTCGCGGCGCTGGAGGCGAACCCGGTAGCCGACAAGCTCTACTATCCCGCGATCGCGGAGTCGGACATGGCCGAGTTCCGCGAGACGATCCGCAGCGCAGGGGTCCAGCCGCCGGACGAGGCCGAGGAGGACTGGGACTTCGGCGTGGCCGACGAGCTCATCGCCGCCACCGTCGACTGCGCCGGCTACACCGCCAAGCAGTACGCGGCGCTCGCGGCGCACGAGAGCCAGGTCGACGGGACGTTCTTCTTGCAGCTCGGGATCGATCTCTTCTCGAAGCTGATGAACCGCGAGACGTTCATCCGCGCCTACGACCGGACGGGCGCACCCACGCCCGAGCACGACCTCTTCGCCGGTTTGCGATAGAGGCCCAGCCATCTCGTGCCGCTCAGGCGGAAATGGGGGGCTCTCCTCTATGGGCCCGCCAAGGCGGCAAATGCCGGCGGCGTCTCGGTCTCCGGCCTGGAGATGGCACAGGACAGCCAGCGCTTGTAATGGAGCCACCAGGAGGTCGACGAGCAGCTGCGCTTGATCATGGCCGCCATCCATGCGCAGGTGCGCGAGGCCGCCGAGCAGTACGGTCAAGTCGGGAACTACGTGGTCGGCGCGAACATCGCCGGTTTCCGCAAGGTTGCCGACGCCATGGTCGACGAGTTGGTCTGACCTAAGGTCCGGCGTGAGCCGGTCACTCGGGACAAGCGAGCCGGTCACTCGAACGAGGAGGATCTGGTTGTGCTGATACGGGGAGGGGTCGTGGTCGACGCCGGTGGCGAGAGACTGGCCGACGTGCGCACCGGAGACGACGGGCGCATCGCCGAGGTGGCTTCTGGGCTCGTCAGCTTCCCTGGTGAGCAGGTGCACGACGCGAGCGGCAAGCTCGTCATCCCGGGAGGGGTCGACGCCCACACTCACATGCGCATGCCCGTGGGCGCGGTGCGCGTGTCGGATGACTTCGTCAGTGGCACTCGGGCCGCCGCCATCGGCGGCACGACGACAATCATCGACTATGTGACGGTGACCCGGGGAGACGATCCGATGGCCACAGTCGCCACCTGGCATTCGTGGGCCGAGCCCTCTGTCATCGACTGGGGCCTCCACCTCACCTTCACCGAGGCCGTGCCCGAGTCGGTCGTCGCAGCTGGAGTGGAAGCGGGGATCACGTCGTTCAAGCTCTATCTGGCCTATCCTGACCGTCTGCAGGTCGACGATGCCACCGTCGTGCGCCTCATGCGTGCCGCTCGCCGGCACGGTGCGCTTGTGACTCTGCACTGCGAGAACGGCGGCGCGATCGAGGAATTGCGCCGTGAGGCGCTGGCCGCAGGGCGCACCGGCGTCATCGAGCACGCGCGCACGCGTCCGGCCGTGCTCGAGGGCGAGGCCGTCGGGCGGGCGGCCGCCCTGGCCGAGGTCACGGGCGCTTCCATCTACATCGTCCACGTCTCGTCGGCTCCGGCCCTGGCGGCGGTGCGCTCCGCCCAAGAGCGCGGCGTGGACATCAAGGCCGAGACCTGCCCTCAGTACCTCTATCTCGACACGAGCCGCCTCGAGGGTCCCGACGCCATCGACTTTGTCTGCGCCCCGCCTTTGCGCGACCCTTGGCACGCCGAAGAGCTGTGGCAGGGGCTTGCGAGTGGCTATATCCACACCGTTGCCACGGACCACTGCCCGTTCTGGCGCGCCGACCGTCGTGCCGGCCTTGCTGGCCGTCCCGGTGGCGTGACCGATTTCACCGACATTCCGGGAGGTCTTCCTGGTATCGAGACCCGGCTCACGCTCGTTTGGCAAGGGGTTCGGGCGGGGCGCATCTCCACTTCTGACTGGGTGCGCCTGTGCGCCGAGGCGCCCGCGCGGACCTTCGGACTATGGCCCGCCAAGGGCTCGCTAGCGGTCGGGGCCGACGCAGACGTGGTCGTGTGGGATCCGCAGCGCCGACACCTGCTTGGCGCAGAGAACCTCGACATGGCGGTCGACCAGTCGCCTTATGAGGGAATGGAAGCCATCGGATGGCCCGAGCTCGTGCTGAGTCGGGGCCAGCCGGTGGCCGTCGACGGGATTTTCACCGGAGAGGTGGGGTGGGGCCGCTACCTGGCCAGGGCACCGCTCCAGCGTGAAGCTGACTAGCCGAGGCGCCCGCCCGGTTTCTCCACAGGCCCTTGTGCCACCATGCCCCGCCGGCACAATTCGAAGATGACCATCGCCACGGCGGCCAACGTGATCGTGACCGCGACGGTGTCGGTGAGCACCAGGAGCACAGCCAGCGCCAGTAGACCAAGGCCCGCCACCGTCACCAGGAGGCAGCGCTTCAACCCGTGAAGCACCGCCGCCTGTCTCGGAACATCTCTGTCCAGGGAGTTTGCCAGCATCATGAAATCAACGTCGTCAGACATTTGGCTGCCAATTCTTCTCGTGCGCACGTCTGCGTCCAGGGCTGCGATCACGGCTCAGTCCCGGCGGATCGCCATCACACCGGGGCTGGGCTCGAGACCCCCCAAGTCGCGAGTTGCCGCCACATTACCCTTGGGAAGGATTGATTAGACCGCGTGGACCGCTTCGTCATCCCCGAGAACCTCGCAGAGGCGGCCGGGCGCTACGGCCACCGGGACTGGCTGTCAACGCTGCCGGCGATCGTTCATGAGCTCGCCGAGCTCTGGTCCCTCGAGGTCGGAGAGCCGTTCCAACCAGGTGGCGACACGGCTTGGGTGGCTCCTGTCCGCAGCGCGTCGGGCGAGCTGCTTGTCCTGAAGGTCGCCTGGAGGCACCCCGAGGCGGAGCATGAAGACGACGGGCTGCGTTCCTGGGCCGGCAGGGGAGTCGTTCAACTGCACGCCTCTAGACACTTCGACGAGGCGATCGCGCTGCTCCTGGAGCGGTGCCTGCCCGGGACCGCCTTGCGCAGCCGTCCGGAGCCGGAACAGGACACCGTGATCGCTGGGCTGCTGAAGCGGCTCTGGATCGAGCCCGCGAACGGCCACCTTTTCGTGCCCCTTCGGATCATGTGCGAGCAGTGGGCGGACCGCTTCGAGGACAAGGTCGCAAGCGGGGGAGTAGATCTTGATCCCGGGCTGGCGCGCGACGGGATCGCCCTCTTGCGCGAGCTCCCGACAACGGCCGGGTCGGAGGTCCTTCTCTGCACGGATCTGCACGCGGGCAACGTCCTGGCGGCAGAGCGCGAGCCCTGGCTCGCGATCGATCCAAAACCTTACCTGGGCGATCCCACCTACGACCCGCTCCAGCACATGATGAACTGTGAGGAACGCCTGATCTCGGACCCACGCGGCCTCACTGCCCGCATGGCCCACCTGCTCAACCTTGACCCGGACCGCCTCCTCCGCTGGTTGTTCGCCCGCTGCGTGGAGATGTCACCCACGTGGCCCTTTCTCGCCGAGGTGGCTCGCCGCATCGCACCGAGCTAGCCGGAGACGGTCGGCTCGGCCTATCGCGCCACACGCATACTGGTGGCATGGCGACGGGTGAGATCGAGATTGCTCGGGAGTCACCTGAAAGTGACCTGGCCTCGGTGTTGCTCGGCCGTTACTACGCGGAGCTGGGCTCCCGTTTCCCTGGAGGTTTCGACCCTGACCGTACGGCGGCGGCGCCTGTGGTCGAGCTCGTCCCGCCGCGGGGAGCGTTCCTCGTAGCCCGCCTCGATGGTCGTGCAGTCGGTTGCGGAGCGGTGCGCAAGCTGGACGAGAACACCGCGGAGGTAAAACGCATGTGGATCGAGCCGGACGTTCGCGGGCGCGGTGTCGGCCGACGACTTCTCGCCGCGCTCGAGGACGCAGCGATCGAGCTTGACTGTCGCGTCCTCCGCCTTGACACGAGCGCTCGCCTCACCGAGGCCCTCGCCTTGTACCGGTCGTCTGGTTATCACGAGATTCCGGCCTACAACGACAACCTTTATGCCGCGCACTGGTTCGAGAAACGCCTCGCCTGATCCCGGAGCGAACCAGCCGGGCGCGTGCGTTGCCGGCCCTTGCCAGCCGGTCGACAATGGGCACATGGCTCCGGAACGGGATCTCTCTCGGCTGCTCGCCTCTATCGCGCCGCAGCGGCACGAAGGCGTGTACGTGTTCTGTGACGTGCAGGCCGGCTGGGAGCCAGAAGGTGTCGAGGTGCAGATGAGCTTCGAGGAGGACGAGGCGACAACCGTCGTCCTCGCTCAGGAGCAGGCGGCGGCGATCGGGCTCGACGGCGAGCTCCCCAGCGCGTGGATCACTCTCGGTGCCAGCTCCGACCTGGCTGCCGTCGGTTTCTTGGCTGTGATCACGGCACGAATGGCGGCCGCGGGGATCAGCGCCAATGTCGTCTCGGCGCTCCATCACGATCACCTGTTTGTGCCGGTGGCCATGGCCGAAGAGGCGATGGCAGTGCTCACAACGCTCGAGGAGCTCCATCGGCCGGTCCAGGTGACCTTCGCCGTCGGGAAGGCAGAGCGGGGTGGGATCGTCGAGATCCGCCCAGCGCGCGTCGAGGACGCCCAATCGCTGGCCGCTCTGTGGGACCTGTGCGGACTGCGCTTCGATAGCGCCCAGTTGCTCGCCGAGCTGCAATCGTGCATCCGAGTGCACGGTGAGCTGGTGTTGGTGGCCACTGCGGGGGCGGCCGTCGTGGGTAGCCTCTGGGCGACTTACGACGGGCGGCGAGGTTGGATCCAGCGACTGGCCACGGATCCGGCACGCCGGGGTCAAGGCATCGCCAGCGCCCTCATGGCCGAGGCTGAAGACCGGCTTGCCGGCCTGGGTGCCGGGAAGGTCGACCTGCTCATCGAGCCTGACAACGTGGGCGCCGTGGCGTTCTACGAGAAACTCGGGTACCAGAGCGACCAGTTGCTGTTCATGGAGCGTCGGTTGCAGCCGAGGCCGTAAGAGGAGCTCGCGGTCGCTCCTCTTCGCTCCGGGCCTGACAGACAGGGACCACCAGGGCTTATTCGGAGCCGGATGGTCAGAGCCCGTGATCAGTCGGACGGGGCCCGAGATGGGATTCGAACCCATGACCTGCGCATTACGAGGGCCTTCAGAGGCGTCTTCTTGGGTTCCGTCTGATCGCAACGCGTCGCATAAGGGCAGGTAAACAGGGGTGAAACTTGAGACGGTGGCGATCCGCTGCAACTCCCTGCGACGTCCGGAGACTCAATTGTTGGGACAGGCTTCGTTTCGTTCAACAATGTAATGACACTTCGAGCGCCAACTGAGTTCTCGACGCTCAGTTCCAATTTGGCGGTTCGGCAGGCCGGTGGGTGCGGCTTTGCTGCTAGGGGCCGAGCGCCTGGATCGGAATGACGTGGACGCCGTCTTCTCGGACGTAGCCGTAAGGCGTGGGCAGCACAACAGCAAGGAACGCCGGTTCACCTCGGTGCTCCACATCGATGCGACTGATGAACTTCTTCAGATTCTTCGCGGCCTCATCCGCGTGGGCAACGCCGAGCTTCACCTCGATGGCGCCCCAGTGCTCGCCGGCGTCCACGATTGCATCCACTTCGCCCACGTTGTCCCGGTAGTGCAGCACGATCCCGCCGTTTCGCTGCGCATACACTCGCAGATCGCGCACAACCAGGCTCTCGAACAAGAACCCGAAGTAGTTGAGATCCTTCAGTAGCTGAGCCGGATCCGCCCGGAGGGCAGCCACGGCGAGGCTCGGGTCGCAGAAGTGTCGCTTCGGCGCCGAACGCAGGCGCGATCTCGATCGAAGCCGCGGAGCCCATGCCGGCTGCTCCTCGAGCACCATGAGGCGATCGAGCGCGACGAGGTACGAGCTTGCGGTGGCCTCCGCGACGGGTCCGTCCGCTCCACCTGCGTCGGCTGCGATGGTGGCGATCGATACCTCCGTCGCGACATTCCGCGCGAGCGAGCGGAGGACACTCAGGACCTTTTGCGGGTCGCGAGTGACGCCGTCGACTCGTCGAATGTCCGTCCTCGCGACGGAGTCGAGGTAGCCGCGAAGCACACGCTGGGCATTGGCAGCGCTACTGTGCATGAGCCCAGGCCAGCCGCCTTTGGAAGTGATCTCGGCGAGCTCCGAGATGCCGATCTCTGGGGCCGAGACGCTCGTTTTCTCGCCGTCGAGTAGCTTCCCGAGCGAGACGTCGCCAGTTGATCGCCCCAGTTCGAAGAGCGTCATCGGCCGCATCCGGATCCATGAGAATCGTCCGGCTCCGGTGTGCCTGGTCGCATCGTCCGCGGGAACCGCGGAGCCGGTCAGGATGAATGGACCCTCGCGCGCGTCGACCGCTCGACGCACGTGGTTCCAAAGCTGGGGCACCTCCTGCCACTCGTCGATGAGGCGCGGCTTCTCCCCGGCAAGGACGAGCGACGGATCAACCTCGGCAGCTCTTCGCGCCTCCTGATCGACGTCGAGTAGGACTCTGCTCTTCGCACGATGGCTCGCAGTCTCCGTCTTTCCCACACCCTTGGCGCCATCGAGCACCACAGCGCCGGAAGCACGCAGCGCCGCGTCCAACTCGGCGTCCACCACCCTGGATGAGTACTCCGACTCGTGCAGCATTGAACAGGAAAGCTTAGCCACTACCTATGCGTCCGCAACGATTCCACTTATGTATTCGCAACAACTTCGGCATAGCATTCGCAACGCGCTTGGTTTTCGATTCGGATCGTTGGCGCGCGCTGGTCGGTGCGGCGCGGCGCTGGTGGAGGCTGAGCCGGCGTTAGGGAAGTATCGCGACATCCCCGAGGTGCGTCTCGATGTCGGACTCGTTCTGCTCATCTGCGGGAATCCGGCCGAGGCGTTGAAGCAGTTCGAAGTGGCCGTGGCGATCCGATCAGAGTGGGCTGAGGCACATGCGCAACGCGGCGCCGCACTGGCCGAGCTTGGACGACTAAAGGATGCCGTCGCGGCCCTGGAAACGGCGCTGTCGTTGGACCCGGAGCACGAGGGAGCGCGTGCGGATCTGGAAACGATCCGCTCCGCGACCGGGCGAATCCACCGATTTCGGAGCGCCGACACGCCCAGATTGCCCGCCTTCAAGACAGGGAGCGCCGGTGACGGCTCTGTCGGAAGTTGAGCGCGTTCAACTCAACTGCAACGGTGGAGAAGCCCTTCTGCCCTCAAGTGCCAATGGTGTGTGTGGTCCAGGAGCTTGGTTGTGAAGGAGATGGAGATCGCGGAGATGGTGATCGCGGGGGCGGTGGTAGGTAGAGGCGGTGGTTCATGGGAGAGGCGGTTGGCGAAGGAGGTAGTGATGAAGGCAGGTGGCCGTGTACGACTGGACTCCTATTAGGAGTACAACTCAGCCGATGGCAGCAGCGCGTTCCTGTCAGCTCCAGAGGACGGTGAGGTTGCTCGGACGCGTGCTGCCGGGCATCGCATTCCTGGCATTGTTCCTTTACGTTCCTGCGGTGCCGGTTGGCGCCGCACCGGGGACGTCCGAGTCCGGTTGGGTTGGCCTGGCATTTGCAACAGACCGACTCGGAGCAGTCCTTGAGAGCACCGGCTCGTCCGCCGAAGGTAGCTGCGTGCTGTCGCTCTACACGACCGTCGACGATGGGACCCACTGGTCACTACCGATCGTCTTCGACCGCCATGCGGGCTGTCTTGAACCCAATCTGACCGGTCATTCCATGGTCATGACATCGGCGGGCACGTGGTGGGTGGCGACGACGCAGGGTCTTTACCGAGGATCATTTCGCAGTTCCGGCTTTGCGCTGTTGTCTACCTCACGGCTCCTAGCGTCGGCAGGGACAACGCCGGCGTGCTCGGTGAGCGTCGCCGGTTCCTCGATCTGGGCGACGTTCGCAACCAACTGCGGTTTTGACGACGCGCCCGCAACGGTCCTGCGCTCGGGTAATGGGGGTGCGACCTGGACCCGTGACACCTCGTTCCCGTTGCGAGCGCTTGCCGGACCGGCCCTCGACTACGGCGAGCCATCGAGCCTCGTGGCGCCGGACACGGCGACTGCTTACGCCCTCGGCTGGCAGCGGCTCCGGGAAGGTCACAAATGGCCTCCGCTGGTTCTCGCGCGTACGCAGGACGCGGGCGGGACGTGGCACACCACAACCCTGCCTTGCCTGTCGGAGTACCGCCTTGCGGGCTTCCTCACGGTGTCGGGGCGGGAGGTGTCGGCGTTGTGCCTTTCTGGTCCCGTCGGTGTCGGCTACGAGCCGATGGAAGTCGTCACCTCACACGATGGTGGCATCAGGTGGTCGGAGCGATGTAACAACGGAGCCACCGGCCTCGTGGCCCAGGTCGGTTCTTGTCCCAGAGGGGGCTATCCGACATCGCTCGTCGCCACCACACGGGGCCTGATGGAAATGGGCCTCGGCTACGTCGGAGCTGTCGACGTCTCGACAGACGTTGGTCGCGTTTGGCACCAAAGCGGATCGATGAACCAGTCTTCATTCGTCCTTGTCTCAGGTGACGGCCAAGAAGCCTGGTTGCTCCCGAGTGGTCCCGTCGGGGCTGGCACGAAGATGGCCGTGTCTGCCGACGGGCGAACGTGGCGAGGGGTCCCGCTCCCGGCGATCAGCTAACGGTTCGCAATCCCACCGCCGTTGGATCCGACCAGTGCCGCGATTCGCCCAGTTGGGAGCTGAAACGGGCAGTCGTGTGTTCCTAACCACGGGGCTCTGTGACCGACGTTCGACGAAGGAACTGAACGAAGACACGGGCCGCTCTGCCAATCGGTGGCTGATCGACCGGCGTGCCGTTTGATCGACAAGTTCAGGTCCCCGAGTGCGTGAAACGAAGCCGCACCGCGTGAAGGTGACGTCCGGCGACTCAGAAGTGGTCTACGTCTTGCGACGCAGTGCCTTGACCGAATCCGCCCGACGCTGGGCCCGCTGCGCGGACTGTTCGTACAGACGAGAGGCGACTTGGTCGAGATCGCCGACCGAGAAAGCCTTCCGGGCTTGTTCGAACTCGGTGACGAACTCAGGACTCTGGCGAAATGAGAGCCACGCGCGTTCCAAGAGCTCCGAGGCGTTGCACCCGATCAGGCGTGCGGCGGTATGAACCTCGTCGTGCACTGCTTCGGGGACTCGGACTGGGTTCGTTGCCATGAGCATCTCCTACCGTTACGGCGTAACACTGTAGCGGCTATCGCGGACCTGTCAACCCCGGCTGCTGTTGGGGAGTCTGGATAGCCTGGAGTCCCCAGTGCCTCTTTAGCCTGGATCCACCGCCCGACGACTGTCAGTGTCGAGGAGCGAGCTCGCTGAGGCTGATATGGCCGACCGTGTCGGCTGAGCGAGCTCGAGCGGATACCGGGGCGCGGTAGA